>Ga0123337_10001632_pt1 | contig 28108 bp, 25 predicted proteins | sample frozenSSSSmetaG_FD_89792 | JGI IMG/M metagenome (GOLD analysis project Ga0123337, IMG submission 89792) | Glacier valley bacterial and archeal communities from Borup Fiord, Nunavut, Canada, to study Microbial Dark Matter (Phase II) -... | ecosystem: Environmental > Aquatic > Freshwater > Ice >...
ACCAATACGGCGACCAATACCCCGGTGCCACCAACTGCAACCAACACCGCTACCCCAGTACCACCGACCGCAACTAGTACTGCTACTCCAGTGCCACCAACTAGTACTGCTACCCCCGTACCACCAACTGCGACCAACACTGCTACGCCAGCACCACCAACCGCGACTAGTAGTGCTACCCCGGTGCCGCCAACCGCGACCAGCACCCCGGTGCCACCGACGGTAACTAACACGCCAGCGGCTCCAACCAGCACCCCGGTGCCACCGACGGTAACTAACACGCCAGCGGCTCCAACCAGCACCCCGGTGCCACCGACCGTAACTAACACGCCAGCGGCTCCGACCAGCACGCCAGCGGCTCCGACCAGCACGCCAGCGGCTCCGACCAACACGCCAGCGGCTCCGACCAACACGCCAGTGGCTCCGACCAACACGCCTGCGCCAGTGCCAACCCGCTACTGCCCGCCGGGTCGCCCCAGCTGCGAACCGGGCCGCCCCCCAGGCCGCCTGCCGCTGCCGACTGATACCCCTGTACCGACCACAACCTCGACTGCAACCGCACCTGCAACCGGCACCCCGCTGCCGCCGACCAGTACGCCAGTGCAGCCGACCCTGACCAGCACCCCGCCGCAAAGCACCCCGGTCGAACTGACTGCTACCAGCACGCCAGTGCCGACTGAGCCAACCAACCCCTGCCTCACACCAGTGGCGGGCGGCACCCCTGGTGGCACCATGCCTCCTGGCGGCACCATGCCTCCGGGCTGCACCAGCCCAACCCCAACCAACCCCTGCCTCACACCAGTGGCGGGCGGCACCCCTGGTGGCAATATGCCTCCTGGTGGCACCATGCCTCCGGGCTGCACCACCCCAACCAACCCCTGCCTCACGCCGGTGGCGGGCGGCACCCCTGGTGGCAATATGCCTCCTGGTGGCATGATGCCTCCGGGCTGCACCACTCCGAACCCGTCGGGTGGCCCGACCCGCACTGCCCTCAGCAGCGGCGGCCCGACCCCAACCCCTGATGCCGAGACTGGTGGCGCACGCGGCAAGATTCCGCGCAAGCTGCCTAGAACTGGCGCAGGCGAAGGCGACTCGACCAACCTGATCACCTTCTTCGCCCTCGGCTTTGGCCTCGCCAGCATCATGCTCGGCTTCGGTCTACGCCGCCGGACGCGCACGAACAGGTAGTACCACGACCAGCAACCCATAAGTAGCGGGGGCAGTAGAGCAATCTACCGCCCCCGCTTTCTGTGCCGCCTACTTGTGGCACGCTGCTTGCCCCATCATCCCCATGTCCAATCTTACCCTGCTCAACGAGATTGCCGCCACCGACCGTACATTCCAGCGGGTGGGCGACCAGTGGATCGGCAAGTGCCTGATCTGCCGCGCACCAATGCGCTTCGATGCGGGGAACGGGGAGGGGGCGACGGTCGAACATATCCTGCCGCGCACTGCTGGGGGCAGCAACGACCTGCACAACCTGGGCCTTGCCCATCCCGCCTGCAACTGGGAGAAGGGGCGCAACTGGGATAGCAAGAAGGCCAGCCGCCGCCGGGCTGACCCTCAGAAGTACGCTGCCCTGGTTGATCGCCTGCTGCTTGAACGTCAACAGCGTTGGCGCGACCCCTTTCTTTAGCTGCAATCCTTGCCATTGCAAGAAGAAGTTACCATACTTATAGGGCGCAGTGGTAGACGGGGAGCAAGCAATGTGGACGCGGCACAAGAAGCAAGCGGAGATTGAGTTGGGGCAGGCGGTGATCCTCTCACCGCAGCCTGCCTGCTCCTACCCGCTGCACCCGGTTGCCCTTGCTCTTGGCGACGAGATCGTGGTCGCTTGCCAACACCCGCTGCCTGGCAGCGAACTGGAACCAACCAACGACAATATCCCCCGCTTCACCCTCACCCTCTCGCGCAGCGATCTACACCTGGTTAGCCACAGCCTCCTCTACCGGGCGGCGCAGCAACCCTACAATCTTGCCCTTGCCACTGCCAACGGCAGGCTATATGCTGTCTGGAACGCCTACAGCTACAAAGATGTAATCCTCACCTACCTGCTAGACACTGCCAGCCAGCCAGTGCATCGCCTCGAACCCGCCCTCTACCTGCCCAGCTTTGCCGCCGCTGGGGATCGCCTCTACTTGCTCGGCCACCAGAACGACACTCTCACCTACCTCAGCAGCGACGACGGTCAGCACTGGGGTGACCCCTACCCACTAGAGCCGCTGGAGGATCGCCATCAACTCGATTTCGCCCGCCCACAGATGTATGCCGCTGGCGAGTTGCTGGCCGCCACCTGGGGGCTGCTACCGCGTGGCGACGGGGTGGCTCTGGCCGAACGCCGTTATCGCCGCCGCTACCAAACTGCTCTACGTGGCGGGCGCATCTTCGTGCGCTGGTACGATGGCGTGGGCTGGCGGCGCGCTCAGCAGGTCAACGCTCCTACCCTCCCTGCTGCATATCCCGCCCTCAGCTACTGGCAGGATCGCCTCTGGCTAGCCTACTGTGGCTGGGAGCAGGCGGGTGAACTGCCTGGCCTCTACCTAGCCAGCCGCACCCTCGCGCAGGCTGGCTGGGCTAGTCATAAGCTGGACGACTTCGCCAGCACCCGACTGGTCGAGGGCGGCGCGGTCCGTAGCTACCTGCTCCCACTCAGCGACCCGCCTGGCCTGCTGCTCCTCGCGCTGCAAGGAGGCAATCTGCACGCCTACCTGATTGCTGCCAATGGTGACTGCCTCGCCAGTGCAGAGCTAACCAGCGCGGGCCGCAACAGCGATCCCAGCCTGCTGCTCGTTGGTGGTCAGCCGTTTGTCGTTTGGCAGACCGAGAAGCCACCCGGTAGCTACCAGGTAGTAGCTGCTCCCCTCCACTTTCATCTGTGAGCGCGGCAAGAAGATGCGGCGGATTGGCTCCCCCTAGGAGGTCAACCCGCCGCTCAGATGATCGTTAATAGCTACTAGCGGCCTCGTACCGCCCGCCGCGTCGCCTCCAATGCTAGACCGAAGGCAAGGTGGCCCGCCAGGCCGTAGAGGTGTAGGCCGAGTGGGTAGCGCGTGGGGCCGTAGGCGTTGCCGCTGAGGGGAACAGCAATCTCATCTTGCAGCAGCCAGAACACTGCCCCCAGCGGTAGCCCGTTGCCTGTGCCAAGCCCCGGCTTGTACTCGGCGGCCAGCCCATAGAGGCCGCCCAGCAGCGTGCCGAAGGTGTAATGCGAGAGAGGGCCAGCCCACTGCTGCTGCTCGTAGGTAAGCTCACGCCCAGTTACCGCTTTGACGGCGCGACTGGCGGCCACCTCGTTCGCGTCATTGTCGCCCTTGCCGCCTTGCGACTGGTAGCCCAGCCTCAGCGGATTGCGGCTGCGCGGCGGCTTGCCGTCCGGGGCGGCTCCGCTTAGGGCTACGCTCAGGTTGATGTATACGCCCTGGAAGGTGTCCATCGCCACCAGTGCCACAAACCCCGCGATCAACCCCGCCCGCCAACCCTTCGCCAAATCTTTCTTCGCCACGATTGCTGCTCCTTTAGCTTGTTTGCTGGCGATGGGGCAAGGTTCGTGCCAGTAGCAGGGGTGTTGCCCACCACCAAAAACAACTTCGACTGCATAGGGGCGTTTGGTGAACCGCACTCTAACTAGTTGCATACTCAGGTGCAGAGGGCTGGCCTATCGCTAATCTGCCGCCTGGCAACGTAGCAAGCTATTATCTTTACACAAGAAGAAACAGGCAATCGTGAACCTTTATCACCATGCTGCTTACCTGCTCCCTCATCTTGTGCTATAATCCAGCCCTACATAGTAATCATTCAACCAGGAGGCGAAGTTCATGCAGCAGTCGCATACCCTCAGCCTGATCACCATCGTGTTGATCATTATTCTTGTGTCCGCTTGTGTGGGCAACCCGCCAGCCCCTACCGCCACTAGCGAGTCGCAGCTAGACTGGAGCTACCAGGGCGACAACGGACCGGGCAAGTGGGCAAGCCTCGACAGCAAGTACGCTCTGTGCGCCAGTGGCAAGAGCCAATCGCCCATCGATATACAGCAGGCGCAGCGGCAAGACCTACCCGACATTGCCTTCCACTACCAGCCCAGCCTGCTGAAAATCGTTAACAACGGCCACACCATCGAACTGGACTATCCGGACGGCAGCAACACGATCACCCTTGACGGTAGTAGCTACCGCCTGGTGCAGTTCCACTTCCACACGCCCAGCGAACATCAGATCGACGGGCAAGCCACCGCGATGGAGTTGCACCTAGTCCACAAGGATGCAAAGGGCAGGCTGGCGGTGATCGGCGTGCTGGTCAAAGAGGGGGAGGAGAACCGTACACTCGTCGAGGCCTGGGCGAAGCTGCCGCACAGTGAGGGGGAGCAGCCGCTCGACAGCAGCCTCGATGCCAGTCAACTGCTGCCCCGCAACCGTAGCAGTTTCCGCTACGCCGGCTCGCTGACCACGCCGCCCTGCAGCGAAGGGGTGCGCTGGACGGTACTGGAACAGCCGATAGAGATGTCAGCCGCCCAGATCGCCGCCTTCCGCACCATCTACCCTAGCAACAACCGACCGCTGCAACCGCTCAACACCCGCACCGTGATCGAAGATGCCACCAAGTAGCTACTGCTGGCGGCGGCGCGGGCGGTTGGCTGCTACTATCCAAACAGTGATCAGCGCAATCATCAGGGCGAACCATGGCCCAACCCCAGAGCCAGTGAAGAAGACAAGGTAGCCGCTCACTGGTCCGATGATCAGCCCGGCAATGACTAGCCCGATCACCCCCAGCAGGCGAATGCGGCGGGCGAAGGGAGTCAGGCTTGCTTGATCCAGGCTCCGCAAGCTGTTGACTAGCCCGATTATCATCAGGATCGGAGTCCACGAGAGGGCGACCGCAAACCCCGACACCAGCCACATTAGCCCTCCGAAGTAGCCGCCCCTAGCAGCTTGGCTGGCAAGGAGTGGCAGGGTTGGCACCGCCACTGCCAGCAGTGGGCAAGCGATGCCCCACCAGGCCTGCCGCATAATCAGCCTGGTGCGCTCTGCCGGGGCGAGTGCCTCTAGTGGGGGGCGGTAGAAGCGTTCCAACGAGGCGTTCTGCGGCGGCGCAACCGGCCCGCTAAACTGCTCAATCCGCACCTGCTCGACAAGCTGGCGCGCTGAACCGTAGCTGGGACTGTCGTCGGGGCAGTATGGCTGCCCAGCAGAGTAGAGGGTGCAGAGCGAACAGATCGGCCTGTTGCACATAGCGCAGCTTACCAACATTGGGATGGCAGGATGGCGGTAGCAGGTTAGTCTGGTCATCTTTGGCTCGACACCTCAGTTAAGATTTATGCATATTGTAGCACGTTTTACCCACGTTAGCAAGCCTCCTGACCTACCTGTGCTGGGTTGAAGCCTCCACCTTTGACAACCCCCTTTTCCTGCAACTGGCGATCTGCTATAATATTGCCAACCCCCATTCGTCTCCTCGGTTGCAGCAGACGTGGCTCAAGGCTGAGTCGTCGGGTCGTCCACTGGTTCAGCCGCCTGCCCCGGCTATTATCCTGGAGGAGTAATATCATGGCCGAGTTTATTGACCGTATTGAGTTCAGCGGGATCGTCAAGGTGCGCGATGCGATCCTCAAGCTGGACAAGCCGTTCCGCCTCGAAAGCGGTGAGCCGAGCTTCGACGTGCCGCAGCACATCAAGGACGCGATCAGCAAGGCTCTGCAAGACAACCACACCCACTATGTCGCCTCCGCTGGCATCCCTCAACTGCGCCAGGCCATCGCCGAGAAGGCGGCCCGCAAGAATCATATCCCCGTTGGCAAGTTTGCCGAGGTGCTGGTCACAAACGGTGGGATGCACGCCCTCTACGTCCTCTTTCGCGCCCTGCTCGAAGCAGGGGACGAAGTGCTGATCCCCGACCCGACCTGGACTTGTGTGCAGGAGTTGCTCAAGCTGGCGGGGGCCAATGTCACCCGCTTCCCCCTGCGCGAGGAGCTTGGCTGGCGGTTCAACCCAGACGAGTTGCGCGCCGCGATCACCCCACGCACGAAGGCTATCATGATCAACTCGCCGCACAATCCGACTGGCGGTGTCCTCACCCGCACTGACCTCGAAGCCATCGCTGCGATTGTGCAAGACCACCCTGGTATCACCGTAATCTCCGACGAGGCGTATGAGGATGTAATCTTTGACGGCGAGGAACACGTCAGCTTCGCGAGCCTACCAGGGATGTACGAGCGTTCGGCCAGCGTGTTCACCTTCAGCAAGTCCTACGCAATGACCGGCCTCCGCCTCGGCTACATCGTCACCCCCAATCCGCTGCTGATGGATCGCATGGCGAAGGTCGTCCTCTACACCTCGAATGGGGTCTCCTCGATCACCCAGTACGGTGGTCTGGCTGCCCTGACCGGCCCACAGGACTGCCTGACTGAGTTCCGCGACGAGTACAAGCGGCGGCGTGACCTGTTCTACGACGGCCTGGCGACCATCCCTACCTTGCAGGGCGAGCGGCCAAAAGGGGCATTCTATGCCTTCCTCAAGATCGCCCCCACCTGGCAGGACGAGCGTGGGCGCAGCGACTCGTGGGCGATGACCGACTACCTGCTCAAGGCGCGAGTCGGCTCATCCCCTGGCGTGATCTTTGGGCCGCACGGTGAGGGCTACGTGCGCTTCAGCACCGCCTGCGTCGCCACCGACCTCAGCGGCGCGTTGGCGACCATGCAGCAGCTTTTCGCCGAGGAGCCAATCCTGGTAGAGGCAGGCAGTTAGCTACTAGCTCAACAAGCCTCAAGGGGCAGCAAGGTGAGCAACCGCCTTGCTGCCGCCCGTCACTGCTTTGCGTGGGCCTTGAAGAAGTGCCAGATCAACTGGGCCAGCGACTGCTCATCCCCTGGGCGGCCCGGCAAAGCGCGCACGCTACCATCCTCGAACCAGGTGTGGGGGCCACCCTTCACCGTGTAGTAGACGACCTCCGTACCAGCCTTGCAGCCGCTGAATGTTTGTTTGCTGCCGCCTTCGCTCTGCGCGACCTGCGGTGTGGGCTGGCAGCCGTCGGCCTGCACCCAGAACGCCTGGTTCTCTGCCACCGAGTTGTAGCGGTAGCCGTCAGCCTTGTTGCTCACCCCAGCGTAGCGCACGTTGTCGTCTGCGTCGCCGTGGAAGACGACGAGGGAGAGCGGATGGGTGGGTGGGGCTTCGTCGCCGCGGATCGTACCAGCAACAGGGGCTACCGCCGCTAGCCGATCAGCCAGCCTGACACCCAGGTAGTAGGCCATCATTGCCCCGTTGGAGAGGCCGCTGGCGTAGACCATCTTGAGGTTGACGTTGTAGCGTTGGTGCATTTCGTCGATCAGTGCGCTGATGAAGCCAACGTCGTCCAGGCCGTTCGCCTGCGCGTAGCCGCAGCACCAGCTTGCGTTGAAGCTGCTGTCACTACGCTGGTCGGTGCCATCAGGGTAGACGACGATGAAGCCCTCCTGGTCAGCGACCCGGTTCATGCCCATGTAGCCGCTGGCGTTGAGGCCCGTGCCGCCCCGCCCATGCAGCATGATCACCAGTGGCAGCGACTTGCCAGCGGCGTAGGTAGCCGGTATGTGCAGGTAATAAGTGCGGGCCAGACCACCAAACTGCATCGCCTGCCCAAAGTCGCCCGGCCCACTCGCTGGTGGCACCACCACCGCCGTCGTGCCGTTCACGCTGCCGCCCCCGCCGCAGCCCAGCAGCAACCCGACCAGCAGCAGAGCCACACCCACCGCAGAACGCTTCTTGACCATCAAACCCTTCTATCGCTTCGGGTGTGCATTGAGGAAGTTGAGGATCAGGGTGTCAACGTCTACGTCGCCCACCTCGCGGCCCGCCAAGCCGAGGATTGCCGCAGTGCCAGGGATTTCGTGGCCGCCCTGCTTGAGTGAGTAGGAGACCACCGCCGTGCCACCTTCGCAGCCGCCATAGCTCTCCTTCGTGCTGCCTGCGTTGTCCGCCCGCTGCGGCTCTGGCTTGCAGTTGTTCGCCTTAACCCAGTAGGCTACAGTATCTGGCTCGGCCTGATAGCGGTTGCCAAACACCGTGCCGCCCTGGTAGAGGATCACCGGGTCGCGTTCGCCATGCACCTCCATTACTGCCACTGGCTGGCTAGGCATCGCTGCGCCCGCCTGCATTGCCCCAGAGAAGGAGACGACGGCGGCGATCTGCTCTGGTATTTCCCGCGCCAGGCGGTAGGCCAGCATCGCGCCATTGGAGTGGCCGACGACAAACAGCCGCCTGTCATCAACCTGGTAACGCTGCTCAAGATCGGCGATCAGCTTGCTAACATAACCCACATCGTCAACCTTGTTGGTCACGGCAGAGCCGCAGCAGAAGCCTGCGTTCCAGCCGGGGTCGGGGCCGCTGCCATCTAGGTAAGCAAGGATGATCCCCTGCTCATCTGCCCGCCCTACCATGCCGCTTGCTCCGCGAAAGATACGCGCACTGCTGACATAGCCGGGCAACAGTAGGATCAGCGGCAGCGGCTTGCCCGCCTTGATCTGCGGTGGCAGGTGCAGGATGTAGGTTCGCGTCAGGCCACCATAGCTGAACTGCTGCTCGTAGTCGCCCGCTCTCTGTGGGTCGGTCGCCAGGGTGGGGAGCGGCACACTGGTGGGGAAGGGATAGGGGCTAGCGGTTGGGGCGGCAGGTGGCAGGGCGGTCGGGGGCGGCTGGTTGGCCGTTGCCCCATCGCAGGCCACCAGGGTGAGCAGAGCAAGCAAGATAAGGGTGCGCCAATTCTTCATCGTTCTCTCCAAAGTTTTACATAGTTTGCCCTCTATTATAAGCTATCTGTGTGAGAATGGGATGAGAGAGGAGCATTCATTTGCCCGCCTACTCCACGCTGATCATCCGCACCTCCAGCAGCTGCTCGCGGCTGAAGCCTTCCAGTTGCAGGTAGTAGGCGGCAGCGTCGATCATCGCGTCCAGCGGCAGTAGGCCAACCAGTTCGCTATGCCCTATCGTCACTCCGTAGCGGGCGGCTTCGGCGCGCACTAGTTCGAAGGCGCGGTAGAGAGGGGTAGCCTTGTGGTTGAGCAGGTTCATCGAAACCTGGGCCAGCCCCTGCGCCGCCAGGTCTACGCCCATCGCCTGCACGTTGACCAGTCCGCCGCTGCTCTCGCGGATGTTTTTGCTGATTCTCTTGGCGATCTCTACGTTCGGGGTGTTGAGGTTGATGTTGTAGGCGATCAGGTAGTTGCGCGCCCCCACTGCTGTGGCCCCAGCGGTTGGGTGCAGGCGCGGCTCGCCCGCTGGGGCGAAGTCGGGCCTGCGCTCTGGCAAACCAACCGCCTCCTTCAAACCCTCGTACTGGCCCACCCGCACATCCGGTAGCCGCCTGCGGGCAGCAGTAGTAGCCGACTCGGCGTAGAGGTAGACGGGGATTGCCAGTTCGTCGGCCAGCCTTGCGCCAAGCTGCTTGCTCAAGGCCACGCACTCTGGCATGGTGATCCCGCTGATCGGGATGAAGGGGATCACGTCGGTCGCGCCAATGCGGGGGTGCGCCCCCCTATGCTCCTCCATGTTGATCAAGGCCTGGGCCTGCCGTGCTAGTCGGAAGGCAACCTCGGCCACCGCCTGCGCCTCACCGACATAAGTCACCACCATACGGTTGTGGTCGCGGTCGGCAGAGTGGTCGAGCAGGCTGACCGCCAACCCTTCCTCTTTCGCCTGGCGCACCACGTCCACGATCTGCTCAATCACCTCTGGCCTGCGCCCCTCGCTAAAGTTGGGGACGCACTCTACGATCTGCCTGGGCATCGTTGCTCCTTTGCCTGCTAGGGCGCAAACTACTCGTCTTCGACCTTCGTGAAGCGGTGCTGTGGGAGTCGCCGTTTAATCAGCTTGATCGCTTCGGCGATCCGCGTACGCGTCTCCTTGCCCTGCTGCTCCTGACCAGACCGCTCGTAGAGGCGGGCAAGGTGGATCAACTCTGTGTAGAGCTTACGTTGGTCGCCCTCCTCCTCGTAGACAGCTACCGCCCGCTTGCGGTATGCTATCGCCTGCTCCACATCGCCCAGCCGGGCATAGCTGATCGCAATGCCGCTGTTGAGTTCAGCTAGCATATCAACATCTATCTTGTCATCAAGCAACAATGCCTGCTCCTGCGCCGCAATAGACTCCTGGTAGCGACCCAGCGCGAAGTAAGCATCGGCCATAGCGACCAGCGGCCAGAACTGGTTGTTGGCATCATCGCTCGTGCGAGCATAAGCCAGTTCGCGCTGGGTGGCAGCCACTATCTGCGTATAATCCTTTGTCTCGCCATAAAGCTCGCGCAGGAACATGAAATCCTCGGTCACATCAACCCGCTCGCCCCGCTCCATATCCAACTGGATCGTCTCCTCGGCCAGGCGGATCGCTTCCGGGTAGTTGTGCTGCCTGCTGTGATAGATCGCCAGGTAAGTGGCGGCCTGCACTACGCCCGCCTGCGTACTCTCCTTGCGGGCCAGGGCCAGGGTGCGTTCCATGAATGGCAGCGTGCCATCTGGATAGCTGAAGTTATCGAAGCTGCGGCCACTATCTATCTCACCCAGTACCTTCATACGCTCCTCCAGATCGGTACTTTGCTCGGCTTGCAGCAGCAGCGCAGCGGCGGCCTGGAGGCGGGGCTGACCGACAGTGGCCGACGAGGAGGAACTGCCTAGCTGAGGGGCAGCGAGGCGGGGGCGGGGCGGCTGCTCAAGCTGGGCCGCCACGGCGGTGCTGAGCAGCGTCTGCAATCCCTCCTGCTCTGCTGGCTCAAGCCCACTCTCTCGGCCTAGCAGTGGCTTGATCATCCCCTCTAGCTGGCTGTAAGCACCATACTCTGCCAGGAAGTCGGCGAGGCTGCTTGTTGGCGTATCCCCAGCAACTATCTCCTGGTTGAGCAGCGCAAAGGCAGCGGCATAGTCCCGCGCCAGCACCAGGTAGTTGAACTGCTGAAGCAGTGGCTGTACGTCTGCCAGAGCCTGCGGTGGGTTGTCCCTCGCGTCGAAGCGGTATTGGCTGGCATACTCGGCGGCTTTGGCCCGCTGCTGCTCTGGCGTAGGTGGGGCAGGGCGGTTCTGCCAGTAGGCGCGCTGCCGCTCCTCTCTCTTCTGCTTGTCGTTTCCCTTCTTGCTCATCACTTTCTCCTCTGGCCTACATCTTTGGCCGCAACATTATAGCACACCTACCGATAACCGCCCGTGATGTTGTATAATTCGCTGCAAGTGGCAAAACAGGAGACAACTTTATGACCCTAAAGCTATTCAATACCCTGGGCAGGCAGAAACAAGAGTTCCAACCAATGGGCCAGACTGTGGGGATGTACTGCTGCGGCCCAACCGTCTACGCCTTCGCCCACGTTGGCAACCTGCGAACCTATGTGTTCGAGGATGTGCTGCGCCGCGTACTAGAATACAACGGCTATGCTCTCAACCAGGTGATGAATATCACCGATGTCGGCCACCTGGTCAGCGACGAGGATGAGGGCGAGGACAAGATGATCCTGGCGATGAAGCGCGAGGGCAAGTCGGCTCTGGAGATTGCCGCGTTCTACACCGCTGCCTTCCTGCGCGACCTGAGCCGCCTAAACATTGAGCCGGTGGAGATCATCTGCAAGGCGACCGACCACATTCCAGAGATGCTCGCCCTGATCCAGCTTCTGGATCAGCGCGGCCATGCCTATTCTATTGACGATGGTGTGTACTTCGATGTAAAGACCTTCCCCAGCTATGGCGCACTGAGCGGCCTCGACCTTGAGGGCCAGGAGGCGGGAGCGCGGGTAGAGGTCAACCAGCAGAAGCACAACGCCAGCGACTTCGCCCTCTGGAAGCGGGCTGCGCCGAACCACCTGATGCAGTGGGATAGCCAGTTTGGGCGTGGCTTCCCCGGTTGGCACATCGAATGCTCAGCGATGAGCATGAAGTACCTGGGCAACCACTTCGACATCCACTGCGGCGGCGTGGATCACATCCCGATCCACCACGAGAACGAGATCGCCCAGAGCGAGGGGGCGACCGGGGAGAAGTTCGTCAACTACTGGCTGCACGGCGAGTTCTTGCAGATGGACGGCGGCAAGATGAGCAAGTCGCTTGGCAACCTTTACACCCTTGACGACCTAGCAGCACGGGGGGTGGAGCCGCTTAGCTACCGCTACTTCCTGCTCAATGCCCACTATCGCACAAAGCTGAACTACACCTGGGAGGCTTTGGAGGCCCAGCAGCGGGCCTATCGCCGCCTACGCGAGTTTGTTGGCGGTGCGCTAGCGGCAGGGCAGGACGGGGCAAGCCTGGGCGATACTGCCTGGCTCGAACCCTACCACAACAGCTTTGTAGAGGCGATCAACGACGACCTCAATATGCCCCGCGCCCTCGGCCTCTGCTGGGAGCTTATCGCTGAAGCGAAGCGGCTGGGCAGTGGAGCGTTGCTGGCTGCCCGCCAGCAGTTGCTCGACTTCGACCGCGTGCTGGGCCTGGGTTTGGGCGAGGTATTGGCTTTCCGCCCAGCGGCACACAGCAGCAGCGACACCAGCAGCCTCGACGATCAGGTGAACTTGCTGATCGCCGAGCGCAAGGCTGCACGGGCGAACAAGGACTTCAAGCGCGGTGACGAGATTCGGGATGAACTAAAGGGGTTGGGTATCGAACTGATCGACAAGCCCGGCGGTATCACTGAGTGGCGCAAGGCTGATTGACGATGCACACCCCTGCTGCAAGTAGGGGTGTACTTCTTGCACCGCTGACCTGAGAGGAGCGGATCATGTACATAATGGTGACGAACGATGACGGCTATGATAGTGAGGGGCTGTTGGTGTTGAAGCAGCAGTTGGAGCAGGTGGCTGAGGTGGTGGTGCTAGCCCCCGACCACAATTGGAGCGCAAGCGGCCACAGCCGCACCCTGCGCGACCCCTTGCGGGTGTGGGAGGCGCAGTTGCGCGATGGTTCGACCTGCTACATCAGCGACGGCACACCCTCGGACTGCGTAGCCCTGGTGACGCTCGGCTTCTTGGGCCGTAAACCCGATCTGATCGTCAGCGGCATCAACCGGGGCAGCAACCTGGGTGACGACATCACCTACTCTGGCACGGTGGCGGCGGCGATGGAGGGAGCGATGCACGGCATACCCAGCATTGCGGTCTCCTGCGAGGGTCGCGGCAAGTGGCATTTTGAGACAGGCGCACTGTACGCTGCGAAGCTGGCCCAGCAGGTTGCCAAGCGCGGCCTACCAGATCACACCCTGCTCAACCTCAATACGCCCAACCTGCCGCCTGCCGAGATTAAGGGGCTGGAGATCACCCGCATGGGCCGCCGCTACTATAAGGACGAACTGATAGAGCGGATTGACCCCTTCGGCCAGAAGTATTACTGGACGGCGGGCGAGCCACACGCGCTGGAGCCGGATGACGGCACCGACACCGGGGCAGTCGCTAACGGCAAGATCAGCATCACCCCCCTGGACCTCGACCTGACCAGCCACGCCATGCTGGCGGATTTGGCAGGCTGGGAGCTGGAGTTAGCTCGCCGAGCCACTTATTGCATCTCCTGCATTATGCAACAGCAAACACAGTAAGGATGCAACAAGCGATCCTGCACAAGCTGCTATTACCCGTTTTCCCGGCTATCAACAGAACCTATTTTGTCCTCGTCAGGCAACGCGGTCAGTAGCCTGCTGATTTGGGCTGCCGCTAAGTAGCCGCTTGACAATCCAGCCGCCCGGTGCTACAATCGCAGCGATCAACTTACTTCTAGAGAGGTGCGGCGGTGGCGAAGGCAGCAGCTAACGAGCAAGCGCAAGCGGTGGCGGCTGAAGCGGCGGCGGAGCAGGCAGCGGCGCAGGCGGCTCTGGCTGCCGAGTTGGAGGGCAGCAAGCCAACCTCAACCTGGCTGCCGCGGCTGGTGGCGATCAGTCTCGCGTGCCTGGCGATTGTTGCGGCCAGCGTCTTCTTCTACCAACAGGCCAACGCCCCCGCCCAGGCCATTACTACTCTCCCCCTGCACGCAACTGCCACCCACGCTGGCAAGCAGGCCATCGTCGTCTACGTGACCGGCGCGGTTTCCGCCCCCGGTGTCTACCGCCTGTGGGATGATGCGCGCATCGGCGACCTGGTGGGCAAGGCGGGCGGTCTGTTGCCCGCTGCTGACCCTGTGGCGATCAACCTGGCCGCCCGGCTTGAGGATGGAGAGCAGGTGAACGTCCCCTTCAAGGCCACCGCTGCCCCGGCTGCCCCGCTGACCGTGATCGGTAAAGCGGCCAGCCAGCCGAGTGGAACGGCTGCTGCAGTAGCCGCTAAGTCGCCCACGCCCGGCAAGGTCAACCTCAACTCTGCCAGCGAAGCTGAACTGGATGCAGGTCTGCCAGGGGTCGGCCCGGTACTGGCAAAGAATATCGTGGCCTACCGCACGGCTAACGGTCACTTCCGCAGCGTAGACGATCTCCGCAAGGTGGACGGTATCCACAAATCACTTTTCGACAAACTCAAGCTGCTGGTCACTGTCTAGGCCAAACAAACTGCTGAGAGGAGCCGCTCATGGTGATGGTCTACGTGGCGGCTGGCTGGCTCCTCGGCATCTTCGTGGGCAGCGAACTTGCGCCCCTGCCTATCCTTGTGCTGCTCACCTGCGGGCTGGCGGCGGTGGCAATAATTGTTCTTGGTAGGCGGCTGCCTGCTGGTCTGGCCCGCCAGATCGGTTGGGCTACCCTCGCCCTCACCCTCGGCCTCTGGCGCGCCACTGCTGCCCAGCCGTCGCTTGGCGCGCATGATCTCAGCTACTACAACACCTACCGGACGGTGCAGATCGTGCGTGGGGTGGTGGATCAGCCGCCAGAGGCCCGCGACCGCGACCTGCGCCTGCACCTCGCTGGGCGAGCGGTCTGGCGCGACAGCGAAAACCACTGGCAGCCAGTGGGTGGCTCCATGCTGGTCAGCCTGCCGCTCACCGACAGCAGCCACTACCGCTATGGCGACCTGCTCGAACTGCAAGGGCTGCTAACTGCCCCGCCCGCCTTTGGTGGTAGCTACAGCACTTACCTGAAGCGGCAGGGCATCCTCAGCTACAGCCACAACCCGGATGTGTTGGCCGCTGGCAAGGAGAACGCGCCGCTAACCAGCTTCTATGGCTGGCTGTTTGGCCTGCGGGAGGCGGCAGGGCAGGCTGTCAACCGCCAGTTCCCCCAGCCCGACGGCGCGCTGCTCAACGGCATCTTGCTTGGCGACCGCACGGGGCTACCAGGCTGGTTGAGCGACGACTTTGCCAGCACTGGCACCGCCCAGATCGTGGCGATCTCCGGCCAGAATATGGTCTACGTCCTCGGCTTTATTCTCCTGCTAGCCGACTGGCGCAAGCGACCGCGCAGCCGCTACGCCCTCTATGGCGTGGCCCTGGTTGCCGTCTACTCGGTATTCGTGGGAGCAAGTGCCAGCGTAGTGCGCTCGGCGATCATGGCGGGTGTGGTTGCGCTGGCGATTGCCCTCGGCGAGTCCTACAACGTGACCGCCGCTCTCGCCTTCGCTGCGATCCTGATGACCGCCTTCAACCCAGCCTACCTCTGGGATATTGGCTGGCAGCTAAGTTGCGTGGCGATCCTCGGCCTCGTCTACGTCGCTCCTTTGCTGAAGGCCGTCTTCGACCACATCCTGCGTGGTAGGCTGTCCCGCTTGCGCTGGCTAGGCGGCCTGCTCTCGGTCTCCATCGGCGCACAACTGGTGACAGAGCCGCTGATCTGGATGTACTTTGGTCAGGTCTCGCTCATCTCACCGCTCGCCAACATCATCGCCGAACCCCTGTTGCCGCTGATCATGGCTTTTGGGGCAATCAGTGTGCCGTTGCTGCTGCTTTGGCCGCCTCTGGCGATCCCCTTCGCTGCACTGGCCTGGGTCTTCCTGCGGGCGATGATCCAGATCGTCGAGTTCTGCGCCCTGCTACCCTTTGCTGCCCTGCAATTGCCCAACCTCTCCGTCTGGTGGGTGCTGGCCTACTACAGCGCATTGGCAGCGGTCGTAGTCTGGTGCAATGCCTTGCGGGTAGAGGCTAGAGCCGCGCAATTGACCGCCAGGCTGGCTGTCGGCTAAGAGCCAATTGGTGGCTGCTCCTGCTATTCTACGCCCTGGGGCTGCGCTGCCGCCGCTCGCCCCTGCTCCATCCCCTTGCTGGACAGCACCACCAGCCCCGCTAGCATCAGCCCTGCGCCGAGGCCAACGGTGAGGTTTAGCTGATCCTTGCTGAAGGCTGGAGCTGCTGTCAGGTAGAAGATAGCTGCTGAGAGCAGGGTAGCGGTCAGCGGTTCGGCGAGGGTGATGATGCTAGCTGTGGTTGCTGGGATGCTCCGCAGGGCGCGCACGTAGAGAAAGTAGGCGAGGAAGGTTGCCCCCAGGCCGAGGTAGAGCAGCAGCCCCCAGCCGCCTGCCCCCACGTCGCCCAGCCTCCCACCCAGCAGCATTACTGGCAGCATCAGTAGCGCAGCGAGGCCAAAGGAGAAGGCATTGAGTTGCGCCCCCGCATAGCGCGTGGTCAGCGACTTGGTGATCACCGAGTAGATCGCATAGCCGGTGCCAGAGAGCAGGGCGAATACCACCGCCACTGCAAAGTCCGCCGCGCTGCCGTGCTGCCCGTCACTGCCCTTGCCACCGACCAGCAGCACGGCTCCGGCCAGGGTGATCGCCAAAGCCAGCCAGCTACGCCCAGTCAGCCTTTCGCCCAGGAAGGCCGCCGCTACCGCCGCTACCACCAACGGCGCACTGCAAATTGCCACCAACGCTGCCAGGCCCGCCCCACCCAGAGCCACCGCCTGGAAGAAAAGAGCCTGGTAAGCCATCATGCAGCCACCACAAGCGAGCAACCGCAGCAGGTCGGCGCGAGATTGGATGCGTGGGAACGGGCGACCAGTAGTTGCCAGACTGAGCAGCAGGAAGGCAGGCGCGGCAATCGTCAGTCGCAGCCAACCGACCGCTACCCCATTCGCTGCTGGGCCGATCAGGTTGCTGGTGATCCCAGTCGTCCCCCACAACGTCGCCGCCAGATAGTTCAGCAACAGCCCCGCCCGCATCTTGCTCATCGCCAGCCTCCTTACACCTGTAGCCCCATTATACCCTGCCACGCTAGCGGGGGAGCAGGGCCATGTACCACTCGCGACCTATCTTCCTGGCTCCTTGACAGGTGGCTCCATCCAGTCTAGAATACGAATGGCTTATCCGTTTCATCCCTGCCATCATCCCTGCTCAGGAGATTGTATGCTCAAGCTAACCCCCTGGTTTGTACTGCCCTTCTTCCTCATCACCGTGCTGGTCGCCTTCAGCCCTGCGCGCCTGCCCAGCCTGGCCCCCGCTTCCCCTCCCGCTCCGCGGAACACCCCCTGCGCGATCACCTTCAGCGACGTGCCAGCCAGTAGCATCTTCGCCAGCTACATCTACGACCTCGCCTGTCGCGGCGTAGTAGGTGGCATTGGCGGCGGCCAGTTCGGGCCAAGCGGCCAGGCCAACCGCGCCCAGTTCGCCAAGATGGCTAGCCTCGGCTTTGCAGTGCCGTTGGTCGAGCCTGTCCTCGGCAACTTCAACGACCTGTTGCCCAGCAACGTCCTCTACCGCTACATCGAGAGTGCCGCTGCTGCCAGCGTGATCCGTGGCTACCAGCAGCCCGCGCAATGCCCCAGCACGGTTGAGCCACCCTGCTTCCAGCCCAATCGCACCATTAGCCGCGCTGAAGTTGCCGTGATCGCGATGCGGGCTGGCGGCTTCAGCCTGGTCGCTGCCCCGGCCAGCCCAACCTTCAGCGACGTGCCTGCCACCTACTTCGCCTATCGCGAGATCGAAACCGCCGCCAGCCTGCACATCATCAGCGGGGCAAATGGTCGCTTCCGCCCTGCCGACCCCATTCGCCGCGACGAGTTGTGCAAGGTACTCTCTCTTGCCATGCAAGCTGCTCCCCCCCGACCTACCCCCGGCGGCCCGCCAGCCGCCAGCCTCGGCATCTACGCCGACGCGCTAGCCGCGGGCTGGGACGACTACTCGTGGGATAGTACCCGCAACTTCGCCAGCAGCATCGCCCACAGTGGTAGCCACAGCCTCAGCATCAGCTACGACGCTGGCTATGCTGGCCTCTACCTCCACCACGCCCCGATCAGCATCGGCCCCTACACGACACTGCGCTTCTACATCCAGAGCGGCGCGGCAGACGGCCAAAGGATCAGCGTCCACCTGATGAATGCCGCCGCCGACCAGAGCGGCAGCAGCCGCGCTGTCACCGACTACATCTACCCCGGCCACCGCATCACTGCTGGGCAGTGGCAGGCGGTGGTCATCCCCCTGCGCGACCTGACCAACGAGGGACAGATTAGTGGCATCGTGCTGCAAAGTGAGTCCCAGGCGGCCATGCCAGTCCTCTACATTGACGACCTTAGCCTGGTCAGTGGCAACCTTAGCTACTACCCGACCGCCACTGCCACCCCTGGCCCCGCCCCGACCGCCATCCCTACCAACCTCACCTACTATCGGGGGGTCAACCTTACCGGCGGCGAAATCAGTTGGGTGGGCTGGCCTGGCACTTTCGGCTTCAACTACACCTATCCCCGTGCCGCCGAGTTCGACTACTTTAAGAGTAAAGGGTTGAACCTGATCCGCCTGCCCTTTCGCTGGGAGCGGCTGCAACCAACCCTCAACGGCCCGCTCGACAGCGCAGCCCTGGCTCACCTCGACATCGCGGTTGGCTATGCCCGCACACGAGGGATGCAGGTGCTGCTCGACCCGCACAACTTCGCCCGCTACCGGCTGGGCAGCACCGACTACCTGATCGGCAGCCCACAGGTGCCAAACGCCGCCTACGCCGACTTCTGGCGCAAGCTGGCCCAGCACTACGCCAACGAACCAAACCTCTACTTCGGCCTGATGAACGAGCCGCACGACACTGGGGGGCTGTGGCCCGCAGCAGCGCAGGCGGCGGTCTCTGCTATCCGCGAGGTAGACAGCAGCCACACCATCTTTGTTCCTGGCGAGTGCTGGACGGGGGCATGGACGTGGCAGGACTGCAATGGCAGCCTCTCGATCAACGACCCCCAGAACAAGATAGTCTATGAAGCGCACCAATACTTCGACCGCAACGGCAGCGGCAACTACGCGGGCAACTATGATGCAGAGGGTGCCACCGCCGACACTGGCGTAGAGCGGGTGCAGCCCTTCATCGCCTGGTTGCAGGCCCACAACGCACAGGGCTTCCTCGGCGAATATGGCGTGCCGAACGACGACCCACGTTGGTTGGAGGTGACGGAGCGAATGCTTACCCGCCTCGACCAGGTAGGCATCGGCGCAACCTACTGGGCGGCTGGCCCCTGGAACGGCAGTTCGCCAGTGGTGATCGAACCCTACCCCAATGGTGACGACAAGCCGCAACTAGCCACCATCCGCCGCCACCTCGGTCGCCAGCAGTAGCAGCGGGGGGCGGGTGCGTGCCGCTGTCACCGCCCGCCTGGGCAAATGCGGCTGGCTGCCTCTAGTGGTCGGCTATGCTGTCGCTCTGCTGCTCTGCCCACCAGGGCGCGACTTCGCCATCCTGGACGATTGGATTTATCTGCGCTCGGTTGCCGACCTGTTCGCTGGCGGTGGCCTGCACCCAGCCGACTACGCGCAGGTGACGCTGGTTACCCACACGCTGTGGGGAGCGACTTGGGATGCTGTGTGCGGTTACAGCTTTACCGCCCTTACCTACGCCAACCTCGCCGCCGCTCTGGTCGCCAGCCTCGCCTGCTATGCCCTCCTGCGCCAGCTAGCCGTCAGCCCCAGGCGCAGCCTGCTGGGGGCGGCCCTGCTTTCGCTCAACCCCCTGTTCGTGCTGCACGCCTACAGCTATATGACCGACATCACCTACCTGGCCTGCTTGCTGCTGGCTACCCTCCTTTACCTGAAGGGGACGCAGCGGGCCAGCGTACTGCTACTGCTACTTGCTAGCCTGTGCGCGGCTCTCGCCTTCCTCAGCAGGCAGTTCGGTCTCGCCCTACCGCTGGTTGTCGCGGCTGTCACCCTCAGCCAGCCGTATCTGCAAGCTGTCGGCGGTAGCATCGGAAAGTGGCGGCGGCTAGTGGCGGTGCTGGCTCTACCAGGGCTGGCGGCGGCTGGCTATCTGCTCTGGCGCAGTAGCTTTGGGCCGAGTTGGAGCAGCAGCTACCAACAACTGGCGATCCACGAACTAGTTAGCGATCCCCTGCGGGCGTTGGTCGACCGCGCCCTTTATGTGGGCGGCAGCCTCCCACTGCTGGGCCTCAGCGTGCCGCTTTGGGGCTGGCCGCGCCGCCGCTGGCTGCTGCTGCTCACCCTACCAGTTGTGGCCGCCGCCGTCTACTTTGCGCCGAAACCGCTACCCCTCGTCGTCTACCCCGAAGCGGACAGCCTCTCACCGTTCGGGTTGGAGGCTACGCCGCTCTGGTGGCTGGGGCTGCCGCTGGCTGCCCTACTCTGCGCCAACCTGCTTGAGCGCGGTGGCGAGTTTGCCGCCCACCTGCTGGCCGCCGCCCGCTGGCACCGCCCACCCAGCCTGCCCGCCAGCTTGCCGCTCACCGCAACGGCGGCCCTCACCTTCGCAGGCACAGTGTTGGTCAGTCGCCCCTTCTTCAGCCGCTACTACCTCGTGCTGCTGCCCGCCCTGATCTACCTGGCTGTTGCCGAGCGGGGCAAGCTGGAGGGCAGGGAGCGGCAAGCAGGGGCGGTGGCGGGCTGGCAGTGGGGATTGCTGGCCGCCCTTGCTGTAGTCAGCTTTGCCCTACACACCGACAGTTACGCCTACAATGCTACCCGCTGGCGGGCAGGGCGCGACCTGTTGGCGCACGGTGTGGCGATTGAGCAGGTAGACAACGGCTACGCCTGGGCTGGTTACTACCTTTACGAGGTAGCGGTGCAGCGGCTGGGCAGCAGCAGTGTAGTGGTGGCGGGCATCTTCGCACCCAGCAAGCTGATCGACCCCCTCTATATCGTTGGTGCAGCCAGGGCGGGTGGCCCTGCGCTCCCTCTGCGCCCGCCAGTGACTAGCTATCGGGTAGTAGCCCGCTACCACTGGTTCAGCCTACTCGCCCCTGGTTGGCAGGAAGTAGTGGTTTGGCAACGCCAGTAACGACGATGCTGGCTGGCGCAGAACCCATGCGCTGGTCAGTTGCCGTAGAGCAGGCTGCTGAGGGTGCGGCGGTCACTGGTGGAGAGGGGGGGCAGGTCGCTGGCGGCCAGGTTCTCGTCCACCTGCTGGGCCGTCTTGCAGCCGACGATCACGGTACTGACTTGCGGGCTGTCGAGGGCGAAGCGCAGGCAGGCCTGGGCCAGGGTGCGGCCATCATCTTCGAGGAAGCGCAACTCCTCGGCGGCCTGAAGGCGGTTGGTCAGGTAGCGGGCGGGCATCGTCGAGCGTACGTCGCCGCTCACCCAGGTGCTGCTAGCCTTGTACTTGCCGGTCAGCAGCCCATTGTTGAGCGGTTCGCGGGCGATCACCCCCACACCCGCTGCGGCAGCCGCCGGGAACAGCTTCCGCGCAGCCTCCTCGCGCAGCACATTGTAGACGATCTGGATCGTCTCCGCTCCCGCCTGGATCGCCGTCAGCCCTTCTTCTACGCTGAAGACCGACACTCCCCAGTGGCGTATCTTGCCGTCGGCCTGCAACTCTTGCATCAGCTTGCCGAGGCCGCCCTGCTCAAGCTGCTGCACGCTGGGATTGTGTAGCTGGTAAAGGTCGAGCCAGTCGCGGCCCAACCGCCGCAAGCTCTGGTCAACGGCGAAACGGATGTACTCTGGGCTGAAGTCGAGACGAAAGTTCGCGCCGTAGAAGTTGCCGCCCACCTTGCTGGCGATCAACACCTCGTCGCTCATGTTCAGGTCACGCAGGGTGAGGGCTACCCCCAACAGGTGTTCGCTGTGGCCGTGGCCGTAGACATCGGCGGTGTCGAAGAAGTTGCACCCTTGGTCGAGGGCGCGCGAGATCGCCTCTAGTGAGGTGTTGTCGTCGGTGTAGCCGTAGCTGTTGCCGTGCTGGTTGCCGCCAATGCCCCAGCCGCCGAAGCCGACTTCGGAGACGCGCAAGCCAGTGCTACCAAGCTGCCTGTACTGCATTCGAGTACCTCACCTTCACTTACTGTGCATATAGACTGTGATTCGATTGTACCACAGCAGCAGCCCCCCCACTACCGTCCAGCCGAGCAGGACGGCGGCCAGCCAGCGACCAGCCCGGCCAACCGCCCACAGCCGCCCCACCAACACCCCACCGCCCAGCGCGACGACCGGTAGCAGGAACAGAGCGTAGCGCACATACAGGTTCAGCACCATGCCCACTAGCGCAAACAGACAGGCGACCGCGACCCAGGCAACCGCCGCTAGCAGGACTAGGCGGGCATTCGCCTGCTGTATTGTGTCCTGCCGCTTGCTGCCCAGCAGTAGCAGACCAAGCGGAAAAAGCAGCAGCCACCCGCCATTGTAGACCCACGCTTCGCTGAGGATGCCCTGCAAACCTTCGCGCAGCCAGGCAGACTGGTCGGTGATGTAGTGCGGGTTGAAGCCGAGCGTGGGGTCGTTGGGCAGCACGCCAACCAGCTTGCGGAAGGGCTGCCCCGCCCGACTGCTCTGGATTTCGCGGAAGGTAGCGATGGTATCGGCGGCAAAGTGCTGGTAGTAGACGAGGTAGACAAAGGCCGCCGCTAGCAGCGTGCCGCCCGCCAGCAGCAGCCAGCGCAGCCGCGCTTCCCTCTGCCAGCGCAGGGTATAGCCGCCCCAGACGAGGCCCAACAACCCCAACCCCCCTCCTGCCAGGATCACCACGCCAGGGTGAGAGAGCAACGCCAGGCTAGCCAAAGCTAGAAAGAGGGCGGTGGGCCGCAGCAGCGGGGAACGGAACCACGCACGCTGCACCCCCCCCGCCTGCGTCGTCATCACCGCCACTGCCGCCGCCAGTGCGCCGAGCAAAGCCCACTGGCCGAACAGGTTAGCGGTGATGCCCCAGGAGAAGGGGAGGATGCCGAGCGGCAGGCTGACGTAGAGGATCGCCGCCGCCAGCCCAGCCCGCCAACCAGCCGCCAGCCGGGTCAGATAGTAGACGAAGAATAGTGCGCTACTATCCAGCACAACGGTGACAATGTTGATTGCCAAAGCCTTGCTGCCCGTCAACCAGTAGAGCGGGATCATTGGCAGGTAGGCAGTGGGCAGGTAGAAGGTTTCGCGGCCACCCCATTCCGCCGACTTAATCTTGAACAGGAGGTTGCCGCCCAGCACGTCTTCCAGGCGGTGGCTGTGGAAGCCAAGGTCTACGATCACCGTCTGCGGGTGCAGTTCCAGCGCGAGGCGAAAGAGGATGGCGGCGAAGAAGGTAGTCAGCAGGTAGTTGCGTGGGGCTGGGTTGGAAGGCTCCGCTTCAGCCCCCCGCCAGCTTGCCCAGCAGCCAGCGGCGAGGTCGGCCAGCCAGGTGGCAATGGTCGCCACCACGGTCGCTTGCAGCAGGCCGGGGGCGAATACAGTCAGCCAGAGGCGGTCGTAGACCAGCCAGAGGGCGCAGGCCGCGGCGAAGCTAGCCGCGACCGCCAGCCAGACCCGCCACCCCCAGCCCAGTCGGGCCAGCAGGTAGAGGCCGAGCGCGAGGCTGAGGCTGAGGTCGAGCGCAAAGTCGCGGGGTGGCAAGATGAGGCTGCCGCTGGGCTGGGGGGCAACGAGTACGCGGCTGAGGATGAAGCCGAGTTGGCGAGGGTCACCTGCTGGCTCAAAGCCGTTGCTCTCTACTAGCAAGCGCAGGTCGCCGCTACCCAGGTCGGCGGGCGGCACCAGCAGGGGGTAGTCATGCAACTCTGGGGCGGGTTGCAGCACCGCCAGCCGCCGCTCCTGCCCTGCCGCCCCGACGCTGATGGTCAGCACGGGCGCAGCGACGCTAGCAGGGCGACCGCCTGCCAGTTGTAGGGTGAGGCTGAGGGGCTGGCGGGCGAGGCCAGGCAGGGTGATGACCAGGCGCGGTTTCGTCCAGCGATACTCGTAGAGGGGCTTGCTGTTCGCATCCTCTGCCTGCTCCACGCCATACACGCCTGCAAAGAAGGGCGCGCCATCCAGGGGGGCAAGCTGGCGGCTGCGAGCAGGGAAGTCGTAGCTGGGGCGCACCTGATAGCCGAGGGTAAGGGCCAGCAGCAGCAGGCCGAGGGCAGCCAGTACGAGCGGCCAGCCCGCCGCTAGCCGCCGCCAGCCTGCCACTTCCCGCCGCCACCAGTTAGCCAAACTTGCTCCTCCGTCTGCTTTCGCCCGCCTATTATACCATGCCGAGGTGTGGGAGCGGCGGTTCGCTTCTTGCCATAACAATCGTTCACCAGCTAGTGGTGAGTGGAAGTCTGCATTAGAGTGCGATTAGTTGCATCTGAAGGGTGGGCGGTTACGTATTACAGTTATGAAGGACTGTAAGGGGAAACCGACCACAATCGTTATCGGGTATAATGTGGACACAAATGCCACAGACACGATAAGCTGATGAAGGAAGAAGCCCCGATGGATTACAGTACATTCAAAGACGAGGAATTGGCAGCCATGCTGCGCCAGCGTGCTACGCAAGGTGGTGGGGTAGCGGTCGCCGAAAACCCCGCTGAGCCGCTAGCTCTGCTCTACGACCGCTACTTTCGGCAGTGCTTCGCCCTCGCGGTGCGGATGCTAGCCGATGCGGGCCGGGCTGAAGAAGTAGTGCAGGAGGTCTTCCTTAAACTCTGGCAAGCCCCTCAAGGCTTCGACCAGACGCGGGGCAAGTTTGCTAGCTGGCTACTAAGCGTCGTCCATCACCGCTGCATAGACGAGATTCGCAAGAACAAGCGTAACTTGACGATCAGCCACAGTTTCGGGCCAGATGGGGAAGAAGGGGACGACCCAATCAACCGCATCCCCGACGAACATAGCGGCCCGGAGGAACTAAGCTGGCTTAATCAGCAGCGCGGCGCAGTACGCCAGGCTCTCACTCGCCTGACCGATGTGCAGCGCAGGGTGATCGAACTGGCCTACTTTGGAGGGATGACCCAGGCGGAGATTGCTGCCCACCTCGGTGAGCCGCTCGGCACAGTAAAGACCCGTATTCGGCTTGGCCTCCAGAAGATGAAGGCAATGCTTGAAGCTGAAGGATTGGAAGTAGTGTGATGGAGAGACAAGAGATAATCGATTTGCTACCCGCTTACGCCCTCGACGTGCTTGATGCCGACGAGCAGCAGGTGGTGGAGGCGGCCCTCACCGCTGACCCTGGCCTGCGGGCGATGCTAGACGAGTATTCTGGGCTGGCCGTGGGCCTCGCCACGAACGTTGCTGCTGTGGAGCCGCCTAGCGGCCACCGCCAGCGGATGATGGCTCGCTTGCAGGGGACAACGTTGCTGGCTGCTACCCAAACTCTGCCGCAGCAGCTAGCCAGCCGGGATTACTACCGCGCCGCTGAGACGCAGCCGCCGCCACGCCCAGACGAGCGGGGGCTGGCGAACCCGCGTCCACTACGCACCATCTTCAGCTTCGCCGCGCTGGTCGCTGCCGCCCTGGTGATAGTCGCCCTGCTGGGCTGGAATATCGCTTTGCAGAACGAAATCGGCAACAACAACACCAGCGTTGCCAACCTGAGCGGCCAACTAACCCGCATCCAGGCGCAACTGGGCCAGGCCAAACAAGAGGTCGCGGGCTTGCAAGGGCAAATCACCCAGGCGAAGGGCGACAATGCCACCTTGACCAGCCAGCTAACCGCCGCCCAGCAGAGTGTCAGCAGCCTCCAGGGGGCGAACGAACTGTTGGCCCAACGTGGCACAGTAGTACGCGAAGTGGCAGCCAAAGATCAGCCGCTAACCAGCCAGTTTATCGCCAACCCCAACAGCAACAAGGGCGTAGTATTGGCCTACAACCTCGCGCCGGTGCCGAGCGGTAAGACGTATGAGTTGTGGGTGATTGGCAAGGACGGCAAGCCGCTCCCAGCTGGCACCTTCGACCCCGACGCAAAGGGGCAGGCGGTCCACAATCTCACCTTCAGTGGTAGCCTCGCGGACTATGCAGCAGTCGGCATTACGGTGGAGCCGACGGGCGGCAGCCCTACCCCTAGCGGCGCACCAATCGCGGTCGGCAATATCTAGTTGGGTAGGCTGGTGGTGCCGTGCTATAATAGAGGTGGCGGCCAACACAGCCCACGATTTTAGCTAGCAAGGCGGGTGCTATGCGTAAGTTCCTCCTCATTCTCGGCTTCGCCTTGCTGCTCGCGCTCAGTCCCGCACTTGCTCAGGCACAGACGGCAGCGGACAAGGAGTTCGCGGGCGACATGAGCTTTGCGCGCAACAACATCAACGCCTATTGGGCCAGCCAGTTCAAAAGTTGGAAGCTGGTCTACCGCCCGCCTGCCAACGTGGTTGGCTACAGCACTGCCTTCCGCAGCAAGGCTTGTGGCTACATCCCCACTAACAATGCTGGCTACTGTGGCTCAAACAACATCATCTACTACGATGTGAACTTCCTCAAACGCTATTACCGCACGGTAGGCGACTTCGCGCCAGTGCTGGTTCTGGCCCACGAGTGGGGCCATCTGGTGCAACTCAACCTGCTGCGCGACGGCTACGACCCCACCTACAGCGGCTATCGCGTGATCGAATACAATCTCTACCTCGAATTGCAGGCCGACTGCTTCGCAGGGGCGTGGACACAGCACAGCAAGCAGATCGGCTGGTTGGAGGCGGGCGACCTCGACGAAGCTACGATCAGCCTCTATGGGGCGGGTGATGAGGAGGCCATGCCCTGGTTCGACCCGGCAGCCCACGGCCAACCAGGGCAGCGGGTGGATGCATTCATCGCTGGCTACGACGGTGGCCCACTGGCCTGCCTTAAGTTAGCGGCCTGCTCCAGGAGTAGCCCATGTTCCACTTCGATCCCCTGGTCATCCTTGAGGTAGCCGCTCGTTCTGCTATCGTCTACCTCTTTCTAGTGATCGCCCTGCGGCTGACGGGCAAGCGCGAACTGGGCCAACTCAGTCCCGTTGACCTGGTACTGCTGCTGCTGCTCTCCAATGCAGTGCAGAACGCGATGGTCGGCAGTGACAGTTCGCTGACCGGCGGCCTGGTGGCGGCTAGCACGCTGCTGTTGCTCAATACCGTACTCACCTTCCTGCGGATGCGTAGCCCTACCTTCAATCGACTGGTTGACGATCAGCCGACTCAGCTTGTCCACAATGGCGTGTTGCTGACTGACAACCTGCGCAATCAGCATATTAGTGCCGACGACGTGCTGCAAGCCCTGCGTGAACATGGTGTAGACCAGATCAGTCAATGTCTCTCAGCGGTGCTAGAGGTGGACGGCTCGATCAGCGTGATCGTTGGGGGTGAGGTGAGCAACCGCCCGCCGCCCGCGCAGATGCGTCGCCGCCGCAAGGCTGGGATGCGCGAGGGTCGCTGATAGCCTCATGCGAGCTTGCCACTGTTAATTCGCTGGCCGATAGGCTATAATCAAAGGGTCAGCAAGTAACAAGGGGGTAGCAGATGACACGTGGAGTAAAGAAGGAAAACCTGCCAAGCAAGGTCTGCGCCACCTGCGGTCGGCCATTCACCTGGCGCAAGAAGTGGGCGAAGGTCTGGGACGAGGTGAAGTATTGCAGCGATGCTTGCAAGACACGCAGGCCGAAGGGCTAGGCTTGTCAGCGGCAATATAACGGTAGTAGTTTGATTCGGAGAGGCAGATCAGATGAGCGACCAAGCACACGTGCATCCAGAGGAGCAGCCCATCGCGCAGCCGCAGCCACGCGGCATCACCCGCATCACGGTGCAGGGCTTCAAGTCGTTGCGCGACGAAACCAGCATCGAAATCCGCCCCCTGACTATCCTGGCGGGCGCGAACAGCAGCGGCAAGTCGAGCATTATGCAACCGCTGCTACTGATGAAGCAGACGCTGGAAGCTCCGTACGATCCTGGTGCCTTGCTACTCAACGGCCCAATTGTTCGCTATAGCCAATCAGAGCAGATGTTCCATTCCAGCCTTCATAAGAAGAGTAGGTTCCTTAAGTTTAGCTTTGGGCTGTCTGTGAATGGAGGGCCTTCCATTAACGTAACCTTTAAGAAGACTCCGAGCCTCCCTGTCGAACTTGCCGCGATAACCTATCTCGTACCTAAAAAAGGAGCGTTGGTGAAGCGGAAGCTACAGCCTGAAATGTCTGACAGAGCAGTGATGAAGATCGTGA
>Ga0123337_10001634_pt1 | contig 28093 bp, 30 predicted proteins | sample frozenSSSSmetaG_FD_89792 | JGI IMG/M metagenome (GOLD analysis project Ga0123337, IMG submission 89792) | Glacier valley bacterial and archeal communities from Borup Fiord, Nunavut, Canada, to study Microbial Dark Matter (Phase II) -... | ecosystem: Environmental > Aquatic > Freshwater > Ice >...
GATATTTTGGCGATAAACTCTTTAATAGATTGATTATTGCCTCAGTCTACCCATACGTGCAACATTACGAATAGTCATAAAATATTTAAATGATTATACAAAGCATTTCTTTTTGGGGTGCTTTATTTTACTTTTTTATTCCTGCGCCGAAGCTCAAAAACCCTCGCCCAATACATCGAAACTTTATTTTCCCTCAACTGAATCATCTCTGTGGGACATGCAATCTGCCTCGGAATTAGGATGGGATGGAGTGAAATTTGCTGAGTTTTTGGCCTGGCTACCTACGCAGGATACTCGAGCTTTTATCATTCTGAAAGACGGTAAAATCGTGGTGGAGGAGTATTGGGGAGATAAATTGACAGGCATGGGTAAGATGGATCAAAACTCCTATTGGTATTGGGCAAGTGCAGGAAAAACACTTACTGCTACACTAGTAGGCATCGCAGAAAATCAATCATTGCTAAAGACAAGTGATCGTACTCAGAAATACCTAGGAGAGGGTTGGACTTCCTTGACCAACAAGCAGGAACGTGATATTGAATTGATTCATCAATTGACTATGACTACGGGCCTGGATGATGGTGTGAGCAATACGGATGATATTAGTCCAACATCATTAACATTTCTAGCAGAAGCTGGGAAGCGATGGGCATATCATAATGCTCCTTATACTTTGTTGGAGAAGGTAGTTCAGAATGCTTCTGGAATGAGCTTTCAAAAATACTTCGAGGATAATCTGGGTAGTAAGATAGGGATGAAGGGTTTTTGGCAGCAGACGGGGGCAAACAACGTGTTCTATAGTGATGCGCGATCCTTTGCTAGATTTGGACTTTTGTTGCTTGCTGACGGAAACTGGGATGGAAATCAGATTTGGTCTGGTGACTTTTTTGATGAGCTGTCGCAGTCTTCTCAAAGCCTCAATCGAAGCTACGGCTATCTTACTTGGCTGAATGGAAAGAGCTCCTATATGGTCCCTCAGTCTCAAACGATTTATCCTGGGATGCTAGTGCCAAATGCTCCAGCTGATATGTATCAGGCAATTGGCAAAAATGGGCAGTTCCTGATGGTGATTCCTTCTGAAGGGTTAGTGATTGTCAGAATGGGTGGAGCAGGTGATAACTCGCTGGTTCCATTTCTGCTTATCAGAGATATTTGGGAACGACTGGGCCCTGTAATAGGAAAGTACTAGTGTCTTGTTTGAGGGATTATAAAATCCCTTGATTTCTAATTTCCTCGATTTTTCCAAGGGTAAGGGGCTTTTCCAAAAATCCAGATACAATTTCATAGCCCTGAGCTTTGAACCTGTCCTGGTAATCAATAGAACTGGAAAGAATTACTATTTTATCCGATCTGTGTCCATATAATTCCAGGTATTTATCAAGAAACTCCCAGCCATTCAAGACAGGCATGTTAATATCTAAAAAAATGAGAAGCGAGTGTTGTGGCTCAAAATCATTGAGTTTGTCTAGCGCTTCTTCGCCTTCTAGAAATTCCACGATATTCTCAGAAATGCCAATTTTCCCAAGTAGCCTTTTATTTATAAGGTTATTTATGGGATCATCATCCACTAGAAAAATTGTGTCAAAATGGGTCATTTAGATGATTAAGGTAGAAAAAAACCGTTTGGTGAAGCCAAAATACAATTAATACCGATTCAAGAAAAATGATTAACTACCTTTTTTATTTTAAGGTGAATTAATTTGGGGTGTAAAGTAAAAAAAGGAGATCCATTGGATCTCCTTTTGTATTATTTACTAGGGTGATGATTACATCATGCCACCCATTCCGCCGCCACCCATTGGAGGCATAGAAGAAGAATCTTCTTTCTTATCAGCTACTACACACTCAGTAGTCAAAAGAAGTGCTGCAATAGATGCTGCATTCTCAAGAGCTAAACGAGTTACTTTAGTAGGATCAATTACGCCAGCCTTGAATAAGTCTTCGTAAACATCCGTTCTAGCGTTGTAGCCATAGTTACCTTTGTGCTCTCTGATCTTATTGATCACTACAGAAGGCTCACCACCTGCATTGGAAACGATAGTTCTCAATGGAGATTCGATAGCCTGTCTGATGATGTTGATACCAGTATCTTCATCTTCGTTAAGACCTTTAAGGTTGTTAAGTGCTTCAGCAGCTCTTACAAGTGCTACACCACCACCAACAACAACACCTTCTTGTACTGCTGCTCTAGTAGCATGAAGTGCATCGTCTACACGGTCTTTCTTTTCTTTCATTTCTACTTCAGTAGCAGCACCGATATAAAGGATGGCTACACCACCAGAAAGTTTAGCAAGTCTTTCCTGCAGTTTCTCTCTGTCGTAATCAGAAGTAGTTTTGTCTATCTGAGCTTTGATTTCAGCGATTCTGCCTTTGATAGCAGCTTTGTCACCAGCACCATTCACTAGAGTAGTATTGTCTTTGTCAATATTGATTTTCTCAGCTCTTCCAAGCATATCAATAGTTGCATTTTCTAGTTTGAAACCTCTTTCTTCAGAGATTACTGTTCCACCAGTAAGGATAGCGATGTCTTCCAACATTGCTTTTCTTCTATCACCGAAACCTGGAGCTTTCACAGCAGCTACTTTCAAAGCGCCTCTGATCTTGTTCACTACTAGTGTAGCAAGAGCTTCGCCATCTACATCTTCAGAGATGATAACCAAACCTTTGCCTGACTGAGCTACTGGCTCAAGAACTGGAAGCAATTCCTTCATCGAAGAGATCTTCTTGTCGTAGATCAAGATGTAAGGCTGCTCCAATTCAACTTCCATTTTCTCCGTGTTAGTCACGAAGTAAGGAGAAAGGTAACCTCTGTCAAACTGCATACCTTCTACAGTTTTCACATCAGTTTCAGTACCTTTTGCTTCTTCTACAGTGATCACACCGTCTTTACCTACTTTTTCCATTGCGTTAGAAATCATTAAACCGATTTCCTCATCATTGTTAGCAGATACAGTCGCTACTTGAGCGATTTCCTTAGAAGTAGAGATTTGCTTAGAATCAGCTTGTAGTTGCTTCACTACCGCCGCTACAGCTTTGTCAATACCTCTTTTAAGATCCATTGGATTAGCTCCGGCAGCTACGTTTTTGATACCTACACCGAAGATAGATTGAGCAAGGACAGTAGCAGTAGTAGTACCGTCACCAGCGTTGTCAGCAGTTTTTGAAGCTACTTCTTTCACAAGCTGAGCGCCCATGTTTTCGATTGGCTCTGCCAATTCGATTTCTTTTGCAACAGATACACCATCTTTAGTGATAGTAGGTGCACCGAATTTTTTGTCAATGATCACATTACGTCCTTTAGGACCCAATGTTACTTTTACTGCATCAGCAAGTGCATCAACGCCTTTCTTCAGTTGGTCTCTTGCACTTGTGTTGAAAAATAATTGCTTAGCCATATTGTTAAGTGTTTTTTGTTAACGATTAGGGATGATTAATTAAAGGATTGCAAAGATGTCTGATTCTCTCATGATCAGATAGTCACTGCCTTCTACGCTCAATTCAGTTCCTGAATATTTACCGTACAATACTGTATCTCCAACTTTAACAGTTAGTGGCTCATCTTTTTTACCGTTACCTACTGCCACTACAGTTCCTTTCTGTGGTTTTTCTTTAGCGGTATCCGGGATATAAAGTCCAGAAGCTGTTTTCTCTTCAGCTGCAGCAGGTTGTACCAAAACTCTATCTGCAAGAGGTTTGATGTTCACATTTGACATAGTATAAATTCGTTTAAGGTTAGATTAAAATGTACTTGCCTATTAGCACTTCCTGTGCCAAGGAAAGAATTGGGTTAAAGGCTGACAATTCGGCTGTAATTGATTGTGAAATGAAGGGGGAAGGCTGTTTTTTTTGGCAGGAGAGCCTGACATTTTTGCTCTTCTCGCTTCAGAATTGTCAGAAATTCGTAATTTATATCCAAAGCTATTCTTATGACAACTCTACCGAAAAACTGGATTACCGAAGGCCATATTGATTTCGAGTATAAGAAGTATCAGTTGTTGGCCTATCTGCAGGAAACGAACAAGCATTTTAATGCAATGAAACTCTACCCTGTGCTCTCTGATTTGATCGATCACTATCGCGATTTGAATGAATTGAAATCAGGTAGCTCAGAGATGGATAAGCTTTTTCCAAAAACCTTAGATTCCATTGATTTTCAAAAAGGTAAGTTGAATTACCATTCTAAAGTAGGCGAAGACGGCATAATGAAGGAACTTTCCATGATTACTGAATTCGCATTGCCAAAGCTGGTTTCACAAATTGAAGAGGGGAAGACGATTTACGATTATGTGGAAGATCAATTGGAATTTGAACCGGTTGGTATCGTTCCAATCTATAATCAGGAAGGTTATATTTTGCTGTCTAGAGAGCAAAATAAGGAAGTTCATGCTTTTCGCTACAAGTCAAGTTTGCTGCATTTTGCCGGTGAAAAATTTCGGAGTATAAGCATGTGGCTGGTAGGAGTTTTTCAACGCAGCTTGGTCAATACGCTAGAAAAAATAAAAATGGATCTGATCCGAGAGATCAAGGAGCTTCCAAATCCTGCTACTTGGAGAATCCACAGTCAGCAAGAATTCCCGATCGAAGAGACACTCATTCCAATCAGTAAGCGGCTTCTTCTAAAGTCTGTGACTAGTTAGCTTGAGCTCAATAGCACGGTTTGAAAAGTTCGTAAAGAGATATAAACTGAAAAAGTCTGCCCGGTAAGGAGCAGACTTTTTAATGTCGTATGAAATTATTCTACTTAGTTTCCTGAAGTAGTGTCAGTCTCAACTGGAGTTTCTTCAGTGGCTGCTGGAAGTAAGCTTTCTGACTCACCAAAAGTAGGAGCAACTACTTGCTGCTTAGCGCTATCAATGTTTGGAGAAGAGAATTGGTTGGATTGCGCTCCAGTATAGAAAGCAGAAGATGCCAACGATAATGCAAGGATTGAGATAGCCAGTATCCATGTAGCTTTTTCAAGCACATTTCCGGTACGGGTAACACCCATGATTTGAGAAGCACTACCGCCAAATGCTGCACCAGCTCCACCTTTAGAATTCTGTCCAAGGATAACCAAGATTAGCAATACCGCTAAAATTAGAATAATTGTAATCAATAAAGTAAACATATAATGTGGGTGTTAATCTTTCAGTTTTTCGATCAAGTCCGCAAAGTAAGTCCTTTTATCCGGAAACTTCAATACCAACTTCTCATAAATTTCTTTAGCTAATTGCTTCTTGCCCTGTTTGGCAAGAATTTTCGCGTAAGACTCTGACATCAATTTGTCATTGATCTTAGTACTGGCTGCTGCGAGGTTCTCTGTATTCTGATTTGCTTCAATCTCTTTGATCGTTGCAAGTTTGATATCTTTTTTGCTAAACGCCTTGATCAAGTCAATTTGCTCGATCGTCTTTTCGTCAACAATTACTCTTTTCTCTTTTCTCTTGATCGTTTCGATCAGATCATCTTTCGGAGGTTTTCTTCTTCTAGGTTTTGGTTTCACTACTTCTGGAGTTACTTCCTCTTTAGCAATAGCGGTTGGTGTAGGTTCTGACTTTTCTTCAGCTTTATCTTCTATTTCTGGAGTAGTTGTTTTAGGTATAACAACTTTTTCTTCCGCCTTCTCAATCAGTGTTTTAAGCCAAATTCTATCTGGACTTGTGATAGCTGCATAACCTATAGAGGGAGTTTTTTCTGTCCCATCTTTCTGGAATTCATAGCGAGCTGTAAGGATATGAGGGATTTGAAAATAAGGGAAATTATCCTGCACCTTCTGAAGCTGCAGAATCTCACTGCGATCTAAAGGATCGGCTTTTTGGATTATTTCTAAAAATTGGGCTGCGTTCACGGGAATATTTCTTTTGGCTTGAATATAGGTAAAATACGAGTTAGCGACTGTTGATGTGAAGATATCTTGTATGATAGTGTAAATCTCATCTATCAACTCCTTTTCCATGTCAAGGAAAGTAGTAGTTCTTGGATCGTAATCCTTGAAAAACGTGAAGGGTCTTTTTAAAATTTCTTCTTCATTTGATGTGCTGATATATTCTACATCAATAACAATCGTTAAGCGCATGGTGGCAGCACTTAGATTAAATATAGTTTGAGCGCTGCCTGCTGCAAGTTTCTCATTATTCTGGTTTGCTTCGATCTCTTTGATCGATTCTACTTTGACTTCTTTTTTGCTAATACCTTTGATAAGGTCTGTCGGCTTATTCTTCTCATCTACTAATACTCTTTCCTCTTCTTTTTTGCTCGTTTCTATCCCATCCTCTTTAGGAGTGACAGCAGTTTCTTCCTTCTTTTCTATCAGAGTTTTAAGCCAAATTCTATCTGGACTTGTGATCGCTGCATAGGCTAGAGCCGAAGTTTTTTCAGTTACATTATTCTGATATTCATAGCGGGCAGTGATGATATATGGAATTTGAAAGTAGGGGAAGTTTTCCTGAACCTTCTGTAATTGCTGTATCTCACTGTAATATAAAGAATCTGCTTTTTGGAGTATTTCTAAAAATCGGGCTGAGTTCAATTGAATATTCCTTTTAGCTTGAATATAGAGAAATTACCAGTTAGCAACTGTTGCCGTGAAGATATCCTGAATAATGCTGGTGAATATTTCGTCTACTAAGTCATTTTCCACATCCAAAAAGGTCGTAGTCCTCGGGTCATAATCCTTAAAAAAGGAAAATGCCCTTTTTAAATTTTCTTCTTCGTTAGTAGTGTTGATGTATTCCACTTCCACACTAATAGTCAGTCGCATATTACCTGCACGATCTGGGAGATTTGGATCCCCACTGGATACAGCAGCCTGAGGAGTCAGCGTGTATCGTGTGATCGCTCCCATGAATTGCAAATTACCATTCGACCGTACCAATTCTAATTGGGTATTTCTTTGGTAGTATTCTTTAAGCGCTTCAGTGAATTTCTGCTGAATATTCGCCGTTCCTCCGCCGGAATCATTGAAGAAGTTGTCTACTGTGAAAGTCTTCACTTCTTCATAATTAATATTGGTACCTGTGAAGCTGTATTTGACCGCACAGCTTTGGAAAAGGAAAAAGACCAATCCCAGAATAAGGAGGGTTAGTTTATTGGTCAATTTCATATTGTTTGATCTTTCTGTAAAGTGTGCGTTCTGATATTCCTAGATCACTTGCTGCATATTTTCGCTTATTATTGTGCTTGCGCAAAGCTCTGAGAATCATTTCTTTTTCTTTCTTTTCTAGCGAAAGCGAGTTGTCATCTTCTTCATGAATGATGTCCTCAAAGGCATCATGCTCATAATCATCCTCGTTTGATGTGTTGGGTTTTTTAGAATCGATCACTAAAGGAACGTAACTAGAGCTGGATTCAGTACTTTCTTTACTGCCAAATCCGCTATCCATATCTTCAAAAAGCCCCTGATGCTTTTGGATGATATTTTGATTCAGTCCGCCATTTTGATATGTTTCCAACACAAGTTTTTTCAATTCAGTCATGTCTTTTTTCATATCAAACAGTACCTTGTACAACAAATCTCTTTCAGAGAAATCTGAAGCCTCACTATTTTTACCCAAGCTTGGAAGTGTCATAGGAAGGCGGGAATTGTCTGAAGGAAGGTAGTTCGCCAAAGTAGAAGCATCTACTTCCCGCTCATTTTCCAAGAGAGATATTTGCTCCGCAATATTTTTCAGCTGACGAATATTGCCAGGAAAAGAATAACGCATCAAAGCTGCCTGACCTTCGGGATCTAAGGAAATTGGGCGAACATGATACTTCTCAGCAAAGTCTGAAGTGAATTTTCTGAATAGCAAAACCATGTCTTCACCACGCTCTCTCAGTGGAGGAACAAAAATCGGAACTGTATTGAGCCTGTAATAAAGGTCTTCCCTGAACTTGCCCTTTTCTACCGCATTGAGCAGTTTGACATTGGTAGCAGTGATTACGCGGACATTCGTTTTGAGAACTTTGGAAGATCCTACTTTGATGAATTCCCCGTTTTCTAGTACACGAAGCAGTCTTGCCTGTGTGCCAAGAGGCATTTCGCCGATTTCATCAAGGAAGATAGATCCGCCGTCTGTAACTTCAAAATATCCCTTTCTGGATTCATGGGCGCCTGTGAATGAGCCTTTCTCATGACCGAAAAGTTCGGAATCAATGGTTCCTTCGGGAATAGCACCACAGTTGATAGCTATGAACTTGCCATGCTTACGAAGGCTGAGTGAATGGATAATCTTCGAGAAACTTTCCTTTCCACTACCACTTTCACCAGTGATCAGCACAGTCATGTCAGTAGGAGCGGCTTGCATAGCCACCTGAATCGCATGGTTCAAATGTGGACTATTGCCTATGATGCCGAAGCGCTGTTTGACGCTTTGTATTTCCGGATTAGTAATCATTAATTTTTTGGGTTTATTTCAATCAATTCACCAAACAATGTTGCTGGAGTGCAATCAATGATTTTCACCTTTAGGTAATCGCCTTTGGAATAGTTTCCAGCAGGTACGATCACTACTTTATTTGCGGAGTTTCTGCCTTTGAAGTCATCTGCTGATTTCTTCGAAGCTCCTTCTACTAGTATTATCTGCTCTTTCCCAAGGTCCAGTTTGTTTCTCATTAGAGAAGTTGAACTCTGCTTTGCGATGACGTCAGACAGTCTTCGTTTTTTTATTTCTAGAGAAATATCATCTGGGTATTTCTTTGCTGCCAAAGTCCCAGGTCTTTCGGAGTAGTAGAACATGTAAGAAAAATCGAATTTTACTATGTCCATCAAGGAAAGTGTGTCCTGATGTTCTTCTTCTGTTTCGCTGCAGAATCCCGTGATCATGTCGGAAGAGATTCCACATTCTTCACCAAGGATCTCTCTGATTTTGGAAACTCTCTCCAAGTACCATTCACGATCGTAGGTTCTATTCATCATCTCCAACACACGAGAATTGCCACTTTGAGCTGGCAAATGGATGTATTTGCAGATATTATCATACTTCTTTATCGTGTGCAATACCTCATCTGTGATGTCTTTGGGATGTGAAGTAGAGAAGCGCACCCGAAGATTTGGGTCTACCAAGGCAACCATTTCCAATAAATTGGCAAAGTTGATAACTGTAGTTGATTCATCTTCTTTTTTGTTTAGCCGGGCTTTGTTATTCTCTTCAGGAGACCATTTGTAACTGTCTACATTTTGTCCAAGTAGGGTAACCTCCTTAAATCCTCTTGAGAAAAGATCCTTTGCTTCGTTGACGATGGAATAGGGGTCACGGCTTCTTTCTCTACCACGAGTGAAAGGCACGACACAAAAAGAACACATGTTGTCACAACCACGCATGATAGAGACGAATGCTGTTACTCCATTGGAATTCAGACGAACAGGAGAGATGTCTGCGTAAGTTTCCTCGCGGGAAAGAAATGTGTTTACCGCTTTCTGACCGTCTTCGGCTACTGAAAGCAGATTTGGAAGATCTCTGTAAGCATCCGGACCTACGACGATATCCACTATTTTTTCTTCTTCGAGAAGCTTCTCTTTTAGTCGCTCAGCCATGCATCCCAGTACGCCGATTGTCATTCCGGGCTTACTTCTTTTGGCTCTTTGAAAATCAGTGAGACGCTTTCGTACTGTTTGCTCGGCTTTTTCGCGGATGGAGCAGGTGTTGAGAAAAATGACATCTGCTTGATAAAAATCAGAAGTGGTATCAAATCCACCTTCTTTCATGATAGCCGCTACAATCTCTGAATCCGCAAAATTCATGGCGCAACCGTAGCTCTCAATGTAGAGTTTTCGGGATTTGCCTGTGTTTTCATCTGCAGTGATTTTGAAGTCGCATGCTTGAGCTTCCTCTGCTGAGATGATATCTATGTCTGCAATTAAATTGGTCATGTACCTTTTTTCCTTCTTTCGGATGGCGAAATTACTAAAATGCGGACAAAATGGCAGGAAGTATGATTCTTTTATTTTGTTAATAAGCCTAATATTCGCTAATAGGTAAAATAGCCCTGTTTAAATTACTCTTCCTATACTTCAAATGGAATCTTGAGCTGTTCTCCAAAGTGCTGATGTTCTTCGATGATATTGAGATTGGAGATGCCAAGCCCTAGTAAGCGAATTGATTTCTCGAAGGGTTCTTGAGCCAGAAGTTCTTGAGATATCTCCCAGATAAGCTCTTCATCTGGATATTGTTCCTGAGTTTTGCTTCGGGTTTGCTGGGTGAAATCTGAGAATTTGATTTTCAAGGTTACAGTCCTGCCTTTGATCCCCGACTTTTTAATTCGCTTGATTAGCTCATCACAGATTTGCTTCAATTCAGAAAGTAGATCTTCCATCGCCAAGAGATCTTTTTCAAACGTATTCTCTGCACTGAGAGATTTGCGAATCCGATGTGGCTGCACTTCGGAAAGGTGAATGCCTCGAACGATGTTGAAATAATGGATGCCTGATTTGCCAAACTTTCGGGTGAGATACTGCAGGGAAAATTGTTTGAGGTCTTTTCCATTGTGTATTCCCAGGCCACTCATTTTCTCTGCCGTTACTTTCCCTATCCCGAAGAATTTTTTGATGGGTAATTTTTCTAAAAACCCCTCAGCTTCTTCAGGAAGAATCACTGCCTGACCATTAGGCTTGTTCAGGTCAGAGGCGATTTTAGCTAAGAACTTATTATAGGAGACACCTGCCGAAGCATTCAATCCTGTACGCTCTTTGATCTTTTGGCGGATTTGCTTGGCTATCAGAATGGCTGACTTTAGACCTTTTTTGTTTTCCGTCACATCCATAAATGCCTCGTCCAGCGAAAGTGGCTCAACTAGGTCGGTGTATTCGTAAAAAACTTCCCGGATCTGACTGGAAATCTCCTTGTATCGATCAAATCTCGCAGGAGCAAAAATAAGTTGAGGGCATTTCCGAGCGGCCAAGACAGAAGGCATGGCAGAATACACGCCGAACTTTCTTGCTTCATAACTTGCCGCTGCAACTACGCCTCTTGCTGCATTTCCACCCACGACAAGAGGTTTTCCTCGCCATTCGGGATGATCAAGCTGCTCCACCGATGCGTAAAATGCGTCCATGTCCACATGGATGATTTTCCGAATAGGAGGGGCTAATATTTCGTTTTCATTTTCCACCGAGTATTTCTAGGATTGCCTGGGCTTTGAGATTGCATTCCTCATATTCCTGAGCGGCATTTGCATCGTAAGTGATAGCACTGCCAACTCCAAAGTAGAGTTTTTTCACTTCCAGATCAGCTATTATGCTACGAATGATGACTGAGAAATCAAAATCTCCATTCTCTTCAATCACCCCAAAAGCTCCAGAAAACCAACCTCTCTTAAAGCTCTCTAGTTCCTCGATGATTTCCATGGTACGGATCTTTGGAGCTCCAGTCATACTTCCCATTGGAAATGAGGCTTGGATGATATCAGAGAAGCTTACATCTTCTTTCAGCTCAGAAACTATTGTGCTGATCATCTGAAATACTCTAGGCAGAGGATAAATGCCGAATAATTCTTTGACTTTCACTGATCCTGTTTTTGAAACCTTCGAAAGATCATTCCGCATCAGATCGGTGATCATTAGATTTTCGGCTTGTTCCTTTTCACTATTGGCCAGTGTTTTTCTGTTACTCTCATCTTCAAGGGTAGATTTCCCGCGTTTGATAGTTCCTTTGATAGGTTGCGCGATGATTTTGGTACCTGCTCTTTTCAAGTACCGTTCTGGAGAAGCTGAAACTATCCACTGAGACTTAGCCTTGAAAAGGAATGAAAGGGGCATGGGAGAAAGCTCGTTCAACTTGAAATAAGCTGCAATGGGATCCCAAGTTTCAAATGATCCGGAATAAGCTTGGCAAAAATTGCTCTCATAGGTATTGCCTTCAATGATGTGATCCTGAATTTTTTTTACCGTTTTCAGGTATTTCTCCTTAGAGATTTTTGGCTTGACAAGACAGGCTGTGTTTGTTGAGATTGGAAGGTTGGTTCTATCTATTTCTTTCCAGAAATCATCAGACAATTCATTTTCAGAACAGATGTTTTCCCCGTCAAACGCTAAAGAAAAAGAGGGTTGGAAGAAACAGATCTCAGGCAGCTCGAAAAATGGTTTGTTCTCACTTTTGAGCTTTTCTAGTCGATTTTTAAAGTCGTATCCGATGATGCCGACTTTTTTAAAGTTGGTAGATACACTCCAGACATCTGTCTTAGATAATTGAATATTTCCCGCAAAGAACCGTGTAGCAAAAGGTTCTTCTGGATAGTGCTGTCCATTCCCGTTTGTAAAGGCAAAAAAGTCAAAGTGCACGTCTGCCCATCTGCAAAGTTTTTCGATCCATGAGGGATCTGGGATGGGGTAGATGAAGGAGGTGCTTTGCATTGGTAGCACAAAAAAAGAGGAATCCTGTTAGAATTCCTCTTTCAAATGAGTTTGTTATGAATTAATTAGCTTTGACGTCCAATACTAATCCTACATTGTTGTAAACGAATTTGTCTTTTGCTTTGTCAGCTACAGTAGCTTCGTCTCCATAAGCAAGTCCCCAATCAGTTCTATCGATGTTGAAACCAGCTTTAGCAGTTACAGTTCCATCGCCTACATTGATTGTAGCAGGGAACGTGATGTTTTTAGTGGTTCCTCTCATAGTCAAGTTTCCGCTTACCCAGTAATTAGGAGCTTCAGGAGAAAGTTCGCTGTTAGATTTAGGCGTGTTGTCAGAAGCAAATTGCTCTTCGTCTGTAACTACGTCTTCAGCTTTAAATGGCTCAACTGAAGTGATTTCGAAAGTTGCAGTTGGGTGATTAGCTGCATCGAAGAAATCATCTGATAGCAAGTGTGTGCTCATTTTGCCATGCATCTCTGTACCGGCTTCCATATCGTGGATTTCAAGTGCAGTGATGTCAAATGTGAATGATCCGCCGGTCACTTCTGTGCCGTTTACTACGACAGTACCCGTGGTAGCAGGAATTATGCCATTATGCTGACCAGTAGGTTTGTAACCCATCCAAGCAATTTTTGATGCTGCTGGATTCAAAGTCAATGTAGTTCCTTCGGAAGATGCTACTTCTTGAGCATCAGTTGCTTCTACAGTTTCGGCTGGTTTGCTACATGCAAACGCCATCAATGTGGCTGCTAGAATTAGGCCTGTTGGTTTGATAGTTTTCATTGTTCTGAGTTGGTTTTCAAATTTGTGTGTATATACATGTAAACTCAAAGTTTGCCAAAAAGTTCATTACTCAAAAGAAAAAGTGAAACTTTGTTTTTTAGATAGTGATTAATGAACTGAAATTTGTCTTCCGAAAAATGGCACTGTTACTTGATGTGAATAATAAAACTCCCACCTTTGGGACGAGTTGTTGGTTAGCACCAAACGCTACGATTGTAGGTGATGTGATTATGGGAGACAATTGCACAGTTTGGTTCAATGCTGTAATTCGTGGAGATGTTCATGAAATTCGAATTGGCAACAATTCCAATATCCAAGATGGTGCTGTGATCCATTGTTCCTATCAGAAAGCTGGCACTTATATAGGTAATGAAGTTTCAATTGCACATAATGCAATAGTTCATGGCTGTACAATTCATGATCGAGTATTAGTAGGAATGGGGGCAATAGTGATGGATGGAGCGGTGGTTCATTCTGGAGCGGTCATCGCCGCTGGCGCTGTAGTATTGGCAAACACAGTGGTAGAACCAAATTCAATTTATGCAGGTATTCCAGCCAGAAAAGTGAAGGACACAGGTGCGGAAATGGATGAAGTAATCTCAAGAACAGCCAGAAACTATCCTATGTATGCGAGTTGGTATACAACCTGATGCTAGTTTCTACGTACAGGAAAAACGGTCAGCTGTTAATTTTTGACGAAAATCAACTAAATTGATCATAATTCATTTTTATTAGATTTTTTTTATGAAAGAAATTTTTAGAAAACTAAGTAAGTCTTCAAGTTTACTTGTCTTACTTGTCTTATTTATTCTGTTTAATCTTCTTCTCAACTACTTTATGCCCAGAGATTTAGCTCTGGACGTACGCTTTGCTTATTCTGCTAATGAAGCTTATGATTCTTTAAAAAGTATGGGTCCAAAAGTCAGAGAGAATTACCTGATTGTGATTTGGGCTTTAGATACAGCTTACATGGTAGTATACCTATTACTCTTTAGTGCTTTCATGGTCCGGTTCATGAAAAGCAAAGCTCTGGCAATTTTCCCATTCTTAGTTTTTATTTTAGACTTGTGTGAAAATCTGATGGTGACTATTCTATTGATCAAATTCCCTGTAGAAAATCAGGTTTTAGGATTTATTGCTTCTTTTTTCACCACATCTAAATGGCTTGTAGTAGGTTTTTTTTCCGTAAGTTTTATTTCCTATTTGATTAGAAATTATGTTCTTAAAAATCAGCCAGATCTGAATTTAAATAGGTAGCAGCTTAATTTTTTATTAATAAGCTAACCTCAGTTACTTTTCTTTTTAGGAAATTTTGACTAGTATTTGAAAGTGAGAGAAAACCTCTGATTTTTCACTGTTAGTTGAAATTTTATCTATGAAAGAAGAGTATTTAAAATGGTTTTCTCCTAACCTGCAACGGGACGTGGAAATGTTGGTGTTTGGACATGCGGGATACCCGGTAGTGATTTTCCCCACTTCGAAAGGGTCCTTTCACGAAAATCGCGATATGGGTCTAGTGAAATCTGCCCAATGGTATATCGAGCAAGGTTTGATAAAAATCTATTGTCCCATAAGTAATGATGCCGATAGTTTTTACAATAAAAGTATTCATCCTCATCAGAGAATTCAGCATCACGTAGCTTATGACAAAATGATTTGTCATGAGGTAGTGGAACGTATTCGCCTGAATACTCCTGTTGGTAAAGTTGTAATGGCAGGGTGCAGTTTCGGTGGTTATCATGCTGCAAATTTTGCTTTTAGGCATCCTGGCTATGTTAGCCACCTATTTAGCATGTCGGGTGCATTTGATATTCGGAGCTTCATGGATGGATATCAACATGATGACATCTTTTACAATAATCCACTCGAATACCTTCCTAATTTAAATGACCAAGAACTATGGAAGATGGATATAGTCTTGGGAACCTCTAATTGGGATATCTGCTACGATGCCAATATCAAACTCCATGAAACTCTTAAAGCAAAAAATATAGCTCATTGGTTTGATGTTCGTCAAAATCGAGCGCATGATTGGGAGGTCTGGAAGGAAATGTTCCCTCACTACCTCAGCAGAATCAAGTTTAACTAGGTCAACTTATTATCCATTTAGATATGAAATCGAGCATGGTTATAAACTCACACATTGAGATGATTAAAAGATGTGCGAGATTCTCCGTCCGACTGGCGTCTGATGGGCGGGCATATGGCCATTAAAAAAAAACATAATCATATGAAAAAAATAGGAATACTTTTCGGTATGGAGGACACTTTTCCTCAGGCATTTATTGACCGGGTAAATCAAAAAGCAGAGAAAGGAATCATTGCTGAGGCGGTACAAATTGACAAAGTGATTCAAAATCACCTGTCAGAATATGCCGTTATTATAGACAGGATTTCTCAAGATGTGCCTTTCTATAGAGCGTATTTGAAAAATGCAGCTTTGACTGGGACTGCGGTTATCAATAATCCATTTTGGTGGAGTGCTGATGATAAATTTTTTAACAATGCGCTTGCAGATCAATTGGGAGTTCCACTTCCCAAAACAGTTATTTTGCCTTCAGCGAAGCATCCTGACGATACTACGAGCAAATCATTTAGGAACCTTGTAGCCCCTTTGGATTGGGAAGGTATATTCGACTACGTAGGGTTTCCAGCTTATATGAAGCCTTACGCCGGTGGTGGTTGGAAGAACGTTTATCGCCTTGAGGATAAAGCAGAATTTTTCAGAACGCACCCTGAGACTGGACAGCTTGTAATGATGCTTCAAGAAGAAATCGTGTTTGAAGAGTATTTCAGGGTGTATTGTCTAGGAGGCAAAGCAGTGAAAATCATGCCTTACGAACCACGAAATCCCCATCATTTGCGCTATGTGGTAGATGGGCCACCTACGTCTAAGAAGTTATTGGCTACGGTTAAAGATTATACCCTTCGCCTTTGCCATGGACTTGGATATGATTTCAATACAGTGGAGTTTGCGGTGAAGGATGGCATTCCTTATGCGATTGATTTTGGGAATCCTGCTCCAGATGCGGATGTGAATTCGGTAGGCCAAGAGAATTTTGAATGGGTAGTGGAGGAAGCTGCGAAAATGGCGATTAGCTATGCTAAAGCTCAGAAACCTGGGAAAATGAATCTAACCTGGGGTACATTTATGAGAGATGCTGTAAGCAGCACCAAGAGATTTTAGAATTTTTAGCTTAACAAATAACCATGGCCTCATCCCTCAAAAAACTTCCCAGATTTACCTTAGGAGTAGAAGAAGAATATCAGATTATAGATCCTGAAACCAGGGATCTACGCTCGCACATGTCTAAAATAGTGGAGGGTGGGAAAATCACACTGAAGGAACAGGTGAAAGCTGAAATGCATCAATCAGTAGTGGAAGTGGGCACCAATGTCTGCGAGAATGTGGCAGAGACGCGTAAAGAAGTAGCCTATCTCAGGAATAAAATCTCGGAGTTGGCCGCAAATCAGGGTTTATTGGTAGGAGCAGCCAGTACACATCCATTTGCACGATGGCAAGATCAGGAAATCACAGACGATCCCAGATACCATACTATTGTAGATGAATTAAAAGACATTGCCAGATCGAATCTGATTTTCGGGCTCCATGTGCATGTGGGAATTGATAATAGGGAAGTGGCTCTCCAGCTGATGAATCAAGCCTGCTATTTTCTACCTCATATTTATGCTTTGACCACCAACTCACCATTTTGGGAAGGTAGAAATACAGGTTTCAAAGCCTTCAGAGCTAAGATTTTTGCCAAATTTCCGCGAACTGGATTGCCTGAGTATTTTGATTCTGTTCAGTCCTATGATAATTATCTGGAGACCTTGGTGAAAACCAATTGTATTGATAACCCTAAGAAAATATGGTGGGATCTTAGAATTCATCCATTTTTCAGCACAATAGAATTTCGTATTTGCGATATGTGTCTCACTGTGAATGAGACGAATTGCATAGTGGCTTTGATCCAAGCCGTTGTTGCCAAGCTGTATAGACTTCTGCTGAGCAATACCAGTTTTAATATCTACAGAATTGCCTTAATTCGTGAAAATAAATTCCGTGCTGCGAGGAATGGTATTGAGGGTAAATTGATTGATTTTGGTAGGAAAATAGAGGTGCCAACCTATGAGTTGATCATGGAACTTCTGGATTTTGTAGATGACGTAGTAGATGAACTGGGTAGTAGAGAAGAAATTGAGTATGTGCATCAAATATTAAAAAATGGCACTGGTGCAGATCAGCAATTGGCAGTATTTGAAAAGACACAGGATCTGAAAAAAGTCGTAGATATGATCACTTCAAAGTTTACAGAGGGGATTTAACCTGGATTATGCATTAGGATTCGTATCGAGGTCTCAAACTGCAAGAAAATCAGTCACTTTGGAGATCGCGGCGTAGCTCCGCTACGGTGGGATCGAAAAGTGAAGTAATACGTCTGATTTTAAAGTGGGTTGAGACCGTAGTAGATTTTCTAATGAATACTTCAGGTTTAAGTGCTTTGATTACCTTTGCGGGCTAAATAAACCAAACAGGCAACGTGGGAAAGAGGAAATTGAACTTGGCTATATTAGATATGTACGATGGCGAGCCCAATCAGGGGATGCGTTGTATCAAGGATATCGTAGCCAGATTTGAAGGTCAGTTGACTTATAAAATATTTGATGTAAGAGGTAAGGCAGAGATTCCTGAGATTCGGGACTATGATATGTTTATCTCGACTGGTGGTCCAGGCAGTCCTGAGGAAGGTGATGGTCATTGGGATTTGAAATATTATGATTTTCTAGATCAGATATGGATTTGGAATCAAAACCATAATCATAAAAAACACATTCTATTAATTTGTCATTCATTCCAAATGGCGTGCAGGCATTTTGGCCTTGGTACACTCACCAAGCGCAAATCCACTTCTTTCGGAGTGATGTCTGTTCACAAGACTGCAGAAGGACAAAAGGATGCTTTGTTGCAAAACCTAGACAACCCTTTCTGGGCAATTGATTCTAGAGACTATCAGGTGATTCAGCCGGATATGAAGAAATTTAAGGTGCTGGGAGCAAAAATCATCGCATTGGAAAAGATCAGGGATCATGTGGAATACGAGCGTGCAATCATGGCCATTCGGTTTACAGATGAAATAGTGGGGACTCAATTTCATCCTGAAGCTGACCCCGTAAGCTTTTTAGCACATTTGAAAAAAGCGGAGGTCAAAGAGAAAATCATAGCGGTCAAGGGAAAAATAAAGTTTAGAAAGATGCTTGAGCATTTGATAGATGAAGACAAAATCTATAAAACGAATGAAACGCTGATTCCAAATTTTCTTGAGCAATCCATTCAGAAAGCCAAAGCTTCGAAATCGCTTACTTTAATTTAATCCTTTATGATAGAATCCCGCAGAGCTCAGTTTAACACTGAATTTTCAATAGAAAAATATCAGGCTTTTCTTGAAGATTTAGCTGCGGATTTCAATTATTCACCCACCTTCAGAGTAGCAGAAACTCCTTTTTTCATTCCAGATGAAGTGAAAAAGCAACTGGAAGAAGCTTGCGAAGAAGTGTGTGCTTTTGTAAGAAAGCAAGATTTCAAGGCCATTACTCAGCGAGCAATAGATCTAAATACTGCGGTCCCGAATGAAGATGCCCATACGCAGTTTATGGCAATTGACTTTGGGATTTGTGAAGTGAATGGGCGGATTATGCCAAAGCTCATTGAGGTGCAAGGATTCCCTTCCATCTTTAATTTCCAATTCAATCTCTTTCGGAAGATTCAGAAGTACTATCCTTTTACTTCAGAAATGACTCCTTACCTGTCGGGAATGGATGAAGAGGCCTATTTGACTAAGTTGAAGGAAGTTGTGCTGAATGACAACGACATCTCAGAAGTGGTTCTATTGGAAATTGAGCCGGAGAAGCAGAATACAAAGATTGACTTTTACTATTGCCATAGAGATCTAGGCATTCCAATCATCTGCGTGACGGAAGTGATCAAAGAGGGGGCGCAACTTTTTTATAGAAATGAAGCTGGAGAAAAAGTTAGGATAAAGCGGATTTATAACCGAGTGATTTTTGATGAGTTGGATATTCGTAAGGACTTGAAGTTGCAGTTCAGTTTTGAAGAAAAGCTGGATGTGGAGTGGGCAGGACATCCGAACTGGTACACGAGGATTTCCAAATTTATATTGCCCTATATGCAAGGGCAATACTTTATTGAGACAAAGTTGCTAAGCGAGATGGAAGAGATACCGGAGGATTTGGAGAATTATGTCTTGAAGCCTTTGTTTTCTTTTTCAGGATCAGGCGTGATTTTCAATGTGACCAAAGCTGATGTAAAAGCTGTAAAGGATAAGGATTTGTACATTCTCCAAAAGAAAGTAGCCTATGCTCCTGTGATCCAATCGCCTGAGGGCAAGGTGAAAGTAGAAGTGAGAATTCTAGCTCTTTGGCCAGAGAAAGATGAGAAACCTACCTTGGTGGGGAATCTAGTGAGACTCAGTCGAGGCGAGATGATCGGTGTGAAATTCAACAAGGACAAAGACTGGGTAGGTGGTTCTATTGGGCTTTTTGAGAAGTAGTGCCCTTACCCATAAACGAACAAAGGCAGTGATTTCTCGCTGCCTTTGTTCGTTCTAAAAGTTCTTATTGTTTCCAGATTGCTGGGTCTTTTCTCCATTCCGAAAGGGATTCCAGCGTATCTCCTGTAATATATTTTCTCTGAACAGCCATTGGGAGCATCGCTTCATAATGGCTAAGGCAGACAAGTTTCACACCTGCTTTCTCGAAGTTTTGAGCGGCCACATCAAATCCGTAGCTGAAAATGGCAACCATCCCTAGTACATCAAATCCTGCGTCTAACAAGTCTTGAGTTGCTTTGAGTGAACTACCTCCCGTAGAGACTAAATCTTCCACTACGACTACCTTTTGGCCAGGCACCACCTTTCCCTCGATCATATTTTCCATTCCATGCCCTTTGGCTTTGGATCGTACATAGATGAAGGGTAGATCAAGATCATTTGCCAGCAAAGCTCCCTGAGGAATCCCGGCAGTAGCGACTCCTGCAATTGCTTCCACGTTTGGAAAATAATGCTGAATGCTTTTCACCAACTGCTCCTTGATCATCGTCCTTACCTTAGGAAAAGATAGGGAAAGCCTGTTGTCACAGTAAATAGGTGATTTCCAGCCAGAAGCCCATGTGAAAGGCTTTTCAGGTTGTAATCTGATGGCTTGAATTTCTAATAATTTGTCGGCTACTTCAGCAGCCACGTTCGCGTCTAAAATTTCCATGGCTTAAAAATAAGCGATAAAGTTCGGCTAAGGTTGTAGCAAGTGAAAAAAATATGCACTTTTGACTAATTCCAACCATGCCAAAACTTTGATTCACCCATGAGAATCTTCGTGAATGACAAGCCATTTGATCTGATAAGCTATGAGGAGCTAAATCCTTCGAAGTCTTATGAAACTGTTTATCACCAGCAAGAGGACTTGCCTGCCCATTTACCGTGGAAAGATGATATTCTATTTCATGAACCTTCTCATGATCTGATTATCCGATTGCTATATACCCTCAGGACTCGAAAACTGAAGGATCTAGATTCAATTACTTTGGTGACAAAGGATAAAGCTGCTTTGAAAAAGTTTGTAAAAAGTCGTTTTTCAATCATCAAAGCTGCTGGCGGCGTAGTTTCTAAAAAAGATAAGATGCTCCTTATTTTCCGTCTTGGAAAGTGGGATTTTCCGAAGGGAAAGTTCGAAAAAGGAGAGACACCCAAGCAATGTGCGGTACGGGAAGTGGAGGAGGAATGCGCTATAAAAGTAAAAGCAGGTAGGCAGATCTGCAATACCTGGCACACCTATACTCAAGATCGAAAGAGTATTCTGAAGAAAACGTACTGGTTTGAAATGGATTGTTTGAATGATTCCCAAATGGCTCCGCAAAAGGAGGAGGGAATAGACGATATCCGATGGTTTTATGAGGGGGATGCTAAAATTGCCTTGATCAATTCTTATCCATCAATGCGCTTTCTTTTCAAGCAATACATCAAGACACATCTAAAGCCTCAAATATTGTAAGGTAGGAATTCTGATACATCACCACCAAAGCGGTGCACTTCTCGGATAATCGTGGAGCTGATCGCAGCATATCTAGGTGAAGTGATCAAGAAAACTGTCTCCAACTCGGCATTTAAATACCGGTTCATTTGGCTGATTGTATTCTCGTATTCGAAATCTGTCGTGTTTCTCAGTCCTCTGATCAGAAATTTCGCGTTATGCTTTTTGGCTAGGGTAGAGGTCAATTCATTGTAAACAATCACCTTGACGCCAGGGATGTTTTCATACACAGATTCTACTTTTGCTACCATTACGTCGATTTCAAAGTATCTGGATTTCTTCGTCGAATTGTAGCCAATGCCGATAATCACTTCATCGAATAGATCCAGGCTTCTCATCACAATATCGTGATGACCTAGTGTGTAAGGATCGAAAGAGCCAGGGAAAATGGCAATTTTTTTCATGTGATTATTTTATTAATTCTTTGAGCACCTGAAACCTATGAGCACCAAACTAATCATTGCACGAGTGTTGAATGTTTAGCGTGAGTGGCGATGGTTTCATGGTTTAATCAAATTGCCAATTAGTCTCAAATAGATTGACTGATTTCAAATGCTTGAATCCATGAGTGAAATTCTGATTTGCATGGGGAGTTAACATGCGGAAATTGTGAAAGTATTCCTTTCCCCAATCTTCAGTAATACCACTTTCATTTGTTGCACCAAAGATGCTAATGCGTACATGGTTCCGATCAAATTTCAATTGATCGATAAGGACCAAGGCATATTTCAAAATATCTTCTTTGGAGTCAATAGAGAAGATATTGAAGACTGCAAGTTCCTGATTGGAAAATGCGGCTGCATAGATTTGATTTCCAAATATGCTGACTAAGATCTCCTGCCCGATTAGGTTAAATCTTTCTTTGAATAGATAAGAAAGGAAACAAACAGATCCGTGATGGAATGTCAGGTCAGAAAAGCGAGCTTCCAGTGTCTTCTTTAGCTTGCCTGAGATGCAAGATAGAACCTGAAGGTTGTTGCTGTCTAGAGGAGTGTTGAAATAGCTTGTGTTCGCTTGTGGCTCTGATGCAAAGGCTAAATAAGTAGCTTCTTGACCAGGTTGAAATAAAACACCAGGAACAAGGCTGAATTCAGGTTGATGCAGATAGATCTTCGCTGGTAGGTCTGTTCTCAGTAGATGATCAGAAGTCAGCAGCTGTTCCAAAGAAGCCCAGTTGAAGTTTATGTATTCGTGAATACCAATATTCGACTGGTTCTTATCCTTTGCAAAAATGAATAAGGAATCAGGATATAAAAAAAGTGATAGGCTTGCTGCGTCTTCCACATCAAACCTATCACTTTTAAATACTTTAAGGTTGCTTTCCAAAATAGGAGGTATTATTTCCAGTTACCCTCTGTAGAGGCATCTGTTCTTGAACCTACTTTCAAGGCTTTTTCGTTGTTGTTCAATCTTCTGTTTGGATTTACTGGAGCAGGATCTCTAATCTCAAAAACAGAGACTTCATAAGAGTTTCTTTCCACTTTGTCAGCGAAGAATTCGAATTGTTTTCCACCAGAACCTGGAACTACTGCTAGCGCCTCTAGATTGAAATCAGGATATTTTCTTTCGTTGAATAGAGAATCGATTACTGGTATGGAACCAAGTGTATCGAATGTTACAGTAGTTTCTTCCTTACCGTAGTCAAGAAGTTTAGTTGATTCAGTTCTTTGGACAAGCCAAATCTGACCAGATGCGATAAATGTTTTCAATTCATTCCAGTTCGCGGCATACCTACCATTAGAAGCTTGAAACGCCAACTCAGCATCTCTAAGCATTTGCAATTTTTCGATGATTGCTGCTTCGATGAGAGCAATTCTTTTCTCGCCTTCAACTACGTCGTCAACACCTTTCCAGAGAAGGTAGCCAAGACCAAGTGCAACTACTAAGAAGACTAAGGATAGTACTTTTGATAAATTCATTTGCTAAAATTTTAAGAATCTGGGTAAGGTTGAAGGTTTTAAATCGTGCTATTTTAGAGAATTATTTTCAAAATTAAAATATCCTCGCAACAATACTAAGTCCTCAAGGGATTTAATTCCCCAAAAGATTTGATGAAGGGCTTCATTAGGCAATGATCGGATTTCATTTATGCTCATCCAAGTGACTTCTTCGATAATTTGAGAATCTGCATAGAGCTCAGGATCCGTACCTACTGTTAAATTCCCCCCAATTTTTTCCACACTAAAGAAATGTTCCATCGCATGAAGTGGTGCCGCAAGGTATTCATGGACGAAAAGATAGTCTTTTACTTCTATATCTAGGCCTGTTTCCTCAGAAAACTCTCGTATTAAATTTTCAGATGCATTGTGTCCAAAATGCATTCCACCACCGGGAACAGACCACATGATCTTGCCATTTCCCATTAAATGTTTGATCATCAGGATTTTTCCGTCTTCTATCAGGATGCCATTCACGCGTGACCTGAGATGATTTCCGAACTTTGCTTCGATTTCCTTGCTGATTTTGTCTTTTGGCATTTACATTCGTCTGTATGAGTAAAGATAATGAGTCCTTGCCGAGACCATCCGCATTGCTAAGTAAATATTTTCCATTTGAGCCCACTTCGGGTCAGGCTGCTTTTTTCTCCAAGATGGATTACTTCCTACTCATGGAGCCAGAGAAAAAGCCAACTTTTGTCCTGCGTGGCTATGCGGGTACAGGAAAGACTTCTGTGATCTCAGCTTTGGTGCAGGCGCTTCCCAAATTATCCATGCGCTCGCTTTTGCTTGCTCCCACAGGTCGTGCTGCCAAGGTAATGAGTAATTACTCTGGGAGAGCTGCTTATACGATTCATAAGATTATTTATAAGCCCAAGGCCGAGGATGGGAGTTTGGGAGGGGGATTTATCCTTCAAAAGAATTATTACAAAGACACCGTTTTTATTATTGATGAATCATCCATGCTCGCTGATGATGGGGGCATGTCGGGTAATTTGCTCGGTGACTTGATCAGCTTTGTTTTCCATGGACAGAATAATCGACTCATCTTAGTAGGAGACACGGCCCAACTTCCGCCAGTGGGATCTGAGTTTAGTCCTGCACTTGAAGCTGATTACCTGCTGAGACATTTTCAACTGGATGCAGACTTTATCGAATTGACGGAAGTGATGCGGCAGCGACTGGAATCTGGTATTCTTTATAATGCCACTAATCTAAGGCATCAGCTGCTGCAGGAGAAGCAAGAGATACAGATCAGCACGAGTCAGTTTAAAGACACTTTCAAAATGACCGGAGAGCGACTGGAGGATGGGCTGAGGTATGCGTATGATAAGTATGATACGGAGAATACTACGATCATCACCCGATCTAATAAAGCAGCAGTACAATATAACCTGTACATCAGGCGAACGATCCATTTTTTCGAGGATGAAATCAGCTCTGGAGATTTACTGATGATCGTGAAGAACAACTACACCTACATGGCTGAGTCCGAAAAGGTGAATTTCCTGGCAAACGGAGACATGGCAGAGGTAATGAAAATCCGTTCTTTTGAGGAGTTCTATGGGTTGCGATTTGCCACATTGGAACTTCGGCTGCTAGATTACCCAGAAGAGCCCCATTTTGAGGCAAAAGTGATTCTGGATACCCTTTATTCCCCCAGCCCTTCGCTGACGCGTGATCAATACAGAAGCTTGTACCAGCAAGTGTCGGAAGATTATGCAGACGTGGCCAGTAAGGTGGAGCGCAAGGAGTTGATCAAGAAAGATCCTTTTCTCAATGCGCTGCAAATCAAGTTTGCCTATGCTTTGACCTGTCATAAGGCTCAAGGTGGGCAGTGGAAAGCTGTCTTTGTGGATCAAGGGTACTTGCCCGAAAATCAAGTGGATAAGGATTTTACCAGGTGGCTTTATACTGCGATTACCAGAGCTACAGAGGAACTTTACCTAGTGAATTTTGCGCCAGTATTCTTCGTGAAGCCAAAGGAGACTGAGGATCCGGAGTTTTAGTGGGATAAGATATTAGACGCAAGACATAAGTATCAAGACAGAGTGGAGGCGAAATGTGAGAAGTAGGAAGTAGGGGGAGAGAAGTAAAAAGTAAGTAGTTTTGAGGCAGGAGGTTGGCCTCGACTTCGCTCGGCCACCGTGCATTTGGAATAATGTGAGTCTAAAATTCGGACCCCGACCATGGTCGAGGGGAACAGTACTCAAGTTGTGTCTCGAAAATGAAAAACTTATAGCTGTGGTCTCTGTGGTATCCTCTGTGCCCACCGTGGTTAAAATAATTCAGCCCTTGGAAATCGCTTTTGGCAAGGTATTTTCAATATAGTCTAGGTCGAAGGCATCTAAAACCTTTGGATTCCGTTATTTTGAAGTTGACACAAAAAATTGAATATTTGAAAACCAAATAAGTATAGACATGAAATCGAGCTTGAGGGAGATTGTCACCCTGTGATATGAATTTTATCCATGCGAGATTTCCCCCAATAGTTATTTGGATGATCATTAAAAAATAAATTAAAACCATATGAAAAAATTAGGATTCTTATTGACCGTCTTTGCTTTGGTATTTGCTTTTAATGCCAATGCTCAGGAACAAAGTGGTGCTGCCATCACTTTTAAAGAAAAATCAATTGATTTCGGTGACATCACCCAAGGAGATAAAGTAGAGCATACATTTCAGTTGACAAACACGGGAACTACCCCATTGATCATTTCGAATGTAGCCGCAACTTGTGGATGTACAGTTCCAAGCTGGCCGAAGGAGCCTATCGCTCCAGGTAAAACTTCAGAGATCAAAGTATCTTTCAATTCAACTGGAAAAATGGGCAAGCAGAATTCTGTAGTGAGAATTTACTCCAATGCTTCAGAGCCTATCGAGAAAGTATCCTTGATTTCAAACGTTCTGCCTAAGACCAAGTAATTAAAAAGTAAAAATAATTAGTAAAGCCTCTTGAGAAATCGGGAGGCTTTTTTGGTAACGTTTAGTATATGGCAAGTAAGGCAGTAGAAATCGATAACCTTTCAAGTTTGTGCTGAGCCAATACGTTGTTTTTTCTTTTTAATTTATTCATTCCTAAAAGCCAAATCTATGATTTGGCGGTATTCGTAAAAAAGAACTGAACTTTTGTAAACCACCAAATGCACTATTTGCTATATACAGTATTAGCTTTTGTTTTTATTTGGTCATTGTTATAAATATCCCAGTCAATCTCCCAAATACCTTCTGGATTTTTATGAGCTAATACCATCCATTTATAAGTCGATTTAGTTATCGATGAATCTGCGTTTAAAATATCATCATAACCAGTTCCTCTGACAGCAGCATAATTTCCAAATAATACCATCTTTTCAGCAGGTTCTTTCATGTCAAGAATTTTAACATCTTCATGACCTGTAAATGATTCTTTTAAATAAGCCTTTATTTCACTTCTGCCTATAAGTGGAGGTCTTCCAGGAATCATATAAACTGCCTTTTCTGCATAAAGGGATGCACATTCATCGAAATCGGCTGCCAGGTGAGTTCGAACATATGATGACTGGAAGAAGCCTGAGCGGAAACGTAAAAATCTGATCAAATTGGGAGTGGATCAGAATCATGCGTATGCATGGAGTAGAACCAGAAAAGGAGGATGGGTAGTAGCTCAGAGTGCGATACTGAATACTACGATCACTTTGTCTCGCCTGAGAAGAAAAGGGTACGAATCGATGCTTTTCTACTACCTCAAAACGCAACCTACAATCCAGTGAACCGCCGTATACAGCCTGTCCCGATTTTTATCGGGAAGACCCGTACGTACGGTGGTGTGAGAGGCGCACCTCGTCAACTTAATGGTTGGCGAGGCCGTCTACTCGACTAGCCTTTCGTTTTTTATGTAATTATTCTTCAAGAACTTCAATAATCTTTTCAGTTAATTTATCGACCGAACTATCGAGGGTTTCTATACTCTCCAGTATACGACTCAGTTCAAAAAACCGAAGAACATACATATTTGCATAGGCACGATTATTTTTATAGGCATCCATTTGAACAGGGAAATAGCGGATGTTTCTCTTGAAATCAGGAAGTTTACGTTCTATTTGCTTTTCTGTTTTCTTTAAGTCTACATGTTGTTCTTTGAGCCACATATCCAAAAGACTGTGATGGTCTATTGTATAAGGAAGCTCTATATTGTTCCAATAGGTTTGAAATGCAGAAATGCTTTTATCTAAATCATTTATTTGCCTTTGATATTCCGAAACGCTTCCTTTTATCGAATCAGATGCGATTTCACTGTACCCGCCAGATGAAACCAATTCGCTTAATGAAGTTGTAGCAACTGAATTAATAGATATTGGGCCAAGATCATTTTGCGAGTGCAGAAAATAAGTCTCTAAATCAGCTATTTCGTAATCTGGATTACTCAATGAATCGATATGATGAAGTGAATTGCTAATTTGATTTCTAACAGTATTCAGGTTCTTTGTAATAGTCACCTTATTGGACTTGAGTTCTTCCACCAATGACTTTAAATTCTTTGTATTTCTTAGTTCTGTTTTTTGAATCTCATTTGCATTATTTATCTGTAAAGCAATCAAAATTCCTATTACAACTAAAACAATTTCTCCAATTGCATAAAGTAGGTATTTGCTAAACTTATTTTCAGTCAAAAGCCGTTCTCTAATTTTTCTAAAGAATTTTATCATTGGTTTTTTTTGTTTCTTAATGAAGGCTAACGTGATTCAGCTTGGAGACGGCGGGTATTTGGAAACGTTCCCTTCCAACCTACTCCTAACTTCTTAAAGATACTGAATCTTTATATTTACTCGAAACCGCCCGCTGGATCCAAGGGGATGTGTGTGCCTTGAATGGTGAATATAGACCAAAAAGATGGTCGTTCCAACGGGTGAAAGTCCCTTAAGCGCGGGAGTCGTTACCCGAAGCCAAGCAAGTGGCAAGGTGGTTTACCGCGAGGTA
>Ga0123337_10001635_pt1 | contig 28072 bp, 26 predicted proteins | sample frozenSSSSmetaG_FD_89792 | JGI IMG/M metagenome (GOLD analysis project Ga0123337, IMG submission 89792) | Glacier valley bacterial and archeal communities from Borup Fiord, Nunavut, Canada, to study Microbial Dark Matter (Phase II) -... | ecosystem: Environmental > Aquatic > Freshwater > Ice >...
CGAACAGAGAAGTTAAGACCGCCAGCGCCGATGGTACTGCACATAAGTTGTGGGAGAGTAGGTCGTCGCCATCTTTTTTTTAAACTCCATTTCCTGTAACCAGGGAATGGAGTTTTTTTAGTTTGGAATGTCATAGAAAATCAATCTATGGATTCATTATGTGATAAAATGAAATCGATTTCTTACCTGGTGGCAGCATTTCTGGCATGATAAGTGTGGATTTTATCTTTTGAACCAATAGAATTCTCCGATTGTTTGGTTGAGGATTAATTTGATAAGGAAATGCAGGATAAATTCCTTACCTTTGGAAAAAGTATAAACTATTGCGGTACATTCCTCAATTGAGGTAAATATGACGCAGATAAGTTTTCAAACATAGATGCTAATAGATCAATTGGAGGTTTGTCATTGGGTATTAAGATTTCTAATATTAATTACGTAAAAAAAAATTATTTATGGGTAGATCGCAGGAAACGTTCAACAAAAAGGAAGTGAAGAACAAAAAAGAAAAAAAGAGAAAAGACAAAGAGAAGAAGCGTTTAGATAGGAAAGACACTGAGAAAACGGGTAAACTGGAGGACATGATCGCCTATGTGGATGAAAATGGAATGATCACTTCTACTCCTCCTGATCCCAATAAAAAGAAGATTATTAAATCAGAAGATATTGCAATAAGTATCCCAAAGCATGATGATGTGGAACTTGACCCTATTAGAAAAGGAACTGTTACGTTTTTTAATGACTCGAAAGGGTATGGATTTATAAAAGATCTGGAAACCCAGGAAAGTGTCTTTGTACATGTCAATAATTTGCTTGAAGCTATCAAAGAAGGTAACCTTGTAAGCTTTGAAGTGGAGATGGGTCAAAAAGGACCTACTGCAGTAAAGGTAAAGCTCTTTAAAGATAAAGTAGTATAAATAAGTTTTTATCAATGGCATAGAAGCGTAGAAGTCGTTTTTTAATGGATGACTTTTAGGCTGTAATGTTTTTAGAGTGCTTTTTAGTCAGAATAGTAAATGGAAAGTTCACTTAGGTCATTAACTAAGCTGTAAACCGTATAATTGTATTGATAATCAGTTAATTGCATCTCATAATGCGGGAATACATTGTTTAATGTGTAATTTTTTTAGATTAATTTAGATTTTTCACAAAGAAGTTTTGCACTTTGATAAACTATTTAAGAAGATAGGTTGGTCAAGCCTAATCTTTATTCAATATAATATAGGGACAAAAATAAGATATTTTCTTTCCTACCTATGATTTGTAAGTTGCATAAAAACAATTAAACGAGAGAGCATTAGCGCCTCATTATTTATTCTATCATAATTCTATTCTTTTAGCTTAAGAATAGAATCCCAATTTACCTTCTCTTCATTAAAAAACTTTCTTTTGAAATTCAGTTTAAGTGGGTTGATATTGAATAACTTCAACAATTAACAATATTGTAATATTTCATTCTCAAATGTAAGTATATAATTCCACAAATTCAGTTAATTTTGTCTTGCATATTCAAAGGACAAGGCAGTTTTTTAGAATTAAAAATTGTTTAATCCAAATAATATTGGTAAAATCACACCTATAATTTAATATCTACCAGGATGAATTGTAAAACATTAGCAATTGTAGGAATATTATTGTTCTCTCAACAGGTTTATAGTCAGGAGAATTATAAAACTGTTTCGAAAGCTGATTCTACAAAAATTTATGTAGGGGGATTCAAATACCCGGTAAAAACTTTCACCCAGGAGTTTAAATCAAAGAAGCCACGCAATGTAATTGTGATGATAGGTGACGGGATGGGCCTGGCTGAGGTCTTCGCAGGTTTAACTGCCAATGGAGGACACCTGTTTCTTGACAACTTTAAACACATCGGTTTCTCCAAAACACAATCATCCGACAATTACATCACCGACTCTGCCGCAGGAGGTACAGCCCTTTCTACTGGCCAGAAAACATACAATGGAGCCATCGCTGTCAATACGGATACGGTAGCCATAAGAACCATTCTTGAGATGGCTGAGGACAAGCAAATGGCTACAGGGTTGGTCTCTACCTCTGCCATTACCCATGCTACACCAGCCTCATACATTGCACACCAGGGTAGTAGGGGAAGTTATGAAGACATAGCCGCTGATTTCCTGAAAACTGACATTGACGTATTTATTGGAGGTGGATACAAACATTTTACCCAAAGGGCTGACAAGCGTGATCTAACGCTCGAACTAAAGCAAAAGGGCTACCAGGTAATGCGTAACATGGATGAAATTGCTAAAGTGAAATCTGGTAAGCTGGCAGGGCTGACGGCAGATGAACACAATGAAGGTTTTCCTAAACGAAAGATGGATTTGCCTCTCTCCACAGAAACTGCATTAAACATTCTGAATCAGAACAAAAATGGGTTTTTTATCATGATTGAAGGTTCACAGATTGACTGGGGTGGACATGCTAACAATACCATTTATATAGTAAATGAAATGCTGGACTTTGATCGTTCGATAGGCAAAGCTCTTGAATTTGCTGCCAAAGACGGAGAAACTTTGATTATAGTCACTGCTGACCATGAAACTGGAGGCATGGCAATTGTGGGGGGCAATATGAACTCAGGGATGGTCAAAGCTGCCTTTCCTACAGGTGATCATACTGCCATCATGGTACCGATTTTTGCATACGGGCCCGGCGCTGAAGATTTTACGGGTATCATGGAAAATACTGACATTGCTAAAAATATAATGAAGTTGCTTGGAATGCCCCCGGTGAATGACTTAGACTCCTTAAAACAGAGAAATAAAAGGGTTTCAAATGGATTGTTAAATTAATATATACCACATTCTGTAAAATACCCATTGATGAAAAAGAATTATTTTCATCAATGGGTATTTTGTTTTAAGAAGGTTTTAGATAATTATGTATGTAAGTATCTCCCTCCATGCTTATCAATGTTTCAAATTAGTATAAATCTATGCCAATAAATAGTGAGAAAACTTTAAAATCTACATTGGATTTTTGACTTTTGGTATATATTTTAAAATTCGATTGACAGAATATGAAGAAAATTATGAATTATGGTATTATTGATAATCCGATTTCGTAAGTTTGGCGTTGACTTAAAACCAATTTTTAAAACCAATTATTATAACAACATATTTATGAAATCACTAACTGTTATCATGCTTTTATTTTTGATTGTAACTGAATCGTTTGGCCAAATAAAGTATGAAAAAGGATATTTTATTAACAACGAAAACAAGAAAATTGAATGCCTGATTAAAAATAAGGATTGGAAAAATAATCCCTCAGAATTTAGTTATAAGCTGAAAGACTCTCGTACACCTTTAAATGGTGATTTAATTTCAGTCAAAGAATTTGGCATTTATAATTTTTGTAAATTTGTAGGCGCGGATGTTAAAATTGATCGTTCGGTTAACCCTAAAACAACTATTGCAACTGAGAAGGACCCTATCTGGAAGCAGGAAAAATTATTCTTAAAGGTTCTTGTCGATGGGAAAGCGAAGCTGTATGCTTATGAAAGTAATAATTTAGTGAGATATTTCTATTCAATGAATGGGGGTAATGATATTAACCAGTTGGTTTACAAGGAATATAAAGTTGATTTGACATTGGTAAAAAATACCAGTTTCAGGCAACAAATCTGGAAGGATCTACAGTTTAAGGATTCATACATGGATGAGGTGAAAAATATGAATTATACCTCCGATGAGCTTGTTAAATATTTTAAATCCTACAACAATAGCTTTGGAGAAACGGCCACTGAAATAAGCGATAAAGAAAAAAAAAGTTATTTAAATCTGAAGATTACACCTGGAGTAAATTTCTCCTCAGCCTCCATGTCAATTCCAGAAAATGTAAATGGTAATGTAGGGTACACGGAAGTTAAATATCAATCCAATCAAACATTCCGTGTAGGTTTAGAAGCTGAATGGGTATTGTCGTATCATAAATTTAAATGGGCTGTTATTTTTGAGCCTACTTTTCAATCGTTTAACTCCAAGTCAGAACCTAAAGATGGCGTGATCGAGTATAAGTCCGTCGAATTTCCCATAGGAGTAAGATATTATTATCATTTAAATGAAAATACCAAGATTTATTTAAATGGATTTTATGTTCCAGGTGTTGCAGTAAATTTTAATTCTCAAATAACATATAAACTTGTTGGAAATGATATCCCTTTTGATATTAAGTCCAAAGGTAATATAGCTTTTGGTGGAGGAGTTGATTACAAGAAATTTAGTATGGAGTCCCGTTACTATACAAATAGAATTCTATCGGATGAGCCATACCTGGACCCTGTCTTTAATAGATTCTCAATTGTTATTGGATATAAAATATTTACGACCAAGCATTAGAGCTTATAGGTTTCAGTTATGTTTCATTAAAAACAGGGGTGTAATTTATCATCGCCCAAATTATCAATGGTAACACTTTTGAAGAAGGATCGGATAAAAGTAACCATAATATTCAACAGCCATAAATCCAACAGATTTTAGAATTTTGTTGCAATTTCATTCAAGCCAAGCCCAAATAAGTCAGTGACTATATGGCCCAGTTTTTCTTTATCACCCTGAATATGAACCACCCGCTGAGAGTGTGTGATAGATTCTTTGGGTTGAAGTTGGGCTGCCGGTGATGAAGTCTCGATTTCATAAAATGGGCCCATGATTGAACCATCTTCAACCGGCCCATCGTTGTATGAATTAATTACATCGCCTTTAAATGGATCGTCTTGCTTTCCCCATTTTGAATTAACATAAGTATTTGGTTCAGATGGCATTGAACACCAAAGAATTGTAAGTATATTATTTTCGGAATCAAAGCTTCCGCATATCCCTTTTGCTCTTTCAGGTGGCAACCCGATTTTACTGCGGTGCTTACCGTCAATTTTGAAATAGACAGTCCCGTTATTGGCAATTAAACGATCGGAAGGGACTTTGCCAAAGTACTCATCATTGACAATAACTCCCTCACCTTCTGATTTATAAGGAACAAAAACTGTGGCAGAGGGCGAGGGATTGAACATACAAAGCATCCAGATACATAGCAATCCCTTCTCTTTTGTCCAGGCATTCTCACCTGCGTTTGTTATTGTATTATCTGATTGATAAGCGACAACGTCAAGCCCTGAAGGAATATTTATCTTAAAGAGTGTGGCAAGTATATCTGGTGATAAAAGTGAAACTTTTCTTTCAATGCCGATTTTAAATTCAGTGCCCGAGGCATTATTTACCACCGTATTTTTAACAAATTTCACGCTCTGCGAATCTTGTTCCTTCACATCATAACTTTCGCTATCCAGCACCGGCGGCACCATCCAGTTTTTAAACACCTGCTCCACGCCTTTCGAAAAGTAAACAGAAAAAGGTCCTCCTTCAGGTCCTAACCAAAAACGTTCTTCACCCCCGTAGGCATTGAATTGAGGGCTTACTTTTCCTGATTCAAACAATTTGTAGTTGATCCATCCAAAACTCTTGCCTCCGTTACCATTGGCAGAACTGGTCATAACCCTTCCCTGCAGGGCGGGCGAAATCAGTAAACAGGCCTTATTATTTTCATCCCGAAGTTCAATCACTTCCATTTTGTGTGATTTCATGAATGCCAGGTCGTAACCGTAACTTCCTTTCACGGTATCGTTTAGTGAAGTCTGATCCATCATTTTTTGCTTTTTTGAACTTGGTGAAGTACATGTGATTGCCTGGATTGACAATAATATACAGCCAAAATAAAATAGTTGCTTTTTCATCAGGGGTGAAATGTTTAAAATGTATGATTAATTGACTTCCAGTGCCTGCCATGAAGGCAATTTTGGAAATTTAGTATGTGGATCAGCCTGGTACCAGAAACAAACTGATGAAATATCCGATTGCTGGGGTAAATACCTGCCACCCTGTCTCCAGCCTAAATCCTGGATGGTGATTTTCAAATCTTTTTCAAATCGTACCGGATCTTTTATATGCCAACGATAAAGGCCAAACCGCTGTTGTGATTTATAGGTTCCATCGGGGCGTATAACCTGATGCAGGCCAGCATAGGGTGTACAGAATTCCTTGTATTTTCCTTCCCTGTCAAAGTTGTAGGAGCCGCAGAAATAATCCTCGGTGCCGGTTCCGCAAATAGTTGGGAATTTATTGTCACCATCCATGAAGAATTTGATTTCCCCTTCACCCCACCAACCATTATTATTTACTCCCCAAGCCATATATACACCCACATATTGACCTTTTCCCTTAATATTGTCAACAATGGTATAATCTGAAGTTGAATTTGGGTTCGATCGTCTGAATTGGGCATGGAAATAAGCGGCATCAGCAGGAACTTCGGTTAAGGTGTAGTCAACCTGGTAATACAATGTCATAAGATCTTTGTCATTGATATTTTCCATTGTGATCCTGCATTTCTTTCTGAACGGCATGGTCCAGTAGCAGTTGAAGGCACTTCCGGGATTTACACAAACTGGCATTGAACCCAGTGGAGCATACTCGTTCCATCCCATTCCAAAAAAATCGCCTACTGGGCATTCTACCGAAGGTTCAGTTTCATCATCCCAATAGATTCTAAGTATAGTAAATCGCCAATTGCCTGTGGGGGTCATCCAGATATGCTGAATGGCTCCTGAGCCTGTAATTTCAGCAATTGTAATAGTTTCACCGGATTTAATTCTGATATAAGGATTCACTTTCCATCCCTGTCCCAAATCCCTTGCGGCCTCGCTGGCATTGGCTACGTTGACCTTGTCCTTATCTTCTATTTTGGCCATGCCTCCTTTTCCCTTTTCACCTGTAAAGTTCTCAGGACTAATAGATCGGGTTTGAGCATTTGATAACCGGTATAAATTACTCATATCAGTATCAAGGCCATTAAATGCTGACTGTGAAAAAACCTCACCAGCAGCCATACAGATGATTAATAGAAATGCGAACTTTCTCATAGGTTAAAATTTAAAATTAAACGATCAAAGCCAACGATATAAAATAGTTCACCCACATGATTCGCGTTGTATCAAAAGGTGTTGTAATTCAATGTGTTCGGTATTATTTGAGCCTTTTATCTTCTCCAGCAATATGCGGACTGATTCTTTACCCATCACTTCAATGGGCTGTTCAATATAGGTTAAGGGTGAATAAAAAAAATCAAAGGCTTCATTCCCATCAAAACCTATCATTCCCATCTCCTTCGGTACTTGAATGTTGTGATTTTTTATTGCATACAAGCCTGATATTGAGAGGGCATTGGTTGCAAATAGAAGTGCATCCGGTTTATTGTCCCCCTCCAGTAATTCGCTTACTCCCTTTTCCAACTCCTCTTTTGCACGGTTATAAAATAGTTCCTTTATTTGAATGGTCGCTTCCAAGTGATTGTCAATCAAGGCTTCCCTGTATCCCCGTATGCGTTCCTGCATGTGAATCAGCGACGATTTGTAGGCGATCATGGCAATTCTTTTATATCCCTTGTCAACCAGATGGTTCACAGCTTCGTAGGTTGCCTTATAATTATTAAGGATGATGTAACTGGTTGGCACGCCAGATAGGTAACGATCGACCAAAACAACCGGAACTTCCTTACGCACAAGGGCTTCTATTTCCTTTTCACAACCTTCTGAAGGAACAATTATAAACCCGTCAACCTGCCTGTCAAGGAACGTGTCAATTAATGATGCTGACTTTATGTGATTTTCGTCTGAACTTCCAATAATGACTGTATAATTGTGCTTACCTGCTTCATCCTCAATGATCCGGGCCAATTGGCCAAAAAATGGATTGGCAATATCAGCCACAATGAGTCCTATTGTATTGGTCGAACCTTTTCTCAGGCTGCGTGCAATCTGGTTGGGCTTGTAATTCAATTCCGCAGCCACCTCTTTGATCTTCAACACAATCTCATGTCCAACCCGCTTTTCCTTCTCCAGCCCGTTCATGACGTAGGAAACCAAGGCGGTTGATACTCCGACTTTACCTGCAATATCTTTTAAGGAAACTCTCTTGCCCATTCTTAACTGATTTGATCAATGCAATTAAACCACCGCAAATATATGCTTAATCGTTTAACCTTGTACATTGAATAGTATGTTTTACAACACTTATATTAAAATAAAGGAAAATTTGTACCCAATGGAAAATCTGTAAATGGGAATTATTAAGTAGCTGCTATTATTTTAGAAGCTTTCCAAACATTTACGACTTATCCTTCTTCCATTGGCAATTCATTGTTTCTAATTTACTTCTGTTTTACCTCTATTTTACCATTGTTTTATTAAATATATAACAAATACTTATCAAATACATATATCATACATACAAATACGTAATACATACGGATAATATACGGTTTAAATATGTAATTGATACATATATGATAAAACAATGGTAAAACAGAGGTAAAATAGAGGTATCATTAAAGTACAATAGAATACGGGACAGTGTATTGATGATGAAGTATAAAAATTGGAGGAAAGCAAGGATGAAAGGAATTTGTTTCTACAAGGGAGAGTTCTGCTAAATGCTAATAAATAGTAACCATATCCCTCACAATCAGGATGTAATGGGTGATGGGATTAAAATAAAAAATCCTGCCAGAGGTTTGAAAACCTGGCAGGATGATTTGTTATTTAATCGATATCCCTGATGGGATATTAATTTTGCTGAACCAAAGAGTTTAGCTTTTAATTTATTTTATTAGTTTGAACTTTTGACCACACCTGACCCGGTGATTGCCTGATCAATCTTCGGATTGCCTTTGTAGGTTATAATTCCAGCGCCTACCAAACGAATGTATAAATTGTTTTTAGCCTCAATATCTGCATTTCCTGACCCTGAAATTTTGATCGAAACATCATCTGCACGGTAGTCCAATCCTTTAAAATTTCCACTTCCAGAGATGACGATGCTAAGGTCCTGTGCAATGGTTTTCCCTGCTACTATGATGTTTCCGGAGCCGGAAATAGCAGTTTTTACGCGCTCTGACGAGAGTTCCGAGAGTTTGATATTCCCGCTGCCATTCACATCAAGTTCTATTATTTTGGATTTGATTTCATCTTCAGCAATGATATCCCCCGAGCCTACCACACCCAAAGAGTGGATGGTTGGAGTGGTGATATTAATGGTAATATCGCCTGGCTGGAATGCTTTCCATAATAATGTTTTGTTGGGAAAGCGGATAATCAGCTTTCCATCTTTTACTTCGGTAATTAATTGTTCCATTGTAGATGGTTTGGCTGTAATTTCCACGCTTTGTTTATCCCCCTGTTCGATGTGGAGATTGGCTCCAATACGGAGAGAAATTTCAGTGAAAGGGTCTACCTTACGGCTTTGTTCATCAGCCTGGACCTGGATGGCTGTCAGGCTTAAAGCACATAGAAAGAGTGCAGTTGCAAATTTTGTATTCATAGTAATGGTATAAATTGAATAATGGATTTGTATTGTAAACGTTTTTATAGACGGCAAATTATTCAGAATGTTGCATTGAGTAGGAAATATTTTGCAAGTTAGGTTATTGACGGGGTGACTTGGAGTCACCCCGTCAATAACCTAACTTGCACTATTCATCCTCTAAATCAAATAATCCATCCGCGATACGAAGTTCAATTTCACGCAGGTCTTCATCAATTCGTACAATCAATTCTTCATTAAGCGGTATCAGTACTTCTCTGCCCTGATAATCAATGGATAGCAAAAGGTTGCCGGCGTAATCATGCACTTCTTTTATTTCGCCGACCAATCCGATATCTTCACCCCAGAGTTGATATCCCACCAGGGCATGAGGGCTCATTTCATCCTCGAACTCGATCACATCGTCCTGGTCTACAAACACCGACAATCCGCAAAGGGCTTTGGCTTTGGCCTCCGTATTAATCCATTCGAGGCGGGTAATGACAGATTCTGAGGATTTAAACCGAAGTCCTTCTTCAGCAATAAAAAAAGGGACCAGCAAGTTGTCAACTTCCAGAAATAATGGCGGATATTGTTCGATCGTATCGGAATACTCTTCCTGAAAACGGATCACCAACTCTCCATTAATGCCATGTGGCTTCTGGACATAGCCCACTTTTACGCAATTGTTTTTCGGTATTGTTTCCATGGATGTAAAAATAGAAAAAAGCGACAGATTACTCTATCGCTTTTATAAGTTGTCTGTTTTATATTGAAATTTAAAACAGGATTTGTACCATGATTAACCTTCAGCTTCTTCAGGAGCAGCTTCTTCAGCCACTTCTTCAACAGCTACGGGGGCAGGAGCAGAAGCGGCCCTTGCGGCTGCAGCGGCATCAGCATTGCGTTTGGCAATGGTTTTCATGCGTTCTTCATTCTTTTTGGTTTCCATTTCGAACTGAGTCTTCTTGGAAGTTTCAATGTTGGTAACCAATCCATCTTTCTTGGCCTGAACTTTGTTGGCCTTTTCGGCTACCCAAGCTTCAAAACGTGTGTCAGCCACTTCAGCCGTGAAAGCGCCTTTGGCTACACCTCCTAAAAGATGTTTTTTGAACATTACTCCTTTGTAAGATAAAATAGCTCTTACTGTGTCGGTTGGTTGGGCGCCTTTTGCAAGCCAGTCGATGGCTTTGTCAAAATCGAGTTCAATAGTAGCAGGATTTGTGTTTGGATTATAAGATCCAATCCTTTCAATATTACTACCATCCCGTGGTGCCCTGCTATCAGCTATCACAATGTGATAGTAAGCATACCGTTTACGACCGTGTCGCTGCAATCTGATTTTTGCTGGCATTTTGCTTAAATTTAAATGATGAACAGTTATATAAAAATTGTGGCGCAAAGGTAAAATATAAATCCTGAATTCAAAATCGGATTGGGAAAGAATTAGTGGGGGCAGTGAATATTTGTTTTGGGTGGAGTGGGGGATTGCCTTCTAGTACTCAGAGTCACCAATTATTGAAATCGGTTGCATCCTTTAGGGGTAATAATAAAACTAAATAATAGATAATATAAATGTTGGATAGATTAAAATTATTTATACTTTTAGAACATATTAAAGGTAGTATTCAAAGTACTATAAACTTGCATATATTTTCAAGTTAGCAGTAAACGAAAAAGACGATAATGATGAACATTGACAATTACAAAATATTGATTTCAAACTTGCCAGTAAGACAACAAAGTTTTACTACAAAACGGACTACTTGGGCAAAGGCAGAGAAAGAAATTAATTGGCTTAAAGAACTTAACAACAATTTGTTCGGTGACAAGGCAGCATTAACAATAAGCCGACAAGATATTTTTGAAACAGCAGTTTTGAGAGAAACCATTATTAAAACAATTTATTGGGGTTATACTGGCGGAATGCGTGGGAACCACTTCATGAATTTTTTAAAACACATTGATTTAATTGAAAAAGCATTCAATAATCTAAAGCAAACTGATAGACCAAAAATATTAGACTTCAACAACTTAACTACTATATTCAAAAGCGTTTCAGGAATTGGACTTTCTACTTACAGCAAACTACTCTACTTTTTACAGATAACTTTTGATGACAATCCTTGCTTAATCTTAGACCAACGACTAATTAACGTATTTGGAAGTAAGACATATTCAGAATTTCAACAATTAAGTGGCATACGATACGACAATGCAGAGAAAAAATATCTTGACTTTTTACACCTGACAAATCAAGTTTCTGAAAAGCTAAAGACAAAAGGAGAAAACATTGAGCAGTTTCTTTTTATTTTCGGTAATAACTTAAAACTAGCAAATATGACAGGGACAAATATTTCAAATATGTGGAATGGATACTGCCCAGAAAGTTTGCTAATAGGAAGGACGGTTAGAATGCGTCTTAACCAATACGACTTTTTTGAAAGTGAAAAAACAGGACTACAAATCTGTATTATACCTGGAATTCAAGCAGTCATTATGAATTTTAGGGGAAAAGGAAAATTTAGGACAACTGCAAACTACGGTGACGAAGTTGAAAACGGTGAAATTTTAAGTCCCCAAAATTCAGACAGACCTCCTTTCAATAATCCGACAACTGCATTTGGAGAAAGCAAAGAAATCGAAAAATACATTGGGACAATCGATTAAAATAAATGCGAACTGACTTGAAATGTAACGACAGAAAAGTAAGCCGAACCGCTAACACGGGTTTGCCAAAAGTGGTGGTTCAATGCTCCTCAGCCACATTTGGGGTTAATCAGACATTGGTTCTCCGCATCATCAGTTGTGGTGAAAATAGTCACCTTTGGCAAGTCAGAAAGCGTTATGCGGCATTGTAAATAATGCAAGTACCTGATCAACAACTCGAATCCTGAATTCAAAAACTAATCTTGTTTATGAAAACAACTGAAGAATATTCAAATGACTACTTTAACAAACTAAATGAATTATCAAGTAGAGGGGAACAGTGGCGAATTCGAGTTACACACGAAGAATTTCTTTCAGAGATTGAAAAAATCAGAGCCTATGAAATTAGCGTAAGAAAAAGTAAACACTTAAATGAATATCATATTCTTAGGAATGTAGAAGGAATGATTTCAGTACTACTTATGGACAATGTTACAAATGAAGAAGCTAGAGAACAATGTGAGAGTCATAGAAAAGCAAGTGAAGAGTCTTTTGCTGAAGAAGTTCCAGAAATTAAACTAAGATTGGAACTAATTCAAACACCATTAAGTTACAGAGACACAGTCAATATTTATAAATGGCTTTTGCGGAAACAGATAACAGTTGAAATGATTTCAGAAAATGTATTCAATGAATTTGCAAAAACCAAACATTATGAGATGATAATTAGAAGAGACGAAGAAAATTCAATTTAAACTGACAAGAACTTCCATAAAACGAAAAGATAACTAGGTCGTGCAGATTTGCAATCTGCAACTCGCAAATGCGGATCTCTGTTTAGTTATTTTCATTACATAAATTCAATTTCAACTAATATCTTTTCCCCTGCATCATCAATAAGAAATGTAAAGGTAAACTTTCAGATTTACAATCCATTCAATCTTTATAAGAGAAGTAGAATTTGTGTTTCCCCATCAACAAATTCACCAATCCGTATTTTGTAGAAAGTTTTAAGTATATTTGTACAAACAGATAAAAGTATTCTTATTTTGTTGCAACTATCAAACATTTGGCGATAAAATTACAGGGCTTAGAAAAAAAAGCAATCCTATGAAACGACTTGTTTTAAACATACCCGATAGCGAATACCGCTTTTTTATGAAAGTGATTAGGAATTTTCCTTTCGTTGAAGTTGATCAAAAGAGAACAAAGCTTCTGGAACTGGAGGCAAAACTTAATCCTGACAACCATAAAATATGGAACAGTATAAAGGAAGGGCTTAATGAGGTGGAACTTATTGAGCAAGGTAAAATGAAAGCAAAATCTGCCAAAGAGTTTCTCAATGAGCTATAATCTCATTATTACTATTTACGACAAGTCTGACAAGGAGGATAAACAGATACAATATGAAACAATTGACTTTAAAGATCAACAACAATAAATTCAGGACTTTCCTGGAGTTTATAAAGACATTGGAATATGTGGAAGTTCAGGAAGCCGACCAGTTTACCGAACTTCAAAACAGCCTTAAACAGGTGAAGATGATGCAGGAAGGTAAAATTGAAAAACAAAAGGCCAAAGACTTTTTGAATGAGCTATAATGTAATCCCAACGCCTGACTTTAAAACGTTATTCAAAAAACTTTTAAAAAAATATTCTTCGTTAAAAGACGACCTGCAAGAACTAATTGAAGTAATTTCAGAAAATCCTGAAACTGGAACATCTCTGGGTCATAGCGTATATAAAATACGTATGGCCATTTCATCAAAAGGCAAAGGAAAATCGGCTGGGGCAAGGGTAATCACTTATATCGTTACTGAAGACAAAGAGGTTTACCTTGTATATATTTACGATAAAAGCCAACTCGAAAATATTACGAAACAGCAAGTGTTTGAACTGCTTAAAAAGGCACAATTGTTGTAATTGCAATAAAACTGAACTTAGACAGGTTTATATAAAGTTCAAATTATTATATTTGCAATGAAACAACCTTTCGAACTACAATTGCATCTATAGTTTTTAATGTTTAATTATACAGAAAAACATAATCAGATGAAACAATTGAGAATTTTTGCTATTATAATGGCAGCCGTTTTAATGGCAGGATGCGATAAAAATGAAGATCAGGGCACGGGTGTGGGCGATGTAATGATTGTGTCCAAACAAGTGGGGCCAAACAACGTTTACGGACTTTCAATGTATGCCTATACATTCAGTGAATTTTCAACTGTAAAAGCTGTAAGCTCAGCTGATACGGCCAAAATCTACACTTTAAAATCCAACGAAGGCTACAAGTCCAGCTTTTACTTCGAAACTCCTGATGCTGAATTCACTGCAACCAAGCCGGTAGCTTCAACCTTTAATTTTTCTGCTATTTTCGAGAATGGGGCCAGGCAGGCATTTGATGATATATTGTCGGATAAGGCTTTGTTACCGGCCAGCATCGACACTTGCGAATACAATACTAAAAAGCATTTGCTAAGGGTTACCTGGACTCCGGTAACTGATGCCCAGGGCTATGCCATTAACATTTTTGATGGCTCAACACTGATTTTTGGAAGCCAGGAACTTGTCATTACTGCCAAAGCATATTCAGTCAGTACAAACGGAAACGGATGGGCATCTGGCTTACCACCAGTAAGTGGGAAAACCTATACCGTCAAGCTTTTTGCTTATTTGTATGAATCAGTACCCAAAGCCTCCTACAATATTCAGGCTATATCAATTGCTGAAAAAACGGTGGTGTGGGGAAATTGATTTTTAGGCAATAATTCAAATTTATTATGTACCTTTGCTTTCATTAATCTATAAAATAAATAAATGATTTTCAAGGAACAGGTAAAAGGTCTCGTTGATCGCCAGGATGCGTTAAGGAGGCATCTTTGACTACGGTCAGAAAGTGATCCAATTAAAAGAAGAAGAGTTAAAAACACAAGATCCGGCATTCTGGAACAATCCCAAAGAAGCTGAAGCTCAGATGAAAGTTATTCGTTCAATTAAAGTTTGGACGGATGGATTCAACGATGTCGACAGGCAGATGGAAGACCTGTTGGTATTGTATGATTTTTTTGAAGCCAATGAAGCTACGGAAGCCGAAATTGATCAACAATTCAACGAAACCCTGGGAGTCATTGAAGCTTTGGAGACCAAAAATATGCTTCGTAAAGAAGAGGATAAATTTGGTGCCATCCTTCGAATCAATGCCGGTGCCGGGGGCACTGAAAGCAACGACTGGGCTGATATGCTGATGCGTATGTACATGCGATATGGTGAGAAACAGGGATATACAGTTAAAACACTCGATTACCACCCAGGAGAAGAGGTGGGGGTAAAAAGCTGTACCATCGAGTTTGAAGGTGATTATGCTTATGGCTATCTGAAAAGTGAAAACGGGGTTCACCGCTTGGTACGCCTCTCGCCTTTTAATGCACAGAGCAAACGTATGACCACCTTTGCCTCCGTATTTGTATCACCTTCGATTGACGATACCATTGAGGTGGAAATCAATCCAGCCGACATTACCTGGGAGACCTTCCGATCGGGAGGCGCCGGGGGACAAAATGTCAACAAGGTTGAAACAGGTGTAAGGCTTCGGCATGCACCATCAGGCATTATCATTGAGAATACAGAGAGCCGTTCGCAGTTTGGAAATAAAGACAATGCTCTCAAGTTGCTGAAATCACAACTCTATGAACTGGAATTGCGCAAGCGCCGCGAAGCCGAACAGCTGATCAATTCAACCAAGAAAAAGATTGAATGGGGTTCCCAAATCCGGTCATATACCATGCAGCCATATAAATTGGTCAAAGATGTGCGTACGGGTTTTGAATCGGGCAATGTACAGGCAGTGATGGATGGGGATATCAATGGTTTCATCAAAGCCTATTTAATGGAATATAGCGACGATCTTAATTGAGAAAGGGTTGGATGGTTGAAGGGTTAAATGGGTGGATGGTTGGATCGTTAATCTATAATCGTTAATCATTTGGATGGTTGAAGTAAAAGATTAAATATCCAATTTAAAATAAGAAATAAGGAATATCAAATAAGAAATAAGGATAAGGTGCGCTATTGTCGTAGAGGCAATCCGTGTAATCTGCTTTAATCCGTGCAATCTTTTTTAATATGAAACAAATTATACGGCTTGCTGAGAAACACGATGTGTTAGGAATTCTGGAGATCTATTCTCCATTTATTCTTGATTCAACGGTGACTTTTGAAGAAACAGTTCCTGATGTATCCTCTTTTTGGGAACGTATTCAGGAAATAATGACAGAATTTCCGTACCTTGTATGCGAAATCGATGGCCGGATAGCTGGATACGCTTATGCATCTGGCTACAGAGGACGTGCTTCGTATCGGTGGACGAAGGAAGTATCTGTATACATACATCCTGATTTTTATCGCAGGAGAGTGGGAGAGGCGCTGTACACCAGCCTGAATGAAATGGTGCGTTACCAGGGAATTGCTGATTTACTGGCCATTATTACCATGCCCAACGATTCAAGTGTGGCTTTTCACGAGCATTGCGGATATCGCAAATGTGGTGAATTTGCGAATGTAGGCTATAAAATGGGCCAGTGGCTAAACGTTGGCTGGTTTGAATTATTCCTTCAGGATGAATCGAAGGTTCCTAAAGATAGAATTCTTTCATTAAACGAAATAACAGAACTTCCCGTATTTGAGGAAGCCATTCAAAAGGGGTTGGGAAAACTTATCTATTAAAAAAAGGGAAATGGGCTTATCGGGCAAATATAATAACAGGGAAGTGAGCTGGCTTTCGTTTAACGAACGGGTATTGCAGGAAGCTGAAGACCCGGATGTGCCTTTGTTTGAGCGAGTGAGGTTCTTAGGCATTTTCTCAAATAACCTTGATGAGTTCTTCCGGGTACGTGTGGCTGCGGTACGCCGTATGCTGGAGTTTGGAAAAGACGACGAAACCCTTTTGGGCGATTATACGGCCGCGGAACTGTTTGATAAAATTCAGGAAACTGTGGTTAACCAACAGCAGAAAGCCCAGGAGATTTATCGGAACATCTGGAAAGAAATGGCTGCTGAGAATATTTTCATGGTCGATGAGACACAACTGACACATGAGCAAGGCGTATATGTGAGAAAGTATTTCAACCTGCAAGTGCTTCCGAACATCATACCTATCATGTTGGGCAAGTCCATGAAATTTCCCTATCTGCGTGATAAATCAGTATACCTGGCCGTTAAATTATCAAAGTCCACCTCGCCCCTAAAGTTTGCTTATGCCCTTGTGAGGATACCCAGCCGATCGGTTTCAAGGTTTCTGGTGTTGCCGGATCAGGGGAATAAAAAATTCGTCATTATGGTTGACGACATCATCCGCTTTTGTCTGAATGAAGTTTTTCCTATTTTTAACTATGATCATTTTGAGGCCTATACCATCAAAGTTACGCGTGATGCAGAATTAGATATTGATGATGATATCTCTAAAAGCTTCATCGAGAAAATGAAAATAGGTTTGAAAAAACGCAAGATAGGAATTCCTGTCCGCCTTATTTATGATCGCGACATGCCCGAAGACCTCCTTAGGTTCATCGTTAAAAAGATGAAACTTGATGGAGAAGATAAAGCCGTTGGGGGAGGAAGATATCACAATCACAAAGATTTTATGAATTTCCCTGAAATTGGGAAACCGCACCATTATTATCAAAGTTTGCCTCCCGTTCCACACAAAGATTTAATGCAACGGCAAAGCATCCTGAAAAAGCTCAGGAAAAAAGATATCCTGTTGCATTATCCTTACCAGAGCTTTTCGCATTTTATTGATTTTTTACGCGAGGCAGCCATTGATCCAAAAGTGCGGGAAATAGGCATTACAATTTACCGGGTATCAGAAACCTCTAAAGTAGTCAATGCTTTGCTAAATGCGATTAGGAATGGGAAAAAAGTAACAGTGGTCATTGAGTTGCAGGCCAGGTTCGATGAAGAAGCCAATATTTTCTGGTCGAACAAACTTCAGGAGGAAGGGGCCCATGTGATCAATGGTATTCCGGGCTTGAAAATACATTGCAAGCTGGCCTGGGTCCAGCGAAAAGAGAAAAACGGGCTTCGTAATTATGCTTACATCGGCACTGGAAACTTTCATGAAGGCACTGCCCGCGTTTATGCTGATAAGGGATTACTGACAGCCGATCCACAAATTACCAACGATGTGGCTAACATGTTCGAATTCTTTAAACATACGTATACCCATTTTAATTACGACCAGATCATTGTCAGCCCTTTCTCGATGCGGAATTTCTTTATTCATAAAATTGATCAGGAAATTGCCAATGCACGGAAGGGTAAACCTGCCTACATGATATTGAAGATGAACAGTCTGATTGATCCAAAGATGATCGATAAATTGTATGAAGCAAGTCAGGCGGGCGTAAAAATTCAACTCATCATTCGTGGAATATTCGGCCTGATAACTGGAGATCCGGTTTTAAGCAAGAACATTGAAGCCATCAGCATTGTTGATAAATTTCTGGAACATACCCGGGTCTTCCTTTTTGCCAATGGGGGCAAAGAGGATATTTACATTTCTTCAGCCGACTGGATGCCCCGTAACCTTGATCGTCGTATAGAAGTTGCCTGTCCAATTTATTCACCTGAAATCAGGACTGAATTGAAAGAATTACTTCGCATACAACTGCGCGACAATACCAAGGCACGGATTTTAGACAGTAAATTGATCAACCAGTATAACCATCCAAACAATGGGCAACGTTATCGTGCCCAGGAAGATTACCACACGTACATCAAAAAAAGACATCAGAATATGATGAAAATATACCACAATCCGCGCTGTTCAAAAAGTCGTGAAGGGCTTTTATATCTTGAAGAAAGAGGATGTGATTTTGATGTGATCAATTACATGAAAGACGGATTGACTCCCAAAGGAATAAAGGATTTTTTGAATAAATCGGGTTTGAAAGTAGAAGATATTATCCGCACCAACGAGCAACTTTACAAACTTCAATACAAGGGAAAAGAATTGGCAGAAGAGGAATGGATAAAAATATTGGTCGAAAACCCTCGGCTGCTTCAACGTCCGCTGGTAATCAAAGGATCTCATGCCGTAATTGCCAGACCTGCCGAGGAGATTCAAAAGCTGTTTTAAGAAAAATAAAAAATAAAGAATAAGGATAAGGTACACTGCACTATTGTAGTAGAGACAATCCGTGTAATCCGTTTCAATCCGTGCCATCTTTTTTAATTCTAAGGAATAAGAAACGAGTAACAGCGGATCGGCACGTAACTTGGAACTTTGAACCTGGAACTTTAAACTTTAATTTTTGTCTGGAGCACCGTAATTTCTTTTTCAAGTTGGACTTTAAGCTTTAAAGCATTCGATAAAGCAAGGGCATCCTTCACTGCCTGTTTGTCGAACGGTTCCAATACTACAAAATACATCCGCTGCCCCAGAAATACTGCTTTGAGATTGCGCCCGGCATTGTCAGCAATAAACTGGATCACCCCATTGTCTTTCCCGTTTGTGTAACGCACTTTTTCCAAGTGTGTATCCATAAACTCGCTGTGATGATTGTTTGGATCAGTCAATGGAACCGAGTCCGTTTTGGCCTGGAAAAGGCCATCGTACACCCTTAAACCGATATGGTTGAGCCATTGATCCCCGTAGTAATTGCTTGAAATATATAATTCGCCTCGTTCGTCCAGGTGCAATTGAATAAACGACTGGTTCCACCGACGTTCCACATTTTGCTTTTTATGAACGTATTGAGTGAAATGATCGTATTCGGTTTTTTCTTTGTTGAACATCAACTCTAATTCTGTCAATCGGATAGTGAGTTGATCGAACTGATTCTGTTTGCGAACTAAAATTTCAGCATTAATTTTTTTACTCAGCTCTTTGGCTTTCCCGATGGCATTTAATGCATCAGGATATAACACGCGAATGGAATCTAATTGAATCAAGGCAGCCAACGAATCGCCTTTTTCACAGATACTTATAGCATTACTTAGCTTCTGATCAGCTAGTTTTTTAGTTGATTTTCCACACGAAAAAAGTATAAAAAGAAATAGTATGGCCAACACAATTTTAAAATTTCTCATAAGTTCCAGTTTAAAAACCAGTCATTGAAGTGTCAAAGAAATAGATATTAAACGAGCGATGGAAATAATCGGCTAACTTTTATCTATATTTAGCAGATTAAATAAAAAGCTATGATTACTTTAACCCAACTCGAATACATTGTTGCAGTTGATACGTTCCGGTATTTTGGGAAAGCAGCAGAAAACTGTTTTATTACCCAACCCACTCTGAGTATGCAAATTAAAAAACTGGAGGAAGATCTTGAAGTAATCATTTTCGACCGAAGCAAGCAGCCATTGATACCCACTGAGGTGGGTCGTCGGATCGTCGATCAGGCCAGGATTGTACTTCAGGAATCACAAAAAATAAACAGCATTATCAAAGATCATAAAAACCTGATTTCCGGTGAAATGAAAATTGGAATTATTCCTACACTGGCACCTTATTTATTGCCATTATTTATCGGTAACTACAAGCGTAAATACCCCAATATCAACATTAAGGTGGAAGAACTGACCACCGGTAACATCATCGACCGTTTAAACCACGATTTGCTGGATGTAGGGATTTTGGCAACTCCGCTCAAAGAAAGCCGAATCAATGAAAAGCCGATCTTCTATGAAGGAATGCTGTTGTATGTACATGAAAATCATCCTCTTGCGACTAAGAAAACCGTTCATTTGAAAGATGTTGCAATTCCAGAGTTATGGCTTTTGAGTGACGGCCATTGCTTCCGCGATCAGGTGATCAATCTCTGTTCGTTCAAAGGAACTGTTAATTCAACATTGCCTTTTCAATTCGAGGCTGGAACCTTGGAAACGGTCATGAACATCATTGACAAAGAAGGAGGGCTGACGATCATTCCGGAACTAGCTACCCTGGGAATGAGCGAATCGCGCTTTGAACATGTGCGTACTTTCAATGATATTAATCCGCTTAGGGAAGTTAGCCTGGTTTATTCGAAACATTTTTCTAAGTATAAACTCATCGAACTGCTTTGGAAAGAGATTGTTGCTTCAATGCCCGAGAAGCTGCTTCAGAAAAACAGGGGAACTATTGTTGAATGGCGGTAATTATTTTTCTCAATTTGCTTGTCGTTTCAAAAAACTTAATTTCCTTTGCATCGCCAAAATAAAGAGCTTTCTACTATGCGAAGTTGAGGTTTTTGGTGAAAAAATCCTGAAATAATTTGGAGACTAAAAAAATTAACTTAGTTTTGCAGTCCCAAATCAGGGAATAAACAAGTTGGCCCGTTCGTCTAGGGGTTAGGACGCCAGGTTTTCATCCTGGTAGCAGGGGTTCGAATCCCCTACGGGCTACAAATAAATTTAACAATTTAGAATACAAAAAGATGGCACATCATAAATCAACCAAGAAGAGAATCAAACAGGACGAAGTAAAGACTGTTCAGAATAGATATTATGCCAAGACAATGCGTAATGCGATAAAAAAATTACGTCTTGAAACTGACAAAGAAGCAGCCGCAGTAAGCTTTCCTCAAGTTGTTTCAATGATTGACAGGCTTGCAAAAAAGAATGTTATTCATGCCAATAAAGCTGCCAACCTGAAATCTTCACTGGCTGTGCACCTGAATAAAATCAGCATATAGAACCAATTGTTACTTTCAATCATATACAGAAACCGTCTTATTTTTAAGGCGGTTTTTTTGCATTGGGGTAATTGAGGATCATATAACTTTGCTTTCCCCACTACAATATCATGTGATTTGAAATTGATTCTTGATCCTTTTCTTATATCAATCACAAAAGCCAGTGGATGGTGATTAACTATGCATAAAGTTTTTCAAGCCCGTTGATAAAAAGGAGTATCTGTCATACCCCTCAACTGGATTCTAAAGACCTTTATTTGGATCAGGTGCAAAAACAAAAGCGGCAGACAGCAATTCATCCTTGCTTCTAGTGCACCCCATATTGATCATCTGATACCCATCTGATACTCATCTGATACCTTTCTGTAATGTAGGGTTACAGAAAGGTATCAGATGAGTATCAGATGGGTATCAGATGAATACCTGTAATAGCCTATCCATCAGGTATAATCACCATTGGACAGACATCCATTATGTGTATGTTTTTTTGTAGGGTACATGAATAAGGAAAGTTGACTACAATATTCGAACAATGCTTTTGGTGAAAGCATTTACTTTCATCTGGTAAGTTGTATCATTGTCCTGATAATCATCCACCGACTTTTGAGATTGATCCATTAAAATGAAATCGCATGCAGGTCATCGGCAAATCTATGCAATGCACTTTCCATTCGCTTTAATTGTTTAGGGCCGGGATTTTTAACTCCATTGGCATACTGTGAAATCAAACTTTCATTCATCCCTGCAATATCTGAAAGACCTTTTTGTGACATGACCTTTGACAGCCACTCCATAAAGGTTTGGATATCAAATTTATATACCAATTGATATTCTTCTGAAAATATTTCAGGTAGATTGTCTCCAAATTGACGTGAAGTTTCTAAATACAAGTCAACCGCTTCCTGAATATTTTCACGTAGTTCATTGAATGTATCTCCTACAGAAGCAACTCCCGGAACGTCCGGCATATATGCCGTATAGCTAGTATTTGTTTTTTCAACTACAACGTTTACAATTTTCATTTTAAAAGATTTTTATTATTTAAAGCTTCTTTTTGAATATAGATTAAATTCCTGCCTGTTTCCTAGATCGACATCTGAGTTCCCTTTTTCAATTCCTTTGATCCGTGATCCGGTATAATTACTGTACCTGATTTTACAGAATGACGATAAATCCGATGACTTCCCGCTTGCCTAATACATTGCCAGCCATTTTTTTCAATTAATCTAATCATTTCACTTACTTTCATCCTTCATATTTTCAAGAATTTAAGCACTGACATCCTATGCAAAAGAAGATTTATCTTATAATTTCAAAACAAAGGTAATGAATAATTTACTTTGTACAAATAAATAGTAAATTATTCATTACTTTTTCTCATAAAAAAAGCCTTGCAGTAAATTGCAAAGCTTTCGTATGATGGATAAAAATCTGCTGTCTACAGAAATTAACTATTGCAGTGATAATTGCAATCATGGCAAAGGCTGATTTCACCTTTCAGCCGTTTTTCAATCAGCTCATCAATTTGATTACGCAGGGGCTCAATGGTAATTTTCTGAACCACTTCATGGGCAAAGGCATTCATGAGCATCATACGGGCCTCTTTCTCTCCAATGCCACGTGCACGAAGGAAAAACAGTGCATCTTCATTAATCTGTCCAACGGTTGCTCCATGGCTGCATTTTACGTCATCAGCATCAATAATTAGCTGAGGCTTTGTTTGCATTCTGGCTTTGTCTGAAAGCAAAACATTGTTGTTGCGCTGGAAAGCATTGGTTTGCTGGGCATCGCGTGCCACATGAATCCTTCCCGAGAAAGCGCCTGTTGACTCATTGTCGAGTACGTTTTTGTAAATCTGGTTGCTTAGGCAATTGGGAGAGGCATGTTCGATTAACGTAAAATTATCAACATGTTGTTTCTTGTCGGTAAACGAAATACCGTAAATACTGGCCTCCGAATGATCGCCGCTAAAAGTAACTGTCAGGTTATTTCTGATTAGCCCCCCATGAAGACTGATGGCGCCTGTCACCAATGTTGAATTGCGTTGTTGCTTGTAAAACGTGGAATTGATGGTAGTCGATTGATTGTGATGATTTTGTATGATGTACACATCAACCATAGCCCCTTCGCCGATATAAACTTCGGAAACGGTGTTGAACAATATGGATGGAGCCGTCAGTGTGTGATCGCAAACCAGTATTTTAACCCGGCTGTCAGCTTCGGCAATGATAAGATTACGCTGAGTAGCCATTAAATTCTCATTGGAACTTAACAGGTTAATTACCTGAACAGGTTTTTCTACAGTGACACCTTTTGGTATAAACATGAAGAATCCATCCTTAGCAAACGCTGTATTCAAGGCCACGAGCGGGTCGTTGGATAAGCCTGCCTGACGATTTAAATAATTCCCGATTAATTCAGGACGTTCATTGGCAATCTGTTCCAGGCTTCCCAATACAATTCCCTTTGGAAGTCCGGCTGCCGGGTTGTTTCCGCTGTAGAACCATCCATTGACCAGGAAAACCAAATGCGTGTCCAGTTGAGGAACATTGCATTTAAAAATCTCATTCAGATTAATTAACCCGGACTCCCTGACCAATTCCTGGTGGTAGGACTTTTCAAAAGCAGGTTTCAGATTGGTGTATTTATAATCTTCATTTTTGAAATCAGGAATTCCAGTTTTAGCAAAACGTTTGATAGACACTTCACGCATACGGTTAAGTAAATGCGAAGATCCTTGCTCCAGTATAGCCCGGCTTTGTTCAAACTGGGAAACTAACTGATCAGCCTGCGACCTATTTTCAGTAATAATACTCATGATTGTTGTTCGTTCGCGTTTTTAAGCCAGTCATATCCTTTTTCTTCCAGTTCGAGCGCCAATTCTTTTCCGCCTGACTTTACAATTCGACCGTTGTAAAGAACATGTACAAAATCCGGAACGACATGGTCGAGCAGACGTTGATAGTGTGTAACAAGGATCGTGGCATTCTCAGGTGTTTTAAGAGCATTAACCCCTTGTGCCACAATACGGAGGGCATCAATATCCAATCCTGAATCTGTTTCATCAAGAATGGCCAGTTTGGGTTCAAGCATGGCCATCTGGAAGATTTCATTTTTCTTTTTCTCACCACCCGAGAATCCTTCGTTTACCGAACGGTTGGTTAATTCTGAATCCAGGTGCAGCATTTCTTTTTTTGCACGCATCAGTTTCAGGAACTCTCCGGCAGTCAATGGATCCAGCCCTTTGAATTTACGGTGCTCGTTAACCGATGCTTTCAAAAAGCTGACCATCGGCACCCCGGGAATTTCAACCGGATATTGGAAACTGAGGAACAATCCACTGCGCGACCGGATTTCCGGAGACAGTTCCAGCAAATTCTGGCCCTCATACGTAACTTCACCTTCCAGTATTTCGTAATCTGGTTTTCCGGCCAACACATTGGCAAGTGTACTTTTTCCAGAACCATTGGGCCCCATGATGGCATGTACTTCTCCAGCTTTCACTTCCAGGTTAACACCCTTCAGTATCTCTTTGCCTTCAACGGAGGCGCGTAAGTTCTTTATTGATAACATTTCCTATATAGTTTCAAGTTCAAAGTTTCAAGTTGCTTGCCGATCGGCTATCCCCCGTTCCTTATTTAATATTTCTTATTTCTTGTTTCTTATTTCTTGTTCCTTATTTGGTATTGAATATTCAATCTCTCAATCCCATGCCATTCAATCATCCGGCAATTTGCTATTTAAATAATTAACGATTAACAATTGATGATTAACGATTTATTTCACCAACCATCTAACCATCCAACTATCCCACACTACCTTCCAGACTGATTGCCAAAAGCTTTTGTGCTTCAACAGCAAATTCCATGGGAAGTTTATTCAGTACTTCGCGTGCATATCCATTAACAATCATCCCAATGGCATCTTCTGTAGAAATACCCCGCTGATTACAATAAAAGATCTGGTCTTCTCCGATTTTAGAGGTAGTAGCCTCATGTTCAACAATCGACGATTTATTACCGACTTCGATGTATGGAAAAGTATGTGCTCCACAAGTTGAACCCAACAACAGCGAGTCGCACTGAGAATAATTGCGCGCGTTGGTCGCTCCGGGCAGTACTTTTACCAGTCCGCGGTAAGAGTTGTCACTTTTGCCAGCCGATATTCCTTTTGATACAATGGTACTCTTGGTATTTTTGCCGATGTGAATCATTTTTGTTCCTGTGTCGGCCTGCTGATGATGATTGGTCAGTGCCACGGAGTTAAACTCGCCTACCGAATTATCGCCAATCAGCACACAACTTGGATATTTCCATGTAATGGCTGAACCGGTCTCTACCTGTGTCCAGCTTATTTTGGATGATTCACCCCTGCAGATTCCACGCTTGGTGACAAAGTTGTAAATTCCACCTACTCCATTTTTATCGCCCGGATACCAGTTCTGAACGGTAGAATATTTCACCTCCGCACGATCCATGGCTATGATTTCAACCACGGCGGCATGCAACTGATTTTCGTCACGCATGGGTGCCGTGCAACCTTCAAGGTAACTAACATAGCTGTCGTCTTCTGCAATAATTAAAGTACGTTCGAACTGACCTGTTCCAGCAGTATTTATTCTGAAATAAGTAGAAAGTTCCATGGGGCAGCGAACGCCTTTAGGGATGTAGCAAAATGATCCATCTGAAAAGACGGCGGAATTGAGGGCTGCAAAGAAATTATCGGTAGGTGGAACTGACATGCCTAAATATTTGCGTACCAGCTCCGGATGTTCGATCAAGGCATCGCTGAACGAGCAGAAGATAATCCCTTTTTCAGCCAACACTTTTTTGAAGGTCGTGGTAACAGAAACACTGTCCATCACCACATCAACAGCTACTCCGGCCAGATGTTTCTGCTCTTCAATCGGGATACCCAGCTTTTTGAATGTTTCAACCAATTCAGGATCAACCTCATCCAGACTTTGATATTTAGCCTGATTTCGGGGCGCTGCATAATATATTGTTTCCTGAAAATCAATGGGAGGTATCCTCAGATGAGCCCATTTGGGAGATTCCATGGTCAGCCAATTGCGGTAGGCTTTGAGCCGAAATTCAAGCATGAATTCAGGCTCATTTTTCTTGTATGAAATAAGTCTTACCACATCTTCACTCAAGCCCTTAGGAATCACGTCAGTATCAATGTCGGTAACAAAGCCGTATTGATATTCCTGGGTTGTTAGTTCGTTTAATAATTTATCCTGGTTTTCCATATCTTTCGTATTTCTGTCACATCTGATTATAACTGTATTAACAATTCTATTAATTGACAGTTTAAAATAAATTGCAAATATAACGAAGTTAAGCTATTTTTGTCCAAACTTTGAGGCTAATAAATACCTTTAGGTCTTAATTATTTATATGGAAGATAAAAAAACACAAACCCAGCTTTCTGAAATCGGTGAATTTGGACTTATTGCCCGGTTAACGGAGAAGATACAGTTGAAAAATGCAAGTTCATTAAAGGGGGTAGGCGATGATGCTGCCGTATTGAGTTATCCCGATAAAAAGATTGTGGTGACAACCGATTTGCTCACTGAAGGCATTCATTTCAACCTTATGTACTGTCCGTTGAAGCATTTGGGCTACAAGGCAGTAATCGTAAATCTTTCCGACGTATATGCCATGAATGCCATTCCCAGGCAAATCACTGTTTCGATAGCCATGTCTTCCAAGTTTTCAATTCAGGCCATTGAAGAACTGTATTCAGGAATACATTTGGCTTGTGAAAAATATGGAGTTGACCTTGTAGGTGGCGACACAACCAGTTCGCTTACCGGACTGACCATTAGCATAACTGCTATTGGCGAAGCAAATGAAGATGAACTAGTGTACCGAAGTGGGGCCAAAGAAACCGACCTGGTATGTGTAACGGGTGATTTGGGCGGTGCTTACATGGGATTGCAATTGCTTGAACGTGAAAATGAAGTATTTAAAGTGAATCCGAATCAGAAACCACAATTCGAAGGTTACGACTATATTCTGGAGCGCCAGTTAAAACCTGAGGCGCGCAATGATATTAAAGAATTGTTAAAAACACTGGACATCAAACCTACTTCGATGATCGACATTTCTGACGGTCTTTCTTCTGAAGTAATACATTTGTGCAAAGCTTCGAAAGTGGGTTGTAGCATTTACGAAGAAAAAATACCGCTCGATGGGCAAACCAAAGATTTCGCTGAAGAACTAAGCATCAATCCGTTGGTGGCAGCACTCAATGGGGGCGAGGATTACGAATTGCTGTTTACCGTTCCTTTGGCCAGCTACGATGTGATTAAAAAAGAATTCGACATCACCATCATTGGTCATATTACACCTGAAAGTGAAG
>Ga0123337_10001636_pt1 | contig 28055 bp, 30 predicted proteins | sample frozenSSSSmetaG_FD_89792 | JGI IMG/M metagenome (GOLD analysis project Ga0123337, IMG submission 89792) | Glacier valley bacterial and archeal communities from Borup Fiord, Nunavut, Canada, to study Microbial Dark Matter (Phase II) -... | ecosystem: Environmental > Aquatic > Freshwater > Ice >...
CGGCCGCGGTTCAGCGGTCGAAGTGCTTCACGTAGAGGTTGATGGTGTCGTCGCCCATCATCTGCACGGCGAAGACGTCTTCGGGCTTGTAGGCCTTGCGGCCCAGGGCTTCGACGAGGACGTCGTTGCTGGCGATGGTGGGGCGGAGGTAGGCGGCGTTGCCTTCGCTGCGCAGTCCCTCGAACGAGGGGCAGAGTTCGGTCACCCACACGCGGTAGTCCTCGTCGATGCCGGCAACTTCGGGCTTCATGACCTGACGGAGATGACCGAGCTGGCTGTCACAGCTGACGGTGCTGCCACCGCCCTCGGGGCACTGCTGCTGCTGGCAGTAGGTGGGCACGCTCTGCGCCTGGGCAGGCATCGTAGAAACGGAAGAAACGGAAGTCAGAGTCGCAAGGGCCGAGAGGGCCATGATCCACTTGTTCATTTCAGTCTCCTGATGGGTTGCGGCGGGTGTCTGGGCCGCCGTGTAGTCTCCTTGGGAATTCGGGGGGCCCGCTTGGGTCCTCGGTGACGCTTGCGGACAGGTTGATCTCCCCGCATTGAACCAGTCGTGACGCCGCTGTTCATAATTGGTTCAAGGCGCGAACTTATCTGCCTGCCAAGTTATCCCCCCACCCAACGGACTGATTTACCTTCAGCCTCCGCGTGCTAGGGTCGCGGTGCTTCGTGAGGAGGGAGGCAGCAATGGCGAAAGTTCTGGTCACCGGGGGCAGCGGCAAGCTGGGCCGCGCCGTCCTCAAGGATCTGGTCACCAACGGCTACTCGGTCCTCAACGTCGACCAAGCGCCGCCGCGCGAGGCGCTCTGCCCGTTCGTGCGCGCCGACCTGACGGATTTTGGCCAGGTCGTGCAGCTGATCACCGGCTCCGTGGACGAGCGGAAAGGTCCATTCGACGCCGTCGTGCACCTCGCCGCCATCCCGGCGCCGGGTCTCCAGCCGAACGCGCGAACCTTCACGAACAATGTTAACAGCAGTTACAATGTGTTCGAAGCCTGCCGCATCGCCGGGGTAAAGAACGTCGTGTTCGCATCCAGCGAAACCGTGCTCGGACTGCCCTTCGACGAGGCGCCGCCTTATGCGCCGCTCGACGAGGAGTATTTTCCGCGCCCGGAGACGGCTTACTCGCTCGGCAAGCTCGTCGATGAAACCATCGCCGCGCAGTTCTGCCGCTGGGACGCCGGCCTGAAGATGGTCGGCCTGCGCTTTTCCAACGTCATGGACGTCGAGGACTACAAGGCCTTCCCGTCCTTCGATGCCGACAGCTCGAAGCGCAAATGGAACCTCTGGGGCTATATCGATGCGCGTGACGGGGCGCAGGCGGTGCGCCGCGGCATCGAGGCCGAATTCAGGGGTTTCGAGGCCTTCATCATCGCCAACGCCGATACCGTCATGCAGCGCTCCAACGCCTCGCTAATGGCCGAGGTGTTCCCCAACGTGCCGCACAAGCGCGAACTCAGTCAAAACGGCACGCTGCTCGGCATCGATAAGGCCCGGCGCATGCTCGACTACAACCCGCAGTACAGCTGGAAGAACCACGTCTGATGCCCGCCATCCGCCTCGGCGGTCACGGACTGCCGGTCGGCAGCGACGACCCCTTTGCGTTCGCCCGCGCCCATCGGGCCTTCGGCTATGCCGCCGCCTATGTCCCCGTGTCACTGCTCGGGGCCGACTCGCATACCCTGGCGACATGGGAAAAGGCCTTTTTAGATCAATATGTTACGCTTGCTGAGGTCGGCATTTGGCGGAACCTGATCGACCCTGACCCAACCAAGCGGCGCGCCGAACTCGACTATGCCGCGCAGTGCCTCGCCCTTGCCGATGCGGTCGGCGCGCGCTGCGCCGTCAGCTTCATCGGCTCATTCGCGCCGGGCACCCGCCACGGCCTCGACGCCCGCAACCTCGGCCCGCAAGCCCTTGATGCGGCGGTCGAAACCGTCCGTTACCTGATCGATACGGTGAAGCCGAAGCGGGCGAAATTCGCGCTCGAGATGATGCAGGCCACGGTCCCCGACAGCGCCGACAGCTATCTCGAACTTATCCGCGCGGTCGATCGGCCGGAGTTCGCCGCGCATCTCGATCCGGTCAACCTGGTGATGACGCCGCGCAGCTACTTCGACACAGGCGCACTGATCCGCGAGTGTTTTCAAAAGCTTGGACCCTGGATCGTGTCGTGCCACGCCAAGGACATCAAGCTGCACGAAACCGCCGCGCTCCACCTCGACGAGGTGCAGATCGGCGACGGCAACCTCGACTACCGCACCTATCTGACCGAACTGAGCAGGCTGCCCGACGTGCCGCTGATGCTCGAGCACCTCGAGGCCGGGCAGTATGCCCTCGCCCGTGACCGCATCTTCGGCTTCGGCGATGCCTCCGGCGTCGCGTTCGCGAACCGGGCGTGACATTCAACTGTTGGTGAAACGTCACATTCCGGGCCACACTAAGTCGTTGCTAGGCTACGAACTGCAGCCACTCTCCGGAGACGCCATTGGGCGCCTACATCCTCCGACGCATCCTGCTGATGATCCCGACGCTGTTCGGGATGCTGGTCGTCTCCTTCTTCATCACCCAGTTGGCACCCGGCGGCCCGGTTGAGAACTACATCGCCCAGATCAGCGGCCAGTCGGTCAAAGCCTCCGAGGGAGTGATCGGCAATTCCGAGGGAGATTTCGCCGGCCAGCAGGTGGTGAAATCCTCCGATAGCAACAGCAACTCCACTTATCGCGGCGCCCAGGGCCTGCGCCCGGAAATTCTTGCGCGCATCGAGAAGCAGTTCGGCTTCGACAAGCCGCCGCTCGAGCGCTTCTTCACCATGGTGTGGAACTACCTGCGCTTCGATTTCGGCACCAGTTACTCGCGCGGCGTGCCGGTGATCGATCTCATCATCCAGAAGCTGCCGGTGTCGATCACGCTGGGACTGTGGATGACCATCCTCAGCTACGGCATCTCGATCCCGCTCGGCATCGCCAAGGCGGTGAAGGACGGCACGCGGTTCGATGTCACCAGTTCCACCATCGTCATCATCGGCTACTCGCTGCCCGATTTCGTCATCGGCGTGCTGCTGATCGTGCTGTTTGCCGGCGGCAATTTCCTCGACATCTTCCCCTTGCGTGGGCTGGTGTCGGAGAACTGGGCTACCCTGCCCTGGTACAGCCAGATCCTCGACTATCTCTGGCACATCGTGCTGCCGATCACCGCCATGGCGCTCGGCGCCTTCGCCACCTCGACGATGCTGATCAAGAACTCGTTCATCGACGAGATCAAGAAGCAGTACGTCACCGTCGCCCAGGCCAAGGGGCTGACGCAGACCCGCGTGCTCTATGGCCACGTGTTTCGCAACGCCATGCTGCTGGTCATCGCCGGCTTCCCGGCCGCCTTCGTCGGCGCCTTCTTCGGCGGCTCGCTGCTGATCGAAACGGTGTTCTCGCTCGATGGCCTCGGCTATCTGGGCTACCAGTCGGTCATCAACCGCGACTACGCGGTGGTGTTCGCGACCTTCTACATCTTCTCGCTCGTCGGCCTGGTCCTCGGCCTCGTCTCCGACCTCATGTACATGTGGATCGATCCGCGGATCGACTTCGAGAGCCGGAACGTCTGATGCACGTCGCCGCCCTGCGTCTCGGTTCACCGCCCCTCGCCTTCGCCCCCGCCGACGCGGCGCGCTCGGCGCCGCTGCTGTCGCCGATCAACCGGCGGCGGCTGAAAGTCTTTGAGGCCAACAAGCGGGGCGTCTGGTCGCTCTGGATCTTCCTCGTGCTGCTGGTCGTCACCATGGCGTCCGAATTCGTCGCCAACGACCGGCCGCTGCTCGCCTCCTACAAGGGCGAACTGCTGTTCCCGGTGGTGGTCGATTACCCCGAAACCAAGTTCGGCGGCTTCTTCGCCGAGACCTCGTACCGTGATCCATTCATCGCCGACGAGATCAGCGCCAACGGCTGGATGCTCTGGCCACCGATCCGCTACTCCTACCGCACCGTCGACGAGGCCCTGTCGGTCCCCGTCCCCTCCGCCCCATCATGGCTGCAAAGCGCCGAAGTGCGGTGCGGCCTTTTTTCCGCCGGCGTCGACGACCCCAACTGCAACCTCGGCAACTACCACTGGCTCGGCACCGACGATCAGGGCCGCGACGTGCTGGCGCGGCTGTTCTACGGCTTCCGTATCTCGGTGCTGTTCGGGCTCATCCTCAGCGTCCTATCGTCGGCCATCGGCATTACCGTCGGGGCCATGCAGGGCTTCTTCGGCGGCTGGGTTGACCTCATCGGCCAGCGCTTTCTCGAAATCTACGGCGCCATCCCGCAGCTCTACCTGCTGCTCATCATCTCGAGCGTCATCGCTCCCAGCTTCTGGGTACTGCTCGGCATCCTGCTGCTGTTCTCCTGGACCTCGCTGGTCGGCATCGTGCGCGCCGAGTTCCTGCGGGCCCGCAACCTCGAATACGTGGCAGCGGCGCGGGCCCTCGGCCTCTCCAGCCTCACCATCATGGTGCGGCACCTGCTGCCCAACGCCACGGTCGCCACCCTGACCTTCGCGCCGTTCATCGTTGCGGGTTCCGTGACGACGCTGACGGCGCTCGACTTCATCGGCTTCGGCCTGCCGGCCGGCTCGCCATCGCTGGGTGACCTCTTGAGCCAGGGCAAGGAGTACCTGTTCGCCCCATGGCTGGCGATCACCAGCTTCCTCACCATCGCCTCGATCCTCGTGCTCCTGGTGTTCATCGGCGAAGCGGTTCGCGACGCGTTCGATCCACGCAAGACCTTCGCGGTGCGGCTGTGACCGAACCGCTGCTGCGCGTCGAGAACCTGCAGATCGACTTCCAGACCGAGGCCAGCCTCGTCCATGCGGTGCGCGGCGTGTCGTTCGACATCATGCCGGGCCAGACGGTGGCGCTGGTCGGCGAAAGCGGCTCGGGCAAATCGGTCACCGCACTGTCGGTGCTGAAGCTCCTCCCCGCCGTCGCCACCTACCCCGCCGGCAGCATCTGGTTCAAGGGCCAGGACCTGCTCGCCGCCAGCGACCAGCAGATCCGCGCGGTGCGCGGCAACGCCATCTCGATGATCTTCCAGGAGCCGATGAGCTCGCTGAACCCGCTGCACAGCGTCGGCAAGCAGGTATCGGAGGCCCTGATCCTGCATCGCGGCATGAGCAAAGCCGCTGCCCGCCTGCGCGCCATCGAGTTGCTGGAGGAGGTCGGCATCCCCGACCCGAAATCGCGCCTCGACGACTTCCCGCACCTGCTCTCGGGCGGCCAGCGCCAGCGCGTCATGATCGCCATGGCGCTCGCCAACGAACCCGAGCTGCTGATCGCCGACGAGCCCACCACCGCCATCGACGTCACGGTGCAGGCGCAAGTCCTCGCACTGCTGCGCGAACTGCAGAAGAAGCGCGGCATGGCGATCCTGTTCATCACCCACGACCTCGGCATCGTGCGCAAGATGGCGGCCGTCACCCACGTGATGACGCACGGCGAGATCGTCGAACACGGCCCCACGGCGGAACTCTTCGCCAACCCGCAGCACCCCTATACCCGCAAGCTCCTCGCCGCCGAGCCGAAGGGCGAGCCGCCGACCACCGATCTCTACGCCGAGCCGGTTGTCACTGCCGAGCACCTGAAAGTCTGGTTCCCGATCAAGCGCGGCCTGCTTCGCCGCACCGTCGGCCACATCAAGGCGGTCGACGATGTCAGCATCACCGTCCGTCGCGGCGAAACGCTCGGCGTCGTCGGCGAATCCGGGTCGGGAAAGACCACGCTCGGCCGTGCCCTGCTCCGCCTCATCGAGTCCGAGGGCCGCATCGCCTATCTCGGCAAGGACATCGACAAGCTGAGCTGGGGCGGCATGCGTCCGCTACGCAAGGACATGCAGATCGTATTCCAGGACCCCTACGGCTCGCTCAGCCCGCGCATGTCGATCGCCGAGATCATCGCCGAGGGCCTCGCCGTCCACATGCCGACGCTGACGGTGGCGCAGCGCGACGAGCGCGTGGTGCAGGCGCTGCGCGAGGTCGGGCTCGAGCCCAATGACCGCAACCGCTATCCCCACGAGTTCTCCGGCGGCCAGCGCCAGCGCGTCGCCATCGCCAGAGCGATGGTGCTCGAACCAAGGTTCCTCGTGCTCGACGAGCCGACCTCGGCACTCGATGTCAGCGTACAGGCGCAGGTGGTCGACCTGCTGAGGGCGCTGCAGAAGAAGCGCAGCCTCACCTACCTGTTCATCTCGCACGACCTGCGCGTCGTTCGCGCGCTGGCCAACGAGGTGATGGTGATGCAGGGCGGCAAGGTGGTCGAGTACGGCCCGGCGCGCGACATCTTCGCCGCGCCGCGCACTGCCTATACCAGGGCCCTGATGGCCGCGGCCTTCGAGGTCGAGGCGGTGAGCGAGGTCGGCAGGTGACCAATGCTGCGCTTGCCGGAATGGTGTTCCCACCGCCTGTTTCAGTTTAGGTTGACGTCAACGCGTTCTCCCCAATGGAGGCCTTCATGCACTTCAAGTTAGCCGCCCTCGCCGTCGCTGCCCTGCTCTCCTGCGTCCCGGCGCTGGCGCAGGAGAAGGTCTGGCACCATGCCGGCGCCTTCTACGGCGAGCCCAAATATCCCGAAGGCTTCCCGAAGTTTGACTATGCGAACGCAGAAGCGCCGGTGGGCGGCGAGGTGCGGCTCAGCACCGACGGCACGTTCGACACCTTCAACGCCATCCTGCCGCAGGGCGCGGCGGCCGCTGGCCTCGGCCTGATCTACGAGACGCTGACCGAACAATCGCTCGACGAGGTCTCGACCCAGTATGGCCACCTCGCCGAGGCCTTCAGCTACCCCGCCGACTATTCCTCCGCCACCTTCAGGATGAACCCGCGCGCCAAGTGGGCCGATGGCGAGCCCGTCACTGCCGACGACGTGGTCTGGTCGTTCGACAAGACCGTTGAGCTGAACCCCAGCCAGGCCAACTACTACGCCAACGTCACCAAAGCCGAGATCACGGCACCCGGCGAAGTCACCTTCACCTTCGACCAGGCCGGCAACCGCGAGCTGCCCTTGATCATGGGGCAGCTGATGATCCTACCCAAACACTGGTGGGAAGGCACCGGCGCCGACGGCAAGCCACGCAACATCGCAGCGCCGAGCCTCGAAGCACCGCTCGGATCGGGCCCTTACAAGCTCGCAAGCTACAGCCCCGGCGCCTCGATCACCTATGAGCGCGACCCCAACTACTGGGGTCTGAAGGAGCCGTTCAACATCGGCCAGAACAACTTCCAGCAGATCAAGTACGAGTATTTCCTCGACATCACCGCCGAGTTCGAAGGCTTCAAGGGTGACGAATTCGACTGGTGGGACGAGAACCTGGCCCTGCGCTGGCAGGGTGGCTACGACTTCCCAGCCGTGGCCGAAGGCAAGGTGGTCAAGGAGCTGTTCGAGAACAATTATCGCGATAGCGGCGTCCTCGTCGGCTTCGTGCCCAACCTCCGCCGCGCCACCTTCCAGAACGAAGCGCTGCGCGCTGCCATGCTCTACGCCTTCGATTTCGAGGAACTCGACAAGCTGCGCTTCTTCGGCCAGTACAGCCGCATCAACAGCTTCTTTTTCGGCACCGAGTTCGCCTCGTCCGGCCTGCCGCAGGGCGAGGAACTCGACATCCTCACCTCGGTGAAGGACCTGGTGCCCGCCTCGGTGTTCACCACCCCGTACACCACGCCGGTCGGTGGCGACCAGACGAAGCTCCGTACCAACCTGCGCAGCGCCGTCGAACTGCTCACCGCCGCCGGCTACAAGCTCGCGGGCAGCCAGCTACTCGACCCCGCTGGCCAGCCGGTGAAGTTCGAGATCCTGCTCAATGGCCCGACGATCGAGCCGATCGCCACGGCGTTCCAGACCAACCTCAAGCGTCTCGGCATCGACGCCTCGATCCGCTCGGTGGACAGCCCGCAATATATCGAGCGTGTCGGCAAGCGCGATTTCGACATGATCTACACCGGCTGGCCCCAGTCGCTGTCGCCGGGCAACGAGCAGCGGGACTTCTGGGGCTCGGCAGCTGCCGCCGGTGACGACAGCCGCAACCATGCCGGGATCGCGGACAAGGGCGTCGATGCACTGATCGAAAAGCTCATCTTCGCCGATGACCGCGAGACCATCATCGCCGCCACCCGCGCCCTCGACCGCGTGCTGCTCGCGCACCACTACGTGACGCCGACCTACACGCTGCGCAAATCCCGCATCGCCCGCTGGGACCGCTTCAGCCACCCCGACGTGCTGCCCGAGTTCAGCATCGGCTTCCCCACGGTCTGGTGGTACGATGAAGCCAAGGCGGCCAAGACCGGAGCGCCGAAGAACTAGCTCAGCGTCCAAGCGGGAACAGCGCCTGCCGCCCCCCTCCACCACGCTTCGCGTGGTCCCCCTCCCCCGCAAGCGGGAGAGGTTCGCGTGGGGCACCATCGCGCCACAGGGCATCCTCTCCCGCTTGCGGGGGAGGGGGACCGCCGGTAGGCGGTGGAGGGGGGAGCCACACGCACCAATCGGCGTTTAGCCCCCGCTCAAATCAAACCAGCCGATCCCCTTCGCCGCCGCCTCATCCCGCGACTCCTCGTACCCGGCGTCCGCGTAACGCATCACTCCGAGCGACGTATCGTTGGTCAGCGCCAGGCCCAGCCGCGCATCCGCAGCTTCCGTCCCGTCCGCCACCAGCGTGACGCCGGCCGAGGTCATGTAGCCCGCATAGCCGGCGCCGCCCGAGTGGATCACCACCAGGTCGGCCATCGAGGCGGTCAGCAGCATCGCATCCAGCAGAATCCTCCTGGTCCTTCTGGCTCAGCGAATGCACTGGGCATCAATGGCGCCGGCCAGGATCAGGCCCTTGCCGAAGTCGTGCCGCTCACGTGCGTGCGGCGCCCGGGCCTCGCCGCATGCACCACCTTGCCGTCGCGCACCGCCACATAGCCGCCCTCGATGACCGTGGAGGGCAGCACCACCGTGCCTGCAATGACGAGATCGAAATCGGACATGGTTCGGTGCCCTTAGTGGCGACGTTGCCCCGTTCGGGCCATCAGCGCCCGCTCCAGCGCCGAAAGCGCATCGTAGATCAGCACGGCGATGACGCCCACTACCAGCCCACCCTGCAGCACGAAGGCGATGTTGTTGCTCAGGAGCCCGGCGATGATCACCTCGCCCAGCGTACTCGCGGCCACGGTCGAGCCGATGGTCGCCGTCGCCACCGAAATCACCACCGATAGCCGGATGCCGCCAAGGATCACCGGCGTCGCAAGCGGCAGTTCCACCCCCAACAGCCGCTGCGCCCCGGTCATTCCCACGCCCCGCGCGGCCTCAGTGACCGATGGCGGCAGCGTGGTAAGCCCGGTAAGCGCATTCTCGAAAATCGGCAGCAGGCCGTAGAGGAAGAGCGCGATGAGAGTGGGTGACGGCCCCGTATCGATGAATGGGCCCGGCCCAAAGCCGAAGATGGGCACACACAGCGCCAGCACCGCCACTGGCGGAAACGTCTGGCCGATATTCGCCAGCGAGCGGCTAAGCGGCAGGAACTCGGCACCGAAGGGCCGTGTAACCACGATGGCGAGCCCTACCGCGACAACCGTCGAAGCTACAGTCGCGACCGCCACGAATTGCAGATGGCTCAGCGTCAGGCTCAGCAGCGAGTTCTGCACGTAGATCGCCGGCTGGCCATTCTTGGTGAGCGGCAGGAAAGCCCACTCGAAGCTTTGCGGCCACACCACGAAAGCCACCAGCAGCACCAGCACGATCAGCCGGACGACGAGCCCCACGCTCAGCCTCATTGCGGCCTCGCCCCGAGCTTTTCGACCGCCGCCAACGTCAGCCGGCCGACCGGCTTGCCCGAAGCATCCACAACCGGCACCGCCGAGCGCCCCGACCACAGCGCTTCCTCGAGCCCGTCGCGCAGCGTCTGTTCGGTCGAGACCGCCACGCCCTCGGCCTCGCCCGGCTCGACGAAATCGCCGATCCGCCGCAGCGCCAGCAGGCGGAAGGCGCGTTCGCCGCTGCCCAGCAGCTCGCCGACGAACTCGGTGGCAGGCCTCACCACGATCTCGGCCGGGGTGGCGAACTGCAGCAGCTTCCCTTTATCCATCACGGCGATCCTGGTGCCGAGGTGGATGGCTTCCTCCATGTCGTGCGTCACCAGCACGATGGTGGTGCCGAAGCGCTTCTGGATGCCGATGAGATCGGCCTGCGCCTTGGCGCGGATGATCGGGTCGAGCGCGCCGAACGGCTCGTCCATCAGTAGCACTTTCGGCTCGGCGGCGAGGGCGCGGGCAACCCCGACGCGCTGCTGCTGCCCCCCCGACAGCTCGGACGGCAGCCGGTCGCGGAACTGGGCGGCGGGCAGTTGGAACAACTCGAGCAGTTCCTCGACGCGAGCTTCGATCCGCGCCTTGTCCCAGCCCATCAGCACCGGGACGGTGGCGATGTTCTGCCCCACGGTACGGTGCGGAAACAGGCCATGGCCCTGGATGGCGTAGCCGATCTCGCGCCGCAGCAGGTGCGCCGGCACCGAGCGCGTATCCTTGCCGTCGATCCGCACCGTGCCCGAGGTCGGCTCGATCAACCGGTTGATCATGCGCAAGAGCGTGGTCTTGCCTGAGCCCGAGGTGCCGACGATCACGGCGATGTCGCCATCCTCGATACGCATCGACACGTGGTCGACCACGGTCACCTCGAGATAGTCCTTGGTGAGGGCGTCGATCTCAATCATGCGGGGCGAGCTCCTGTGGAGACCATCTCGACGATGGCATCGAGGATGACGGCGGCGGCGAAGGCGAGCGCGACGGTCGGCACGGCCCCGAGCAGCACCAGGTCCATGGCGGTCTGGCCCACCCCTTGGAACACGAACACGCCGAAGCCGCCGCCGCCGATCAGGGCAGCAATGGTGGCGAGGCCTATATTCTGCACCAGCACGATGCGGATGCCGGTGAGGATCACTGGAAACGCAAGCGGAAGCTCAACGGTCAACAGGCGCTGCCAGTTGGTCATGCCCATGCCGCGCGCCGCATCGGTGGCGGCCGGGGGCACGCTCTCGAGCCCGACCACGGTGTTGGCGACGACCGGCAGCAGCGAATAGGCGAACAGCGCCACCATGGCCGGCGCCGCCCCGATACCTGAGATGCCGATCGCCGAGGCGCCGGGGACATTGGCGGCGACCCACGCCAGCGGCGCGATCAGGAGGCCGAAGAGCGCGATCGAAGGGATGGTTTGCACGGCGTTGAGGATGTTCAGCACCACGGCGCGAAGGCGCTCAACCCTATCGCAGACGACGCCAAGCGGGATTCCGACTACCGTCGCCGCGGCCAGCGAGCCGAGCGCCAGCGCGACATGCGTCTGCCCCTCGCGCCAGAAGGCATCGGCGCGGTTCGCGTATTCCTTGAGGATGGACAGGCTATTCCAGCTGCCCGACCACAGCAGCAGGGCGACCGCCGCTGCGACCAGCAGCAGGGTGACGATGCGAAGCCACGGGGCGAGCTTCAGCCGGGTAAAACTGTCGGCGGCGAGCAGCGCGAAGGCGAACAGCAACAGCCAGAAACCGGCACCCGGGGAGACACGCGCCAGCTTGTCGCCCTCGGGGCTAAGGAAACTCGCAGCGTTGCCGATAGCGATGAGGAGAAACGCCAGCATCGCGAGGCTGGCCATCAACCGCCAAAGCGTCGGCGTCTTCAGGAGCGCCACCATGATCACAGCGGCGAGCGCCAGGGTAAGCAGCGCTGCTTCCCAGGTCGGCAGCGCCTCGAAGGTGCCCTTGCTGATCCCGACGACAATGCGGTTGGCCCGGAAGGCGGCGAACGGCATAATTGCCGCCACCAGCGCGATCAGGCCGATCATCACGCCAAGCTTGTCGACCGTGAGGCGACGGGCCGTGGAGGCGCTGAGGATGGCGTCCGTCATCAGGACCCCTCATCCGGCGCTACGCGCCACCTTCTCCCCGACGGTGAGAAGAATACCTCGACGTCAGCGCAGGGCACCGTTCTTCTCTCCGACGGGGAGAGGGTGGATCGGCCAAAGGCCGAGACGGGTGAGGGGTCTTGGAGAGCTGCACTCATGTGGATGAACCCTGCATCCCAAAACACTAGGGGCGGGCAGCGTAACTGCCCACCCCCAAAATGGATGCCACGAGTGGCGGCCTACTTCAGGAACGCGTTGGTCTTCAGCCAGTCGATCGCAACGTCCTTGGCGGCTTCGCCACCGACCTGGATGCGGCCGTTGAGCTCCTGCAGGGTGGCGAGGTCGAGCTTCGCGAACACCGGCTTCAGCAGTTCTTCGATCTGCGGGTTGGCCTGCAGCACCGCCTCGCGGATGATCGGGGCGGGCTCGTAGACCGGCTGCACGCCCTTGTCGTCCTCGGCAACCACCAGGCCCGAGGGCGCGATGCCGCCATCGGTGCCGTAGACCATTGCGGCGTTGACGCCATTGGTCTGCTGCGCGGCTGCCGCGATGGTCGCGGCGGTGTCACCACCCGAGAGCGTCACCAGTTGCTCGGGCGTCAGGGTGAAGCCGTAGGTCGCCTGGAACTTCGGCAGTGCCGCCGGGGACGAAACGAACTCGGCTGAGGCCGCGAGCTTGAACTCGCCACCGCCGGCGATGAACTTGCCGAGGTCGGAGAAGGTCTTGATACCGTTGGCGTCGGCGACTTCCTTGCGGACGGCGACGGCCCAGGTGTTGTTGGCGGGAGCGGGGCTCAGCCAGACGATCTTGTTCGCATCGTAATCGAGCTTCTTCGCCTCTTCATAGGCCTTTGCGGCGTCGTTCCAGAGCGGATCGTCGGCCTTGTTGAAGAAGAAGGCGGCGTTGCCGGTATACTCGGGGTAGATGTCGATCTGGCCGGCGGTGATCGCCTCGCGAACGATCGGGGTGCCCCCCAGCTGGATCTTCTCGGTCACCGCGATGCCGTTGGCCTGCAGTACCTGACTGATGATGTTGCCAAGCAGTCCGCCCTCAGTGTCGATCTTGGAGGAGACGACGACCTGGGCATTAGCCGCAGTCACCGTGAAGGCCAGCGCCGCGACGGCGCCCAGCAGTTTCTTCGAAAGCATGATGGTCTCCTTGTTGCCCCGCGCCGGTTGATTGACCCGCAGCGTGGAATTGGGCGGCTAACCTAAACGAAAGCCGCAGGAAATCCATTCCCCGGCGTGCTACGCAACCGGGCCCAGCGCGAAAAACTCGTCCAGCGCCGGCAGTGGCGCGTGGGAAATCAGTTCCGCCATGGCCCGTTCCGACCCGAGGTCGTTTTCGATTGCCTCGACCTCGGCCGAGAGCGGCCGGTCCACCTGGTAGAAGGCGGCATGCGTCCGCACCTTGTCGTAGATCATGCCCGGCACGCTGCTGGGGCGGTCGCCGTGGATGTCCATGGCCTGCGCGGCCAGCAGCCCCTCGAGCGCGGCGAGGCGCCGCAGGGCGCGCACCTGACGCTCGAAGCGCTCGACCACCAGCGGCAGGAACGCCGCCTCGTCCTCGATACCGGCGGCCACCACCAGCGACTGGGCCGAGACCGGCACCGACATGCTGAGCGCCCGGGCGAACAACTCCCCCGCCAGCTTGATGATCGGGCCGAAGCCAGTGGCAATGGCGCCGCGAGGCACGAGGTTGATCGGCAGGTCGCGGCGCGCGCCATTGGCGAGCAGAACGCAGCGGTTGAACGAGTTGCGCGCCGCGCGCCGCATCCACCCGCAGCATCGCCGCTTCGTCGGGTTGCACCGTCACGGCGCGCTGGCCGATACGGACGAGGTTGCCGAAAGTCAGCGGCCGGCCGGAAAGGACGAGCGGCTCGGAGGCGGGAGGATGCTGCATATACGGGAATTAGCGGGTCGGCATTGGGTGTGCAATGGAGGCCTGTGCGCGCAACCAATGGTCTACCCTGCCCTCCCCGGCAGCGGATACCGCTCCACCTCGCGCAGCAGTTCGATGAACGAATCCACCGCCGTCTCCACGGTGATGCGCCCCTTGTCGGCGGTGCCGAGATGGGCCTCGCCGGCGGTGCCGAGCGGATGGATGTCGCTGGCGATCCAGGCGTAACTCGTGGCGCCGGTCGGACGCATGTACTTGTAGGCCTGCTCGTCGCGGGCCGCGACCGAGGGATAGTCCTGCAACTTGTCGGTGTTCACCAGCTCGGGCCGCAGGTGCATGACCACCGAGGTTTCGCTGTCGCCGCCGTGGATACCGTGGCGGTTCTCGATGTCGGAGTAGATGTCCTTGGGCCAGTACTGGCTCCAGCCGGTCTTGACCGCCAGCATTCCGGCCTTCACCCGCAATTCGCGCGCCACGATGTCGAGGATGGAAACGTTACCACCGTGGCTGTTGACGAACACCACCTTCTTTATCCCCGCCCGCGCAATCTCGAGCCCGACCTGCGTCCACGCATCAATCAGGTTGGTCGCAGTGTGCGAGAGCGTTCCGGTCTGCCAGATGTGCTCGTTGGATTTGCCGATCGCCTGCACCGGCAGGATGCGGATATCGAGGTCCTTCGGAACACGCTGAACCAGCAGGTCGAGGTGGCCCTGATTGATGATCGTGTCGGTGCCGACCGGCAGGTGCGGGCCGTGCTGCTCGATGGCGGCGGTCGGGAACACCGCAATCGTCCGGTTCGGATCGAGGCCATGGAATTCGAAGGCGGAAAAGTCGTTCCACCAGATCTTGCGATAGGTCATTGGGCTAGTTCCAGTTCAGCCGGGGGAAGCCGCGATGGCTTCAATCTCGACGACGAATTCGTCGCGGGTGAAACCACCGACGATCATCAGCGTCGATGCGGGGTACGGCTCCGCGAACAGGCCGTTGCGGACGTCCATGTAGCCGCGCATGTGCTCGCGGCCGGTGACGTAGGCGTTGAGTTTTACCACATCCTTGAGTGCCATTCCCGCCTCGGCGAGAATCGCGGCGATATTGGTGAAGGCAACGCGGGCCTGGCCCGCCGCGTCGGGTGGGATCGCGCCGTCCTTGTCGATGCCGAGCTGGCCCGAAACGAAGACGAAGCGCGAACGCGAACTCACCTCGATTCCGGGGCTATAGGGCGCGAACGGCGGATGGATGGAGTTGGGCGAAAGCGACTTATGCACGGGGACCCCGGAGGTATATGCTCAGCTAAGCGTCAAACGGCATACAAGGAAAGCCCCAATCTGCACAGCGCTGCCTAAACCAAAGGCAGTTCCTGGAGTGGCGCATTTTTGGGCTTTCTTTTTTCCGTCGGGCGCGGAATGAATGGCTCAATGTGCCCCAGGGCACGACGAAAACATCGAGCGCGCCGGATGGGGGACCTATCGTCCGGGCAAACAGGGAGACTGCAATGGTCGACTTCAACAAGCTGTTCGCTGCGGGCGTGGTAACGCTGGCACTGAGCACCGCTGGCGGTGTCGCCGGTGCCTCGGCGCAGGACAAGGTGTCGTACGGCACCAACTGGCTGGCGCAGGCCGAGCACGGCGGCTTCTACCAGGCCGTCGCCGACGGTACCTACGCCAAGTACGGCCTCGACGTCACCATCCGCCAGGGTGGACCGCAGGGCGCCAACCGTTCGCTGCTGATCGGCGGCCAGATCAACTTCTACATGGGCGGCATGACCACCGCGATCGACGCGGTCAAGGAAGGCATCCCGACGCTGACCCTCGCCTCGATCTTCCAGAAGGATCCGCAGGTGCTGCTGGCCCATCCGGATGCGGGCTTCAAGACCTTCGCCGACCTCGCCGGCGCTTCCAAGTACATCCTCTCCAAGGACGGTTTCATCTCCTACTTTTCGTGGATGAAGTCCGCCTACCCGGAGTTCAAGGACGAGAAGTTCGAGCCCTACACCTTCAACCCGGCGCCGTTTATCGCCGACAAGATGGCGATCCAGCAGGGTTACGTGACCTCCGAACCGCTCGAGATCGAGAAGCAGGCCGGCTTCAAGCCGCAGGAGTTCCTGCTGGCCGACAACGGCTTTGCGCCCTACTCCACCACCATCGAGGTGATGAAGCCCTGGTATGAGGCCAACAAGGACGTCGCCAAGCGCTTCGTCGAGGCCTCGATCGTCGGCTGGTACAACTACCTCTACGGCGACAACACCGCTGCCAACGCTCTGATCAAAACGGATAATCCGGACATGACGGACGAGCAAATCGCCTTCGGCATCTCGAAGATGAAGGAACTGGGAATCGTCGTGTCGGGTGACTCGGAAGCCAACGGCATCGGCTGCATGACTGCCGACCGCTGGACCGGCTTCTACGAGCAAATGAAGGCCGTGGGCCTGTTCGCTGACGGCATCGACGTGTCGCAGGCTTATACCACCGAGCTCGTCTGCCAGGGTGTTGGCAAGGACCTCGTAAAGTAAGACAAGCACTCTGTCGGCGCGGGCATGGAGCCCGCGCCGTTCGACCCTAACCTGGGCTTTTCGATTTGACCGACCTTTCAGTCGCCGCCACCCCGGCGTCCCGAGCTACCGGCTCGTCCCGTCTCGTCGTCTCGATGCGCGGTATCTCCAAAGTATTCTCCAACGGTACCCTGGCGCTCAAGGACATGTCGCTCGATGTCGAGCGCGGCGAGTTCCTGAGCCTGCTTGGCCCTTCGGGCTGCGGCAAGTCCACGGCATTGCGCATCATCGCGGGCCTCGGCAGCGCCAGCGCTGGCAGTATCGACTGGCCGTCGAGCACGATCAATTCCAAAGGCCTGCCGCAGGGTGACATCGGCTTCGTGTTCCAGGAGCCGACGCTGATGCCGTGGCAGACCGTGCTCGGCAATGTCTACCTGCCGCTGCGCCTCACCGGCGTTACCAAAGTCGACGCCAGATCGCGCATCATGGAGATGCTGGCCTCGGTCGGCCTCGCCGACTTCGCCGACGCCTATCCGCGCGAACTGTCCGGCGGCATGAAGATGCGCGTCTCCATCGCCCGGGCGCTTGTCACCAAGCCCAAGCTGTTGCTGATGGACGAGCCCTTCGCTGCGCTCGACGAAATCACCCGGCAGAAGCTCAACGACGACGTGCTGCGCCTCTGGAAGCAATCGGGCGTGACGGTGATCTTCGTCACCCACTCGGTGTTCGAGAGCGTCTACCTGTCGAACCGCATCGTGGTGATGAAAGCCCGGCCGGGCCAGGTCTTCGCCGACCTCCCGCTCCACCATGCGGGGGAACGCAACGCCGAATACCGCACGTCGGAGGAGTATCGCGCCGCGACCCACGAGGTCTCGACCGCGCTCCACGACGCTATCCATGCCGGCGGGGGAACGCACTGATGAGCGAAGCTTTGCAGGCCGGCCCGGGCAGCGCCGAAGAGGCGGGCACCGACAGCGCCGTCGCCATCCTCGCACCGCGCACCTCCTCGACCGAGAAAGTGCTGCGCATCGTCATTCCCGTCACCATGCTGGTGCTGGCGATCGTCGCCTGGCACTTCACCGTGGTGATCAACAACATCCCCAAATACATCCTGCCCAAGCCCTACGACGTGGTGGTTTCGCTGTGGAACGACTGGCCGACACTGCTGCCGGCCCTGCTGGTGACGCTGAAGATAACCGTCACTGCGCTGATCCTGGCACTGGTCGGCGGCGTCGCCATGGCCATCCTGCTGGTGCAGAGCAAGTGGATCGAGCTGGCGCTGTTTCCCTACGCGGTGATCCTGCAGGTGACGCCGGTCATCGCCATCGCGCCGCTGCTGCTGATCTACGTGCCGGACACACAGGCGGTGCTGCTGATCATCGCGTTCCTCGTCGCCTTCTTCCCCATCCTGTCGAACATGGTGGCGGGGCTGAAGAGCGTCGATCACAACCTGCTCAACCTCTATGACCTCTACGGCGCCTCGCGCTGGCAGACGCTGATCTACCTCAAGCTTCCGGCCGCCCTGCCGTATTTCATGGCTGGCCTGCGGATCGCCGGTGGCCTGGCGCTGATCGCGGCGGTAGTGGCCGAGTTCGCCGCCGGCACTGCTGGTAAGGGCTCGGGCCTCGCCTTCCGGCTGCTTGAAGCGCAGTATCGGCTCAACATTCCGCGGCTTTTCGCTGCACTGGTGATGCTCACCGGCACCGGCATCGCCATCTTCGGGATCACCTCGTTCATCGCCTGGTTTTCATTGCACCGCTGGCACGAAAGCGCCATCCGGCGGGAGAACTAGGCCGTGCACGGCACCCCGAGCCTTTCGACCGGCACCGTGACGCTGCGCAATGCCCGCGTGCCGGCAGCCGCGATGGGCAACATCGGCAGTGGCTCGGTGGCGTCGGTCGATATCGAGATCGTGGATGGCCGGATCGCCGCCATCCGCCCGACCGGCTCGGCGCCGGTCAGCGGCCCGTCGCACGACATGGACAAGGGGCTGGTGCTGCCGGCCTTCGTCGATATCCACACGCATCTCGACAAGGGGCAGATATGGCCGCGCAAGGAGAACCCGGACGGCACCTGGATGGGCGCGCTGCTCGCCGTCGCCAACGACCGCGAGCGGCTCTGGGGCGCCGGGGATGTCGAACGCCGCTTCGATTTCATGCTCCGCTGCGCCTATGCGCACGGCACCGCGGCCATCCGCACCCACCTCGATTCGGCGCCGCCGCAACAGGAGATCAGCTGGGCGCTGTTCGAAAAGATGCGCGACAGGTGGGCGGGACGGATCGAGCTGCAAGCCTGTGCCATCGTCGGGCCCGATACGCTGGTCACCCCACACGAGCTGGATACGGTGGCGCGGCAGGTCAAGGCCTCCGGCGGGTTGATGGGCGGCTCGGTCGCCACCTACGACCGCTCTAAGGAGGCGATGCTGCGCGTCGTCGAGAAGGCCGGCGAGCTTGGTATCGATCTCGATCTCCACACCGACGAGACCGGCAACCCGGATGCGCACGCCCTGCTCCACCTCGCCGAAGCGGTGCTCGAGACGGGTTACACCGGCAAGGTGATGGCCGGGCATTGCTGCGTGCTGACAGTGCAGGACGAGCGCACCGTGCGCACCACCATCGACAAAGCCGTGGAAGCGGGCATCGCCATTGTCTCGCTGCCGATGTGCAACATCTATTTGCAGGATCGCGAGAACGGCAACGGCGCCGTCCGCACCCCGCTCCGCCGGGGCGCCACGCTGCTCAACGAGTTCAAGGCGGCGGGCGCAGTGGTGGCTATCGCGTCGGATAATACGCGCGACCCGTTCTATGCCTATGGCGACCTCGACGGGGTGGAAGTGCTGCGCGAAGGCGCCCGCATCCTGCATTTTGACCACCCGCAGGATCACGCCTGGGACTGGGTGCGCGCCGTCGGCAGCGCGCCCGCCGCCCATGCCGGTTTCACCTACAAGGCGGTGATCGAGCCCGGCGCGCCGGCCGACCTGGTGCTGTTCCGTGCCCGCACATGGACCGAACTCAACTCACGTCCGCAAGCTGACCGGATTGTCCTGCGTCAAGGCAAGGCGATCGACACCACGCTACCGGACTACCGCGAACTCGACGACCTGATGGAGTAACAAGATGAACCTCGAAGGCTTTCGAGCCGCACTCGGCGACATTCCGGTCGAAGACAATGCGCGCATCGTGCAGCAGAAGAGCCGCGACCATTACTGGTACTCGCCGCGGCTGAAGCAGCAGCTTGACGGCGTCACGGCGCAGCTCGTGGTCTCGCCGCGCTCGACCGAGGAAGTGGTCAAGGCCCTGAAGGCCGCCTTCGCCAACGACGTGCCGATCACGCCGCGCGGCGCTGGCACCGGCAATTACGGCCAGGCCATGCCGCTGTCCGGCGGCGCCATCCTGAGCCTGACCAACATGGACAAGGTGTTGAATATCAATGATGATCGCGTTCGCGCCGAGGCCGGCGTGATCATGGAAAAGCTCGACGAGGCGACCATCCACGCCGTCAACGGCGAGTTGCGCTTCCACCCCTCGACCTATCGCATGGCGACGCTCGGCGGCTTCATCGCTGGTGGTTCGGGTGGCGTCGGCTCGATTCGCTGGGGCGGGTTGCGCAATTTCGGCAACATCCTCGGCCTCAAGGTCGTGACCTGCGAGGCCGAGCCGCGCATCCTCGACCTGAGCGGGCCGGATATCCTCAAGGTGGCGCATGCCTACGGCACCAACGGCATCGTCGTCGAAGCCGAGATGCCGCTGACCGCCCACTACGACTGGGTCGACATGATGGTCGGCTTCGACTCGATCATCGATGCCTGCGCCTTCGCCGAGCAGGTGGCGCGGCAGGACGGCCTGCTGTGCAAGGAGATTTCGCCGGTCGCCGCTCCCCTCGCGCACGACTATTTCAACCGCCACCGCCCCTATATCCGCTCGCGCGAGCAGTCGGTGGTGCTGCTGATGGTGGCGCCCGCCGCGGTGCCGGCGATGGTGGATTTCGTGGCGTTTCACCACGGCGACCTGTTGCTCAACGGCGCGACGCTCGACGCCGAGACAAAGGCCAAATTGCCGCCGATCTTCGAGCTCGCGTGGAACCACACCACGCTGCGCGGCCTCAAGATCGACCCCACGATCACCTACCTGCAGACCCAGTATCCAGACCTCGCGCATGTGAAATGGGCGGTCGACACCTTCGGCGACGAGATGCCTATGCATATCGAGATGACCCGGTTCGACGGGCGTATCGTGTTCTCGGGCCTGCCGGTGGTGCGCTACACTTCCGAAGAGCGGCTCGAGGAGATCATCCGGCTGCATGAGGAGAATGGCTGCCTCGTCTTCAACCCGCATCGCTACACCCTCGAAGAGGGCGGGATGAAGCGGACCGACCGGGCGCAGCTGCAGTTCAAGAAAGAAGCCGACCCCAAGGGCATCCTCAACCCCGGCAAGATGATCGCCTGGGACGATCCGGATTTCGATTTCGAGTCCGGCCGCACCTGGCTTTTCACCGGCCTCTACACGCTGGGCACCGCTGCCGAATGAAGGTTCTCGTCGTTCACGCCCATCCGGTTGAAACCAGCTTCAACCGCGCCCTGTTCAACGCCACCTGCGAGACGCTTCGAGCCAAGGGCGACGAAGTCGATGCGATGAACCTCTACGACGAGGATTTTCGCGCCGTCATGTCGGCTCAGGAGCGGCTCGAGTACCACGACGTGCCGGGCAACCTGACGCCCGAGATCAAGCCCTATGTCGACCGGCTGCGGGCCTGCGACAAGATCGTGTTCGTTCATCCGGTGTGGAACTACGGTTATCCGGCCATCCTCAAGGGCTTCTTCGACCGCATCTTCCTGCCCGGCGTGTCGTTCGTGCTCGAAGGCGGCAGCGAGTCCGACAAGGGCAAGCTCGTGCCGGCGATGAAGAACATCAAGAAGGTCGCCTACGTCACCACCTATGGCGGCGACCGGTTCCGGACGTGGATCATGGGCGACCCGCCCCGCCGCCTCGCCATGCGCTGGGCCTGGGTGACGTTCGGCACGCCGACGCCGCCAAAATACCTGGCGCTCTACAATATGAACGGCGCCACGCCGGAGCGCCTCACCGGCTTCATCGACAAGGTGAAACGCGAAATGGCGGCGTTCTAGGATTGAACGATCCTGAGACGGTTCGTTCAATTGTCGTGTCGCTGTTTTCATCGCTTCGCCTGCCCCGCGCATCGCCTGCTGCTGGAGCGATGATCGCATCGTTGCGGCGAGTGGGGATAAGTTGGCGAAAGCGCCAGCCTGCCTGGGGCCTGCGATGCCGAGACAGGCGCAGCAGCTGCCGCGAGAGCGCCAGAAGGTCAGCATCACTTCCCTACTGGAGGAGCGTTCCTGAACGGCCTGTGAACCGGTCCTGAACGACTTCCAGCAGGTCAGCCGTATTTCCAGCCGCGCTTGGGATGTGTCCGCGTCCATATGCGTCTAAGTCCGCACACCAAGACATCCAAGAATCACGGGTTTTTGGTACCTATGCCCATACTTGTCTTACGGTGTCCAAGCGCGCATATTGGACAAATCGTTGGACAGTTGGACAGAGATCGCCATGGCAAAGAGGGTACGGGACGCGCTGCTCGACAGCAGGGCGGCGAGGGAGAAGCTCCCCGCGCAGGCGAAGCCCTACTACCGGAGCCTGGGCCCTGGCCTGCATATCGGCTACCGGAAAGGCAAGACGGGCGGGGTCTGGGTCGCGCGCCTCTACCTCGGCGGGCAGAGCTATGAGGTGAAGAAGATTGCCCATGCGGACGGCAAGCTCGATGCTGATGGCGTCAACATCCTCGATTTCTGGCAAGCGCAGGACAAGGCCCGCGAGTTGCACCGGCAACGCTCGACCGGGACGGGCGAGATCGTGGGGCCCTATACGGTCAAGCGTGCGATCGACGACTACATTCTGTGGATGGAAATCAACCGCAAGACGGCGCGGGATGCGCGGTACAACGCGGACGCGCTGATCCTGCCCGAGTTGGGCCATCTGGACATCATTAAGCTGACCGCGACAGTCATTCGCCGGTGGCAGCAGAACCTCGTCGAAACTCCGGCGCGCGCGCGCACCCGCAAGGGCGAGAAGCAAAATTTCAGGGCGCTGCCTGCCGACGACCCGGACGCCGTGCGGCGCCGCCGCGCCACTGCCAACCGCGTGCTGACGATCCTCAAGGCCGCGCTCAATCACGCATGGCGCGAGGGAAAGGTTGCCAGCGACGCGGAATGGCGGCGCGTCTTGCCCTTCAAGGGGGTCGATATCGCCCGTGTGCGCTATCTCACTGTCGCCGAGGCGCAGCGGCTGGTGAACGCTAGCCCGCCCGCGTTTCGGGCGCTGGTGCAGGCAACATTGCAGACCGGCGCGCGCGTCAGCGAGCTTGCGCGGCTGCGGGTCGAGGACTTCAACCGCGACGCGGGAACGCTGACCATCCGCATCAGCAAGACCGGCAAGCCCCGGCACGTTGTGCTGACCGACGAAGGCATCGAGTTGTTCACCCAATTCGTGATGGCTAAGCCGCGCGACGCGCTAATCCTCACCAATGCCGCTGGAAATGCATGGGGCACCGGGCACCAGAAGGAGCCGATCAAGGCCGCGTGCGTCGCCGCTCGCATAGAGCCGGCGATCGGCTTCCATATCCTGCGCCACACATGGGCCAGCCTCGCTGTGATGAACGGCGTGGTGCCGATGGTGGTGGCGAAGAATCTGGGGCACACAGACACCCGCATGGTCGAGAAGCACTACGGCCACCTCTCTCCGTCCTACGTCGCCGACGCGATCCGGGCCGGCGCCCCGCGCTTCGGCACGGTGCCCAAGAGCAATGTCGCCGTGCTCGACGAGACGCGCGCGTGAGCCCGATACACGACAACAGCAGACCGGAGGCGGACGCACAGCGGGGTGCTCGGCAGGCGCCGCCGGGCGCGCCCGTACCGATCTATCGGGAAGCGCTCAGGATCATGGACTTCATCGAAGGCAGGCCGGCCCTTTCGCGCTGGCACAAGGACTACAGGGACGCCTTCGCGGAGTTCATGAAGCAGGATCTCGTGGTGCGCAAGGCTCGCCGTTAACCGCAGCGAAGGGCCGCGCGGGGCATGGCACCTGGGGCCGGGACACAAGGTGCTGAAGCCGCAGTTCGAGACCGCCTTCGAGTTCTCCGACTGCTGGGTCAACGACGCCCGCATGGTGGCGCTTAATGCGCGCGACGCGGCGGATCGCGGCGCAACGATCCGCACCCGGACCGTAGTGACCTCGGCGCGCCGCGAAGACGGTATCTGGCATGTGGGGCGGAGCGACACGCAGAGCGGCCAGCGCGAGACAGTGAAAGCGCGTCTGCTTGTCAATGCCTCGGGACCCTGGGTCAATCAGGTCCTCTCGGGCACGCTAGGGCAGAACCGCGTGGGTAATGTCCGGCTGGTGCAGGGCAGCCATATCGTGGTGAAAAAACTCTATGACCACGACCGCTGCTACATGTTCCAGAACGCCGATGGTCGTATCAGCTTTGTCATTCCCTATGAGAGCGAGTTCACGCTGATCGGCACCACCGACCACGACTGCGAGGGCGACCCCAGGGACGTAAAGATCAGCGCGAGCGAGATTGATTATCTATGCGGCATTGCCAACGAGTATTTCGACAAGCCGATCAGCACGGCCGATGTGGTGTGGAGCTATTCGGGGGTGCGGCCGCTCTATGCTGACGGCGCCTCTAAGGCGCAGGAGACCACGCGCGACTATGTGCTCAAGACGTCGGGGCACAAGGGCGATGCGGCCGATCAATGCCTCGACTTTTCGAGCGTCGATTCCGCCAGCTTGCGGTAGGTGGTGAGCTTGCCGCCGATGACATTGATGAGCGGCGAGCCGCTGGCCAATCTCGACTACAAGCTGCGCGAAGAACTGCGTGCCGAGCTGCCGCGCATTTTCGCCGAGGCCGGATCGATCTTTGTATATGCAACGACCGAGCCTACTGAGGCCCTGCTGCTAGGCGGCAATACGGCGACGATGTCGGAAGGCCGGCTCACGCAGTTCGGTCCTACCATCGATGTGTTTCGAGCGCCGACTGACCTGATCACCGCACGCACCTTTTCGGACCCGCCGCTCAACACCATCGTGCTGCAAAAGCACGGTGACCGGTTCCTCCTGCATGGTGGGGTTGCCCTACCTGTACCGGAACGCCTCGTTGGAATTGGCGACGGTCCATACACGATCGGATTTCAGCCCCACCATCTTTCTCTCAAACGTCCAGGCCCAAGAGACTGGTGCGGCTCTATGGGACGCTTGCCCGCACCATCCTCGGCATAGCGAGAAGCTACTCTGACCTCGGGCGCCACTTCGGCGACGATCTCTATGAGGCCGAGGTTGCCTATCTGATGGACCGCGAATGGGCTCTGACCAGCGACGACGTACTGTGGCGCCGGACCAAACGCGGACTGCACCGCATGGCGCATGGCATCCATGATTTCGAGACCGATGCAATGGTCGAGGTCTTCATCGACCCCCGTCACCTTATGGTGTTTGACCAGACCGGCCGCGCTGTCAGCGCAAATCTGAAAGAGGCCGCATAGATGGCGCGGATCGATCTCGACCACATCAAACACTCCTACCTCGCTCATCCCAAGAGCGATGCCGACTATGCGCGCAAGGAGGTTCATCACAGCTGGGAAGACGGTGGCGCCTACGCGCTGCTCGGGCCCTCGGGCTGTGGCAAGACTACGCTGCTCGGCCTGATCTCGAGGCTAGTTCGCCCTTTCTGTTGCAGTCCGAAGTGGCTAAGCAACTACCGTCGCGATCATCCTTGACTGCCGTAGTCTCGCGAGCGGTGCTGTGGTCGCGCGCTGCCTTTCGCCGACCTGCTCGCGGCCAGCCCGCGGCTTCCGGACTGGCGGGGACGTGCGCTCCGATTGGAGAATCTCATCTGCTTTTTGGAAGCAGCGCCCGATCACCGCTGGGCAGGGATCGAGTAACCTGATCAACGGCTTCGATGGCTTCAGGAACGAATTCTGAACTAGCAGGCGGCGGCTGGTGGCGCATTCCGGGCATTAACCATGCGTCGGCGGGCTCATGATGCTGATTTGGGGCTACAATTGCCGGACGTGGTATATGACCGCTTCTGGCCGATAGTGAAAAGAGTCGGCTGAGGCTGCTCGTCGAAACCGCGCCGAGGAACACCTCTTCTTTATCTCACGGCTCGATCCCACTTTGTCGCTCGATGCGGTGATCGACGACTTCGGGGTCCAGCTGGCGCAGAGCGGCGCACTCAAGCCAGTGGTCGACAGCCGGTTCGCCCTCGACAGTATCCGGGCGGCTCATCAGCGGGTGGATACGGGGCGGAAGGTGGGGGCGGTGGTCTTGGAGATCCAGTGACCGTCGGCGAGAACTCGGTTACTGCCAGCCGCGACATCAGCGAACCTTTCCTTCTCTGATTCCGTGCGTCCTGCTGATGGTTGGCGCGTCAGGCGGCTGCCCCATTGAAGGCCTGCTCATTCGCGAGGCCAGCAGTCAGCGTTACTCCGGTGGGGCGGAGCTATTCCCAGCCGCCGTCGACGATGAAGCTTTGGGCAGTGCAGTGACCGCTGTCGTCGGCGGCGAGAAAGAGAGCCATGCGCGCGAGATCGGCAGGTTCGAGCAGGTCGGGGATGCACTGCTTTTCGGCGATGGCCTTCTCGCTGTCCTCGGTCCAGTACAGGGCCCTCTGGCGCTCGGTGATGACCCAGCCGGGGACGAGGCAATTGACGCGGATGCGGTCCTTGCCGAAATCGCGGGCAAGCGCGCGGGTCATGCCCTGGACGCCGGCTTTGGCGGTGACATAGCCGACCATGTTGCCGGCGGCCATCTGCACGACGATCGAGCCGAAATTGATGATCGAGCCGCCGCCGACGCGGGCCATGCCGGCACGGACGGCCTGGGCGGCGAAAAAATGCGGACGCAGGTTGATGTTGAGCCGGTCGTCCCAGTAGGCGACATCGACGTCCTCAACCGCGTGACGATCGTCGCGTGCGGCGTTGTTGACCAGCACGTCAATGTGACCGTCAGGACCCTCGAAAACGGTGATGGCGGCCTGAAGGGCAGCGATGTCGCGGACGTCGCAATGGGCGTAGGTGACGTCGCCCGGTGTGTCGGCGACCAACGCTGCGGCGGCGCCGTCCTCAATGTCGATGAAGCCAACGCGGGACCCCTGGGCAGCGAAATGGCTCACGAGCGAGGCGCCGATGCCAGTGGCGCCGCCGGTGATGAAGACGGTTTTGGTGGCGAGGGTGGGGTAAGTTGCGAAGGCGGGCACGATTCGGCTCCGAAGGGTTGGCAGGCAGTTCCATTTAACGATATATGTCGGTGACGGTCGAGGGGTAGATGGGCGGAAGCAGCGAGCGCAGGGTCCGGGCGACGATTAAGGACGTGGCCAAGGCCGCCGAGGTGTCGGCGATGACCGTCTCCAACGTGCTCAATGGCCGGCTGCAATTCGTCAGCGCTGCCACCAAGAAGCGGGTGGAGCGCGAGATCGAGCGGCTGGGCTACCGCCGCCAGGCCAACGCCCGCAGCCTCAGGGTCGCCGAACAGCGCTCAATCGGCATGGTGATCGTCGACGAATCGCCGGCCTTCCTCGCCGATTTCTTTACCTGCCAGGTGGTGGCGGGCCTCGCCAACGTGCTCAACGGCGCCGACTACACGCTCACCCTGCAGGGCATGCCCGAGGGCGAACTGGCCCAGTCGATGATCATGCGCAATTTCGAGGTCGCCGGCTTCTGCGCCATGATTTCCGGCCCGCGCACCGAGCGCAGCAAGGTGATCGGGCAACTGATCGATCTCGACCAGCCGGTGGTAGTGTTCCAGGAAGAGATAGACGCGCCGGGCCGGGATATCTGCACCATACGCCAGGACGACCGCGGCGGTGGGCGCCTGATCGGCGACCATCTGCTGGCGCGGCGGGTGGAGGACATGCTGATGGTGGCGCCGCGGCAGGACTGGCCGGCGATCGAGAACCGCATTGCCGGGGTCCGCGAAAGCCTTGCCGCCAGCGGCGGCTCGGCGCGGCTGACCCTGCTCGAATCGGCCAGCGAGTCCTTCGCCGACGTGCAGAGCGCCGTGGCGCAGCATCTGGCGTCGCATGCGCTGCCGGGAGCCCTGATCGGCGCCAACGACCCGATTGCCACGGCCGCCATGTTGCTGCTGCTCGACCGCGGCGTGCGGGTCCCCGACGACGTCCGGGTGATCGGTTTCAACGGTTTCGAAGCCCACCGCTATTCGCGGCCGCGCCTGACCACGGTGATCTCGCCGGCCTATGCGCTGGGCGAACGGGCCGGCCACGCCATGCTGGCCCGGCTCAAGGACGGTGTCTTCGCGCAGCACGATCACGTCCTGCCGGTGCATTTCGACCCCGGCGCGACCACCTGAGCATTCGACTAAAGCCTGCCAAAAACCATCTTGCAGGCTCTGCGCATTTAACGTTACATGTAGCTTGTCAGGGGATGGACACACAAATGTCAGCCGATAGCCACACAGATGAAGCGCAGATGAAGGACGTTGCGGGGCCGGATTCGCAGGTTGCTGGGCCGTTTCGGAGCGCCGAGTGGTTCGCCCGCGAGGGAAAATACGGCTTCATCCCGCGCAGTTGGATGAAGAGCCAGGGTTTCGGTTCCGACCTGTTCGATGGTCGGCCGGTCATCGGCATCTGCAATACCTGGTCGGAACTGACCAGCTGCAACCGCCACCTCCGCGACCTCGCCGAGCACGTCAAGCGCGGCATCCTGATGGCCGGCGGCTTCCCGCTCGAATTCCCGGTGATGAGCCTAGGCGA
>Ga0123337_10001638_pt1 | contig 28050 bp, 28 predicted proteins | sample frozenSSSSmetaG_FD_89792 | JGI IMG/M metagenome (GOLD analysis project Ga0123337, IMG submission 89792) | Glacier valley bacterial and archeal communities from Borup Fiord, Nunavut, Canada, to study Microbial Dark Matter (Phase II) -... | ecosystem: Environmental > Aquatic > Freshwater > Ice >...
GGGTGTTTTTTCTTTTGTTTTTGTTTTTGTTTCTTTTTTTTGTTTTTGATTTGAAAAAGAAAAAAAAAAAAAAAAAAAAAATATTTTTTTTTTTTTTTTTTTTTTTTTTTACCTCGTCGCTATTGTGGAATGGATTTTGGACATGTGGAGTCTGGCAAGTGAGCTTTCATTTAATTGTTTATGATATGACTATACGGAAGAGTACTTCGAAATCTCAACTTCTCGAGGCTTTACGAGGAGTTGGATTGGATCTCCTATTTGGGCGCTATTGAACTTAAATTTATTTTAAAGAATCTTGGGGTTTTTTCAGTGTTCCGGCCCTTATATTTTGTTTAAAATGGCATTTTCATATTTAGAGTATTTAGAAACAGACCAGTCATACAGTCACATCCATCCTTATGCCGATCTTATCACCCAATCTTCGATCTTCAATCTTCAAAGCCTTTTCACCTCTTTTAACAGTATATTCATGTTTAGACTTTTATCTCCAATTAAACCAGTCATACTTCTAGCTTCTTTGGCAATCTTCACTTATTAACAACTCCGATCTGGCAACTCACATTCTTATATTTCCTCCGAACCAAGTTGTTTTTTCCCTTGATCTCTTCCAATTGCCCTGCGTCTGTGTCAAATATGGCAGGAAGAGGCTTGAGTTTCAACTACTGCGTCGTCGTCACCCGCCTCGTCGAGGGGCAGGCGCCGACGAGAACTCGTGGCAGCTTCCTTCTCGACGACATAAGAGTTTTGCTCGAAAGTGCACCGAGCGAGTTGACCGTCACGGCTGCCGCAGTCCGTGCTCTGCAGGAGATCTCACACGATGCGCTCAGCCAACAGAGCGAGGCTGCCATTGCGGATTTCTTCCTCGCGATTCTTCAGGAGTGGATTCATCGCATTACGCATACGAATACGAGTGACGAGGTGGATGTGAGCCCTCCTACACCTGTGACGACGCGAGAGAATGCTGATGAGCCAACAGGTATCTGATCATCGCATTAGGGTCAGAGTTACTTTGCGTACGTATATATGCTTGTGCATTGGGGCTTCTAATGCTTACATGAGGAATAGTAATGCCAGGCATCCCGCGCACCTCGTCGCTTACTCCATATGGACAATATCACTACCACCTCGACACCCGTGACTATGAAAACTTGATGAGACGCTGGGAGGGCATCGAGGCGAGCATCGAGGGGGTCATCCAGCGTTCTGGTAGGAACGTGCGCCGTGCCTGGATATACTGGGCGACACGACGGCGTCTCGCGTATGAGATGGGCTGTAAGTTTTGCTCCTCTTCTCAACTTCGATCCCAAAATCCCATTCCATCCTCCCCTCCCACCACTCCTTTCCGGAACGCTTTCAATCAATGCGCAATAGAATCTAACGAAATTAGGGATCGACCTCTCTGTCTACCATCTCCTTGAGGCCGCTCCCCACGTGGACGAACGCCGCCTTCCCCGCCTTTACCATCCTCTGTGGCGCATGCCATTTATCGAAAATACGCGTATTCGGTTGCCGGCCAGAATCCTGTTATTCTAATAGCCTTATGGCAATGCCGGTTGTCGCAGATCCTTCACTATGGCAGCAGGACCGAAGGATGGATATCGTCCTCTCCTGTACTGCGAGACCAGAGCTGAAAAGGATCGCTGAAGTTGCGTATGATGGTGCTGATATGGGTAAGGAACTGAGCAGAGTGATGTAAAGCAGATCCATCTGCTGTGCGCCAGTTATCTGGACGATCAGCAAACATTTTTATGGGCTATCGGTGTTTGATTTTTATTTATGAGATTGGCCGCGTGCAGCTTCTTCCTTGATTCAGTGGAGGAAAGAGCCTCTCGTGAGTAGGCTGGCAAACAGTGGCCTACATAAACAGGGCTTTCCGCAGGAACCCTACTTTCTTCTGCAAGAATAGAAACCTTGCACAGCTCTTGTTGGAATTTTTTTGCCACATACGTCGGGATTTCTGTGTTGTCGAAATAGAGGCTTGGAAATGGATTCGTGTTTTGCTTTTTCATCGGATTGGACTATGGCCGGGCATGAGAATAGAACTGCCAGAAGGGTTCTGGTATAGCTAGGCAAATGCATGCTTTTCTCTCACAACCACGCTTCTCAACCCCTATATTTTACGTCATCTTTACTATCATCGACAAATTCATCCACATCATTCCTCAAACTCCGCACAACATCACAGTACTCACTACTGAGAACGGCTATCTGAATCGGATAATTCCATTCCTCTCCGTTCTCGTCTACATAAAATATGATACCACTATGCCTTATACACTACCTTGCTGATCTTACTCTCCACAACTGGCGGCTATCCGGGATCCAGGACGAAGCGGCTGTAGCCAATGTACTTGCTCGTCTCGAGCTCCTTGAGGCCCGAGAAGCCCGGTCTCGAAGTTGACTTGGGTGGCTAGGGTGACTGCGCCTTTCATCGCCATCACTGTCACTCACATAACGTCTATCACAAGACATGCTTGTATCTTCTTGTATCTTTCCTCCCTCTACTTTTTCCCACAAGTACTCTTCCTTGAAATCGCCTTCGCCATCGAGCTCCTTCTGCGCCAGCGCCCACTCAGCCCTGATGGTTGCCTCACGGCCCTTGTCGCGGGCTTTGGTGGTGCATCCAGTGATTTGTCAGCTTTGCTCCTTCAAGAAAGAATGCAGTAAACACCTGCATTCAAGAGCATACCAAACTTACTTATACGGCATCAGCTGTACAATAAATCCCTGCATCAGTGCATCCCGATCAATTGGTATCGGCTTTTCCTCCTCGTCCAACGTGGTTGAAGTCGAAACCCCACCACAGCCTCGAGATAGCGATGAACAAGCCTCGCTGCGCGACGTGGAATCCAGGACACACTCTGCGTCCTGCACCGAAAGTGAAGTGAGTGCCTTTATTCGAACCCGCGTTGATCCCATTTCCCTCGGCGGCCGTGGATCGGCTTCTGTAGCAGGGACATGAGAATGGGTGAGAGTTACATTCTTTGGACATTTTGTCGAAGAACAGATGGAAAGAAATCTTTGGATGGCAAATCTAACAAGTTTCCCAGCAGAGGCTTGTAGGCGGTCCAGGAGGAAACCCAGATGGCCTCATTGCATACCTCGACAGCTTCAACACTAGCAGGGCCACAATCGACCGGACACACACCAGAAGCGCCGTCTGGGCGCTGACGTCATGGCCAGCGACAGAAATTACAGAATCAGCCATTCTTCCATCACTCCTTACGTCCTTCCCTTTTCACCTAATATCGCAGCCAGAAGCTATGATATTGCGCTGCCAGTCTTGTGTTGAATGTTGGAGAAAGGTTGACTTCAAGGAGAAGGAAGCTCGAAAGCTCAAGACAACAGTTTGATCATCGTCAAATTTTAATCCCGCTTCTCCTCCCCCAGCCAATTCCTTCCATGCCATGGGCTCGGACCCGGAATCTTCATGTTCAGAGTCGCATCGTCCCCGTCGTTCTCACCGTTTGCTCTTCCCCGGCCCCCAATCCAAAACGTCGTAGAGGAGCCCGCTTCGTATACCCCGGATTCTCGATGTGGGGATAGTGCGGAGTTGCGGAGTCGCGCGGAGAAACGGTTCGTCTGCTTGCACAGGATGCGTTTCTTGGCGGGTTTGACGAGTTTGATGAGTTTGATAACTTTCTTGGGGAAGAGCTTCCCCGCATTCTAGTGTTCTTGACTTGATTCCGGTTGGCATGGCAACCGGCATATTCGTCGGGTATTACAAAGTCCCAAGCTTCCTGTCCTGTGCACGAGAAGCCGAGGGCACTTCGGTACACTGTCAACGAACCAGCTCAGGTGGGGTTGCATCTCATGCTTTGCAATAAGAAAGTTATAGGATACTGAATCTGATTTTTCTTGTCGATTTCAAACCTCGTTGTTCTCGTCTCTTGCCCTTGTACGTTTCGTGACACACTAACACCAACCCTCACAATGACTTCCGACTCCAATGTTCTCGTCCCCTTCTCCGAGCCGCCATGGCTCTCCGGCCTCCCCTCGAAATACTACAACGAGTCGCACAAAAAATGGCAGCGCGATACGCGCGAATTCATCGATCGTGAGCTCAATGCCAACGCAGTCGAGTGGGAGACGTCCGAGCTGATCCCGCTGACCGTCTACGACACCTTCGCGAAGGCGCGCATGCTGATCCCCTGCCTTCCCTCTCCCCTCCCCGCCGCCATTCTCAAGAAGGTCGGCATCACGCATCTCCTCGGCGGCCTACCGGTCGAGGAGTTCGACGCCTTCCACGGTGCCATCTTCCAGGATAACATGTTGCGCTCCGGCCTCATGGGTCCGCCCGGCGCCCTCAACACCGGCATGGCCTTCGGGGTACCGCCGATCTACAAGTTCGGCAGCGAGGCGCTGCAGGCCAAGTTCCTGCCTGATCTGCTCCTCGGCAAGAAGCGCATCTGTATCGCGATCACGGAGCCCACGTCCGGATCTGATGTGGCCGGCACGAGCACCACGGCCGTCAAGTCTGCAGATGGAAAGTTCTACATCATCAATGGTATCAAGAAATGGATCACCAACGGCGTCTGGTCCGATTACGCGACTACGGCCGTGCGCACCGGGGGCGCCGGCCCCGGCGGCCTCTCTTTACTCGTCGTGCCACTGAAGGGCCATCCGGGTGTCTCGATGCGCCGCCTCAAGGTCGCAGGACAAGTGTCTGCGGGAACCTCGTTCATCGAGCTTGACGACGTGAAGGTGCCAGTCGAGAACTTGATCGGCGAGGAGGGCGCGGGCATGAAGTACATCATGCAGAACTTCAACCACGAGCGTCTTACAATCGCCGTGGGCGTATCGCGGCAGGCACGTGTTGCTCTGAGCAGTGCGTTCGACTACACCTCAAAGCGCGAGGCCTTCGGGAAGACTTTGATGGAACAGCCGGTGGTAAGAAATCGCCTGGCAATTGCGGGAGTGCGGCTCGAGACGCACTGGGCGTGGGTAGAGGCCACATTGTACCAGCTGCAGACGCTGTCCAAGGCCGAGGCGGATGTGTTGCTTGGCGGACAGACCGCGGCCTTGAAGGCGGAGGCTGGAAAGGTGCTCCAAGAGTGCGCGGAGTGTGCAGTGCTCTTGTTCGGAGGGAATGGATATACCCGCACTGGACAGGGCGAGCTCGTGGAGAGTAAGTTAAATAACTTTCCCCATTTGATTTGCTCAAGATGCTGATTAATGCAGAATTATATCGTGAGGTCCCCGGCGCGAGGATACCGGGTGGAAGTGAGGATGTGTTGCTGGATCTGTCCATTCGTCAACTGGTGAAGAACTACAAGGCCAAGCTTGCAGCGCTGGCTAAGAACTCGAAGCTCTGATCATCTTCTGACTGGAAGTCCCTCGAGCATGTTGATGTTGTAGAGTATATAGCGTTTGGCGCTCTAAACTATAGATCCATGTACTGAGTAACTCCCCCTCTGGCTATTTATAGCCATTTCCATCACCATATTTGCGGCTGAGTTCTCTTAGTGACGTGATAACTTAATCGTTCATAAAAGCGACAAGACCCTTCGCGCCTCTTGCTCTGTTTCCAACTAGGTACCAAGATATGGTAGAACTAGCGCACATCGCAGAAGGCATGTCTCTAGTCTCTGACATGGTAAGGATCTTGCCATTTTTCGTCGTATTTTTGATTTTGAATTTAAAACACCCGTGAATGCCGAGGATGCAAAGGACGATATGCCTTGAAAACCGGTATGAGTTGTACCATTCTCCCACGAACCACGACCCTGCTACTGTATCCTTTATGCTTGGCCGGCGGGTGCGTGTGGATGAATTTTACTGCGCTAAGCCACCATTTGCAGTCGATGAGGCATTTTGCTCAGGAGTTGCGGAAGTGTGGCTTGAATGGTGGTGATAGTAAATGGGGGGCCCCCAAGCCCCCTACGACCTTCCCCCTAGAGTGATGCCGTCGAAGCCGCGATCACTCCTCATCGTCCGCCAGATTGGCACAAGGAGCCAGGGCCGCCGTCGACGCATTGGGCGCCGGGAATGTCGCGTCGGCGACGACGTCCTGGCGACGAGGCGGGAAGTGACCGTGGCGGCCGTCGAGGTGATTGAGGATGGTGTCGTAGAGGTCCTCTGCGACGCCATCATCGTCCGGCGGCGGGAGGTGGTTCTAGGAATCAGTTAGCAAAAGAGGGCACGAAACAGGGGGACAGATCGACCTACCATGAACCGAAGGAGGTCCACGAGCGCCTCTAGGGCAACAACCGTGCGTTACGCCAGCACGAATATCTCCCAATCCCGCACCTCGGCATCATTCACAATGTCCTCCTCATGCACTTCCCCCCTGGGCTCTTCACCAACATCGACATCCATATTCTCTACTTCATTCCTTTGGACGTCACAAGCTTCAGTGGCGAGAGCCAGAGCCAGACCTACAGCAACCTCCTCCTCCTCAATCCACTTGTTCAATTCCTCAATCTCCAGAGTGCGAATGTCCCACTTTTACTGTCTACCTTGTGCCATCTTGTTCTCCCACAAGGTCTGTCTGTCTTGTACCATCTTCTTCCTAACACTCTTCATGATATCGATCTGGCTGATGACTTCCATGCCTTTGGCTGAGTTGTCTGGGCATTGGAATTTGTATCAGTAGACATTGTTGATGAGATTGGATATTGTACTTGCTTTAGAGATGTTTTTGGTGGTGTATTTGTAGGTTGCAGGGGCTTTAGATATGTTTTTAATAAGTCTGTAAATTGTAGCTGCCTCGGAGATGTGTGTTTGAGAGTGAGATCGACACTTATATGGCTTGTTCTTATTCCTGGTTGATATCTTTGAAGTGGGAGCTTGTAAGCCCTGAAGTTTATGTGGTTGTGGAGCTGCTCAAATCATCGTGATAATACCTCCAACCAATTGGGTATCGTATGAGAGGGTAGTATTCAATTATTAATGTACGAACATGCATTGGATGACAATAGTATTTTCGCCGTGGTAGCTGGGGATATTTCCCTTTTTCCCCAGTCTCATCTAGGTTGGTTGCAGATGAGCCACTGTCCATATGCCTGTAAGATGCTGGAATTAGCTTACAGAAGAGCTGCGTTTTTGCAGTTGCGTCTGGGAAATTCGATTTATTAATGGCCTTCAGTACACCATATCAACCTCAAAAGTTCTTCTATTTTTGATGTACTCTGTAATGGCCTCTTTCGGTGGTTGTCTGGAGCATTTTTGATGTGCTGAATCAGCATGAGCATGTCAGACTGGTTGCGCTCGTTGGCTACTGCTTTCAATTCTGATATTGACGTGGAAGAGAGACATGCTGTAGTATTCGGTTGTTGACAAGCCATTTTGTGTTTCAATGCAGTGAAAAAGAGTGTCTGTGGGGTCGTGGTTGAGGAAATGGAAGGCGATGTGATGAGAGCAGTTCTGACCTGACGTGCTGTTGTTTATTTTGGGCGGGCAGTAAAGCATGTCAAGGCTTGGTTACGTGCTATAGGCCATCCTAGGTCTAGCGATGTTACTGGAAATTCACAGTCACTATTTAAAAAGATGGCACAGTCATTTAATAATATCTAGACGTCTAAGTTGAGGAGAGGAGATATGTATGGCATGAGATAATCATCTTCTTTAAGATCTGAATCATGGACTTATGATATATTCTGTTCAGAAAGTAAATTGAGACTCCTTTGGATACTAGCAGCATAAAGAGCTATTTTCAATTAACAGCTTCATGATATTAAAATTGCCTTTGCCCTATGATTAGAATCTCTCACTATCAAAAACCTCATCTGCCTTCTTCAGTTCAGATACTGTTCTGTAATGCTGGAGCTCCTTTTCCTTCTTTGCCATAGTGTTTTGTAGAACCTTCAACTCCTGATCGACAGATGTCTTCTTCGCCTCCAATTCCACCTTTTTTGCCTCCAACTCCGCCCTCTTGGCCTCCAATTCCGCCTGCTTCGTCCGCATTTGCTCGATCTTATCACCCTCATTCTTCATTTTGCTGTCCATCTCGACAGAGCTGAGGTTCCAGAATGGGACTTCTTTCTCGAGAATGGATTGGCGACTCTGAGTAACTGCATTTGGAGAGTCGTTCTCGTTGTTGGCTGGAAAAGAGGAAGGGTCTGCGGATATTTCGCTCTCGATCTTCCTCTTCTTTTTCGGGGGATCTCAAACGTAGTACTGCCAATCTTCTGGATATTTGCGCCGGGTAAAATTGTCAAGGCCATCAAAATACCAAGGTCTCTCCTTGCGGACTTTTGCAAGCCTTGCTTTGTCTGCATCAGGTTTTCTGCGGTCAAGCCGAGCACAATCATAACAGTCTGCGGAGTCTTGAAAAAGTTAACCGTCAATTCTTTTCTTGCTCTGGGGAATGACATACAATACTTCACAAATAACAGTCTAACGGTCTCATGCAAATGTTCTTCAGGACTAGTATGGAAGGGCACCTTCAGGTCTAGAACATTGTCATTGAACCATTCCAAGTCGAATTGACGAAGCTCCCCTTCCTCTTCCAGCGTGTCTGGAGGACGCTTTTGCCGAGCTTCGTTGCACTCGTCAAATAAGGGTTTGAAATGCATGATGTTTCGTTTGGCATTTTTTGAGAACTGCGGGGCTGATGCAACACTGACGGATGGCGGTTGGCGGCTCGACCTTTGAGGCACCATAGTGATTTGTGGCCTGAATGCTTCAGAGAAGGGCGGGAGCAATGTTGAGGGATTGCACCATCATCAAGTGCATTGAGTGCATCTAGAATGTGGATGAGGCCCGCACAACAAAGAAATGGCGAGAAGTTTGTGAATGAGCAAAGTGCAGTAGTGAAACTAAGGTGAAAGCTTTCAAGAGGATGGAAGCCGCAAGAAATAAATACCGTGAATTAATTGCGGAATGCCGCATCAGAGAGTCGATATCGGACTTTGGTAACTAGCGAAATCCATCCGATTTCAGCAAAAATTAATTAACTTTTCATCAATCTTTTATTTAAGGCAAACTTAACTCCACTTCCATCACGATCTATGTAATCACATGTTGACCAAGCTCGTTTCCACCTAGAAACGCCATACCACTATGTCGACATGGCATCGTAGCTGTATTGAAAGAACCAGATAAACTCCAATACACCTTGCAAAGAAACCTTTCATGTTCTTAGGTGACGAAAAAGGAGGCGATGAGTGCGTAATAAAGCGAGCGAGCAAAGAAGAGATGCCAAGAATTACTGTACTAAAAACAGCTAGAATAGGTCGCATATTGATAAATATAAACTACACCATCTAGAATCTAAGATATAATGCTAATACATGAGTATATGAGCCCAGTCTTCCTGCACAAAACTCGTGGATAAGGGAGGTATCATACAGTATGATAGAATCCACCTGCGCCTAGGGTATTGCCAACACCCATTTCCCATTTCCCATTTCCCATTTCCCATTTCCCATTTCCCTCTCTTCCATTTTCCATATTTTCCTTCGAATTCGTTCAAGAATATGCGTGCCCTTCCTCTATTATCTTAAGATATCACTGTTAAGACAGAGAGCCAGAAAATCCATTGTTCATAACATCATATAATAGAGAATTCATCAAGAAACAAACCAAACAGGTACAGCAATAGAACCTCATCACCGAGAGCTATATTTTCTTCGCACGCAGAGCATTTTCTCCACCACTTTGAGGAGGTGTTTGGGTTACGCTGCCCGAGCCGGGCAAAGCTGTGGTTGATGAGGCAGCAGGAGTCGTTCGTGGATGTGCCAACAGTCGTCATTAACAGTGTGGGCGTTGTCCTAAACGTAGTCGGATCCAGAGTCTTAATCAACTTCGAGCTCGGTTTTGAAGTCGGCATCTTAGCGTCTTAGGTGAGGTATGAGCTATGAGGTACTCTGATAGCAGAGTAGAGAACTCTAGAGTAACGATCAGCAAGAATTCGAGAAATTGGTGTATTTATCAAGATGTCTTGCGAGAGGAGAGGTGCAAACAAACAGGATGTTTGGACGAAGACTTGCATGTACGGTGTACCCTGCCTTAGCTAAGCATCTGCGCTGCAGCGGCTAATTATTGTGCGGATGGTACGGAGTACATAGGACGGCCAAGTATTTTAATTCATAAAGAAAAGAAGGAAGATGGACATGATCATGACTCTTGAAGACAAGAACCGGCAATCGGAAAAACCATGGCGCCTCCGTGGTTCTTCGCACTGTTAATCTTCTATGGAGCGCAGTAGAAGCTGTGGCTCTTCTCTTACTACTGTACCTACAAATAAAACAAGGTCAACTCCACGTTGCTCCCCATAAACAAACAACAGACATGTCAATGCAGGAAAGCTTAAACCTAATTAATAACCTCATAGTTAGGGTCGTAGAGATTTAACAGTAAAATAAAAATAAGACTAAGCTCTGTGGATGTGGATGTAGGCGTTGCCAATAATAAATAAAGTAGTCAATTCTAGTGTATAAAAGACGTGTTTTTTTTTTTTTTTTCAATTTTTTCAATTTTATATACTTTACCGTCTTTATCTTAAATATCTATTTCCTGTAATGTATGATTTAACATATTTGATATAGTCCACTTTACTTTGTTAGCTTAACAACATCACTTCCGCTCTTTGTGTTCAACAAGAAGAGGAGCTTTTAACTCTTCCTCCTCACAACAACGTCATCACCATCACCACTGCCATCATTAAGGCAAGTCTACCCCTATGTGCGGTGCGTCCCGCATCTGTTTTTCATTTGTTCAGAGGTAAGTACTTCTCTATTAAATCTTCCCAGTCCGTATATCACTTGGAACTGTGGAACTGATAACTCTGCAAGAGGTATTCAAGGGAGGGTTCGGACCGCGGTGCCAGCGGACCACCAAGAAGCCTGGCCTGGCTGTGACTGCATCTGGCCGAAAGGCACAGTCTCGTGGTAAGTCAGCCCTGCAGCCGCATTCCGGGCCGCAACTAACTATGACAGCCCACTCCTCCATCATCATGTCCTCCTCAACTGGAGGACCGAAGAGACTTTTTAGCCTATCCAAGAGATCATTCTCCGATGATGAGGATGAGCCGGTCTCCATGCGGAGACCTAGGAGAAGGGAGACGTCATTATTCAATGAAAACCAGAGCAAGACTGAGGCAAGGAAGCGTGCGCCAAAAGACCCCAAGGAGATGCAAGAGCTTCGGGAACTCGACTTGAAAATTTTCAAAGAAATCATCGCCTCTCTTGAATCACTCAAGAAGAAGGACGGAACGCTCATGTATGACTGGTTCGAAGGAGCCATGGCGGCGAGATGCGAATTCTGGAAGCGCTTCTGTTAGCATTGACCCTTCTTGAAATATGAGTCTAATTGGGATACATACGCTAATGTGCATTTCAAATACAGACAGCCCAACCCCAACCGCTCCATACCCAGAGTATCAAGGATATCATCCCCTTGAAATTAGTTCCATAACCTTTCGTCATAGCAGCTCTTTCAAGATATACTCTGAGGGCCTTGATCCGTGGTACTATCCTGGCATCGACGAGGATGTCCGCCTACGATATCCTGGCGGTTGGAAATACTACGAAGGAGACAATATGACTGAGGAGAAAGCCGAGATGGACCAGAGCCTTATCCCAAAAACCACATCCACTCCAAACAACGACAAATCTATCACGCCCACCTTTGCTCAGAAAACTGCTACAGACGCTAATATCGGCGAGAACGGGATATCAAAGACCGGATCAATTCCAGAGAACAACGGATCTATCCATCCTCGCGCTGCTCAGGAAACCACCAAAGACGCCTCCATGGCAGAATTTTTCCAGCTCTCTTCCGATGAGATGCTAGCAAGCATCGCAGAGAAGAACAAAAAGGTTCAAATCCTGATGGCTGAATTGAATAGAAAGAACCAGGAGATAAAACACTGCATGGCGGTTCACAAGTTGAAGCTAGAGAACATGGCTTTCAAGGGTTGAAGGATAACATCAAGGTCTTGGATAGCGAGGTCTGCTCGGTGGTACTCCTGATGGGGGGAATGGATGTCCTTCATGAACTTATAACTGCATTTGCTGATCGGTTTTCGGGACTTATTTGCTCTATATTTCTTTAAAAGTCGCGCAGGTTTTTCTGATTCTTACACGGCACGTTCGTTAGCAGTTCAGTGGGCTTGATCAGACTCACTTAGTCGATTCTTTACTATCCATTTCTTCATGAAGTCAGCGACAAATGAGAAAGGATGAAGCTGGCAACAGCATTTAAGATGCATGCACTTTATGTTGACGTTGAAACGATTCGCGTCATGGACCCTGATCCCAAGATAATTTAGACGACAAACGCGTGGCGCGGGAGATCCGCCTGGGGTAAAGTAGAAATAGAGCAAGGGTGGTACATGCGGCGTCGGTGCGCCACCAAACAACATCGTTTGCTGCTCTGAATGTAAATACCCAGTCGAAGTCTGTTGAGATATTTAGAGCTCTCTTTTCGCAGTCGTCCTCTTCCTCTCATTATTATTGCTGAGGTAGACTATGGATTTTCTTATTATTATTTGTCGGCATTAAGAACACACATATGTACCTCACTTGACTAGAGTCTACCCCTGATTCACACAATCCCTGCTCTCTAGCACCGAGAGTCCAAGGCGGGGCTAGCTCGATGGGATTACTCCAACTCCGACCGGGAATAAGAGAGAATGAGGGGAAGACGTCAGGTCAGAGTTGAGGTGCTCCTTGAAGTTGACATGTACCTAATGTACAATGTACGGACTTTCATTTGTCCGCACTGCTTCGATGGACAATTCGGCGAATGGCTGCATATTTAGTTCTGCTGAGAGCTTCTCCCTTCTCCTCCCGCCGAATGAAGGCTCTTGTCCGTTGTTATCCTCTGAAGCCGACCTGAGCCTCGATTGACACGTGCGAATCACCATCACCAACGACGACCAACAGCAGCTGAATTCCATCGACCTGCACCATCTGCAACAACTATTCTCCAAGGCTTTAGCAGTCTCTTTGAGGAGATCATCTCCTGTCCGTCGCCCGGGGCGCGATGGACCCGTTTTACGCCTTGCCGCAGCAGTATCAGATTCAATATGATGCCTATCTGAGCGGGACTCAGCAGCAGCAACAGCAGCAGCATCAGCAACATTCGTCGCCCAGTATCTACACGCCATATTCGACCAATAATGCGCTTAACGAGGCTCTGGCGGTTACGGCCGACGGAGTTGCTCCCGCCCATGAGAATGTCGAGGTGGCAGATCCCTGGAATGAGCTGGCGTCATGGTACTGGGACCTCTGGAATGATCATGACACCCTCTTCGCCCCAAAGGCGAATGACGCTTTTGAGCGTGAGCCAAGTTATGATTCAAATGAGAGTGTGGTGAACGACAGTCTCATACCGGAAGACAGAGCCCTCAACATTCCCGAGAAGGCCTTCCGAGACCAGCTTGTCCTCATTTACTTCAACCATGTCCATCCCCTGTGTCCGATATTCGATGAGCATGAGTTTTATACGGCCTACTGCAATAGCGAGGATGGCCTCTCATCGCTGCAATGCATCACGTTACTGGAGTTCCAAGCCATGCTCTTTGCCGGATCCCTGGTATGCATGACTGCTGATATCATCTTTGCGAATCCTTATTGACAAGTGGATCAGCATTTAAATAGCACCCAGCTTGCCTATACTGGCTATACATCGACCCACGAATGCCACAAGGCACTATTTAAAGTAGCCAAGGTAGAAGAGACCCATCAGCTTGAGAGTTGGCATACTGACATAGGCATAGAACACATACCACGCGTGCCAACATGAATCTCGCATAGCATCAACGAGAGCTGCTCTTCTCCTCAGTCTCTGGGCCCCATACAATACTGATCATTCAAACAGTTACTGGGTAGATCAAGCCTGCGCAAACGCTCAAGCAGCAAATCTCTATGACCTAAACCACACACCCACGATCATTCCCCTTGGTCGGAGAAAGTTAATATGGATGTCCTGCCTGCGCCGAGACAGATTTCTTGCTTTCGCATCACGAAGGAGTCAGAGAGTGAACGATCAAGTTGGATTCAACCTGACCGCGACCCGAGAAGACTGGGGCATCGAAGCGGTAGAACCCCGCTTCATGACTTTGTTGGCAAAATGGCAGGCAATTGAGAATTTTAATCAGCAGTGCGATCTCAGCTATATGATGCTGCGACTTCTGAAATTTCAGAGAACGAGAGGATCTGAGAAGAATCGGGATTGGGCGGTTGGGGTGGATATGACACAACTTCTCGAGGCTACCTCTATACATGCTCAGCTGAAGGCCTGGCGACGAGGAGCCGAGTTTCCGTTTCAGAAAGGGCAGGCTCCTGGGATTGGGAATTGTGATGCTCCTTCAAGGCTCACCAGCATTTTCTATGAGTACGTATCTTGTCTTCGAGTTTCACTGGTTGTGTTACATACTCACTTTGGAGTGAACTGTAGATCGGCTATTGCCTTCTTATACTTGCCCTACATATTCGTCAGAGAAGGGATAAAAACAGCTGTTACGAAGGAATTCTCGGAAGTCGCACTCCAAGAAGTCACGACAGCATGCTCGAATATAGCACAAACCATCGAAGTATTCGTTGACGCCGCAAACTCGAACGATATACCACTTTCTCTGTGAGCTCTGACTTTCCCTCTCGAAGCTTCTCCTACTGATTGTAACAAGTGGCGCCTGGATATTGCTCCCTATAGCTGTGAAGCTCGTCTTTCTCTGTAATGATGCACGCGGACCCACGACCCCCAACCAAGACCTCCAAGAGATGCGCAATCTCATGACGATGCTGTACATAATCAAGAATAGATACAGCGGTGGGGAATTCGTCTCGACCGTTCTGGATACGGTGATTTCCCATCTGCAAAACAACAAGGCTAAAAGGGGCCCCGAAGCTCTTTCGCTGTTGCAGGATGCGGCGGAGATTATTGACAAGGGACTTGCACATCGGATTGTGATGGATATTCCGAAGATGTGATATCTAATTTGCTATTGATGTTTTCTATTGCAAGTATGAGATTCAAGTGATGATTGTCGAACGCCTGTTGGCACTTTTTTGTTTTGTAACGATTTGGATGTCTGAGTTTAGCAGCTGAATCCATTGTGTTGTTGGTTGGTCTTTATGTGCATGTTCGTTTACGCAGCCCAATCTGTTACCACATTTACGGATCATATAATGCAAAACATCTTTTCATATATTCAGAGCAGTGAGATACGAACATCATTTTCATTTGCCTTCGTATCATCTTGATTTCCTCCAGCATCCGATCTTCAACCCTCGACTCTGGCAGGCAATGGCGGAGGCGGGGGAATACCATCAAAACCACGTGGCCCACTCTCCTTCCTCGGCAGCAACGTCTTTGCCTCAGTCCCGCTGTTGATGAGTGCAATATATTCCTCGGGATCAAAATCTGTGCCCACCGGGTTCTCCGCAAAACACGGACCCCGCATGAACGCATCAGCTGCCTCGACCGTGTCGAAATTATCGACCTGCGTCTCGATCTGATTCCCATCGGGGTCCTGGTAATAGATGCTCGTCGTGGGCCCGTGGTTCACGGCCCAGATGGGCTCGATGCCCGCCGCCTTGCGCTGCCGGTAGGCCAGCAGCAGGTCCTCCAGCGTGGAGAAGGCGAAGGCGATGTGCTCGAGGCCCGAGGCGAGCGGGACCTTGGGCGGGGTGCCCGGGATGCCGGCGATGGCGATGCGGTGGTGCTCGTCGTCGTAGGCGAGGAAGGCGAGGAAGGCGTTCTCGTACGTCGCGGAGGCGCCGAGGAACTTCTTGTAGAAGTTCGTCATGGCGGTGAACTGCCCGGTGCGGAGGACGATGTGCGCCAGCTTGGCTGGGGAGAGCACCTTCGCTGCTGGGGCGTCGAAGTCGATGGCCATTTTGAGGATTGGGGGGAGGAGATTTGAAGACTCGAGAGCGTGTGAGTTTATGCTGGTTTGACTGAGCTCAGCTTAACCAGGATGCATTATCAGTTGCTCCATGGATCCTTCATAAATCATGTCATCTCCACAGTTCATATCATGGATGAATGAATGAATGCCACTTTCGCAGGGATGCGCCGGGCAGTACGGCTGTTGCAGAGGCCGCCTTGATTCCGGGTCGCATCGCCGAATGGATCGGGCAAGAGTGCCAAGCTTACCCCGCCATTGCTGATTACCCCGCCATTTTCACCTGCGTGTATTTCTAGAACTTCTTTCATTTCCATTTCCATTTCCATTTCCATTTCCATTTGGATTTTGGTATTTTGATATTTTGATATTCATAGGTTAATATGTCATGTGATTGATCTATATCCATCCATCTGTTGTATTCTAGTGCACGGCCATGACCTGATTAGGAAGCCCAGAGGCGCCGGAGACGCCAGATATACAGTATATACATACACAGACAGGCTACGTATAGGTGATTTAGGGGGTGATCGATTCAATACCAACCATTCACAAACTACTCCTTTTCCCTCTCATTATCTAACCAGAATTTTATTCCTAATCCTCCCAATCCCACTAATCTCGACCTCCACCACATCCCCATCCCCCAACCACTTAGGCGGCTTCATAAACGCCGCCACCCCGGACGGCGTCCCCGTCATGATCACCGTCCCCCTCCTCAGCGTCGTCCCCCTGCTCAAGTGCCTAATGATCTCGCCAACCCCGAAAATCAAATCATCAAGCCCCGTATTCTGCCTCTCCTCCCCATTCACGATCGTCTTCAGCGTCAGCGCCGACGGGTCCGGGATCGCAGCCGCGGACACGAGCACGGGACCTACAGGCGCGAACTTGTCGAACGACTTCGCGTACCCGTGCTGGCCGCCGCTGCGCTCGGGCATCTGCCAGAAGCGCGAGGAGACGTCGTTGCTGGCCATGTAGCCAAGGACGTAGTCGAGCGGATTGGCGCTCGCGGGGAGATTCTTGGCGTCGCGGCCGATTACGACGGAGAGCTCGCCTTCGTAGTCCATGCATTCCAGCTCGGCCGTGATGGGGATGTCCTCGTAGGGTCCTGCCAGCGCGTCGGAGGGCTTTGTAAAGACCATTGGGTAGCCTGGGATGGGAAACTGTGAGGGAAAGGAAAGGTCAGCATATTAGTCCTATCCCTAACTCGGGGTGAGGGGAGGGAGCACATTCGATTCCTCAGCATGCTTCCGGTAGTTTAGGCCTATGCCGTAGAAGATCGGCACGCTCTCGAGCGGACTCAGGACTTCGGCGATCGTCTCTTCGGTCTCGGAGAAGGGGACGGAGGAGTCGGTGGTGAGGGGGTTCGAGACGTAGGGCTTCACGACTGCGCCGATGAAGTCGGATTGCGAGAGGGCACCGGAGGGGGCTTCGGCGTAATGGATGGAGCCGGTGGAGGAGGCGAAGCGGATGAGGCGGGTGAAATTCGACATCCTGGGCTAGGATGATGGGTGGAGCTGAGGAGAATGAGGCGATGAGTGGTATGATGGTACGGTATTGTTGGGAGGTTGTGAGATTGTAAGATTGCATGGAGGGGTATTGTCGTGGTGTTTATAATTATAAGATGGCAATGTGGGATGTGGGGTTGGGCCTTGGCGGCGAATTCGCTGGGGATGGGAGAGTAATGGCCGAAGGAAGAAGGAATATTTAAGAAGGAAGCTGGAAGCTACTCTATGCCTGTACAAGTGACGAGTTGGACCTGGTTCCTGTAGGCTAGCGGTATGTACCTTCTGCTTTTTCTTCTCACACGTTCGAGCTTTTGTCCTTTTGGAGACTTTTCAATAATGGCGATTTGCATCTGTCCTTCACAGATTGATAGAGTTTTCAGCAAGAGGTTTGCATATGAATACTATTAATTTCTCCACTTCGTCAGTTATAACGCAACCATATTTCCGAAAGACGACATTTCGTCTCCAAGCCTCCAACGTGGAGTTTTAATTCCCAATTCCTCCCAAATTCCCAGTTCCCAAGTCCCAAGTCCCAAGTCCCAAGTCCCAAGTCCCAATTGCCAAAGATCCCAGATATTGATACAGACGCTGACGGATAACCAGAGCACCATTCGAAGCAAACCATTAACCATACCTTTCAACCATTCCAATCATTCCAAATTTAGGAGACAAAATGACAGAATATGCCAACCAGTTTCTACGACTCGGGCCAATCATGTCGGGAGAAATGACATATCCACATCGTTCCCGTACTCATTCGTGCCAAACCCCATCAACTCCTCCTGAGAGAAGGTCGGGACCAGCGCACTCCAATTCTCCATATCGAAATCGCCCATATCGAGATTATCCAGCTGTTTTCCGTTAGCATGCATCATCCATACCACCAAATATCACGTCTCCGAAAAGAAGCGGAAGCACCTACAGTGTTGCCATTCCCCGGATTATTCTGCAAGATCATCCCGTGGAAGCTCTGCTGATCATACGGATATTCCTCCTGCCAATTCAGACCCGTCTCCGTCCCATTCCGACTCTCCGCCGCGCTCCTCACCTGCGCCTTCTTGACCGCCGTCCTTGCCAGCCCCGCGATCTCCCGCGCGAAGCTAAAGCTCATCTGCCCACTACTCGCAAACTCCAAACGCCCAAACTGTCCCACGATGACCTCCATCAGCGCGATGTCGCTCGCCGCACTGCTCGCCGTCGGATGCTTTAAGACGTGCACGAACAGATTGATCAGTCCGAGCACGGGGTAGTAGAATGCGAGCCACACGGGCGTCCACGCGTTGATGTCGTCGATGTACTTCGTCGCCAGGATGATATTCCGGCTCGCCTCTGCCACGATCTTGGTCGAGATTTTCACCTGGTTGCGTAGGGCCAGCGCGCGGTCGCGCCCGAACATGCCGCTCCACGGGTAGGTGAAGATGCTGTGGATGGCCATGAGACTGCCATAGTACGAGTAGTGGAGGTAGATGACGTGATAGATGTGCAGCTTTGGCGGGAACTCGGCGGGGTTGATGTCGGAGCCTGGACGCATGCAGGCCGGTAGGGCATCGCACCATTCGCGCAGCTGCGCGTCAAAGTGACCCGCCAGCCTGATGATCTCCTCCGGCGGCAGGCTGTAGGAGCGCAGCGTTGACAGCTGCTTTCCGATCTGGCTGCTGATCTGCGCGTGCTTAAAGGCGTGCGTGCAGAACTCGACGTGGTTGTTGCTGCCAACCGGCGGCACCGTCGGGATCTGGCAGCTGATGTCGTCGTCTTCGGTTGCGGAGGCGCGGCCGGATCGATATGCGATGTGCTTCTCGTACGTGTAGGCGACCCAGAAGATCCAGTTGCGATTCTGGATCTCCTGCGGGCCCATGCCCCATGCTGTACCGGCCTGTCGATGCAGGCCTTTGGACTGTGCGAGGCGCAGCGCGCTGGACACGAGCATGTATTCGAGCGAGGGACAGCCGACGCCTTCGACGTAGACGGCCATGGCAACGAGGGCTTGTACGGCCATCATACTCGTGCGGTTGAAGGCCATCTCTGTGTATCGCGAGAGCGCATTTTCGAAGTACCGCCACCCGGCCTTCTGGCTCTCCTTGAACGTGCTCCCATATCCCTCTGCGCGCGTTAGGTGCCTGCATCCATACGCATACACGACATTGCGCAGCGCATACCAGCTCGCATCATCATCATACCCTGGCTGTTCCCTGTGCAAGAAGTGGTTGTGCAGCCGCGATTCAAAGCTGCCCCTGAACACGCAATCGAACGCGCTCTCGGGCGTATCCTCAAAATACGTCCTGCAGTACTGCCAGGCGGTCTTGGGATCCGGCTCTGGCACACGTTCCGGGCTTAGTTTACTCTCGAGCTTCAGCGCCCTCGTAATGTCTCGACTGAAAGTGCGTGCGATGTCGCCGAAGGATTCGACGCTGGTTCGCTCCCCTACCCAATCTATGCCCGCCTTCGAGCATATGGACAGAAATGACCCGGGTCCATGATACTCCCAATCTGAGTCTTCCGGCGTAACGAGGCTCTTATCTGCGCTCTCGGCGACCGAGACTTTCGTGTCGACCGAGTTCCCGCGCGGACGCATGTAGAGCGCTGGAGAGACTGGCGTAGAATGATGGGTTTGCGAGCCATAGGCGAGGTCTTGTGCGATTTGGACACTGCCGGGGTCGGAGAGGTGCTCTGTGGGACTGCCGTTTGAGTTCAGAGGAGGATAGATATCTACGCCTGGACTACCGCTGATACTTCCGCTTTTCAGATATCCGTTTCCCATCCTGGCGCCTCCGCCATTCCCTCCCATTGCTGGCAAATCAATAGGCAGCCGTCTCGGGCCTCCATGACTACCACTCGAGTTCGGCGGGCTAATCGGCGCATACAGTCCTCCTCCTCCCACATCCGGATGCTCTTGGATCACACTGTGGATAATCGACACGCCATCGGGAGACTTGAGATGTGCGCTGTGGTGGTGCGAGTGGAAGATGTCGCTCAGTGTGGCGACCTGGCCTGTTAGTATCGCTTCCATCCGCGCGATGCGGTCTTCAATCTTCTCGCTGGACTCGCTCTCGCGCCGACTGCGGCGACGTTGGGCGAGATAGACGCATTTCTCACCTCTGTCCTAGATTGTATATCAGAATCCTGCTCTCTGCATTGTCTTCTTGCTGTAGAGGATGCACCGCCGACTTACGAGGCAGTTTGCGCATATTGGTTGCTCGCCGTTGCCTGGTCTATCTCAGCAACCGATCGGGCAAGGGCTCCCGGAAGGATCTCTGTGTGAAGTCGAATCATATGCAGCGCAAACTCACATTTGACCTTCTTCAAGCGGCAGTAGTTACAGGCGATGCTCCTCTTTGTCCGCTCCCTCTTCGGCGTCGCCGGCTGTGTTTCCTTCACCACGAGTGTGAGGGTGCCCTCGGTCATTTTTCCACCTACGTGCCACTCTCTCCTCGCTTTCTTCTCTGTCGTCGAGCCTTTTCTGCCCTCTTCCACGTTCTCTCTGACCTCTTGCCGATCGTCCAATGCCAACGTGTTCGATGAACTTAACACGATCAATCCGCCGTCAAAGCCCAAGGCACTTGCGCTGTAAAAATCCGTAAGAGCCTTGGGAGATATACGGAATCTGGGGAAATCTGGGGGAATCTGGGGGAATCTGGGGACGAGCTGAGGGTGGAATTGTGGAAATCGTCGAACTCATCCTCAGGCCCAATGCCACGCCAAGCCCAACCCCCTCCTTCGGCGGGGAGCACAGGGGTTCGCAGTGTCCGGAAGCTACGCTGCTTCCAGGCTAGACTGTGGGGAAATCAGACTACTGTGTAATGGGAATAGCGCTTCTTTGGGGGCTTCCCCTTCTTACCTAAGCTCTTACCTGCATCCCCCTTTTCGCTTTCTCTCCTACCATATGTACCTATGTCTATATCTCTGTGTATTTTTATTTACAAAGTTCATGATTGCTCGCAAGAGATTGATTGATGAGATTGATGCTTGTTGAAACAGCAGAACTGCAGAACTGCAGCATTAGAGACGAACCACCATCGACAGATGAAATTGGTCCGAGCCAATTGGTCCGGCCGGACAACAAACAGCACTTTGGCCGGAGCATCCATCCGCCAGGCTTTCCGGCGGACCATCTTCTTCAACTCCGTAGCCTCGCTGGATCTACAGAGCACGTACCCCGCCAGCTCTCTCTCTTGGCGAAGACGTGCTGGAGGTAGTCTCCATGTATGCATCCTCAGCATCCTCCAAGGCAGAGTATCTTACAGTGTTTTCATATAGTCGTGAGTGAGTGGTGACTGTCCTTTGCAAATTCCATTCCCCTATATTGCCCTATCGACATCTTCGCACAATACTTATTATCTGCTCAGAGGAGGAAGGAAGACATCCTAGGAGGAGACTTATAAACACAAAAACAAAGAAACAAAGACCACAACAAAGCAAAATGCCCCTCACCAAGGTCATCTGGCCAGAACAACCAGTCCCAGAGGCCATCAAAACCTGGATCTCAACCCTTTTCACCCTACTCGACTCACACGATGAGGATGCCCCCCAGAAGGCCGCTGCATTGTACACCCCCGACGCCATCGTCTACGGCATGGCTGGAAAGGCCACCGGCACACAAGGTATCTCTCCCTCTCCGTTACTCTTGATTGAATATATCTGCTTGTATCTGCATCTCACGGTTAGCCTCCCACTGACACGGAGCACAGAAATCATCGCCGCCCGCGCCAACTCCTGGAACCATATGGAATCGCGCCAGCACTCGGTTCTCCGCGTGTACTCGTCGAAGGTTGACGGGTCCGATCTCCTGATCATCGGGAACCTGAAGGCGAAGTTCAAGAACGGCAAGGAGGCAGAAGACCAGTTTATCATCCGGTTGACGTTTGAGGGCGATACGAGCGTGGCGCCCAAGGGCAGCTTGTACCAGATCTGGGCCGATAGTGCGGTCTGGCTGAAGGCGATTAGGGGGGACTAAGGAAGAGGAAAGTGGCATGGAATAGCATAGTTGGCGGAGATAGAATCTGTTAGAAAAAACGCGTTCAATTTGTAAGAACTTGTTTTTGACACCAGCCCGGATACCTATTAGCAAAACATAGCTGGCTTGTTAGTAAATGCTCTAATTCGACATATGTGCTATATATTGTACCTTCTATGGTCTAATACGTTTCCATTTACCCTCGCTGCTCACTTCTGGAAATCACCCTGCTTCTCAAGACTAAAATCACTCGTCTGCGTCATCACCTCATCACTCCCACTCACCCCGAACGCCTCCTGCTTCTTCATCTCGCCCCACGTCTCCTTCCCACTCACCACAGCCACAATCCTCCTCGCCAGCTCCGCATCCTCAATCTTATCCGCCCTCCAGCTCACATGTCCATCCGGCCTCACAAGCACTAACGTCTTCTCCCAGATACTCCTCGCATTCTCCTCCCCGCTCAGCACAACATGCTCCAACGGCACCCGAGCCTCCCTCGCCGCCTGCACCACCAGCCCCGCACCCGCATCCTCCTCCTGCGCAAACTCAACTAACGTATAATCCTTCCCGAAATGATCAAAAATCGCACTCCCATCACTTAGGAACACGTGCGGCGCCCGAGTCCCGGGATACGTGCTAGGCACATACCGCTCTGGCGCAAACACCGGTGGCACCGCGCCTTGGTCCGGCACGATGACGCCGCTTTCGTAGCGGAATCCCATTTCGACGCCGTGATTCTTGTTCTCGCCGTCATGGGCCTGGTAGTGCGCCTGCAACTTGGCGCGGAGCTCATCGCCGGCGGCGTCGGGGGAGTCGATGAGGTTGTAGTCGCCGGATGCGGCGAGGACCTCCGCGACGCCGCCGTGCACACCCATGTGAACTTTGGAGCGTTCGACCGAGATGAAGGCCACAGGGCGCCGGTCGGCTTCGTAGGAGGCGAGGAGGGAGGGGCCGCCGTGGCCGTTGATGACGGCTGCGAGCTGAGGGGTGTTAGTTTATGGCCACACTCTGATGATGGATGATATCGAGGTATGACTGAGGATAGAAAAGAAATGGAGGTTTGGGCAGCATACCTTCCAGCCAAGATCCCAGGCGTCGGCGATGCCCATGTTCATACCATAGCCGCCGGTGGGGATGTTCTGGTGCGCGGAGTCACCAGCCAGATACGCGTGGCCCTTGGGCGAGATGTAGCTCCTCGCAACTGCAACATTCGGTCGGAAAGTAGAACGCACGAGGATCTCGTCGATGGTGATACGGTATTTCTCGCCCAAACCACCGAGGACGGTATACACTGCCTCGTGCGAATCAATCTTATCGGGATCCGCATCAAGCGGCAAGAACATATGCACTGTCCACGTATCGATCTCATTCTGAGCAATGAGCGCGCCGCCCATGTGTCCGCCAACTAGGAAGAAGAGATGCCAGAACTGGCCTTGCTTCCGGATCCGCGACAGATCGGTGGATTTGAAGTGGACGAGCAGCACAAAACCGGGAGTGGGGCCGCCATCTAGCGGGATTGAGAGGCTCGTTCGCACTTTGCTCGATGCGCCGTCGCACGCGCCTACGTATTTGGAGGAGATGATCTTGCGCGCGCCGGTGTCGACGTCGGTCACGGTCGTGAGTGCGCCGGAGTCAGATTCCGAGACGGATTCGACCTTAACGCCAAAGCGGACGTCGATCATGGGATTCGCATCTGCATGCTCCTTTAGCCATCGCTCGAAGATGGCTTGGGAAATGCGCTGGTATGGTTCGAGGGGCAGTGTGCCATCGTTTCTCTCCTTGGTAATTTTTCTCCACTCGTCGACGCTGTGGAGATCCCATGAAGTTATGGCTTTCTTCCTGCCGAGGCCGCTTGAGAAGAGGACTGTATATGGGCATTCAGATGAAACGCCTGGGATATAATCAACCACTGTCTCTACATCATGCGCGGCAGAATGTACCTTGCGAGCGCAGACCGTCAGCCAAACCCAGTCTTCGCAAAATCTCCATGGATCGGCCGTTTGTCAAATCCATCTTTGGCCATCTTATAGGGTTAGCATTATCATATGAGAGTCTGAAACAGGAATTTGCTTACTTTGTCGTCGTTTTGTTGCGCTCTAGCAGAACGGATTTCACACCAAAATGTGCCAGTACCGTCGCCAGTAGCAATCCAACAGGTCCTCCACCTGCGATCAACACGGTACCATCGGCCAGGTTCTCAAGCTTGTCAGTTGCAGGTGGCGGCGCATGGACCTCAGGTGCCAGAACGGCCTGCGCGGTCTCAAATGTTCTAGCCATATTTCGTGATAAAATCTTCGATGAATTCCCCTTAAAGAATTGAGATACCGAAGTATGACAATACTCTGCAAAGCCCTCAAGAGAAGACGAGTAGATAGTTCAAATGGCATCTCGTCTCGGGCAAAGCACTCTCTCCATTCAGCACAGTAAATGGCGGACGAAAAGCAAAGGTGGAACCATGAAACTTCCCACGGTCCGACATCCCACCACATATCACATATGCCGATACGCAGAATGCGCTGCCCCTCCATAGAAACCGTCCCTCAAAGTCAAATTCCCTGCAGCTATCCTAAGAGTCGCGCCGAGGGCAGTAGGATGCATTTCGGCAGGAGCAGGGAAAGGTGGTCCCTTGGCGCACTCGAATAATCCGGGGCGTTCGGCCAATTTTCTCCGGCCAAGAAGGGGAAGAGTATGGCGGACTTACCACGAACTTCAGCATGGAAGACCGGCAGCGTATCGCAATACGATATTGAGAGTTTTTCATATTTGATCATGAGAGTAGTGAGGAAGTACGAGGAGTGAGATGAAGTGGAGACCGGTTATCAGCGGCAGACGGTAAGTAAGTGTTCGGGACGATCTCGATGAGTCCAGCTGGTAGACAGAGAGCAGAGATATACTAGAGATGTGTATATATATACAGCTCGTAGAAGCCCGGTAATTTTGAAGGGTATCTCTTGAAATACCACATTTGGATATTTTGAAGCTTTCCGTTCACAAGCGCAGTTTAGCCTATTTTTGCCCGTCATGTTCATACCTCCCGCTTCCCCAGGATTAGATATCGAAGCGGAGATCCCGCTCGCAGCATATATTTTCCGGCGTCTGCAGTCCATCGGAATCGGCCACATCTTCGGCTGCCCAGGCGACTTCAACCTCAATCTCCTGGACCACTTGTACACCGTACCGGGCGTCCAGTGGGTCGGCACCTGCAACGAGCTCAACGCCGCCTACGCGGCAGACGGCTATGCGCGTGTGCGCGGCATCCCAGGCGCACTGGTCACGACCTATGGAGTTGGGGAGCTGAGCGCTATCAATGGCATCTCCGGGGCGTATGCGGAGCATCTGCCCGTTATACATATTGTCGGCACGACGTCGAGACGGGCAATTCGGAATAGGACCATGATCCACCATACGCTCGGCGAGGAATGGGATCATTTGACTTTCTCGCGCATGTCGGAGCCGGTGAGGTCAGGGGCTGTGTGGCTGGATTGCGATGAGACCTTTGCGGAGGACGTGGATCGCATTATCGAGCTTTGTGTGAAGATGAGGAAGCCGGTTTATATATTTATCCCGATGGATGTGCCGGATCTCATTATCAGTTCTAAGCGGCTTAAGACTCCCTTAGATCTTCAGATCAAGAATCCGGAATCCGAGAGTGCATTGGAGGATGAGATTGTGGAGCAAATACAGACGCTGTTAAAGGCAGCTAGCAAGCCGGCTATTCTTGTTGATGTGCTTGCTCACAGATACGGACTGGCAGCTGAGGTTGATGAATTTCTGTCCTTAACGAATCTGAAGGTGAGCGACTGGCAGACTCCTCTGTTTGGGACCAAGTCTGGCGTTTATGAAGTGATACTAACGATTACAGGGTTTCACAACACCACTCTCGAAGTCAATCATTGATGAGACTGGTCCCAAATTTGCAGGAATGTACAATGGCAAACTCACGCCATTAGGATCAGTCAAGAGCTTAGTAGAGGACGCCGACTTCCTCCTCCACATAGGTCCTATCCCGTCAGATTCCAACACCGGTGGCTGGTCTCAAACTTTTAACGAGGACAGAATCATTTTGCATCCTGAATATGTCACCATTGGCGGCAAGAAGCATGTCGGAATCAACTTCGTTCCCATCTTTAAGAAGCTCGTTGCAGCCCTTAACAAGGAACCAAAATGCCTCTCAAACGGCACCACCACCAACGGCGTCCCTAATGGCACGAATGGCCTCAGCACCACCAATGGCACGAACAATGCCTCGAAATCCCTCGCCGGCCCCCTCGAACAACATAATTTCTGGAAGCAATTCACCCCCTTTTTGAAGCCCAACGACATAATTATCGCCGAAGTAGGTTCCGCGCAATATGGCACACTAGACCTTGTCCTTCCCCTCGGCTCTGTCTTCTTCACACAACTCTACTACTCCTGCATCGGCTTCACCGTCGGAGCTCTCCTCGGCGCACTCGTCGCCCGCCGTGAACAAGGCACCGATGGCCGTGTCATCCTGTTTATCGGGGATGGGAGTCTGCACATGACAGTGCAGGAGATCTCGACAATTATCCGCCAAGGCTTCAAGCCCACAATCGTGCTGATCAACAACGCTGGCTACACGATCGAGCGCGTGATCCACGGACCGGTGCAGCACTACAACGACATCTCCGAGACGTGGGACTACCAGGCCATGCTACATTTCTTCGGCGCGCCGAAGTCGTCCAAGAGTTATGCTGCCAGGACATATGAGGAGCTGGCGGAGGTGCTCGTCGATGGGGAGTTCAACAACAATAGGGAGATCCAGCTTCTGGAGGTGTTTATGGATAAATTCGATAGCCCGTGGGCCCTGACAGAGCAGGTTAATATTATGCAAGGGAAGAGCGTACCGGAGCTGCTGGAGTGGGATAGGGAGACGGGCAGAAGGAGAAAGGTGCTGGATCAGAAGATGTTTGATACGAAGTTTGCATTGATGGAGAGCTTGAGCAATCGTCACATCGCGGGGAGGAGAGATGTGTTGGAGGTACCGTCGTGAAGACGAGTCTAGTATTTGGAAAAAGGCAGTGGTATTATACTACAATGCAGTCTTGGATAAGTCCTTCTTAGCTACATATGAATAGAGTATTACCACATGTCTTCTCTAGGAAAGGGCCTTCTCTATCTGCATTCACTCAAGTTCCCTCTTTCACAAGGCCCATAAGTCATGTTGCCTTTTGAATGTTGGATACAGCATGCTTTGTTAAATTACTTTGGCTCACAATGAATATCTACAATAGTCACTTGCCGCATGATTGCCAGGGCATATTAATATATATATATATATATATATAAAACTTTCAGATCGACAGTGTAGTAGGTGTGTAGATAGCCATGTTATCCTATTAATGTCTTACACGATAGCTCAAGTCACTCTTGCCGTTCTATTCATTGTACCAGCAAGAACAGGATCATCCATAATGTTCACATTTGCGGATTCATATATTTAAAATATCAATCAATACCTTACCATTCCAGCTATCGAAACTAGTTCTTAACCTGATAGAACCCTCCTCGGCGACCTTCTTCTCTGTCACCATCATATCCCCAATCGTCCAATTCTCATGAACCTGATCCTCTGGGATATTCGTACTCCGGAATTCCTTCCTGTTGAATATGTGACGGGCGGAAGAGTCAAAGTGATAATATGAGAATGTATGAATAGCATACAGAATAGAGTCTAGTCTAGCTATGGAAATGTCTATCTAATATATGCCTCTAGCCTCAATAGGCAGCAGTAGGCAACAGTCGGCTATTGGAACAGAATGATGTTGAATGTTCTA
>Ga0123337_10001639_pt1 | contig 28011 bp, 27 predicted proteins | sample frozenSSSSmetaG_FD_89792 | JGI IMG/M metagenome (GOLD analysis project Ga0123337, IMG submission 89792) | Glacier valley bacterial and archeal communities from Borup Fiord, Nunavut, Canada, to study Microbial Dark Matter (Phase II) -... | ecosystem: Environmental > Aquatic > Freshwater > Ice >...
GAACTGGGCGACTACATTGTCGGCGTGGTGCTCAACAAGGTCGATCTGGACGCCTTGCCCCGATTTACCGATGTCGGTGGGCTGGAGCGCTTTGCTCTCAATGCCGAACACAGACTGGAAGCGGCGCCCCGCTAGGGCGCCGCCGCGCGCCGCTTATTCAGCGGCGATCTTGAAGCCTTCCATCAGGGCGTCTTGCAGGCCCAGCTTGGAGAGGGCCGCCAGGAAACCCTCGCCGATGTCGTCGCGCCCCAGGGCGTAGGCGACATTGGCGGTGAGGAAGCCGATCTTGGAGCCGCAGTCGAAGGACTGTCCCTCGTATTTGACGCCCATGAATTGCTGTTGCTGCATCAGGGTCTGCATGGCGTCGGTGAGCTGGATCTCTCCGCCGGCGCCGCGCGGCTGGTCGGCCAGGAGCGTGAACACCTCCGGCTGCAGGATATAGCGGCCCGAGATGATCAGGTTGGATGGCGCATCGGCGACGGCGGGCTTTTCCACCATGGCGTTGATGCGGAAACTCAGGTCGTCACCCTCGCCGCGTCCGACCACGCCATAGGAGGGGACTTCCGCCATGGGCACCTCCTCGACGGCCACCACATTGCCGCCGGTAACCTCATAGGTTTCCATCATCTGCTTGAGCACCCCGCGTGGCGCCTTGAACAGCATGTCCGGCAGCAGCAGGGCAAAGGGTTCATCGCCGACGATGTCGCGGGCACACCAGACCGCATGGCCAAGCCCGAGCGGCTCCTGCTGGCGGGTGAAGCTGGTGCGGCCGGCCGAGGGCAGGTCGCGCTGCAATTCGCGCAATATCCCGGTCTTGCCGCGGGCCTCGAGGTTTGCCTCGAGTTCGAACTGGCGGTCGAAATGGTCTTCGATGACGCCCTTGTTGCGGCCCGTGACAAAGACAAAATGGGTGATTCCCGCCTCGCGTGCCTCATCGACCGCATATTGGATCAGCGGTCGATCCACGACAGTAAGCATTTCCTTGGGCATGGCCTTGGTGGCCGGCAAAAAACGGGTACCCAGTCCTGCGACTGGAAAAACAGCAGTTTTTACACGTTTTGGCAATTCGCTCTCCTAATTCGAGGGGTAGTGAGCGGATTGGACCATGCCGGGGCAAGTCGAGCCAGACGAAACGCCCTTTGCACGTGCATGGCTATATTGCAGATATGCCGTTTATCCCGCTTGCCCAATTTCAAGGCAACTGTGTCCGGTTTGGCCGCATTTTCTACTGCGGCGACATATTTGATTTGGAGTTGATCGCCCTAGATTGAAGTGGAAACCGAGCCGTGCTGGCCGTGGCAAGTAGGGCGGTGGCCACGGCGCGCGGCGGCGGTGCCGGCGCGCCCTTCAACGCAGACGTGATGTTTGAGCGCATTTCCATGCCATCGGCAGGGTTGTATTTACCGGCCAGTGGTATTGAGTGTGTCAATGCCGTGTCAGCCGCCGTAAAAGGGGATGCCGGGCCGCTACCGGCGCAAAGTCGGCGGCAGGGGAGGATTTCGTGGAGCCAAAGCGATCCGACGATGGTCATGTGCAGGACGCGAGGCTTACCGAGCCCGCTTCAATGCAGGGGCGCGCGCCCTTTCCATGGCCCTGGGGTCTGGTCGCCATCGGCGTCATGGCCCTGGCCTGGGTCGGCATCTACCTGCTCTGGAATGGATTTGCCTTCCTGCTGAACTGGTAGTTTCCGGTTCTGCTTGTGGGGCGGCCCATACTGCTTGCCGGCGTCGCGAGCGCAAGTCTAGCGGCGGCAATAGACTTGTCCGGCACAACCGCAGCAGGGTTTCCCATTTGCCGGCATGATCTGATTTGGTTCGCCCGCCCGGTTTGGGGTGAATTTGTGATCCTGCCCCGCATTGCAGCCATGCGCACCCGGCGTTGCCTCGCTTTTCCGATCATGTTTGCCTGAACTCGACGGCAATGCACAAACCCTGCTGGGGCGCGTTGCGGTCAATGCGGCGTACCCAGCTTACAGGGTCAATTCGATGTTTTGACGGGCCTGGAGCCCGCGTGGGCGCCTGCGCTTCCGCGATCCATGCCGCACGCCCAGAAGGGCAAAGCAGCGCCACCGTTCCCAAGGCTTCGAACTTAGCGAGAGAGAACGCCATGTCGACTATTGATTCATCCGACAGTCCCTCAAAATTGAGCGCCAAGTGGGGTCCGGGCAGCAAGCGGGCCTTCGACATCATGGTGGCTTCGGCTATTTTGCTGTTTGCCCTGCCCACCATGTTCTTCATCGCGGTCGTGATGTTCTCGACCGATCGCGGGCCGATCCTGTTTTCCCATGAGCGGATCGGCCGCAATGGCAAACGCTTCAAGTGCCTCAAGTTCCGGTCGATGATCGTGAACTCCCAGGAGGCGCTGCGCCAGCATCTGGAAGCCAAGCCGCAGGCCCGGGCCGAATGGGAAGCGACGCAGAAGCTGCGTGACGATCCCCGGATCACGCCGCTGGGCCGCTTCCTGCGCTCGACCAGCCTGGATGAACTGCCACAACTCATTAACGTCATCCGTGGTGAGATGAGCCTGGTCGGGCCGCGCCCGATCGTCCAGGACGAGGTGGTTCGCTATGCCGAGCAGATCGAGCACTACGCCGCCGTCCGTCCCGGCATTACCGGCCTCTGGCAGGTCAGCGGCCGCAGCGATGTCGATTACGACCAGCGCGTCGAGCTCGATACGCTCTATGTGCGGCAGCAGTCGTTCCTGGGCGACATGGTGATCCTGGTCAAGACCGTCAAGGTCGTCGTCATGCGCACCGGCAGCCGGTAAAGGAGACTAAAATGGTTCTGCTTTCACTTCGTCCCCGTGCCTTCCGCGCCCGCAATCCCGGCCGCGATGCCGAAACTGACGAGGCGCGCTTCGGCACGATCAGCAATGCCATCGCCATGGCACTGGCCGATGCCCGCCGCGAACGCGATGGCCTCAGCCAGCGCATGGATTTCTACTACGCCCAGGCGTCGACGCTGCTGGACAACGCAGCCGAGTACAGCAAGCGCGATCGTATCGACGAAGCCGCCATTGGCTCGGCCGAGAACAGCGCTGCCCGCGCCCGCCAGCGGGTGGCCCAGCTCGATGCCCAGATCCAGCGTCTGGAAGAGCTGCTGGCGCAGGTCGGGCAGGGCGGGGCAACCGAGACCGCCGTGCCGAGCGGCGGCGTCGCCTGACGGTGAAGACGGCGCAGGCCGATAGCATGCACACCACAGGTTCGTCCGTCGGGCGCCGGCCGCGCATTTCCGTCATCATGGCCAATTTCGAGGGTGGCGATAAGATCGTGCCAGCCCTGCAATCGGTACTCGGGCAGACCATGGCCGACCTCGAAGTCATCGTCAGCGACGATGCCTCCGAGGACAACAGCCTTAGCGTCATCTGCGCGATGATGGCCGACGATCCGCGTATCCGCCTCAGTGCCAGCGATACCAATCGCGGCCCCGCCCATTGCCGCAACCGTGCGCTTGACCTGGCACGCGGCGAGTGGGTGGCCGTGGTGGATTCCGACGACATCATTCATCCCGAGCGCTTCGAGCGGCTGCTGGCCGCCGCCGCCCAGCACGATGCCGATATCGTTGCCGACAACCTGCTGCTGTTCTTTGTTGATGGCAGCCCGCCCAGCCTGATGCTGGGCGCGGAGACGGCAGGCAGTTTTGCAGTTTCGCCCCGGAACTGGGTGCTGGCTGGCCTTGAAGGTTCGCCGGCGCTTGGCTATCTCAAGCCGCTCATCCGGGCCGACCGGCTCGGAGCGCTGCGCTATGACGAGGGCCTGCGCATCGGCGAGGACTATGACTTCGTGCTGCGCCTGCTGCTGGCGGATGCGCGCATGGTGGTCGTCCGCGAGCCCTTCTATCTCTATCGCCGGCATGCGGCATCTATTTCGCATCGGCTTTCCGTGCCGGACATGCAGGCCATGGTGGAGCGGCAGGCGGCCCTCGCCACGGCCCAGCGGCCCCTTTCGGCAGAGCTGTCGGCCGCCTTTGCCAAACGGCTTTCGGCCCTGACATCGGGACTGTCCTATGAGCGGCTGGTCGCCAGCATCAAGCAAGGTCAGCCTGTGCTGGCCCTGCGCCTGCTGGCCGGCGAGCCGGCCCATCTGGGGCGGCTGTGGCGCTCGTTTATCGAAGGGCGTCGGCGCCCGACCGGCCCGGATGCCGCGGCGCCGCGGCCCGCGTCGATCGCCCTGGGCGGTCGCGGGGCGATCGACGCCGATCTGGTCGTGCCCGACTATGTGCCCACCCATGCGGTTGACTGGTCCGCCCACCGCCCAGCCTCGCCGTGGCTTGCACTGGCGGCGCATGCCGGCGGGCATTGTGTGGCGCTGGACCAGGCCGGCCACTATGCCGCCGGCTTCATCCCCGAGGCCAAGCTTGAGCTGCGCCCAGCCCTGCAGGTAGCGTCATGAGCGTCACCCCGATGCAGCTGACCATCAATCAGGCCTATCTGCTGACCTTTGGCGCCTTTGCCGCCCTGGTGCTCAATGCCATGTTCGGCTCGCTGGCGGCCCTGGTGTTCATGGCCTGCGGCGGGCTGCTCATCGTCAGCAATGTCTCGGCCAGCATCGACAGCCTGCAGCGCTGGTGGTTCGTGCTGCTGCTGCCTGCCTATTGCCTGCTGACGGCGCTGTGGTCGCAATATCCGGCCAATTCGCTGCGCTACGGGCTGCAGCTGACTTTCACCCTGATGGTCGCCGTGGTGCTGACGGGACGCCTGTCGACCCGGTCGCTGATGCGGCTGATGTTCATCGTCTATGGCATTGGCGTAATCGCCAGTATCCTCTTCGGGCGGACGGGGTCGTTCGGCGCCTGGCTGGGCGTGTTCGGCAGCAAGAACGCTTTTGCGGCCCATATTGCCGTCTTTGCGCTGATCGCGGTGGCCGTGGCGGCCGATGGCAAGTCACACTGGGCGCTGCGGTTGCTGGGTGTGGCCGGAGCAGCGTCGGCGGCGCCCCTGCTGGTGCTGGCACAATCGGCCGGGGCCAGCATGATGGTGGTGCCGTGCATCGGCATTGTCCTGCTGACCGTGCTGTCGGCGCGGTTGAGCGGCATGCAGCGGGTTTTCATGATCGCCGTGCTGCTCCTGGGCGCTGCCGCGCTGGCGCTGCTGATCGGCACAATGGGGGATGCGCTGCTCACCGATATTCTCGAGGGCTCGGGCAAGGATGCGACACTGACCGGTCGGACCGAGCTCTGGGCCACCGGGCTGGGCTATATCGCCGAAAGGCCGCTGCAGGGGTTGGGTTATCGCTCGTTCTGGGTAGCGGGCTTTGCCCCCGCCGAGGAGCTGTGGGCCATGTTCGATGTGCCCTCGGGGGCCGGGTTCAACTTCCACAACACCTATATTTCCAATGCGGTCGAGATCGGGCTGATCGGTCTGGGACTGCAGATCGCCATCATGTATGGCGGCGCGCTGCTGATGGCGATCTATGCCTTTGCCCGGCCCAATGCGCCCAATGCGCTGCTGCTGGCGCTGCAGACCCTGATGATCCTGCGCAGTTTCATCGAGGTTGAGGTGTTCTTCGAATTCTCCATTCGCTCAATTATGGGCGTTGCCACACTGATCTATGCCCTTGCCGGGCTTGCCGCCTTGCGCCGCCCCTCTACGGGCGCCGCGCGGCCGCGTCTTTCCAAAGGAGCTATGAGCCATGTCGTCCTTCCAGCCCGACCGCGTTCACTTCCGCACACCAACCTATAAGCGGCCCGAGGCGCTGCGCCGCGCGCTGCAGTCGATGATTGCCCAGACCGCACCGGACTGGGTCTGCGATGTCTATGATGACGATCCGGCCGAAGCGGGGAGGCAAGTGGTGGCTTCGCTGGGTGATTCCCGCATTCGCTATACGCCCAACAAGCCGCAGCTGTTTGCCTCGCGCAATATCGACCACTGCTTTGGCGCGCACAATCCGCATGGGGCCGAGTTCTTCTGCGTGGTGGAGGATGACAATTCCATCCAACCCGATTTCTGCGCGGAAAATATCACGCTGGCGCGGCGCGAGGGCGTCGAGATCGTGCTGCGCAATCAGGTGATCGAATATGCCAGCGGCACGCCGGATGCCCGGATCGGCACCACGGGCGTACTCGATGACCTGTTCACCGAGGGCACTTATGAGGCCGAGGAATTCAGGCTGGCGCTGCTGGCCGGGATCGGGGTGTCCAATGGCGGGCTGTTCTGGTCGGTGCGGGCCCGCTCGATGCTGGAGATCGAATTTGCCTGCACGGCGACGCTGCAGGAATATCTGCGGACCTATTCGATCGTCGAACCGGTCTATGTGGCCATGACGCCCTTGGCGATCTGGGCCGAAAATGCCGAGCAGACCACGCGCAATGCCGAGCTGCAGGCCGGCTATCTGCGGCGTGAGCTCGATCTCAAGCGGGCCGTGCAGGCCCTGCGCCAAAAGGTCTGGGGCGAGACCAGCCAGGCGCAGCGGGCGACCTTCCTCACCAGCCCGCGCTATGCCGCGCCGGTCGAGGTGCGGGTCACCCATGTGGCCAAGGCCCTCATCGACCAGGGCCTGGAGGGGCATGTGTCCCGGCGCGAGGCGCTGCGCTTGCGCGCCCGGGGGCTGATGATCCGCATGCTGGGGCGGCTGACGCCGGAATTCGACCGCTTTGTCGCCTCACGCCAGCGGGGGCCTGTACAGCCGGCATGACCATTGCAATAGAATCGACTTCCGGGGAGCCGGCCAAAGGGCGTGACCATCTCACCAAGGGGCGCGCCTCTGCCGCGATCCGGGGCACGCTGTGGTCGCTGGTCAGCAGCTTCGTGCCCGGCGCCCTGGGCTTTCTGGTGTTTCTGGCCAGCTCGCGCGTGCTGTCGCCGACCGAATTCGGCATTGTCGCCTTTGCCGTCAGCATTGCCAGCGTGGGCGTTGCCCTGGCCCCGGCGGGCTTCCGCGAGGCGCTGATCCAGCGCGAAAAGATCAGTTCGGCTCATCTCGATACCGTGTTCTGGCTCTGCCTGGGGGCCGCGGTGGTCATCTATGCAGCCCTCTGCGTCGCCGGACCATTCATCGGCAGTGCGGCAGGGCAGCCGCTGCTGGCCCTGCTCATTCCGCTGATGGCGGCGCGCGTCATTTTCGACATGGCCGCCGCCGTGCCCAATGCTCTGATCGTGCGCACCATGTCGTTCAAGATGCTGGCCCTGCGCACGACGGTGGCGTCGGTGGTGACCGCGCTCGTCTGCCTGGGCCTGCTCTGGGCCGGTTTCGGTCTCTGGGCCCTGGCATTCTCGCAGCTGGCCGGCTCGATTGCGGCCTGTATCGGGGCCATGGTGGGCGCGCGCTGGCTGCCGGGACTGCGCTTCGACCGGAGTGCTTTGGCCGACCTGCGCGCCTTTGGCCTGTTTTCCAATGGCAACCACTTCATCACCACGATCAATATCGACCAGCTGCTGATCGGCGCGCTGATGGGGCCGACCTGGCTGGGCATCTACAGCTTTGCCCGCCGCATCTTCCAGATCCTGACCGACCTGCTCTCCGGTGCCCTCAACCTGGTGTCCTATTCGCTGCTGTCGTCGATGCAGCGGGAACCGGACAAGCTGCGCGAGGCCTATCTGCTGGGCACCTTCGCCTCCTCGGTGGTGGCCTTCCCGGTCTTTGCCGGGCTGGCGCTGGTCGCTGGCGATCTCATCCCCTTCGCCTTTGGCGCCGCCTGGATTCCGGCCGTGCCGGTGGTACAGGCCTTTTGCGTGCTGGGGCTGCTGACCGCCGTAGGCATCCTGCAATCGTCGCTGATCCGCAGCCAGGGCAAGGCCAATCTGTGGTTCTACTATATCCTGGGCAAGCAGGCCGTGACGGTGCTGTACATTTTCCTGTTTGCCAGCTGGGGCGTGGTGGCGCTGACCACCTCGCTGGTCATCCTCAACGTCCTGCTCTGGCTGCCAACGCTGCACATGGTGGTCAGTCTGCTGGGGATCTCGATCTGGACCTATCTGCGCTCGTTCGCAGTGCCGGTGGCGGCAACTCTGGTCATGGGCCTTTGCGGCTGGCTGGTGCAGCATGAACTGGCCGCGATGGAGCCGCTGCTGCGGCTGGGCGCAACAATAGGCGCCGCAGCCTTGAGCTACGGCGCCATGATTGGGCTGCTGGGAAGATCGCGGATCGAAACCCTGCTCGGCTTCGTCCGCCGGCGGCGCGGCTAGGCCGCTGCCACCCGACTGCGGACGAAACCATCCACCGCCGTCTGGGCGCGTTCGGTTACCTGCAGGATCATGGCGTCGCTACTGAGCTGCGGTTCGAGGCGGGCCATCTGCTGGAGGTGGCGGGCGGCAATCGAGGTGAAGGCCTTGTTGGGCAGGGCGGCCAGGGGTGAGGCGCTGAGGCGGCCCACCTTGCCCAGGCTGCCGCCGCGGCCGGTCTTGCCGATATAGTATTCGAGCACGCTGCTGGGCTTGAGCGGGTTCAGCCGCACGTCGAGATCAAGCGCGCCGGCCCAGTCGAGCCACTTCTTGTGATGGCCGCCATAGATGGGCAGAGCGCCGATCCAGGGCGTGCGCAGGGCATCGGCGACAATGGCGCCGTGCATGGCCTCGGTGATGAGCAGGCGTGCCCCCTGGATCTGGCTGAGCACCTTCTCCACCGGCTCGGTGGCATCGATCAGCGTGATGCCGGCCTGGCGGCAGGCCTCGGCCCAGTTGCCGCGCTCCAGGCTCTCGTAATGTGGCATGAAGGCGACGCCCACGGACTTGTCGGGGGGCGGCAGGTCCATGGCGCGCAGCAGGATGGCGCTGTCGCAGATCGACAGGTCCGGCGCGATGTTGAGGGTTTTGGCGGTGTTGGGGCCCCGCACGAAGCGGATATCCCAGCTGCCGTCATGCACGTCTGGCAGGCCCATATAGCCGGCATAGCCCGAACCCATGACGAATTTGCGCGATTGGGCCGGCAGATGGTCGCCGATGATGGAGCCGATGCCGACGAACAGCTCGGATTCGTCTTCATCGAGGAAGCCCTTGGGCATCAGAGCCGGCCAGACATGCAGGTTCAGCTCGTCGCCGAAATTGGGCACTTTGCCGCGAAAGAATACCAGTTTCATCGTTAGTCCCCTTGCTCCTGGCACAGGATGGAATCATCGAAGGCGCAGTCCTCGCCCAGCGGGGTGAAGGCGACCCAGTCCACGTCGAGCGCTATGGGCGCGGTGACGGGAGTGAAGGCGCCCATCCAGTCGGTCAGCGTGTCCGAGCCCCACAGGCTGAAGAAGATGCGCTGCGGATTTTTGGGAATGGTCTTGGGGTCGTCCACGGTGCGGACCAGCTCGCCATCGATGTAGAAGCGAAGGCGGTCAGGCTCCCAAGTAAAGGCATAGGTGATGAAATCGGCGTCTGATGGGTGGGGCAGCGCGTGGGACTGGCCGCTGCCAACCTTGCCGTCGCCGCTGATGCCGTTGACAAAGGTGGTGGTGTCGACCTGGCTGGTGTCGCGCAGCAGCACTTCGAAGTCGATCTCGTCATGCGGCTTGCTCTGCTGGGCCCCGATATAGCTGAAAAAGGCGGCGTTGAGCCCCGATCCGCCGGGCGTCTTCATGCGCGTCTCGAAGGTGCCATAGCCGAAGGCGGTGCGGGTCTGGATCTCGCCGCAGCGATATTGGCGATCGTTCTTGGGCACGGGCGCAAAGCCAACCTTGAGCATTCCATCCGTGGCGGTGGCCTGATCAGTCGACCAGACGCAGTTCTGGTGGGCGCCGTTGCTCCAGCCGTCCGAAACGTACCAGCGCTTGAGATCAAGCGAGTCGAAGTCGTCGTGAAAGGCGGTGCCCTGAGCCAGGGCTGGACCCGCCTGGAGCAGTGCGAGGGTGCCCAGGGCGTAGAACAGGCGTGGTGCGATCATGGTGTCAGCTCCAGTCGCGCGACCACAACGTCGCCCGCTTCGATTGAGGTATTAAGGTCGGCAGCGACTTCCTCGCCATTGCGGACGATGGTGTAGCTGATGGTGGGTGCCGCATTGCCCGGCACGGACAGGCCGGTGAACAGCGCGGCCTCCTGCACCAGGCCTTGCTGGGTGGTGATCTTGAGCTGCAGGGCGGCGATCTGCCCGTCCACGGTCTGGCGCTCGAGCGACAGGTCGGACAGGTGCTGATCGGTCAGCTGGGCCTGTTCGCGCTCGGCCGCCGCAATGTCCTGCTGGGCCTGCATGGTGGTGGTCTGGGTATCGAGCAGGCGTGATTCCAGATCGGAGACGCTGGTCTGCAGCGACGCCACGCGCGAGGCCAAAGCCAGGCCGTCATCGGAGAGCGCGGTGACCTTTTCGAGCTGTTCGCGGGCCAGTACCAGTTGCGCCTCGGTGCCGGTCGCCTTCTGCCCGAAGGCGTCGATCTGCCGGTTCAGCAGGGTGATCTGATCGGCCAGCGAGCTTGATTGCGCCGCCGCCTGCCGCCGCTGCGCCGACAGGATGGCGGCTTCGGCAGCGAGCAGGGCGTTGAGGTCATCGGCCTCGGCAAGCTCGGGCGGCACTGCGATGGCTTCTTCCCCTGCCAGTTCGGCGTCGAGCCGGGCCCGGCGGACCAGCAGGCGGCGGTACTCGTCCTGTAGCACCTGCAGCGTGCCCGACGTGGTGAGCATTTCCCGCTCGGGGCGGGCCGCGGCGTCGGCGGTGCGGCGCTCGCCGCCGGCCAGAGCGAGGGCCTTGACCACCGTCAGGTTGGGCGCGAACGGATATTCGCCGGGCGTGCCGACATCGCCGGTCACATAGATCGGGCCATAGGCAGAGACTTCAACGGTGACGGTGGGGGCCGTGCTCAGGCCTAGGGTCTGCTGCAGGGTGGTCCCCAGGCTGGCCGCCAGATCGGCGCTGCTCTTGCCGGTGCCCTCGACGGCGCCGAGCATGGGAAAGTTGACGGTGCCATCGGCGCCCACGACATAATCGCCGCTCAGCGCGGTCCATTCCTCGAAGGTAGAGCTGCCGGCATTCCACTGAACCACCCTGATGGTCAGCGTATCGGAGACGCCCAACGTGTAGGGCGTGGCCGCCTGCACGGTGCCCAGCCAGGCCAGGCTGATGCAAAGGCCGATGGCGAGCCGCAGGGATGGTGGATTGTGGTGCGGGGCAGTGCTTGGCAAATACCCGTCCTCGCTGCTGATGGTGTGGACGAGGATTGTCCATAGCGATCGTGCTCGCAATGGGGCGAGGCTGGGGCGAAGCCTGCCTCGATTATCCGGATATCACTATAAGCATATGAAAATACTATGTTTTCGGCTTGGGATGGATAGTTGCCACCCCAGTCAGGGCTGGCATGCGCGGAGTGGACAGCCGGACTTCCAGCCGCGCCGCGCGGCTGGTGGCATTGCGGCGGACGACCATGCCGGCCGGGGCAAATCCGAGCGAGGCCAGGCGGCGACGCTGTTGTGGCGACAAAGCGGGCCAGACCAGCCGGCGCTCGGCGTCGGCGAGCGCGCCAAACTCCTGCTGGTGCACATTGCTGCGGGTCTGCACCCCGAAGATCTGCAGGTTGGTTTCCTCGCTGAGCTGCAGCAGGGCGGCAAACAGGCGGGCGGCCCGCTGCGGCGACAGCTGCAGATTGCGGTCGAAATAGACCGCGGCCTCTTCCAGCTCCGTATCCTGAAGCTGGGTCTGGACGTGGCGGATGATGTCCTGGCAGGTCTGCTGCTTGAGCCTGGCGGTCAGGCCATGGGCATAGGCCCGAGCTTCCTTGGGTCCCAGCGGCTGGCCGTCAATATCAGCGCTGATATTGTAGCGGCTGACGCAGCTCTCGCAGATCCAGATCGCCTGGCTCTGCCGGGTTACCGCATAGGTCACGCGCAGCGCGCTGCGCCCGCAAAAACCGCAGGCGCTGCTGATGGTCACGTCGTCGCTCAGCTGCCACGTAAAACGCCATTCGCGGGTGTCCCCCACATGGTCAAGCAAGGTGTACCGGTTTTGAACCAAAGCTTATTCTCTTGGTGGTTGCGGGGGCGATTGCGAATGGCCGGCGCACCGAGCTGACATGCGTGTGGTCAACGCGGCATTTGAGCAAGGACCCTCATCCAGGCGGCTGATGCAATCGTGCCATCACCTAAGCGTGAATTCCGGCTACAGCATGGCGACGGGGGTGGGGACCAGTTGGCGGATCGCGCCGTGTCGGTGGATCGGGTTGGCGGAATGCTGCTCCTGGCCTGACGCAGCCGGACAATCGGGCGTCGCGCGGTGCGCCAAGACCATGGAAAAATACCCAAAGCTTTGAACGATGCTTTGGCGCATAGTCTAGTCAGCGTCAAAAAGGGACTTGGCCATGACCACGACTGCACAAAGCCTCAATCTCAAGCGGAACAAGCTGAAGGCGTCCGCAAGTGAGGCCTCGACACTGGCCCATGCGGAGCGCGAACTTGCCGATCAGCAGCATCTGGTGGCGCACAATCTGGAACTCCTGGCAGAAGACCTCTCTGTCCAGGTCAGCGCCGTGGAAGCGGAAATAAAGGCCATCGAAACCAAATAGGCATGGTCAAATCGGGCGGCCGGTTCTCCCCGACCGCTCACACCGCCCGAGGGCGCGAACACGACTCCGATTCTCCCACGCATTCATTGCAGATCGGATTTGGAACGGCTCTCGAGGCCGGGCAATTGCATGCATGCTCCGTCCCATCACGCTCACCGGAGACAGGTGCCCTAGCCAGGAGGGGGTTTCGCCAGATGAAATGCCGCGACGCACCAGGTGCGCGGGGTGGGCGGAACTGGCAGTGTTTGGCAAAGTGCTGAATGCACTGGGAGGAGAACACAATGCTGAAGCAACAAAAACCCGTAAGCGCCACGGTCCTCGCAGCGATACTGGCTGTGTCGACGGGTGCGCCGACCTTCGCGCAGGATGCCTATCCCGTCGATACGGTGACCATGGTGGTGCCCTATGCAGCCGGCGGGGCCGGCGACATCGTGGGTCGCCTGGTGGCCGATGAACTCAGCCGCCGCCTGGGGGTGAACTTCGTCGTCGAGAATGTGGGCGGCGCCAGCGGCGCGATCGGTGCCGAACAGGTGTCGCGCGCGCCGGCTGACGGCAGCACGCTGCTGCTGGCGGGCAATGCCATTTTCACCACGGCGCCGCATCTGGCCGATGTCGGATTCGAACCCTTCGAGGACTTTACCGCGATCGCCAATGTGAGCGAGGCGGTGCGCATGCTGGTGGCGTCCAAGTCGCTGCCGGTGACGACCGTCGAAGAGTTCGTCGCCTATGGCAAGGAACATCCCGGCGAGATGAACTATGGCTCGGTCGGCGTCGGTTCAACGGGTCATGTGGCTACGGTGGACATGCTCAACGTCATGGGAATCGAGGCGACGCATATCCCGTACAAGGGGGCTTCGGAAGTCGTGCAGGCGGTACTGGCCGGCGACATACAGTTCATGATGGACGCAGCCGCCGTGGCCCAGGCGCGGCAGGACGCGGTCACTGCTCTGGCCGTTCCCGGGAGCGAGCCCCTGGCCGAATTCCCTGACGTTCCCGCGCTTGCCTCGGTCGGCTATGACAGTATCAGCGGCACGGGCTGGCAGATGGTCATGGGTCCGGCCGGCATGCCTGCAGAGGTCGTGAGCATGGTCGAGAGCGCGCTCAAGGAAGCCAGCACCGACGCTGAATTTGTCGACAAGCTGACCAAGGCCGGCGTGTCGCCGCGCTTCATGGCCAGCGCCGACCTCGATGCCGCCCTGCGGTCCGACTATGAGCGCTTTGACGAGTTGCTGACCGGGCTTGGCCTGGCACAATAATCACGCCCTGTTTGACGGCTGGCAGCGCCCGTATGACGCTGCCGGCCGTTGTGTGTCATGAGTTGCAACGGCTTTGAGGTAGATGATGACTGGCCTGAGTTCCGAGCTTGCCGATTGGGCAATCGGCTTTTCGCTCGACGCAGCGCCGGCCGAGGTCATCCACAACACCCGGCTGCGGCTGCTCGACGTAGTGGGTGTCATGATCGCTTCGGACAGTCATCCCAGCGTCGCCTCGGCGCGTCGGGCCGTCGCTGACGCCGATGCCGGCGGGCAGGGCGCGCACAGCCTGATGGATAAGCAGCAAACCGCACCCGCCAGCGCCGCCTTCATCAATGGCGTGGCTGCGGCGGTGCTCGAATTCGACGACACGCATCTGTCGACCAATATTCACGCCACCTGCGTCGTGGCTGCAGCCGCGCTGCCGATCGCCCAGGCTGGCGCCATGTCGGGCCGGGCGCTGCTCGAGGCCGTGCTGGTGGGCTCGGAGATTGTCTGCCGGCTCGGCCAGGTCACCCCGGTTCGCATGCACGAGATGGGCTTTCACCCTACCAGCGTCTATGGCGTCTTTGCCGCCGCCTATGCGGTGGCGCGGTTGCGCGGCCTGCCGCTCCAGCAGATGGCCGATGCCGTGGGCACGGCTGCCAGTCTGTCGTCGGGCTCGATTGCCTCCTTTGAGGACGGCACGTCGACCAAGACCATGCATGTCGGCTTTGCGGCCGCCGCTGCCGTGCGCGCCGTCGCGTTGGCAAAGCACGGCATTTCGGGTCCCGGCAAGGTTTTCGAGGGCCGTTTTGGCTGGTATCGCAGCCATGTGCAGGCGGCCGAGAGCTTCGATTTTGATGCGTTGACCCGGGAACTGGGCACGCGCTGGGAACTGCTCAACATTGCCCCCAAGCTCTATCCCTGCGCCTATACGCTGATGCCCTTCATTGCGGCGTCGCTGGCCCTGCGCGAACAGCACGGCATCGATCCGGCAAGGGTCAAAGAGATCCGCTGCGAGATCATGCCACGCTCGTTCCGCACGGTCTGCGAGCCGGTCGAGGACAAAAGGCGCCCCCGCACGTCCTGGCATGGCCGCATCAGCTTGCAGCATACCGTCGCCGAGGCGCTGGCCCTAGGGCGGTTCGACAAGTCGGCTTATGCGGAAGCGAGCCTGCGTGACCCGGTCATCAATGCGCTGGCAGACAAGGTCATCTACCTGCCCGATCCCATCGCTGCCGCCGATACCAGCCGCTCGCGCGGCGTGGTGACGGTCGAGATGCTGGATGGGCGCGTGTTCAGCCACACTGTGGAGGACATGCTGGGCACGGCGCGCAATCCCGCCGGCGAGGCGGTCTATATCGAGAAGTTCCGCGCCAATGCCGACGGCGTGATTGCGGCCGGGCAGGCCGACCAGCTCATCGACAGCCTGCTGCGCATCAACCAGATCCCAGATGTCGAGAGGCTCTTGGCGCCGCTGCAGCGCTAGACACGTCCAAGGCCGCCGGGCTCCCAAACAAGAACGCCGCCACGATATTGTGGCGGCGTTCTTGTTTGTGGCTTGCGCGTCTGGCTAGTCCGTCGCCTCGGCCCGGCCGCGGCGAACGAAGGAGGTAGTCGTGGCCGCCAGCACGGCCACGCCAATGAGCACCAGCGTGAGGCTGATGGGTCGCTCGAGAAAGACCATGGGATCGCCACGCGACAGGGTCATGGCGCGACGGAAATTCTCCTCGAACATCGGGCCGAGGATAAAGCCCAGGATGAACAGGGCCGGATTGCAGCCCGCGGCCTTGAGCAGGTAGCCGAGCACGCCGAAGAAGACGAGCGAGTAGATGTCGAAGGCAGACGAACTGAGCGTGAACACCCCGACACAGGCGAAAGCCAGCACGAAGACATAGAGCCAGTGATAGGGGACCCGCAGCAGCCGGACCCAGAGGCCGATCAATGGCAGGTTGAGAACGACCAGCAACAGGTTGCCGATCCACATCGAGACGATCAGGCCCCAGAAGAGCTGGGGATGGTCGCCCATCATGCGGGGGCCGGGCTGGACGCCGTGGATCATGAAGGCGCCCAGCATCAGCGCCATGGTGGGGCTGCCGGGGACGCCCAGCAGCAACGTTGGAATGAAGGCGGTCTGGGACGCGGCATTGTTGGCGGCCTCGGGCGCCGCGACGCCCTCGACCGCACCCTTGCCGAAGCGCTCCGGCTGCTTTGAGGCGCTTTTTTCGACCATATAGGCGGTGAAGGAACTCATGGCGAGGCCGGCGCCGGGCAGGACACCGAGCAGTGCGCCGAGGCCGGTGCCGCGCAGGACTGCGGGCCAAGAGCGACGGAAGTCGTCGCGGGTCGGCCAGAGCCGGCCGATCTTGCTGGAGGATACGGCCTGGCCCTGCGGTTCGCCGATATTGCCGATGATCTCGGCCACGGCAAACAGACCCACTGCCAGGACGGCGAATTCAACGCCGTCGCGCAGTTCGGGTATGCCGAAGGTGAAGCGGAACAGGCCGGTCGAAACGTCGGACCCGGCGGTGCCAAAGACCATGCCGAGCAGGGCGACGCCGATGCCCTTGACCACGCCGCCGCGGGTCATGGCCGCCGTGCTGAGCAGCGCGACAAAGACCAGGGCGGCATACTCGGCGGCGCCGAACCGCATGGCGATGGCCGCCAGCGGCGGGCCGGCCAGGGCAATCATCAGCGTCCCAACCGTACCGGCAAAGAACGAGCCGAGCGCGGCCACCGCCAGCGCGGCGCCCGCACGGCCTTGTCGCGCCATCTGGTGGCCATCGATACAGGTCACCGCCGAAGAGGCTTCGCCGGGCAGGTTGACCAGGATGGAGGTGGTGGAGCCGCCATAAGCGGCGCCGTAAAAGATGCCGGCCAGCATGATGATCGAGGCTTCCGGCGTGAGGCCGAAGGTCAGCGGCAGCAGCAGCGAGATGGTGATGATGGGACCGACGCCGGGCAGCACGCCAATGGCTGTGCCCAGGGTAACGCCCATCAGGCAATAGAGCAGGTTGACCGGGGTAACGGCGACCTGCAGCCCCATGGCCAGTGAGGAAAAGAGGTCCATGCTCAAAATCTCCAGGCCACGAGGCGGAACGGGATGCCGAGGCCAAAGTAGAAGATGGCGACGATGAGGGTGGCGACGGCCACGAGCACAGCGAGCAGTTCAAGCTTGCGCCCGCCCGCATCGGCAAACCAGCTGATGCCCACCAGCGCGGCCAGCGCCGGCAGCAGGCCAAGCCGGTCGATCAGCAGGCCGAAGGCGAGAATGGCGCCCAGGATGAACAGCAGGGGCCGGGTTTCCCGGCGCGAGAAAGCCGAGACGAGCTGCTCTCCCGTCTGCCGCGCAGCGCGGGTCTGGACCAGCTGCACCACGCCCATGACACACAGGCCCGCCCCGACCAGCATGGGCATGGCGCCCGAGCCGAGGGCGGCCATTGTGCCAAAGCCATAGCCGTAGCCGATGGCAATGGCGAGGGCACCGAAGACAAGGAAGATCAAGGCAGCGAGAAGGTCGGCATGGATGGTCATGGCTCGGCAGTCCGGTTGGGTGATGATCGATTTCTGACGCTAGTCGGTCGCCGAGTCGACGCCCAACCCTCGCGGTATGGGCGGCGCGGAACAAGGCCATTGACCGGCAGTTCCGGCAGGCGGAACGCTGGTGCATCCAGGCCATCGTTCCATCCAGCGAAAACGCGGTGACGGCCGGTTTGCGAGGAGGGCGCAAGCTGATAGCCCGGTAGTCAAACAGGAGCGGTCAGTTTGCGTGTTGTTCAAATCACACGGCCAGGGGGGCCGGAAGTACTCGATATCGTCGAGCGGCGCATGCCTGCGCCTGGCCCCGGCGAGGTGCTGCTGGAAGTCTATGCCGCCAGCGTCAATCGTCCCGATATCCAGCAGCGGCGCGGGCTCTATCCGCCACCGCCCGGCGTGACCGATATTCCCGGGCTCGACGCTGCGGGACGGGTTGCCGCCCTTGGCGAGGGTGTCGAGTCGCTCAAGGTTGGCGACGCGGTCTGTGCCCTGAGCAATGGCGGCGCCTATGCCGACTTCGTGGTGGTGCCGGCGGTGCAATGCATGCCGGTTCCGGCAGGCCTCAGTTTCATCGAGGCGGCCTCGCTGCCGGAGGCCTTCTTCACGGCCTGGAACAATATCATCTGGCTGGGCCGCCTGGCCGAGGGCGAGACGCTGCTGATCCAGGGTGGCACGAGCGGCGTCGGCATGGCCGGCATGCAGATGGCCAAGCTGCTGCGCGGGGCCCGCGTCTTTGCCACGGCAGGAAGCGCGGAGAAGCGCGCGGCCTGCATGGATCTGGGCGCCGATGCCGTGTTCGACTATCGGGATGACTGGCCCGAGGCCATCCGCCAGCATGCCGGCGCGCATAGCCTCGACGTGGTGCTGGACGCGCAGGCGGGGCCCTATGTGCAGCAGCAGCTGGACCTGCTGGCCCCCGATGGCAGGCTGGTCTTCATCGCCAGCCACCAGGGCGCCACGGCCGAGGTCAATATTCGCGATCTGGTGCGGCGCCGCCTGACACTGACCGGCTCGACGCTGCGGCCGCGACCGGCCGCCTATAAAGGGCGCATCGCCGCGGCCCTGGTCGATGCGGTCTGGCCGCTGCTGGCGGATGGCAGCATGGTCACCCGCATTCACGCGGTGTTCCCGCTCACCGCGGTGCGGCAGGCGCATGAGCTGCTCGACGCCAATGAACAGCTCGGCAAGGTGGTGCTGGCGGTCAATGCCGACCACGCCGACGAGCGCCCCTAGGCGCTCAGGGGATCGAGCCGAATTCGCTGACGTCGACCGACATGTTGCGCGACAGCCGGCCGAGGTCATCAGAAATGGCCACGGCGGCCGATTGCAGGATAGGGGCGAAGCGCTGGCAGGCCTCCAGTTCGGAGGCAAAGGCGGACTTGAAATAGGTCAGGCCCAGGCTGGCCAGGACGCGGCCTTCCTGTGTCAGCATGAGAATGCTGCTGTCGCCGGGCGGCACGAAGACGACGGAATAGCCGGGCACGACCTCGGCCCCGGCAGCGGTGGTAACCTCCACCTGGGTCTCCGCGTCGGGAATGATCACGGCATACTCGTCGGGCTGGGCGCTGCGCACGAAACTGCCGCCGGCCACGGCCTTGCTATAGGCCAGGACGAAGTTCTGCCCGCGGGCAATCCAGGTCTCGCCGCCGGCGTCGCTGACCTGCGGCTCGGTGCCATAGAACAGCGCCAGTTGGGAGCCGAAGAAGCTGGTATGCACCCAGCCGGCCTCGGGCTTGGAGCCGCTGCCGGCCAGGGTGGATCGGGGGTCGCTCGCAGTATACATGATGGGTCCATCCTTTGTTGTCGCATCGGCCTGAGGCCGGAGGGTCGACGCTCACGCCGGGAGCGGCGCCTGCTTTTTAAGTCCGAGGATTTCGCGCGCCTCACCGGGGGTGGCCATGGTGCCGCCCAGGTCGCGCACCATGCGCACGGCCTTTTCGACGAGCTGGGTATTGCTCCGGGCCAGCACGCCCTTTTCGAGGATGATATTGTCTTCCAGCCCGACCCGCACATGGCCGTCCAGCAGCCAGGCCTGGGCCAGCATGGGGAATTCAAAGCGGCCCACGCCGCAGCCGCCCCAGTTCGACCCAGCCGGCAGCAGGCTGCGCAGATAGGCCAGCGTTTCGGGCGTGGCGATCGCGCCATAGCGGATGCCCAGCACGATCTGGCAAAAGACCGGCGCCTCCAGCTTGCCCTGCCGCACCATGTCGTTGAGCAGCTGGATATCGCCGCTGTCGAAGGCTTCGATCTCGGGACGGACGCCGGCCGCCTGGATGCGCTCGGCCATGATCGTGAGGTTAGTCGGCGTGTTGATGACCACCGAGGTGCCCGAATACATGGTGTTGAAGTCGAGGCTGCACAGTTCGGGACGCAGGGCCTCGATATGGGTGACACGGGGTTCGGGACGGATCAGCGTCGTGCCGGGCGCGGCGACACTGGGATTGTCCTCGCTGGGAACGAAGCGCTGCCCAGGCCCCGTCGTCAGGTTGATGACGACGTCCTCGTCGGCCGCGCGCAGGCGTTCGACCACTTCACGATAGTGCTTGAGCTCCATGCTCGGTCGGCCATCGTCGTGGCGCACATGCACATGGATGATGGCCGCGCCGGCACGGATCGCCTCGAGGCCGGCATTGGCAATCTGTTCGGGCGTCACGGGCAGGTAGGGGGTCTGGGCCAGCGTCGTGATATTGCCCGTCACCGCGCAGGTGAGGATGGTCGGATTGGCCACTTTGGGGTCCTTTGAACAGCACACTGGCGCGCTAGGTCCCACTGCTGCGGCCGCAACGGCAATGCGTTTCGTCCGGCGTTTCGCTTGAAGAAACGACCCACCGGCCATTTCGCACAGGGAAACGGTGGCCGTTCAAGGTCGGTGACCTGAGCGGTGGTGTGTAGAAGGAGCGGACAAGGAGATCACATGTCCGACCCGCGCCCGCATTTTTCCTCGTTCCGTCAACGCCTGCTCGAGCGGCAGCGCTTGTTCGGCACTTTCGTCAAGCTGCCGACCACGCAGGTCATCGAGATGCTGGGCCAGATCGGCTATGATTTCATCATCATCGACCAGGAGCATGCCCCGCTTGATCGGGCCATGACCGACCTGATGATCTTTGCCGCGCGGGCGTCCAACCTGGCGCCTATTGTCCGGCTTGCCGAATTCACCGAGGCCAATGTGCTGTCCGCCCTGGACTGCGGCGCCATGGGCATCATGGTGCCGCATGTGGCGTCAGTGGAAAAGGCGGCGGCCATTGTCCGCGCGGCGCATTATTCGGGCGGCAGCCGCGGCTTTGTCGGGCTGTCGCGCGCCAGCAACTGGGGCAGCGCCGGCCCTGTCCAGCATATGGCGCTGCAGGACAGCCAGATTGCGGTGATCCCGATGATCGAGGATCAGCACGCCATCGACCTGGCTGGTGATATTGCCCGCGTCGAGGGCATCGACGCGCTGTTTGTCGGCCGCGGGGATCTGACCGCATCGTTCCGCGATGATCCCGAAGCGGCCAGCAAGGTCGGTGAGATTGCCCGACGCGTAGCCGCCGCCGCCCAAGACGCCGACACGCCGCTGATGATGCTGCCCACCAGCCGGGCCGACTTTGACTTTGTCGCGTCCATCGGCGCGTCAGCCATGGTGATTTCCAGCGATCACGGCTTCATCCGCTCGGCTGCCACGGCGGCGCTCAAGGATTATGGTGCCTGACGCGGCGGCGCGGGCAGGGGAGATTGCTATGCCATTGATCGAGATTCCACCGCTGGCGGTGCCGCGCACGGTGCTGGTCACCGGCGGCAGCAGCGGCATCGGACGGGCGACGGCGGCACGGCTGGCTGCGCTCGGCTCGGCGGTCGTCATCGGCTACAACAGCCGGGCGACGCTGGCCGATGAGGTCGTTGCCGGCCTGGCGGGCAGCGGCCACCTGGCCCTGCGCATTGCCATGGACGATGCCGAGTCGATCACCGCCGCGGCGGCGGTCATCGAGCAGCGTTTCGGCAGCCTCGACGCGCTGGTCAATTCCGGTGGCTCCACCACCCCGGTCGCCGCCGGCGATCTCGATGCGCTGAGCGACGCGATTTTCGACCAGACGGTGATGATCAATCTGCGCGGGCCATTCGCCATGGTGCGCGCCTTCCGGGCCTTGCTCGAGCGCGGCAATGGCGCAGCCATCGTCAATGTCTCGTCCATTGCGGCGCGCACCGGCCTGGGCAGCAGCCTGGCCTATGTGGCGGCCAAGGCGGGTGTCGACGCCCTGACCATTGCGCTGGCCAAGGTGCTGGCGCCCAGGGTGCGGGTGTTTTCAGTGTCGCCAGCGGGGGTGGATACCGGCTTCGTGCCTGGCCGCAGCCGCGAGCAGCTGGAAAAGACCGCCGAGCGCTTGCCACTGGGCCATGTCACCACCCCCGATGACGTGGCCCGGGCCGTGGTGGCCTGCATCGTCAACCTTACCAGTTCGACGGGAATCGTGGTGCCGGTCGATGAGGGCCGGCATCTCTGAACCAGGCATTCGCCTGACGGAACGCGCCGCCTCGCGCGTTGCGGCCGCGGGCGGATGATCTACTACTGAGGCAGTAATTGCCCGACGGGCACAAGGTAGGCCGGCATGGACAGGTTGAAATTCTATATTGACGGCAAGTGGGTCGATCCCGCCGTTCCCGCGACGCTTGGCGTGATCAATCCGGCTACCGAAGAGAGCTTTGCCCGGATCAGCCTGGGCTCGGCGGCCGATGTCGATCGCGCCGCGGCGGCGGCCCGTCGCGCCTTTGCCTTCTATGCCGAGACCAGCGTCGCGCAGCGCCTGGGTTGGTTGAACGGCATCATCGATGGCTTCCGGGCCCGGCTGCCTGAGCTGGCGCGCACCATGACGCTGGAAATGGGCTCGCCCATCACCTTTGCCACCGAGCGCCAGGCGACCGTAGCGCTGTTCCACTTCGAGGAAGCGGTGCGCGTCCTCACCGATTTTGCCTTCGAAGAGCGCATGGGCGCCGGCATCGTCCGCCATGAGCCGATCGGCGTCTGCGGGCTGATCACGCCCTGGAACTGGCCGCTCAACCAGGTGGCCTCCAAGGTGGCGCCCGCCATTGCGACTGGTTGCACGGTGGTGCTGAAGCCCAGCGAGATGGCGCCGCTCAGCGCCATGATCCTGGCCGAGATCATCCATGATGCCGGCCTGCCGCCGGGTGTCTTCAACCTGGTCAATGGCGACGGGCCAACGGTGGGTGAGGCGATTGCCGCTCATCCCGAGGTGGACATGGTGTCCTTCACCGGCTCGACCGGCGCCGGCATCCGCGTGGCCATGCTCGCCGCCCCTACGGTCAAGCGCGTGGCGCAGGAGCTGGGCGGGAAATCGGCCAATATCATCCTCGACGATGCTGACCTGCGTGCCTCAGTTATCGCCGGCGTGCATGCCTGCTACACCAATGCCGGCCAGAACTGCCAGTCGCCCACGCGCATGCTGGTGCATGTTTCGCAGCGCGAGGCGGCCTTTGACGCGGCGCAGGCGGCCGTGGCCAGCATCCGCCTGGGCGATCCGCTGCTGCCAGAAACCACGCTGGGGCCACTGGTCAGCCAGGGCCAGTTCGACAAGGTGCAAAGGCTCATCCAGGCAGGCCTCGACGAAGGCGCGACGCTGGTTGCCGGCGGCCTGGGCCGCCCGGCCGCGATGAACCACGGCTATTACGTCCATCCCACCGTGTTCGGCGATGTCACGCCGCAGATGACAATTGCGCGCGAAGAGATCTTTGGTCCCGTGCTGTCGATCCTTAATTACGAGACCGAGGACGAGGCCATCGACATCGCCAATGACACGCCCTTCGGTCTGGCCGGCTTTGTCCAGTCAGGTGACCCGGAGCGGGCGCTCAAGCTGGCCAGGCGGATCCGCGCCGGCCGGGTCTATCTCAACGGCGCGGCGTTCGACCGCAGCCTGCCCTTCGGTGGCTACAAGCAATCCGGCAATGGTCGGGAATTCGGTGTCTACGGCTTCCGGGAATATCTCGAGGTCAAAGCCGTGCTGGGCTATCCCGGCTAGGCATACAAAGCTGGCGTTCGACCGGCAAAGAAGGCGTCAGCACAGGAGGAGTGCCCGTGAAACTAACTCAGGATGTCGTTCAGGGAGGCCTGTTCCTTGCCATTGGCCTGACGGCCCTGCTGATGGGGCTGCAATATCCATTGGGCACGCCGGGGCGGATGGGGCCGGGCTTTTTCCCGATCATCATCTCCGCTCTGCTGTGCCTGACCGGCATCGGCATCCTGCTGCGCGCGCGGCCCGGCACGTCCGAGGTCATCCACATGACGCGGTGGCTGCCGCTTCTCATCGTCTCGGGCGCGATCATTGCCTTCGGTTACCTGCTCGACAAGCTGGGCCTGCCCCTGGCCGTGCTGCTGCTCTGCATCGGGGCGGCTTCGGCCAGTATTCGCTTTCAGTTCGACTGGAAGGCCGTTGCCGGCGCCGCGGTGTTTTCGCTGATTTGCGGCATTTTGTTCGTCACCCTGCTTGGTTTGCCCATACCGCTGGTCGGTAGCTGGCTGCAGGCAATGGGCGCCCCCTGATAACTCCCGGAGTTCGACATGGATATCTTCAGCGGGCTGCTGCTCGGCCTCCAGACGGCCAGCACGCTCACCAATTTCACCTATTGCTTTGCCGGCGTGCTGCTGGGCACCGCCGTGGGCGTGCTCCCGGGACTGGGGCCGATCGCCACCATTTCCATGCTGCTGCCCTTCACCTTCGGCCTGCCCGTCGATACGGCGCTGATCATGCTGGCCGGCATTTTCTACGGCTCGCAATATGGTGGCTCGACCACGGCGATCCTGATGAACCTGCCCGGCGAGGCGTCTTCGGTGGTGACCACGCTGGACGGGCATGCCATGGCCAAGCAGGGCAAGGCCGGTCGCGGCCTGGCCGCGGCGGCCATTGGCAGCTTCTTTGCTGGTACCGTCGGGACCCTGTTCATCGTCATTGCCGCGCCGCTGCTGGCGGGCATGGCGCTGAGCTTCGGACCCACCGAATATTTCTCGCTGATCGTGCTGGGCCTCGTCACCTCGATGGTGCTGACCTCGGGCTCGCTGCTGACCGGGTTCGGCATGGTGCTGCTCGGCATGCTGCTGGGCATGGTGGGGACCGACGTCAATTCGGGCGCCGCCCGCTATACGTTCGGCTCCCCCGACCTGATGGACGGGCTCAATTTCGTCGTCATTGCCACCGGCATTTTCGGCCTGGGGGATGTGCTGGCCAATCTCGAACACGAGAGCAGCCGCGCGGCCAGCATCGCCAAGGTCAGCTCGCTGTTTCCCACCCGCGAGGACTGGCGGCGGATGACCGGCCCGATCTTGCGCGGCACCGGCATCGGCGTGCTGCTGGGCGTGCTGCCCGGCGCCGGCCTGCTGCTGTCATCATTCTCGGCCTATGCGCTGGAAAAGAAGATCTCCAGACATCCCGAGGAATTCGGCAAGGGCGCCATCGAGGGCGTGGCCGCGCCCGAAGCCGCCAATAATGCGGCCGCCCAGACGGCCTTCATCCCCATGCTCACCCTGGGCCTGCCCGGCACCGCCACCATGGCGCTGATGATCGGCGCTCTGGTCGTGCAGGGCGTGCAGCCGGGCCCCAATATCCTGGTGGAACAGCCGGCGCTGTTCTGGGGCCTCGTGGTCTCGATGTGGATCGGCAATCTGCTGCTGCTGATCCTCAACCTGCCGCTGGTGGGGCTATGGGCAAGGCTGATCTCGATACCCTACCGTTACCTGTTCCCGCTGATCTGCGTGTTTACGGCGATCGGCGTCTACAGCATCCGCAACAGCGCCTTTGATGTCTACCTGATGACCCTGTTCGGCGTGCTGGGCTATGTCTTCCGCAAGGCCGGTGCCGAGCCGGCGCCGCTGATCCTGGCGCTGATCCTGGGGCCGATGGCGGAGGAATATCTGCGTCGGGCGCTGCTGATCTCGCATGGAAATGCCAGCGTCTTCTTCACCAGCCCGGTCAGCGTGGGCACGCTGCTGATCGCCCTCGTGCTGCTGGTATCGATCCTGCTGCCCGCCTTCCGCCGCGTGCGGGAGGAGGGCCTGACCGAAGTCGATTGAGCCGGGGCAGCGTGATTGGTTCAGTTTTTCAGCCGCTTGCCGGCATTATTGAGGACATGACATGAGCGCCGTTGGTGAAAGACGACTGCAAGATCATCTCGATCGCGAGAGCCTGTTTGACCTCGTGCGTCGCGAGCGCTTTGCGCGCGACCAGCGGCGGTTCGACGTCATGGAAGCCTGCTTTCACCGCGACGCCTATATCCGCACCAGCTGGTATGACGGAACTGGCGGGGACGCCTATGTCGCGGCCAGCCGCAAATGGATGAGCAATACCGGCAACAGCAAGCACTGGGTGTTTCCCGCCTTCGCCCAGATCCGCGGCGACCGGGCGACGGTGGAAAGCCCGGCCAAGATCTTCAACCGCGCCAAGCTGGATGGCGTCGAGATCGACTTCGAGGTGTTCTGCCGGTTCTTTTCGCGGGCCGTGCGCGAGGCGGGGGAGTGGAAGCTGGCCAGTTTCCATGTGCTGTTCGAACGCGACATCATGGCCCCGGTATTTGCCGACGATGCCCTGCCGGTCGACCGGGCGCTGCTCGACACGATGCGGCCGTCCTACAAGTTCCTGACCTATATCCAGCGCAGCCGCGGTATCGCGGTGAACCAAGACCTGCTGGGCGATGACCGGCCGGACGAGCTGGGCGCCTTTCATGCGGACGAAGAAAGCTGGCTTGCCAAGGAAAACTAGGGCGATGCCGTTTCGAGGGATGAAACGCTCGGCGTCACAAATTTGGATGGCGGCGCTGGTGCGCTAAGTCTGATCACAGCGAAGCCCGGGCATTTGAAAACGGGCAAGCAGGAGGAAACACATGAAAAGACGTGAATTCATTGTCCTGGGTGGCACTGCAGGACTATTGGCCTCGACGGGCATTTCCTTTGCGCAGGACAGCTGGCCCAGCAAGCCGGTGACGGTCATTTCGGCCTATCCGCCGGGCGGCACCAGCGACATCCTGGCGCGCCTCGTCGCCGATGTCCTGACCGCCGAGTTCAAGCAGAATTTCATCCTGGAAAACGTGGCCGGCGCCGCCGGTGCGCTGGCAGGCGGCAAGCTCGCCCGCTCGGCGCCCGACGGCTATACCATCCTGGTCAGCGGCAGCGCGCCGCTGGCCGCCAACAAGGTGGTGCAGGCCAGCCTGGCCTATGATCCGGAAGCCGATTTAGAGGCGATCACCGTGCTGGCTGACAGCCCGGCTTTGCTGACGGCGAGCCTGGATGCGCCGGCCAGCAATCTGCAGGAGATGATCGCCTATGCGAAGGCTAATCCGGGCCAGCTGAATATCGGCAATCCCGGCGCGGGCACCAAGGGGCATATCTGCGCGGCGATCATCGGCCAGACGGAGGGGATCGAGATCAACCACGTGCCCTATAAGGGCTCGCCGCCGCTGATGGCGGACTTGCTGGGGGGCCATATCGCGTTTTCGCTCGATGCGCCCGCCAACTACATCCCCCATATCAAGGCCGGCAAGCTCAAGGCCCTGGCCGTGACCTCCGCCACGCGCCTCGCCGAACTGCCCGACGTGCCCACCGTCGCCGAGCAGGGCCTCGAAGGTTATGACCAGACATTGTGGTTCGGCATTGTCGGCTCCAAGGGCATGCCGGCCGAGATCGTCGGTAAGATCAACGACGCGCTCAAGGCCTGGAGCGCCTTGCCGGAATCGCAGGCCATGCTGACCTCATTCGGCGTGGCCGCCGTGCTTGAGGGCCCGGAGGCGATGCGGGAAACCGTGGCGCGCGAGATCGAAGCGATCCGGCCGCTGGTTGATGCCGGCCTGGTGCAGCCGACCTGACGAACGCACACCCCGCCTGCCGTTTCGCGACGGCAGGCAAAATTCCTGCTGCCTTGGCTGATTGGGGCGCTCTAGGCCTGCCGACGGGTGCTGCCGCGGGCGCTCACTACGGGCGCAACGATGAAGTGTTCGGCCGTGGTGCGGCCAGCGATGCGTTCGAGCAACAGCCGCACCGATTGCCGCCCGATTTCGCGGCCGGACTGGTCGATGCTGGTCAGATCGTTCTGGGTGAAGGCGCAGGGCCCGGAATTATCGTAGCCGATAACGCCGATATCCTCCGGTACCCGCAGCCCCAATGTCCGCACGGCGCTGAGCACTTCGAGCGCGTAATAGTCGGCCCAGCCGAAAATGGCGTCTGGTGGGTTGGGACTTTCGAGCAAAGCGCTCACGGTGGCGGTGACATCGGCCAGGCTGTCGGCGGCCTGGGCAATGCGGATCATGTCGTCGGCGAAACCGGCCGCTCGCATCGCCCGGGTGAAGCCGACCTCGCGCCGCTGCGATACATCCGATCCGCCCAGGTCGATCCGGCCAAGCGTGACCATTGCAGGATGTCGGAAGCCCTGTGCCAGCAGATATTCCGCCGCCATGGCCCCACCGCGCTCGTCGTCATTATTGGCAGAATCGAAAGTGGTAGCCTCCGGTTCATGGTGGCCGATCACTACGATGGGCACCTCGCGGGCGATGGTCTGCACCACTTCGGATTTGAGGCGCTGTCCAATCATGATCAACCCATCAACCTGCCGGTCGATCAGAGCATGTACGATGGTCGTCTCGACCGAGGTCGAGCCGCGCCCGATACCGAAAAGCGGGACATATTGCGTGCCCTCCAGTCCGTCATCGATGCCGTCGATCAGTTCGGGAAAGAACGGATTCTTGATGTCGGCCATCAGCACGCCGATGGTGTAGGTCTGGCCACGCATGCCGCGGGCCGCGGCGTTGGGGCGATAGTTGAGCACCGCGATCGAGGCTTCGACCTTGGCCCGCAGGGCGGCGCTGAC
>Ga0123337_10001640_pt1 | contig 28007 bp, 27 predicted proteins | sample frozenSSSSmetaG_FD_89792 | JGI IMG/M metagenome (GOLD analysis project Ga0123337, IMG submission 89792) | Glacier valley bacterial and archeal communities from Borup Fiord, Nunavut, Canada, to study Microbial Dark Matter (Phase II) -... | ecosystem: Environmental > Aquatic > Freshwater > Ice >...
TCCAAGTCTCTAATTCTGAATCAATAAAGATTGGGGTAGCACCTAAATAAGCTATTGGATTAGCTGAAGCTGAGAAGGTCATACTTTGACAAATAACCTCATCGCCTGGAGAAACACCTAAAAGAATTAAAGCAAGGTGTATTGCTGCTGTACCCGAACTTAAAGCTACAACATTTGAATCTGCATTTAAGTATACCTTTAAATCTACTTCAAAACCCGTAACATTAGGGCCTAAAGGTGCAACCCAATTAGTATCAAAAGCCTCTTTTACAAATTGCGTTTCATTTCCACCCATGTGTGGCGAAGAAAGCCATATCTTATCATTCATTATAAATATCTTTATTTAAGTAGTAATTAACACAAATCTCTGGATACTTTTTTGATTTCATTTCATTTATTATGATGTAATGATCGTACACAATATTTTTTAAACTTATAACGCCGCTATCGGTGTCATAAATCAAATATTGGATAACATTTATCCATTTTCTGTTTTGCCCGACACTCCCCGTATTTATCAAAGAGAAATTATCAATTACACGCATGAATTGATAATGTGAGTGGCCAATAATATAGTTTTTATCTATTGAAATGGGTTCTGTGTCAGGGAAAATATAGCGGTCTTGGATTGTGTGCTGAACTGTATAATCAAAACAGAGTACAGAAGAATCATAATTTGCTATTGATTCCTGCTGATCAAATGAGGGATAACAAAAATCAAAAAATGTTTTGGCTACTTTATTGTCACCCGGATAAACCCCAGAAAGAAAATACTCCTCATGATTCCCTTTCAACAATATAATATCAACCAGCCCTGCAAGTAGTTGCACACACTCATTACTCCAAGGACCATAATTAACTACGTCGCCGTGACAAATCAATCGATCGAAATTACCATATTCAGTTTTTAAGACGGTTTCCAACGCAGGCAAATTCCCATGAACGTCACCGAAAATAAGCATTCTCATTGCATCATTTGCCTTATTCCATCAGTAAACGGTACTTTCGGCGTCCATCTAAGCTTCTGGAATGTTATACTTGGGTCAAATTGATAGGAATCTCCAGTTTCAATCCCGGTATATTGAACTTCACAGCCGGATATGCTAACTATTTCTTCCGCGACTTTTCGGTTCGTTATTGAGACTCCGGTAGCACCTAAATAAATATCGTTTGATCCAGTTTCCCACACTCTGATACAGAAGTCTACCGCATCGTCTATGTAAATATAGTCCTGCTTTCGACCACCATCTCCAAATAAGGTAATTGTTCCGTTTTCCGTTGCGCTTTTAATAAGTTTTGGAATAAAAGACTGATTTGCTATTCCTGGTCCATATATATAGGTAAACCGAACAACCGAAAAATTAACAAATGAGGTTACAATAAATTCTGCAGCTAATTTTGAAATAGCGTATAAGCTTGGATTGTTAAATGAAGAAGTTTCATTCATAATGTCGCTGTGAGATCCATAGACATTTGTACTGGATATATACACACATCGTGCATGTATAAACTTCTTGCCAACAGCGATTAGGAGCTCATTAATTTCTAATAGTTCTTTGTGGGAGCATGAATAGTTACCTATTGCAAAAAATATGCTGTGGGGCTCCGCATCAGAAGTTAATAACTCTGACGGTGTAACTATTATAGCTCTTTCGTCTATGTTATCTTTTTTCTGATTATAAACCGCAGTAACATGAACATCTAAATCCAGGAATTTTCTCACTAGTGCGCTGCCTAGAAATCCGTTTGCCCCGACTACAACGATATTTCTCATTTTACTTGAAAAATGGATGATACACACATGTAGGGCTTTGAAGCGAATTGCTGCTTTTAAATTTCTGCATCTCCCCTTCTTCGACAAAGATATCCGCCCATGCTCTCATTACAACTCCGCTTTTGAGTTCCGGTTGAACGATATTCTTATTTTCAAAAAGATAGTCAAGGCTGGCAACTACTTCATTAAACCCAAAAAAGCTTCGGATAGGGGTAGTACCGCTAAACCTGGAATTGATCTCGAAAATAATCGGCATCCCATCCTTTATTCTGAATTGAAAATTGCTTGGCCCGAAAATATTAAGTCTCTCGGATATTTCAGCAATGTATTTTCCATACTTCTCATAACTTTTATCATAATAGGCACGGTAAGTATTCCCATCTCGAAGATCTCTTTTTAAAGTAACAACCGACTTGCATTCTCCATCAAATACTAGGCAACCTGAAGTAAACTCTCCCTCATCTTCGGAAATATATTCTTGTACGACTAAGTTATTAGCGTACGACGTAATTTGTTCCAAATCTTTAACTGTATTGATCATTAACAAGCCCTTAGATCTTGCACCATCAACGGGTTTCGCTATATAGGGGTATTGATTGAGTTCTTTCAAGTATTTTATTCCCTCAACATCGTCAGACATAAATGAAAGAGGGAAAGGGAATTTATTTACTTTCAGGTAATCAGCAGTGAGCCATTTATCATTTGCGATTTCGACAACATGTTGATCTGATACGAGCACTTTAACGCGATACTGAGATTCCAGAAAAGCTTTGTTTTCCGAAAAGACAGGAAGCTCTGCATCAGTCCCAACCAATATTGCATCTATATTTTCTGCGGCGATAATTTGTTCAATCGATTTTATAAAATGCGGATCATTCGCAAACAAAATCGTGTGCGCTTTGTCGCCAAGCCAATGGCCGGTCGATCGTACATCTGGATCGGCTGTGTGAAGCTCATATTTATCTCTATACTCTCTTAAACATCGAAGAATTCCTTGTCCTAGAACCGCACCGGCACCTGTAACCAATATTTTTTTCATTTTACGTATTACTTTCGTTCCCTTTAAACACTTCCATGAGTATGGCATCATTAGGGCTAACCCCTTCGGACTTGAAAACCTTTACCACGGTTAACATTAGTATTTTTATATCAGTTATAAAGCTGATATTATCAACGTACCAAACATCCAATTCGAACTTTTCTTTCCATGTTATTGTATTTCGTCCATTCACTTGTGCCCAACCTGTAATTCCAGGCCTTACTTCATGACGACGTTGCTGTTTTTCATTATATAAGGGTAGATATTCAGGGAGGAGGGGTCTGGGTCCAATTAAACTCATATTGCCAACAATTACATTTAACAATTGCGGCACCTCATCTAATGATGTCTTCCTAACTAGGCTTCCAACAACTGTTAATCTTTGAGAATCCGGCAATAAGTTTCCATTTGTATCTTTAAGATCATTCATCGTCTTAAATTTTACTATCCTGAATATTTTCTCGTTTCTCCCCGGGCGATATTGAATGAAGAATGGTTTGCCCTGATTTGCAAAATACAATAATACCGTAATCAGGATAAATATTGGAAGAAATACAAGAAAACCTGTTAATGCAATAAAAAAATCAAGAAACCTCTTAAAGAATAGCTTATACATATTTAATCCTATTCATGATCTTTTCAAAGGAATGTTTCACATGGTAATTATTTAACAGAAACTGATATCCATTTTCGCCCATATATTGAATAATTTTCGGATCTGCTATAAACCGTTGAATTTTATTATTAAACCCGTCCAAATCACCGCTTTCCACCCAAAATCCACATTCGGCATTAACAATAATTTTACCAAAATCAGTATTTACATCTGTAGCCGCCAAAACAGGCATCTTGTTTTCAAGGTAAGAAAGTAGTCTTGACGGGAAATTTGGTATAGAAAATCTCCTGTCAAGGAATACCAACCCTATATCACAAGCCATTACTAGCTCATCATATTCATTTTTTGGTAGTCCTTGCATTACTAGAATATTACTTGGCGATACAAGTTTAAACCATTCGTACAAACGAGGGAATTCCGTTCCGGAACCAACCACAATGATAAAAATATTTTCAATACCATTATTCGCAGACAAGGCCTTTATGATAAAATCGATTCCTTGAGGCTTACCCAGGTTACCACCATAAATGAATACAATTGAATTAAGAGGTATATTATACTTGGCTCGGATACTAATCCTTTTTTGAGTGGAAAGACCCTCTTCTAAAGGCTGAATTGAATTCGGATTAACTTCTACAATATTAGGATTAACGTTGGGATTTTCTTTTAAAAGAAAATCAACATTTGCCGGAGACAAACAACCGATAAAATCGGAGACTGAATATAATTTTTCTTCCTTTTTTCTAAAATAGTAATAAATCAGGCCATGTTTACTGATCATACCTAAGTCTACAGCATTTTGAGGAAAAATATCTTTTAGCAATAAATACGAAACTGCACCATCTTTCTTTTTAATGTAAGTAATGGTATTTGTAAAAGTAATTGGAGGGGTTGAATACAACACCAAGTCAAACTTTATATTGCCATAATATTTTTTAACTGCCCTTTTAAACTGTATATCCAAAAACAAAGTGCACAGCCCTTTTTCTATGAGGCTGGTCTTTTGCGCATTCAATGTCCAGATATTTAGAATATTAACACCATCTATTACTGTGTACGAAGTTTTCTCGTGGTATCTACGCTCAGCAGGACAGGCTACGAAAACATCATTCCCTTCATCTCTAAACTTTCGCAATAGATCAGTATATATACCTCTTTCTGAAATCCCTTTTATTCGTGTAATCGTTAAAAAAAGTATTCTCACTAATTTTGATTTCTAATGATACATTCCACAATATATACTAAGGAAAGACTAAAATTTCTTTTTCCCAGTATCCTTTTTCCAGACAGTTCTATTAATGTAATCAATATAGCTAAGTATAATTCTGACAACTTTGATTGATACATTTTCAACATTGTAATCCTGAATAACCCTGAATTTATTTTCGGGGCTTTCGAACTGTGAAGTAACAACATCAATAGACTCAAGAATTCTTTCTTTTTCAATGCCAGACATAATAACAGCACCTTCATCCATCCCTTCAGGCCTTTCATGAGCAGCCCTAATCATAATAGCAGGGAAAGCAAGTATTGATGACTCCTCTGTTATTGTACCGCTATCAGAGATGACACATTTTGCATTTTGTTGAAGTTTGATATAGTCAAAGAATCCAATGGGCTTCATAAATTTAACCAATGGGTTCATCTGAATTTTACTATCCAGCCCATTTAACCTGTTTTGTGTTCTCGGATGTGTCGATATAATGAGTGGAAATTTATATCTTTCTGCTATAGCATTCAGAGACTCTAACAATAATTTAAGATTTTGGGGATAGTCAACATTTTCTTCCCTATGAGTTGACACTACAAAATATTTGCCTTTCTCTAATTTTAGATCTTCAAGAGCACTACTAATAAAAATTTTCTCTTTATAAAAATTCAAAACTTCTTTCATACAGGAACCAGTCTTAATAATAGTTTCTGGTCTAATTCCTTCGCTGATCAGATAATCTCTAGCCTGTTCAGTCAGAGGCATATTAATATCACTTAAATGATCAACTATTTTTCTGTTCAATTCTTCAGGAACTCGTTGATCAAATGACCTGTTGCCTGCTTCCATATGAAAAATAGGTATTTGCCTTCTTTTAGCAGAAATAACAGAGAGGCATGAGTTAGTATCCCCATAAAGGAGTACAGCATCAGGGTTCACTTTTTCAAAAATAACATCAGACTTAGCAATAATGTTACCAATTGTTTCTGAAGTTGTTGCACCCACTGCTTCGAGAAAATAATCAGGCTTTCTGACATTCAAGTCATTGAAAAAAATTTCATTTAATTCAAAATCATAATTCTGACCAGTATGGACAATAATATGCTCAACTGTTTTATCCAACTCTGCAATTACCCTGCTTAGCTTAATGATTTCGGGTCTTGTCCCAACAATTGTCATTACTTTAGTAGCCATATTTGTTGTTGTTTTTATAAAATTCGGTAAATAACAATATATCTTCTTTCATTTCTTTAACCAGATCTTGCCATATCGGCATTTCAAATTTTGTTTCATTAAAAAATTTTGTTGAAACTAAGTCCTTACGGGATTTGTAAGTTTCATCATTATCAATTTCTACATCATATTCAAATGTAGTTTTAAAAAGCTTCAAAAGCTCGTATTTTGATATTGGAACTGAGGAAATATTGTATACCCCTGATAAAAAGGGATAATCCATAATAATGCTTTTTACAAATTTTGCCATCCTTATAGTGGTTATACCTGAATAAATCACATTGGAGAAACCTTTTATTGTTTTACCGTTTTGTGAAAGAAACCATTCCAGAAGTTCAGTATAATAGTCCAATTCCCTGCCTATCATAGATGCCCTTAGTGTTAATGACTGTTGTCTCTTAACTTCTCCAATTCCCTTTGTTTTACCATAGTAATCCTGAGCATCTAATTCACTTTCTTCAGTATATGAACCACTCTTACCTGAGAAAACACAATCGGTACTGAAATGGATTAAACGTTTTCCTGATTTTCCAGAAACCCACTCCTCAAGCAAATGAGGTAATGCGGCATTTAAAAGTATTGATTTTTGTATACTCTCGTTAATACCTCTCCTTATTGTAATTCCTGCTGCATTAATGATAATATCAGGATTAACCTCATCAAGCTTTGTTATTAACAGTTTGAAATCAGAAAGATCCACTCCATCGATTACTTTTTCACTATTAAATATTCTATGATATGGTAGGCTAAACAATGGCTTTCGAAGTAAAACCCATGTTTCCAAAAAATCCTTGCTAAGTTCCTGGTACATTTTATGACCAATCATACCATTACCGCCTAAGATCAATATTTTCATTTATGATATTTATATCAAATAACGGGTACAAGGATTCACCTCAGTATGCCCAAACATAATTAGTATATCCATAAATTAAAAAGGAACTTTGCTCTTGGGTTAATTAAACCAAGAATTGTGCAGCCTCATTATCTCCAAAAATTTCATACTTAATTAATGGTAAATCACTAAGTATTTTCTTTATACCTTCTACTTTTAGCTGCCTAGTATTATGAGAATGATAATCTTCAATTTTAGACACATCAATTTCGCCATCAGTAAAGTATTGATTATAGTTCAAATTTCTATTGTCTGCAGGAATTCTATAAAAATCGCCCATATCTTGAGCTTTTGCCATCTCCTCTCTTGTGCATAATGTCTCATATAATTTCTCGCCATGGCGGGTACCAATGACCTTTATATTATTATCAGCATTACAGAGTTCTTTAAGTGCTGTTGCTAAATCACCTATAGTACTTGCGGAGGCTTTGTTTACAAAAAGATCACCTTGCTCTCCATGTTCAAAAGCGAATAATACCAGTGCTACTGCTTCATCAAGTGACATAAGAAATCTTGTCATTTTTGGATCTGTAATGGTAAGACTCTTACCTTCCTTAATCTGCTTTAAAAACAAGGGAATTACAGAACCCCGGGATCCCATGACATTACCGTAACGGGTTAAGCATATAGTCGTTGTATTCTCAACAATATTTCTTGAAGCTGCTATTGCGACTTTTTCCATTAATGCCTTTGAAATTCCCATTGCATTAATTGGATATGCAGCTTTGTCGGTACTTAGGCAGATCACTTTTTTAACACCCTGCTGAATGGCCGCATTTAATACATTTTCGGTACCTAAAATATTCGTCTTTACAGCCTCCATCGGATAAAATTCACAGGAGGGGACTTGCTTTAAAGCAGCAGCATGAAAAACGAAATCAACTCCGACCATTGCCGATCTAATACTATTATAATCTCTAACATCGCCGATATAAAATTTCAATTTTTCATTTTGAAATTTTTCACGCATATCGTTTTGCTTCTTCTCATCACGACTAAATATTCTTATCTCCTTTAAATTGGAGTTTAGAAATTTTTGTAAAACAGCATTACCAAACGATCCTGTGCCGCCAGTTATCAGTAAAATTTTATCTTCATACATATTGCTAGGTTCTCATTATTAAACTTTAATTCAAATATTTTTTTAAAACAGACAATCTGGCTATTTTTAACTAGTTCATGTGGCCGCAAATCTACATCATCGGTTACATAATATAAAATTGTGTTTCCAAATACTTAGCAGAATAAAACAAATTTTTATATTTGAAGACTAATTGTCTACTTATTGTCCTCATTTAGACCTTTTTATAGTACAGTTAAGGTATTATAAGACTAATATTCATTAAATCAAAACTGGTTCTAACTTTCAGCATAAGGCTAATCAACTAAAAAGAATATCCCATAAGCTTACAATATTATTCTTTGAATATTTTTTCGAGAGTAACTCGGCATTTTTACAGATCTCAATATATTCAGCTCTTGACATGTTAATCAAAAGGTTAATAGCCTCCGAAATTTTCTCTGGTGAATTTTCTATCCAAAATCCACTTTTAGTTTCATTTAGATCCGCCCAGGGTGTGCCGTATGATGCAATTACCGGTGTTCCCTGAGCCAAAGCTTCGACAACTACATTACCAAAATTTTCTGAGGAAGAAACCAGGCAAAGGGCCTTTGATTCAGCAATAAGTACCTCTTTTTGAGGTGATGACACCGAGCCAATAAAACTTATTCTGTCATTCATTGATAAACTTTGAATCAGAGCTTTGAGATGTTCAAAATATTGCACATACTCATTATCATATTCACCAGCTATAATAAGTTTATAATCTGATGCTTTTGTGTCAGTAAGCACTAATGACTTGGAGAACGCAATTATAAGGTTTTCTATTTTTTTTATTGGGGAAATCCTTCCCAGGAATAAAAATTGATTCTTCCTAGGGACATCTTCAAGCTTAATAATTTCAAAAAAATTAGGAATAACACTTACCTTATTCCATTTGAACTTATTTCGGATTTGAATAGCCTCTTGATCAGAAGTAGCTATGAAATGAATTTTAGCACTAATTGTTTTAAGAACAACTAGGTAAATCTTCTTTTTAAAATTTTTAATCTTAAGTGCGGGTTCACCCAACTCTCCATGTGTAGACCAAAATACTTTCTTTTTATAAATTTTTGCAAAAAGGTAAACCAGTAAATTTGGAAAAAAAAATAGACTGTTCAAATAAACCCTATCACATCTTTTAACCTGATTAATAGCTGTTATAATATATTTTGTTGATAGTAATGTATGCTCGGTCTTCACGTACATAATTTCATGCCCATCTTTAGACATCCATTTATCATACTCAATATTACTGTTATCGGGAATCTTGAAGGATGTAGTTAGTACTGCAACTTGACATTTTTTTGCAACTTCAGGAATTATTTGATGCATGCATATCGCTATTCCACCAAAGATAGAAGGATGATAACTGGGGACGGTAATCAGGACTTTCATATTATTTATATTTTCAAAAACTAACGTAGGTCGTCCAATGGGTTTTCAAATAGGAGATTATTATTAGGATGGAAAAAAAGAACTTAACTTTAGGGTGAAGGAATATCACGAATTTGGATTTTGGGGAAATCGGGTTGGCTATTAAAAGACTCAAATATTTTAAAAGTGCTTTTTAGCGCAAATCTGCTCTCTCAAATTGCTGAGTCTAACTACAATTTAAAAACCATGTCCATTTTGGATAACATTCGAGATAAAAATTATCGACTTAAAGAAAAAATAAATAGAAGTGATTATAACTCCAAAATTAATTCCACGATTAATCCTCAAGGCATAAAACATAAAATATAGATAGGCTATCATTGTAATACGTTCCGGGCCAACAATTGATGAGGATAATATAACGATAAAAAAGATAAAAAAGGTTTCTTTCTTATTGTTAGAGTAAACCAGTGAGAGCAATAAGAATATTATTGGCTGAAATGTGTTTGATACCAAACTCTTAGAGGCGCTAATATCAGCATATGATTTAAACTTATATAAGATGTGATCACTTAGAAATATAACTGGGATAAAGAGTATAATAATAAAAATAATTCGCCCGAAACTGAGCTTGAGCTTTAAGGTTAAAAGAAAAGCTATTAAATATTGCATCACCATAGCGAAAAACTGACCCAAAACTAATATCAACATCTGTACATGTGTGACGATTGATAAGAGCACGAACATGTAACTTCTTTTGACATGATCAGATAGCAGTATTGCTATAAAAAAGAAAATAAAAGCGAACTTGAGGCGCTCAGCAGCAAAATATAAGACAAGCAGATAAAAATTGGTGAATATTATAAAGCAGGTGACGAAAATTGAAACCTTCCATTTAAAAAACATGCGTGTCAGTACATTGGCTAATACGGCATTAGCAAATGCCATAACAACATATTTGGCGATACCAAGGTTGGAAAAAATCCATAGGATGAAAAAATGGATCGGCTCGTCAGATGTTATGTAGAAATTGTACAGCACATATCCCTCTAATACATTCGAACCCTTTATTCCGTCATATGCATTATTATAGCCCAACTGATCACCTTCGAAATAAAATGGCGCAAAGAATAAGCTTAGCAATAATACCAGAATAGTGATGGTATTACGAACAAGCGACTCAATTGATATTTTATTTTTGGAAGAGGAGGCTTGACTAGAGATCATTTTGACATAATAATTCTTTTAACCCACAAAGAAGGAAGTATCCTTTTCAAGATGCTTCTAAAAAATGTGTCTGCTATTCTGGCTAAAAAATAGACTGAAACAAAAGGTGAAGCTCCACAATTCAAAGCAACAGCCCAAGACGCTCTAACTGTTTTTATGCGATTAGAATCAGACAAGCCCCCAGCAATAACAGTGGATACAATAATCTCCTTATAAATAAAAGCTATACCCTCGGAGTATGCCCTGTAAAAAAATTCCATATCTGCAACTATTTTGCTCGAACTGTTAAATAGTTTTCTGCGATGGTATTTCAAAGAAATGAAAGTTGATTGATGTGAAAACTGCATCCCCTTCCATAATTTAGCAGGTGAACCAGCAGCTTGAATTCTGGAAAAACCATCATATCGTATGTTGACATTTCCATAGATAACACCGCTAGCATCCACACCATTGTTGAAAATATCTACAAGCGTGGTCACGGAAAAAAAAGTATCACCCGCATTCATGAAATTAATCCAGTCTCCAGAAGCGAGCTTAATACCCTTATTCATGGCATCGTATATCCCATTATCTTTCTCACTTACTATATAATCTATGGCGTGCTCATATCTCATTATTATTTCCAATGTATTATCAGTTGAGCCACCGTCTATAATAATATATTCGACATTGTCATAAGCTTGACCTAATACATTTTGAATAGTATTTTCAATAAACTGTTCACCGTTAAAAACAACGGTCACTATAGTAATTAGGGGTTTTTCTGGGTAACTGGCTTTAAAATATCCTCTAGTTCGTAATCCTCCCAGTTGTGCCTTAGGCAAGAACAAAGCGCTTTCGAATGATACCTCCGATCCCGAACTACACTCAGGCTGCTGAGGAGTCAATATTCGGGTAGTACTAGCAGAAGGATTTAGGCAAATTATCTCTTTAGATACCATGATTTTCTTTTGAATCTCCTCTATTACTAAGCATCTACCTCTAATATTTAACGGAGGCCGCTCTTATTGAAGTATTAAAGCAGGGTGATGTCACTCAATTAATGCTATTTAAATAGGTAATTTCATCTGCTGGTTTGTCCAATCAGGAAAAAGGACAATTTTAAATTATTAAAAGTACAATGTAAACCATTGCTTTTATTAGCTGGTAAGCGTCTTTGCGTTTTCCCAAAGGTTTTCTATTGATTGAATTAATTCGTCAATAGAGGCGGGAAAATTTATCAACACCTCACCGGGAAGATTACTCAAATGATCAATTCTTCGATCGACTAAGTCTTCAGACATTCCACAAAACTTAATTATCGAAAAAGCTTTTGAGCCAAAACTCACTAATCCGGTTGATGCACAACCAACAACAGCGAGAAAACTCTGATCAACCAACTCAATCGGTATATGTGTTGGAATCTCATTAAACAATAGACTATTCGGTAACGGAAGTCGAGAGTCTGGTCTTGGATGGTTCTTAGTATATATTTTAAACCCACAAAGTGTAAGTTTGTCGGCTAAAGCCTGAAATGTAGACACCAAGGCAGCATCGCTAACTGTTTCCCTGGCTAAAATAATAAGTATGTTCGACGTCGGTTTTTCAATCGACCTGGAAGAGGCTTTTCTTGTTGAGAACGAGTCATCTATTGTATGGCAAGCTATATTACTTGTATAATGAAGCTTAGATAACACATAATACGAACCTGCATTGTTGTCATGTGGAATCTCATATTCCAGAAAATCCTTAGACTTCCCCAAAAAATTAAGTAGCTTTCGATGATAAACCGTTCTGATTGGACCATCTGTTATTTTCCGAAAAGAAGTTAAAGTTACCTGAGGATAAAACTCTCCCTTTACCTTAATAAAGTCGATAAGCACATCGAAATTAAACCAACAACATTCATGGAAAAAATATATTTTATAATTTGAAAGCTTAACAGCAAGTAATTTTCTAAAAATAAAGAACCAACTTGCTACATGTTGCTTTGGTACAACAGACAGTTTAATTTGTGGCGTATCTTTAACAAAGTATTCATAAGATTGCTGCAAACTTGTTCCGGCTAAAACAATCTCGCAGATATCCCAATCTTGCGATTTTGCTTTAAGTAATGGGATGGGTAATGTTGAGGCAACGAATGCTATATTACCCATTCTAGTTTTTTAATCCTTTGACATTTAAACTTATTGGCACAGGGCCAATTGTAGAAATAAAATTGCGATCTGACCAATCTCCGATTGATTGGCCAAAATCATCAGCAGTGGTCCATTCACAAACAGAGCCAAAACCATTAGAAGTTAGTAATTCAGACAATAATGAAAGATTATAAACTGAGCGATGAAAATTATACTCATAATCTTGCCCACCCATAAGCGCATATTTGACAATTTCTAGATTGTTGTTATTGTTAGAGTAAATCTTAATAATTGAATCAAATGAGGGAACTGATATCCGCAAAACCCCTCCCTTTTTTAGTTTGCTAAGTACCAGCTTCATAAAAGATCTGGCTTCTTCGAATGAAATATGTTCCAATACATGACACAAATATATTTCACCAATACTATCCTCTTTAAATTCGTCCAATTGCATATTATTTGAAACAATATGAACATGCTCAAAATTTCTAGCATCAATATTTACCCACCCTTGTAAATTTATCTCACCTGTTCCTATGTGCACTTTCAATCCGGGACTATTCACTTTTGTAAAAATTGGTTCTGGTCTATTACTGTTTTTAAAAGCATTTATCTGCCTTTTAATAATGTTTTGCACTAATTTTAAGATCTTTTTCATTTTTTATTTTGTAAGATTAGATTAATTTCACTATCTGAACTACTACCAAGCAGTTCTGCCGCCATCAGCTGAAATAGTTGCTCCATTTATATAACTTGAAGCAAGGCTTAACAAAAAAACTATCACCCCATGATATTCAGTTTTATGGGCCATTCTATTCATTGGAATTCGTTTAACTAGCTCACTGACAAACTCTTTATTTTGATTATTTTCAACGCCGCCAGGACAGACTACATTACATCTGACATTACGATGCGCCCAATATGTGGAAACATATTTCGTGATGCCGATTATGCCGGTTTTAACGACAGAGTAAGTGATAGGTTTAACAGGTTGCATCGATTCCTTTACACCTTCTATTCGGTATAATCTTTGATCCGGGGATATCAGGCCCAAATCTGAAGAAATGTTGACAATGCTACCGCCCTCTGCATTTTTAGAAATTTCAAACCCATAATATTTTATACAAAGAAAAGTACCTTTTAAGGCTACATCCAAATCCATATGCCAAACATCCAAAGGGAAATTTTCTAGTCGGGAGAAATTGATATCTGTAGTATTTTCAACCTTCGGGTTATTTGCTGCATTATTGACTAGTCCATCAATCTTACCATATTTAGCGATAATGGCTTTGCAGCTTTTGTCAATTTGGCTTTCGTTGGTAATATCTACCGAAAATGCAGATGCCTCAATTTTATATTTGCTATTTAAATCTAAAACCTGCTTATTTAATACTTCTTCGTTCAAATCTAACAAAACAGGTGTGCCGCCTGCATCAGCAATCGCGGTGACGTGTTCTCTACCTAATAAACCAGATGCTCCGGTTACTATGACAATTTTGTTCTTTAATGAAAATAGGTCCATGTTATTAAAAAATTATTGTTTGTCCACCATCAATTATAAAACAAGAACCTGTTATGAATGACGCTCTGGAAGAGGATAAAAAAAGAACTAGATCCGCAACTTCTTCAGGTTGACCAAATCGTTTTAAAGGTACTTTTTCATTTAGCATTTTCAACACTGCCTCTGGATTCTCATTCATTTTTCTATCCCAAGTACCATTTTCTACCCAAATATTTCCTGGTGCTACAACATTCGCTCTAATGCTTGGTGCTAGCTTATGGGATAAAGCCTTCGAAAATGATATTAGCGCTGATTTTGCAACGCTATAATCTGTTGGTGCACCGATGTATTCAACACCAGCGATTGAGGAAATAAAAATAAAAGTTCCTTCTTGCATTGAACCATTGAATACTCTGGCTGTATTTACTGCTGTTTCAAAGTTTGTATCCCAAGAGTTTTTCCAAGCTTCCTTTTTATTTATTGCATTGTTTGGGCTCTGTCCATTTCCAACGTTTGAGATAACGATATCAATGCTTTTGCTTCCTTTTAGAGTTTTGCAAATATTAATCAGACAATCTTCAAGTTCCGTTTCGTTTTTTGCATCAGCATAATGAAAAAAAACCCTGTTTTCATACTGCATTTTTAGTCCTATCTCAACCTCTGGTTTTGGGTTCCTGGAGACAACGTGAACAATAGCACATTCTAAAAGAAAGCTCTTGACGACCGAAAGCCCGATCCCATTCGTACCCCCAATTACAACAATGATTTTATTATCCAATTTCAACTCCATTGGCTATTTAATTAAGAACTCCTTCATCAAAGCTGAACACATTTTTAAATCTTCCAACGAATCAATCTCGAACATTTTCCAAAAATCCATTTCAACAATTCCAATTTTATCTCCAAACCTATTATTTCCTTCTAAAAGAACTTCTGGTTTGAAAAGATAAAAAGATCCATTCTCAATATATTGTTTCGGAATATCTTGACGCCGCTTTCTATTTCTCCAATCGTAGTTAACACTTTCTAAAATTCCTGTGCCGTTTTTTTGCCAAAAAAACAGATCTTCAGCAACACTACAGGAGAAAAAAGAATCGAATTCCCCGGTGTGTGCCAATTTAATACCAGCGGCTACGTCTGCAGCCTCTCTTAAAGGCGAAGTAACTTGAGGAGCTAACACCCAATCTATCATTTCGCCCTCAATTTTTGAAATATGGTTAATAGCATGAATCCATGCTGCTTCAGATGTGGCAAAGTCCCCAGAAATGTCATCCGGCCGTTTTATTGTTTTAGATCCATACTTCGCGGCAATTTCTAAAATCTCATCTGAGTCAGAACTTACCCAAGCAGAGTTTGCTCCTCCTTGTAAACAATTTTCAATAGTCCACGCGATTAATGGTTTCCCGCAGAAATCAATTATATTTTTCTTAGGCAAACCTTTTGATCCACCTCTGGCTAAAATTATAGATACTGTATTCATTTAGTTTGTTAACAATTTCCCCTTAAAATATTTTAACTGCTCTTTAAATATCTCCAATCCTTCATCGTCCCTGTATACCTGCATAATAAACGGGGCCTCATAATTAATTTTTTTTACCGCAAACAAAACATTTTCAAAATTTACATTACCAGTACCAAGCTTTACTGATCCACCATTTAACGTTCTATCCTTTATGTGAATATCAGAGATCCTGGAACCATAGGCTTCAAATTCCTCAGTCAGATTGAATCCCAAAGATGCACTATTTCCAGTATCGTAATTGACTGTTATTTTAGTTGAGGGTAATTCAGATAGCAATTCAGCAAAATCTTTAGGACCTAAGTCAGTTTCCAGGCTAAGGTTAATATTTTGTTTTTCAGCTTCTTCAATTATGATTTGTATATTATTGATAAATCTTTCCATCAAGCCATCACCCTTCAACGAAGATTGGTCTACACATGGAACTACCACGTCCTTTACATTTAAAATTTTGGCATTTTTCAATAATTTAATCATTACCTCCTGGCTACTTGAAACTATGTTTTGATCCCGATGATGAAAAGGGGCCTCCATAAAAAAATCCGCACAAATTGAACTCACGAAAACACCGGTTGTATCTATATTGTACTGAATTTCATCTATACCTTTCTTGCTATATAATGGATTCAACATATAGTCATTATGATCAAATATAAATTCAATGCAATCCAATCCCAACCTTTCTGCTATAGGAAATTCTTTATCCCAGTATCCAAGTGGGTGTGCCTGAAATCGACCATTAAGCTTCGGTAACAGCCTACCTTGCATTATCCCTATCTTGTTGTTTATCATCCCTTCAGTGGTATACTATTTTGATTTAAAACGATAAGGGGTTGGTGCGTCTGAAGAACTTGCCCCATCGGTATTATTCCATGTTTGAATTTGTTTAGATATATCAACACCCGTATTTTCTGACCATGCTTTTAAAATTGAATTAAAAACATTCCCAACTTTCCCATCACCAATAGGTAACCCATTCAGTTTCGTTACCGGAAGCATGCAAAACGGTGTTCCGGTCATAAATGCCTCGTCTGCTGTATATACATCATATGGGTCAATATTTTTCTCTACCACTTTTAACCCTAATTGCGGGCATAATTCCTTCATTACATATTCCCGGGAAATACCTCTAAGTATATCACGACCTTCAGGACTTATAATCACATTATCTTTAATAATAAAGAAATTGTCTCCTGTTCCTTCAGAAATGTAGCCAGATGTATCGAGTAGAAGAGCCCAATTATCATCACCAGCATATTGAGACGCTTCTATGTTAGCCATAAGATAAAAAATCCTACTCCTGTTTTTAATCTTTGGATCCAATAAACTTGCAGGTATTGCTCTTTGTGAAGTAATAACAGCATTTATGCCTTTTTCGAACAAATGCCCCATTCCAGCTACTGTCCATCTTAATGGGAAGTCGGCTATGACAACATTGGGGCCTTTATGCAAACCTTCAATTCTCTGGTATATACCCAATGTACCTCTTGAAACATCAATCATTAATCGATGTTCATCATCAGCACCAAACAGATGTTCATTAGCTTCAATTGTTTCGTAGCAATGCTTTTCCATCTGTTCAATTGTCATTTCAAGAGGAATTCTTAAGATTTTTAAACCGTAATAAAGTCTTTCCAGATGTTCTCTTAATTTAAATTGTTTCTTATTAAAAGACCGGGTCATTTCAAATACCATGTCTCCAAACATAAGCGCGGAATCATAAACAGAAATTTTAGCTTCTGTTTCGGGAATGAGTTTCCCGTTCATCCATATTAATCTACTGTTATCCATATTTATTTTTTGAGTTTATCTATAAACTAAGAATTGATAGTGTTGTCACTAAATTGCTCATACCAAATGATTTTATGAAGAGTCAATGAGCTTTTATTTATTAAATTAATGAAAGTTCGTCGATCTGGAATCACGTCCTTACCTGCGAAATTTATTTATGGCTGATACTCGCTAGAATTGTATCGGATTTCCCTATTGATGCCAATTGTTGAGCATATGCATTTTCCAGTTCCTTGTTACTTAAAAAGGACCAATTTATATGGCCTCCAGGACTATTGTTTGAAAGCCAAAAAAGGTGATTTGGCAAACCATACCTTTGGACTTGTTTGACCCAGTTCAATTTCAATCCGCTTTTTTTAATTAAATCAACCATAGTATGTTGGTTAAACAAAAATAGATGCTGACTCCAATATGTAAAATTTGAAAAAGCCTCGTTTTTATATAAGGTCAATAATGCATCGTCACTGCTTGGAACTTCAATAATAATTTCACCATTTTCATTCAACAACTTTGACAAGTCGACTAAAACTGAAGCAGGGTCAGAGAGATGCTCAAAAACGTGAAATGACGTAATAAGATCGTATCTATCAGTTGAATTCGCTGCTGCTTGCTTTAAGGAATTCCACACTTTAAGGTTCTGCTCTTTAAAAAAAGGCTGCATTCTTTCTTCAAGTTCGATGCCATCGGACTTGTTAGAATACGGTTTCGATTTGAGAAGAAAACCACCATTCCCACATCCAAAATCCAGAATGTTTTTACCAATTAGTTTCGGTTTAAACATCTCGAATCTACGTAGGTCATCAGTCTCAGTCGATTTAAGCCAGTCATTGATTGAAATTTCTGTGGAATGCATTTTACCTTCCTCATAGTGTCGTTCTGAAATATGATCAGTACGGGAAAGTGTAACCAAACCACAATTAGTACATTCAATTACTTTAATTTCTTCTATGTCTCTGACTTTTCCAGGTCTATCCACAAAATCACTTTTACCACATAAGTAACAAACCATATTATATTTTCTTTAAGAGTATTTCTCTTTAGTTACCTGTATGCCTAGGTACTAAATAGATTACATAATTTAACAAACCCGATTAGACCCAACTATTTTCAGATCCACGTTCAATCCAAAGTATCAATAATTTTTATCTACATCAGATTTTGAAGCCTTTCGAGAGCAATCCAAAATCCTTCTCCGTTATTTTTGTGACCCTGCCATATTTCGGGAATAAACGTAGCGTTTGGACATCCATCATTCAGTATTTTACCAAGTCGCGCAAAGTCCATGTCGCCATCACCCACTTGTAATCCCTCTCCGTTTAACCCTTTTGCATCACCCATATGAATATGCGCGGTAAATGGCGCAATTTTCTTGGCAAATTCATAAAAATCATAGTTGAAATAGTTACAAGTCAACATACTATGTGAGACATCAAAACACATTCGCAAGTTGTACTTTTTACAATAATCTATAATCTCATCGACATGAACAAAAATATTCTGATAACGCTGGCCACCGAAATGCCATGGGAAAGGGGCCATCGTCTGAGGAATAATTTCAACACCTTCGGTGTCTAATTCTGCAAGACTTTCAAAAAACTGTTCATAGTATGATTTCTTTAAGCTCTCTGGAAAAGGAGCATCCATACTAAAACCACCAATATTTGCCACAATCTGTGGTTTGATTTCTTTCGGAAAAAAGGCCTTTAACTTTCGAGTTATATCAATGACCTTTTGTGTTTCAATCATCGAAATTTTTCGATACTCAGCATCTGGAGTAGCGAGATCCATTAAATGGCTTCCTTTAAAGAGCTCAGGTGCATGAACTACAAAACCGAAATCATATGTCCCGCTTAAAAAATCCTCAATATTCAATTCCATATCGGAGTAGGAGAGATGGAATTCAAACATATCCGGTTTAATCAAATTGACATATTTTCCGAAATCGTGGTATCGAACGGGAACGCCCCACGGATGCTTAAAAGTGTAGTTTTTTATTACCTCTTCTTCATCACTCAAATCCGATTTGAAAAAAAAATCTTCAAAATCCATATCGCGATTCAACTTCAGCCCAATTAATTCCTCATAACTTTGAGGTGATAATCCCTGTCCAGGGCTAAGAACTTTTACATCTTCAGGCCTTACTATTGATCCTTTCTTTAAAACCCGTGACGCCACCAGACTTTTACCCAAATTCTCTCTGTTTATCATCTCACCCTGGCTCAATTTTCTAATCCCTGCTTCACCTAAGGCCATTTCTATTTCCCTGCAGCCGTTAACCATATTCTTGAATTCTTCGAATTCCAAACTAGCTGCATGATCCGGCCCTTCCATTTTCCTATCTAAAGTGAAGTGCCGCTCAATAACTTTGGCTCCCAAAGCTACTGCGGCTAAAGTTACATTAATTCCGCGCTCATGACCTGAATATCCAATAAGTGGATGGATTTCCTTCAGCGAATTCATCCAATTTAAGTTAATGTCATGTAATGGAGCCGGATAAGTGCTATTACAATGCAGCAAAACAAACGGGACATTTCTTTTATTTAGAAAATCTGCTGTAAATTTTATTTCATCTGATGTACTCATTCCTGTAGAAAGCATCAGAGGTTTCTTAGTCTGTGCCAATCTATCCAGCAATGGTAAATTTGTTAAATCAGCTGATGCAACTTTAAATGCAGCCACATTAAATGATTCAAGTATATCAACACTAGTAATGTCCCAAGGTGTACATAAATATAAAATCCCTTTTATTCTGCAATACTCAGAAAGTTTACGTTGTTGGTCAACAGTAAGTTCAAATTTATTCAGTAAATCAATTATATACTCGGTTCCAAGATCCTCTCCGGATTTCTCTAAGCTTCTTGATCGATATACTTCCTTAATGTGTCTCATTTGAAATTTAGCACAATCGGCTCCCATTTCAACTGCCTTATCAATCATTAATTTAGCCCTTTCAAAATCCCCATTATGGTTATTACCAATCTCTGCAATTATAAAGGTTCTTTTTTCGCCAATCAAAAACTTATCTATCTGTATTTTCATTCTAATTTGATTTATTTGCTAAACTCTCTCTGATTGACCAGGTTTTAAGACCTTCTCCCTCAAACTTAAAATTTCTAACTTCATGTCCACGTTCCCTCAACGCCTTAACAAGATTTTGTTTTCTAAAAGGATGACAATAAAAGAGGAAATAACCTCCTCCACCTGCTCCAAGTATTTTCCCTCCAATAGCCCCATTGTTGCGGGCAAAATCATAAATTTCGTCAAATTGTTTACTTGAAATATTCTCGCCAAATTGTTTCTTTAATTCCCATGCCTGATGTAAAGAATTTCCAAAATCGAACAATTTTCCACGTAATAATTGATCTCGAATTTCGTAAGTAAGTGCTACATTTTGTTTCACTAGTTCCTTAACATTTGACTTACTCATTTCCTTTTTTTGGTTTATATGAATATCGCCAGAATCATGATTTACGCCTGTATAACATAAAATTAAATTTTCTTCAAGCTCTGCTACAATATCATGATGTACCCTTAACGGATAAACTTGATTCTTTTCATATTTAAATTCCATAAAATTTATACCACCAAAAATCGTGGCATACTGATCTTGCCACCCACCTGCAATACCCTGGTAAACGCGTTCTGCCTGGTAAGCTAATTCAGCAAGTTCATATGAATCGAATTTATCATTCCTCAATTGGTTAAAGCATCCTAAAACTGTTGCCGATACAACGGCAGACCCACCTAGTCCGGATTTCATTGGGAAATCCGAATTTAAGTACAGTTCAAAACCAAAAGAGGGCTGGATCGCTTTAATTGTTGACTGAATTAATCCAAAAGCTGATTCAGTTTTTAAAAGTTCTTCCAGATTCTCAACCTCAATGGTTTGATCCAAATCACTTGAAACAATTTTTATAGACTCATCATTTCTAACCTTTAATAATGCGTGGGCATAAATGTTAATAGTTGCATTAATCACTGCTCCTGGTTCATCAACGAAATAGTGGGTTAGATCCGATCCTCCACCGCCAAAACTAATTCGAACCGGTGATTTTGCACGAACGTAAATAGAGTCTTCCAGTTGCGTTGGAAAATATTTATGTGTTACAATGTCGAATAATCTCTGATTTTCATCGAGTATTGGAATAATCCGAATTTTGTGATCTAATTTTTTCAATAGTGTTTCTCTGGAAGTAAATTTATCTGCCCAGATAAAATTTGTATTTAGACATTTATCTAAAGTTTCGTTTAAAGAAACACCTGAAAGTATTTTTCTCCGAATATCTCCGTCAGTTGCAAGTCCTATAATACGACCGTCAACATCTTTTCCAAAAATTATCCCAAAGTGATTTGCTTCGATCGTTGTAAGAACCTCTTTCAATGAGGCATTTGATGAAAGCTGAAGTAGGTTTAAGTTCATTTTTTGTTTATAGTGTCAAATTTAAGGTGAAATAATTTACCAAGTTGGAAGTATTCAAGTACATATAACCCCATCATGAAGTTCCAAATATAATTTGCTTTTAAAACGTTCGTTTCTCCGAATTCAAATTTGCAATTGTTAAGGTTGTTGATATTATTTTAAAAAGAAAATAAAAGTCTGTCAAATTCATTTTTAAAATCATCCATTAAGCTCGTATCGAGAATCCCTGTCAATCCAATGCCCGTTGCATTAGTCAAGGTCTTTTTTGACAATAGGGAAACAAGAAATTGATGTGCATCAGTTGCAATATCCTGGTTAAATTCAAGTAAATCGGGCGAAAGATTATTCAAATCAGTAATATCATTAATATGAATAACTCCTGGCAAACCCATATACCATGGATAGCCTGTTACAATTGTGCACAAACCATTTAAGGCCCGTTCAACTGCCACACTCCCGGTAATAGTTACCGGCACATATTCCTGACATTTCGAACCACCATATTTTTCCCCTTCGATATCACGAACAAAAAGGCAGTTTAGAGACTCAAGATGCTTATAGTAGTGTATATCTCTATATGCCCCAACTTGTGTTGCTCCTATAGATGTAAAGTAAAGTGAACTGGCAAAATGTTCCTTATAATACAAACTCTCCTTATACCCTAATGACCGAAGTTTATACACAATGTCAATATGATTCCACAAACTTCCACCCTCAGGGAAGGAAGTTGCCTCGGGCTGAAAATGTGCCATTATGATTAATTTCACGCCTTTTTTACCAGAAACGGGTACTTTGGATATGTTTTTTTCGTAATATAAAAGACCCTGGTGTTGGGCTATTACTTGATTTATATTTTGGAATGGATAACTTCCTGTCGTATATGTGTAATCATGTTTGGCAATTTTGTTCCCAAATAAGATGGCCTTGACCAGTCCAAGTAAAGAGCGTAAGTCAAAATATATCGAAAGGAGCACAGCCCGATAATAATTGGTTACATCAGTTTTTAAAATAAGCCCACCTATTAAAGGCGCATGATTTTGTCTTGCTCTGGAAGAAAATTCAAGGACATCATTACTAGCATCATAATTAGATATTTCATTCCCCAACCCTCGTCGACTGGATATATCCTCACTCTGGATTAAGGGTAGCAGGCGTCCTGAAATATTATTTACATATAGGTAAACCCTTGGAATTGAAGCCAATCTGCCTGCCAGTTCTAAGATAGTTGAATCCAAGTGGTGATTTACACCGGTACTAACTATGCATTTACTAATACTATAAGACTTCAAACCAGTAGCAATGCAAAGCACCTGACGAGCAGATCTTCTTAGTAATTGTTCGTAAGTATCACCCCGAGAATTCCATCGGCTAATAGTAGGCATATTGTTTCGTAACTCGCTTAAAACTGTATTAAACTCATTCGAGTAACCTACTGGTTGAAAATGATCAATTGCGACATTATTTCTGGATCCATTGATCATTATCGACCATCCTTGATCGTCAAATATTATAACATTTTCATCATTTTTGTACAGATCATTAACTTGTTTACCGAAAAAACATAATGCAACATTCATAAGCCAATTAAAACTTCCTAAATTTCTTTAAACAAATAAGTGAAATACACTTATCTCAATTTCCCCTTTAACCCCAACGATGTGAAAAACTATCAAACCATGACAAACCTAATTAAGGGTCTGTTTGATACAAATAAAAATCATGTTGTCCCTTTACCAATTAAAATATATCTGTCTGTTGGATCCGTGCAATCCTGCTTATTGGTGAGCACGAAATCTTTAAAATTTTCTATTAAATCCAACGCTATTCCAGATTCTGAAGTCTCGGACATTACAGGAAACATATTTTCTGTCAATTCCCATTCCCAATCGGCATTTCTTCTCCAAACAGCCGGATTTCTATGCTGATCCATAATATAATGAAATGCATTTTCTGATATTTGCAGCCAACTCAGGAATTTAGATAGATTTTCAGGGGGGATATTTTGATACTTTTTAACTAGTTCAATCCCCTGTTCTCTCGTTAATCTTCGCAAACGAATTTCTCTGGATGCATGGTCAACTACCTTACCAAATCCATGTTTAATAAACTTAATATAATCATGTATATCTGAGTAATTCCAGCAATCTACATCATTATAGGTATCGAATGTTCTGGTTTGCTCTGCGGTTTCATAGTCGTAGAGATCGATCATCTTTTCATGCTGTGCCTTTGAATCCCATCGAATATAATTATTTAGGTAAATTCCTCTCACTCCTACTCTTTCAAGTTCTGTATCGTCAGGATACAAATATTGAACAACATCCTCCTGTGTGATCCCATCAAATTCATCCACCAGATCCTCAGCTTCCATTCCCATCAGGTCATGCTCCTTTCTATATTTTCTCGTCATTTCGACTTCATCCAGATGTGAGAACATACCGACCTGATCAATACCTTGATGCGCTCCCCAAATTATCAAGGGTATTTTAAATTTAACAGCCATCTGCACCGGAAAAACTGTCTGTCCTGCCAAGCAATGCCAATACATACTGCCCATTCTACGCATTGTTGAACGGGTTATATTCTTTACAATGTCAGGATTTATTGTAAGAGTCAGTATATCACAATCAAACTTAATCCTCAGATTAGCCAGATTTTTAATTCCAGTTGACGTGTTATAATGCTTATTATACGTCACCAATAAGGGATTCATCCCATAAACTTTCTTAATGGTATGAACAATAAAATGTGAATCTCTAGCTCCACTTACTGGAACAATGCAATCATAATTATTACCTGATGTATTACGATAGCTATTTAAAATACTGTTCAGTTTTTCAGAACGCAAGGCCCAATCAAGACTGTCTTTCTCTTCATGTATTCGACAGCCGCTACAAACACCCTCCTCATCAAACGTAATATAAAGTGGGTGGTTATCGGGATAAAGGCACCGTTTGCAAAATTTCATATAATTTCCTTTTCGATTCTTACATACAGTAATTTTTCAAGTTCTTCATCAGCCTTTTTGATAAGTCTTAGAGTGTCATCAAAGTGATTTTCCCGATACGAAGCATGTGTTTCAAGTCTTACTAATGTATGGTTCGAAATGTTCGCTTTCGTAGTATTCACACTATGCTCGGTGAAATGAAAAAAATTAGCTGCACTAGCTGCACTCACGTTAGTATTTTTGAAAACATCCACAAAATCATTCGCATTCTTCGCCCCTCCTGAACAGATAACGGGAATGGATACCAGCTCACAGATTGAATTAATAAGTTGCAGATCATAACCGATATAGGTACCGTCCCTGTCCACTGAATTGATCAGAATTTCTCCCGCACCAAGTTCAACCGCTTTAATAGCCAAATCTTTTGGTATTATTTTAAGTGCTTTTTTAGTAAGGTAATCATACACTCTATAGCCTTCTCTTGTTTTAATTGCATCTATGCTTACTACAATGCATTGATCGCCAAAAATATGAGAGGCTTTGGTTATCAGTTCTGGTTGATAGATTGCTGCATGATTCAATGATATCTTGTCAGCACCACAATGCATGAGCTGTTTAATGTGTTCAATGTTACTAACCCCGCCTCCAACTGTCAGTGGCACGAAACATTTTTCAGACGCCTTTCTAATCATCAAATAATCTGGATCCTGATTATTCCGGGCTGTTGATATATCAAGTAAAATTATTTCGTCAATACCCCATTGATTTAAAAACTCGATGGCAATAGCCGGTTTGCCAACGGGCAGGTATTTACTAAAATTTATACTTTGAACCACTATTCCATCCTTAACAATTATAGTAGCAGCTACTCTCTTCTTGAGCATGTCAGATTGAATTAAAAAAGCTTCGAAATAATTTAAGTCCACTAGTTTGGCTCTTTTCCGGATGGAACTGAACGCCAAATATATTATCAAGCTGAACAGCCGCAGTTACTTTTATACCGTAGTCGCAAAACCCAATTATATATTCATTCCTACAATCAAAATAGTAGCTATGGTCAAAATAAAAATTACTATCCCTCTCATTGTTGATAAAAATCGGGCTATTATTCTGTGTATAAACATCATTCCAGCCCACATGTGGGACGGCATAATTCTCCATCGGCTGTATTTTTTTTACTGTTCCTTTTATCCAATTGAGACCTTTGTGTAAACCATTCTCTTCGGAATGCGTGGCCAATAGCTGCATACCTACACATATTCCGAGGATTGGCTTCTGCTTAACAAGAACCTGTTCATTTAAAATAGTATCAAGGTTCCTTTCCCTTAAATTATCAGCACATGCTTCAAATGCTCCAACTCCCGGCAGAATCAATACATCAGCTTCTGCGATAACAGATTCCTTGTCGGATATCTTAAGTTTCTTGTAGCCTAATGAATTAATCGCGTTCGAGACCGAATGAGTATTGCCTACCCCATAGTCTACTATTACAATTTTGGGATTTTTCATAACCCTACGCCCACTTCAAATTTTGGTATATATTTACCTAATTCTTCTCGCGAGAAAAGACTTAGATTGACCGATTTGTCAACCTGCTCCCAGAACTCCTTTACAGAAATACCAATATATTCTGAAAAGCTTTCTATATAACTATCCGAACATGTCCCATCATATCTTTTCAGCAAAATAATACCTTCCTCACGCGTCATTCTTTTATTTCGAATATCTTCATTTACATAGTCTGATATACGGCCAAAACCATACTTTAAATACTTTATCATCTGATTAAGTGTAACCCAATTTTCATCGAGAGATGTAATTCCAACATGATCGCCCAATTCATGGGGAGATTCTCTTCTAATATCGAGTCCGCGAAGAGCAGAGAAATTACCATTATCGATCAGTGACCAGTCTTTCCAGAAATAGCCAAGAAAAGTAATTCGCAGATCTGCATCACCCATTTCCTTTTCGGAAGGATATAAATATTGAAGAATATCATGTTTTTTAATCTCCGCACTTAAAAGCCATGAAATGTCTCCACCACCTAAAGTATTCATTTTTCGAAGATTATTCCCGTCACTCCCGCTCTTACCCATCACATTAAGGTCTCCCAGTTGTAACGCCGCATTTTCGCCCCACCAGATTAATGGTATTTGGTATGCAATAGCTAGTCTTGGCACACTGCTGAATAAAGCTAACTCTGTTGATTTTGCCCAATTTGTAAACTCGAAGAAGCCCTTTCGCATTAATTTACGCCATACTCCGGGAGACGGGTTGATAGATATACAATCGAAACCATGTTCAATCATATTGGAAACATTGTTTACACCGCGTTGTGTAACTTGCTCCGGGGGATAACCCAGGGATATCAGCAATGGCTTCATTTTTAAAACATTCTTCACATATAGCGCTTGTCTGAGACTGTCTTTGCCTCCGCTCACTCCAATAATGCAATCGTAACCAGAATGATTGTTGGCTTTACCAAAAGCGACTATCGCATCAATTTCGTTTCTCCGCTCATCCCAATCCACCTCCAGAAGACTGTCATGATAGTTACATGCAGGACAAACACCCTTGTTATCAAATTTGATACCCGGTCGAGTATCTGTCTGCAAACATTTTCTACAATATTTCATTGCTGTTTAATATCCCGTACTCAATAATATCATGATAATTCCCTTGCTTAAATATTGCGTCTTTTCTTCTCCCTTCCAATTCCATTCCAAGCTTTTCTGATAACCTTTGCATCCCCATATTTTCAGCGGATGTTGCGCAATAAATACGATGCAAATTTAGTGTATTGAATCCATGTTGTAGAAGCAGAGTTCCTGCTTCCAACATTACACCCTTTCCCCAAAAATCTTTTTCGCCCAATAAAAAGGCAATCTCCGCATTACGATCAATCCAGTTAATCGCCTGCAAGCTCACATTACCAATATGCAGATCTGTCTCCAGGTCAACTACAGCTAGTACTAATGATGTGTTAGATTTTTTGGCCAACTCAACAAATGACGCCAGTTTATCCGGTGTCATAGGAAATCTTCCATGTGAATTATATTGAACGATCTCAGGATCATTCAGCCAATACCTGTATTTGCCTGAAATATCGGTTTCATGCAGGGGTCTCAAATATAAGGTATCTCCCTTTAAAAAAATATCCTTTTTTAATGTCATTTAATTGATCTTAAGGCAAAAACGATACTTTCGGGAGTTACAATCTTCCCCACTCCCATTGAGTCTAA
>Ga0123337_10001642_pt1 | contig 27977 bp, 25 predicted proteins | sample frozenSSSSmetaG_FD_89792 | JGI IMG/M metagenome (GOLD analysis project Ga0123337, IMG submission 89792) | Glacier valley bacterial and archeal communities from Borup Fiord, Nunavut, Canada, to study Microbial Dark Matter (Phase II) -... | ecosystem: Environmental > Aquatic > Freshwater > Ice >...
GCTGCAGGAAAAGAAAAGAGAATAATTATGAGTTAAGAATAAGATAATTATTTCTATAATTTCAATTTTTCCCGGACACTACTGATTGACAGTTGACAATTGATAATTGAGATTAGTTCTCGGCTGTCCGACATGTTCCGAAGGGCATGTCGAATACTTAGATAATCTGAATTTACAATCCAGAATTATGGAAAAATTAATTTAATCGCTGTACTTATATGCCGAATCACAAAGCAACCTGACATATTCAACGGGGTCAGCCTTTTTCAGCAAATACTGTGTCAACTCTCAACATTTTGTAAAAATTGCTCTGATCAAAAAGCTATTTTATTTTCACCGGAATCCAGATCTCTTCTTCAGATTCAGGATCTTCATTTTTGTACTTCTTCCCCAATACTTCGAAATGAGGTCTGGTATCCAATTGATATTCAGATTGAGGTATCCATTCTGAGAAGATGTATTGAAAAATACCCGTATCAGTACTTGGACCCTTATAATTAAAAACGGCATATAAGCCGGCATTCAAATTAAATGTATCCATACTATCAGGAACATATTCAAAATCCCCGACTTCTACGGCAGCCCATTTTTCAAAGCTTGCTGCAGGACTAAAGTTCAGGTAGTAATCTGAAGGGTAGATCTGCAAAGAATATAAATCAGGAGATCTAGCATTGAAAATCTCTTTTCTGCGAAGCATGAAAGTAGCCCATAACATTCCGGTTCGGTTATCTGCTAAGGACATGCGCATAGGGATACCTATTAGTTTTTTTTCGGTAATGTTTCTGATTTGCGGTTCGGGGTATTTTATTGCTTCCATATCTCAATAATGTCGGTAAGAATTTGAAATGAATGAGTTAAAATTAATCTGATTTAATCACCGTATTTATACCCTGAATCACATAGAATAGTAGCAATATTCAATTCTTTTTCATTTGCCAATAAATACTTCTTAGCCGCAATTACATTCGCAGCAGCTGAATAACCCACATACAAACCCTGCTCTGTGGATAATCTCTTTTTCATATCCCTTACTTCCTCATCGCTTACGGTGATAAAATCATCCACAAGTTTTTCATCCCAATGTGGTGGTATCAATCCGTAGGCAGTACCCTGAATAATATGCTTTGGGTCATCGACTTTTCCTGTTTTCAGGATCGCTGCCTTTTCTGGTTCAACAGCAATGCATTGAATGTTTGGTTTGACAGATTTCAGGTATTTCGAAGTCCCGATGAATGTTCCACCACTACCTACAGATGCGATAAATACATCAGCATCAGGCAGATCCCTCAAAATTTCAGGTCCGGTATGATTAAAATGTGCCTTAATACAGGAGGGGTTATTGAACTGATCTGCATAGAATGCATTCCTGTTATGAGCAATATCTTTTGCAAGATCAACAGCAAGGGCAATATCTGCACCGGTAACCATTCCGGGACTACCATCAACCTGTTTGGTCAGAACAATCTCTGCTCCAAAAGCATTCAGGATCTTTCTGCGTTCAGGGCTATTCCCTTCCGACATCACGGCTACAAATGGATTTGCAAATTGCCTGCATACCAAAGCTAGTCCGGCCCCCATATTTCCACTGGTCATTTCTACGACCGTTTGCCCTCTTTTCAAACTCCCATTCTCATAGGCATCCAGAATAATCTGATAAGCCGCACGATCTTTTACACTTCCACCCGGCTGCAAATACTCTGCTTTTGCATAGATCTTTCCGGGCAAGGCAGCGCTGATCTTGTCGAGGAAGATTAATGGGGTGTTATGGATGAGGTTTAGGGTGCTCAAGGTTTTCTAGACTCTTTTGACCGGATATCATCAAAAACTTCATCCTCAAATACATCCTGAATCAACAATTCATCATCACCGCATGCATGCATAACTTTAAATGATATCTCCCAATTGGCCCTGGGTTTTGGACCGATTTTAAATTTATCGGGCTTTGAATCTTTCATTTTGTAAATTTTAATTTTTCATTTCCACACTAAAGCAAATCTTCGCATTTAGTGCTTTGAAAACTTTCAAGATCGTCTCTACCCGGGCATCAGTCAGACTGTTTTCAAGTTTGGAGATTTGAGCTTTTTGTACCCCGACCAGCTTGCCCAACTCTTCTTGTGTTAATTTACGATCTAAACGTGCCTGTTTTATCGCTTCTCCTAAAAGGTCGAGACGCAATTCATTTTCAAAAGATTCACGCCTGGGTGTTCCAGCCTGACCGATATGTTTATCAGTGATTTCTTCGAGAGTAAAAGTTTTCAAGCCTTGATTAGTCATTTTTAGGTGTATTGAGTGTAAAATATAGTTTTCTCAAACTTTCTGCCTTAATCAGATCAGCCTGAGGCGTTTTTTGTGATTTTTTAATAATTCCATGGGTACAAATAATGAGGGTTTCTGCACTCATACGCTTATCCCAAAATGCAAAAAGCCGGTATTGTATATTCTTGTAAAGAGTTCTAAACTCCCAGACCTCATCGTTTAGCTTTTTTAAAAGCTCCTTATCATTTGAAAATCGAGCTTTTGTGATATTGTAAATGATCTTGACCCTGATTTTCTCATCCAGAAGTTCGAGAAATTCAGCCGCCTCTTCCAAAAATTCAACGCGAAACTTTGGCTTCTGTAAATTATTATACAAAGATAAAAGTTTCTTATTAAGGAAACAAACTATTTCCTTAATAAAGCTTCTATTAAAAAAGAAAAAGACGAAAAATAAGTATTAAAGGGATGGTACTATTTAGTTATCGGTAAGAATTATAATCATGGGAGGACATACCATCTGCTGAAATTAATCAGTTTTTAAAAAATCACCATCCAAGATAAGCAGTTTAACGCCATTTTCCGTTACAGAACGATGTGAACTCAAATCATCCGATACCACATAAGTCCCACCCTTTTCCAGTTTTACCTGTTCACCGGTATTAAGCTCAGAGACAAACTCTCCCTCCAGACAATGCACAATATGTCCTTTCTGACACCAATGGTCTGCCAGATAACCTTTTGAATACTCAACTAAGCGAATCCGAAGTCCGGGAAACTGAATGGTTTGCCAATAAGCGCTTCCGCTTTCACCTTTATGCTCGGTTTTTTCAATAGCTGACCAGTCGATGGTTTGGAAAGGGATGTGGCTCATTTTGGTACCCTGGCCACGTTTAAATATACCTGTTCACCAAATTCTCCAGATACTCCTGCTTTCCACTTCTAACATCAGGCTCGCCCATTTCAACTGCAAAGTTTCTCAGATCTTCCAGACTTAGTTTTCCTGTTTCAAAATCTTTGCCTTTCCCCGAATCAAAAGAGGCATAACGATCCTGGCGGATCTTTTTATAATCCGAGTGCTTCAAAATATTATCAGCCGCTAGCAATGCGCGGGCGAAAGTGTCCATACCGCCAATATGGGCATAAAACAAATCAGCCGGATCAGTTGAATTTCTGCGGATCTTGGCATCAAAATTAATACCTCCGCCACCAAAACCTCCGGCTTCAATGATCACCAGCATAGCTTCTGTCAATTCATTAATATTATTCGGAAACTGGTCGGTATCCCAGCCGTTCTGATAATCACCGCGGTTCGCATCAATTGAACCCAGTAAGCCTGCATCGGCACTTACCTGCAGTTCATGCTGGAAAGTATGTCCGGCCAGAGTAGCATGATTGACTTCTATATTCAGTTTAAAATCATCCATCAGATCATACTGACGAAGGAAACTGATCACCGTAGCGGCATCGTAATCATATTGATGTTTACTTGGCTCGCAGGGCTTCGGTTCAATGAAGAAAGTACCTTTAAATCCATTTTTTCGGGCATAATCCCTGGCCATGTGCAAAAATTTTGCAAGATGCTCCTGCTCACGTTTCATATCAGTATTCAGCAAACTCATATATCCTTCACGGCCACCCCAGAACACATAATTCTCACCATTGAGGGCAATCGTAGCATCAAGAGCTGCCTTTACCTGAGCTCCGGCATGGGTCAGGACATGAAAATCAGGATTGGTTGAGGCACCGTTCATATAACGGCGATGAGAGAAAAGGTTAGCAGTGCCCCAGAGCAATTTCACTCCGCTTGCCTTTTGTTTTTCTTTCGCATAAGCGGTAATCGCTTGCAGGCGGCGCTCATTTTCTAAAACATCATTGCCATAATCAACCACATCCACATCATGAAAACAGTAATACGGCAGGTTCATCTTGGTAATAAACTCAAAGGCCGCATCCATCTTATCTTTTGCACGTTCAACAGCATCATTTTTTGCATCCCAGGCAAAAATATGGGTCGGCTCTCCGAAAGGATCTGATCCATTTCCAACAAATGAATGCCAGTAGGCACAGGCAAAACGCAAAGTTTCTTTCATCGTTTTACCTGAAATGATCCGGTTCTCATTGTACCAGCGAAATGCCAGTGGATTATCGGATTCAGGCCCCTCGTATTTTATCTGGCCTATGCCTTTGAAAAATTCTTTGTCTCCTGTTATGATATTTGCCATTCTGAAAGTTTTATGTTTTCGAATTTATAGAATTAAATAATAATTAGTGAAAAACTGAGGAGCTAATGTTTCACATTTCAATAAAAATGGGAGGGCGTCATCCCCTACGAAGTAAGGGGTCCCAAACCTATGAGAAGAGTTAGTATTTACAGTTCTTTTTAACAGATTCCTCCTCGCAGCAAAATTTTTGAATAGAAAACTTTTGCGATCGCTTTTCGGGATGACGCTAATACGTTAAGTTCCCGTTCGCTGATAAAAACCTATATTTATGATCATATTTATCATTCCGGACAGCCGCAATAAACACAACTCATGAAAGCATATCTCTTAACTTGCCTCAGCCTGATTATCAGCATACAGCTTCATGCCCAAAATCATGAAGAATCGAACTATGATGAATCCAAAGTGCCAGAATATACCCTTCCGGATGTTCTTAAAACAAGTGATAACAAAACAATTAAAAACAAGAAGGCCTGGGAAAAGATTAGAAGGCCTGAAGTGTTGACTTTGTTCGAAGATAATATTTACGGGCAGGTACCTAAGTCTTTTGAAGATATCCGGTTTTCAATCCTTAGTGAAGATAAAAACAGCATGAATGGCAAGGCACAACGCAAAGAAGTTTTGATTGAGGTGTTCAACAAAAATAAAAGCGTTAAAATCAATCTGGTTCTTTTTACTCCCAATAATGCTTCAAAGCCGGCTCCTGCATTTTTACTGATTAACAATCGTGGTAAAGAGAATACTGACCCCAGCCGTAAGATAATAAGCGAATTCTGGCCTGCAGAAGTGGTTATTGACGCAGGTTATGCCATTGCAGCCTTTCATGTGAGTGATCTCGCACCGGATAATAAAGACGAATTTATGAATGGGGTAATGCAATTATATCCCGAACAATTGAATGCTGACAATGGTATGCGTGCGATCGGTGCCTGGGGATGGGGTGCAAGCCGGGTAATGGATTATTTTGAAAGCGATCCTCAAATCGATAAAAAAGAGGTAGCTCTGGTCGGGCATTCGCGTGGCGGAAAAGCATCGCTCTGGGCTGCTGCTCAGGATCAGCGTTTTGCAATGTGTATTACAAACTGCTCGGGAAGTACCGGCGCTGCACTTGCCCGCAGACAATTTGGAGAACGGGTAAGAAGGATCAATACCTCATTCCCACATTGGTTTAACACCAATTATAAAAAATATAACGATCATGAAGAGCTTTTGCCGGTTGATCAGCACATGCTGATCTCTCTGATCGCTCCCCGCCCGGTTTATGCAACGAATGCCTCCGAAGACCTTTGGGCTGATCCCACAGGCACTTTTCTATCTCTGAAAAATGCTGAGGAAGTATATACCTTATATGGCTTGAAGTCTAAATTACCTAATGCTCCACCGGGATTAAATACACCGATAATTGAATCTCCATTGGCTTATCATAACCGTGAAGGAAAACATGATCTGACTGTTTATGATTGGAAGCAATTCATAAGGTTTGCGGATTTTCATTTTGAGAGAGGGAGGTAGCGTTTTTTGTCATTACGAGTGTAGCGAAGCAATCTCCTCACTAGTATTACTAAACATCGTAAGATTGCTTCGTCTTGCCTCCTCGCAATGACAATACTATTATTATTGCGAGTATAGTGCTTTGTCATTGCGTGCGTAGCGCGGCAATACCCTTACCAATAGTACTAAACGTCATAAGATTGCTTCGTCGTGCCTCCTCGCAATGACAGTACCACAAGCCAAGCCTATAAATGCCCCAGCAGCAATTCCTTCCATTCCTGGTAAATCGTCTCGTATTCCTCTGATTTTTGAGGCTCGATTTTTCGGAGTGGTTTCAAATTTGCAAACGCATTTTCAGTACTAAATTCTCCAATACCTATTCCGGCACCAATTGCTGCTCCAATACTACCTTCATTGCTATACAATTCAACCGGAACACCGGAAGAATTGACAAATGCTTCAATAAAAAGTTCACTTGAAAACATATTCGCTTTGCCGGCGCGGATGAGTGTGGGGTTCATGCCATTCTCACGCATAATGTCGAGTCCGTAACGAAAAGCGAAGGCGATACCTTCCTGAACTGCCCTGAAAATATGGGCCCGGCTATGCAGGTTCAGGTCGATATGATGGAAGTGAGCACCTATATTCTTATTGTTCAGCATGCGTTCTGCTCCATTCCCAAAAGGCAAGATCCTTAAACCATTACTCCCAACCCTGATCGCTGAGGCTTCAGTATTCATCGTATCATAAGCAATACCGGGTGCAATTACATCCCTGGTCCAGCGATTCAGAATTCCGGTTCCATTGATGCAAAGCAGCACTCCGATTCGTTTTTGTTCCTCCGAAAAATTAACATGAGCAAAGCTGTTAATCCGTGATTCCTTATCGAAAGTAAGCTGATCAGACACCCCATAAATCACCCCGGAAGTACCACCATTTGCTGCAACCTCACCCGGTTTTAAAACATTGAGAGAGAGGGCATTATTGGGTTGGTCTCCTGCTTTATAGCTAACAGGAATGCCCGGTTTTAATAAAAGTCTGGTGGCAATTTCAGCACTAAGTCTGCCATGATCCGAAAATACAGGCTGAATCTCAGGGAATATATCTTCAGGGAAGCCAAAATAATTTAAAACTTCCTTTGAAAGCTCATTTTTTGTAAAATTCCAGAATACCCCTTCAGAAAGTGCTGAAACACTGATATTGATCTCCCCGCTAAGCTTCATCCCGATAAAATCTCCGGGAAGCATCACCTTAAAGATCTTTTCGAAAACTTCCGGCTCATTTTGCTTCACCCATTCCAGCTTCGAAGCCGTAAAGTTTCCCGGCGAATTAAGCAGATTGCTAAGGCATTTTTCTTCACCAATCGCCTGAAAAGCCTTATTTCCAATCTCCACTGCTCTGCTATCGCACCAGATGATTGAATTTCGGAGTACCTTTTGCTCATTATCAACCAAAACAAGTCCGTGCATCTGATAAGCAATTCCAATTGCACCCACAGCTTGAGGATAGTATAACCCCGAGGAATTTGCCTTAATAATTGCCTGCTGAACATTCTCCCACCATATTTCAGGTGATTGCTCTGCCCATCCGGGATGTTCTGCAATGATAGCCGTTTCAGTTTCAGGATATTGAACCGTACACAGACATTCCTGAGTTTGAGAATCAATAACAGATACTTTGATTGAAGAAGTGCCGAGGTCGATACCGAGTAGTAGCATTAGCAGGATTTTGTGTTAGAATGATTTATAAAAATGTTATCAGTTGTCTGTTACCAGTTGTCTGGCATAACACGAGCTATTGGTACCTGTTAACAGATAAAGACAACAGATAACCGGTGACAAATCAAATAAGTTTCTGATACGTCCTCCACCACAAATCAGGCATCTCACCTGAATTGGCAGTCTGATAATCTTCATAGCGACAAGGTACAAGGTGATGCCTTTCATTTTTAGACTTCCCCGCAGGATAAGGCACCTGCATCCACCAGCGATCTGATTTTTTGCTTTTGACAAATACCAGTTCATGGGAACCGTCTTTGAGTCCGGCTCTGTAAGTGATGTATTGCGATTTAGGTAATAAGGGATATTCTTTCTTCCTGTTATAAAATCCATCTACAAAATACCAGACCATCTGGGCCAGTAACATTGCTGTTTGTCCGTTCAAATCATAGGCCGGGTTAAATTCATAGAAGCCTATGGAAGAAAGTTTATCATTCATACCGGCATATCTTGCAATCTGGCACGCATTCTCGCCATAAAACCCATTTGGTGTTGCGTTGGCATTGCCGGCAGCATCCGAAGAACGAATAGCAGAAATATCAAAACTGATCATATTTGCATTGCGGATTACAGGTTCAGCAAGATTGATATTACCTGCAAAATCACCCAGGCGATGGACATCAAAAAAGAGTTTATCCATCAGTTTCAGGCTTTCCTGATTAACATAATATGTCTGATATCCGATATTACTGAAATTGAAAAGAAAATTGGGTTCGTGAAGAAAAATCTTATTCAGGTAGGAAATTGAACTGGTCTCAATCGTTCCGTCGATATTGTCATCCAGGTCAAAATGTGAATCCACGACCAGCAAGTCAACCTTCTGCTCCAGCTCTTCATAAGCCATGAACTGAGGATATGTTAAATCCTGACCACCACCAATTATCACAGGTATTATGTTTATTTTGATCAGCTCAGTTACCAGGAGCTTTAGAGCAACATAGGTATCCGAAACCTTATGCCCGGCACGGATATTCCCAAGATCCACGATACGGGTATTATAATTTCCCTCATTTAGCTCATAAAACTTTTTTCTGAAGGTATCAGGAGCCAGAGCTGCACCAATATTATTGATCGAATTCCTATCCTCTAATACACCGATCAGTGCAATGTCAAAAAGACCATTTTCAAGATCAGGAAAATCATCGTGGAAGGAAACAATCTTAGATCCTAAATGACTTGTATAAAAACCATTTTCGGGTCTAATGGAATCGAAATCAAGCGGACTAAGAAAATCGGATAATGACATAATTATTGTTCCTGTAATTTATTTGACAGTTTATATTGAACAGCCCCCGATTAATTTTGCTTTATACAAAATTGAAGAAGAATCAGATAATTGAGAACAGACTCAAAGCAAATATCAGTTTATTCAGTTACTTTTGAAAGCATTTAAAAAAATTCATCCGGATGATTTTAGTTACCGGCGCTACCGGTTTTTTAGGTTCAGAATTAATCAGGCAATTGCTGCTCAGAGGAGAAAAAATCAGAGCAATCAAGCGGGATACATCCCGGATACCCCCAATTTTAGCAGACCAGAAAGATATTGAGTGGTTCGACGCTGATATTCTTGATTATTTCGCCCTATTTGAGGCTATGGATGGCATAAGCCATGTATATCACTGTGCTGCGCTGATATCCTTCCATCCCAAAGACAAAAAGGAAATGCTAAAAGTGAATGTGGAAGGCACTTCAAATCTGCTTAATATCTGTATGCAAAAGAATATCCATCGCTTTTTACATGTGAGTTCAATTGCGGCATTGGGTGAGAGCAAAAAAGGTAAGCTGATCACAGAGAAAAATCACTGGGAGTTTGGATCAGGACAGAGTGCCTATTCAATCTCAAAATACAAAAGTGAAATGGAGGTTTTCAGAGCGGCAGCAGAAGGCTTAAATGTAGTCATCGTAAATCCATCAATCATTATTGGCAAAAATGCGGGTATTGAAGGAAGCGGACAGCTCTTTGAATCAATACGAACCGGTCTGAATTATTTTCCGGGTGGGAGTTGTGGCTATGTGGATGTTTCAGATGTTGCCAAATCTATGATCCTTTTAATGGAAAGCACTTTTAGTGACGAACGTTTTATTATCAATTCTGAAAACCTGACTTACAGAGAGTTTTTTTCAAACATTGCCTTGAAATTCGGGAAAGAGCCACCGGCTATAGCATTAAAACCCTGGATGATGTATATAGCATGGCTTGCAACCCGTGTAATTACCTTATTTACAGGTAAAAGATTTGGTCTGAGTGCAGAAACCGTACGCAGTGCATTCAAGAAACAAATGTATTCCAATGAAAAAATAAAAAAGGCTTTAAATTTTAATTTTAAACCCGTTGATGAATCTATCAGCGAAATTTGCCTGCATATTAAAAATAGTTAATACCCTAAATCATAAAGCATTGAAACAGTTTTATATCATAGATTTTGACAGTACATTTACCCAGGTAGAGGCATTGGATGAACTGGCCCGTATCTCATTAATGAACCATCCCGACAGGGAAAAGATCTATCAGAAAATTGAAGATCTGACCAATGCAGCAATGGAAGGAAAAATGTCGTTCCGTGAAAGTCTTACAGGTCGCGTTCAGCTACTGGAGGCTGACAGAACTCATTTAAAGCAGCTGGTCAGCCTGCTCAAAAAGAAAGTTTCTTCGTCTTTCTCCCGGAATAAAACATTTTTTAAAAAACATACAGATTCGGTTCTGATCGTTTCGGGTGGGTTCAAAGAATTTATTACCCCGGTTGTACTCCCATATCACATCCGTAAAGAAAATATTTATGCCAATACCTTTGTTTTTGATGAGGCTGGGAAGATTATTGGGTATGATGAAAATAACCCACTTTCAAATGAAGGAGGGAAAGTTAAATTATTGAAAGAACTTGACCTCAAGGGGGATATTTACGGCATTGGCGACGGTCATTCCGATTTTCAGCTGAAGGAATTCGGGATGATCAAAAAATTCTACGCTTTTACCGAAAACATAGAGCGTAAAACTGTTGCCGAAAAAGCCGATCATGTTACCCCAAGTTTTGACGAGTTTCTGTATGTTAATAACCTCCCAAGAGCAATTTCTTATCCTAAAAACAGGATTCTTTGTCTGGTGATTGGAGATGTACCTGAGCTGGCCATACAAACCTTAAAGAAAGATGGATTTTCCATTCGTCATAAAAAAACATTTGAAGAAAAATATGTTCCGGATGTGGGTATGATGCTTCTTGCTAATGGTGAACTTCTTGAAAGGGAAAAGCTGGAACGTGCGGTAAAACTAAAAACGATCGGATATCTCGGAAACAGCGAACCGAAACTTTCCCATGGCTTATGCACTGATATGGGCATTGTCATTTTTGACGATCCGAAGCAAAGCACTAAGAATCCTGAATTTATTACCAAAAGGATAATCAGTTTTATTAACCATGGCCATACTTCTTTGAGTGCAAACTTTCCTAATCTTCAGCTACCACGGATTTCAGGAGCTCATCGTTTGATTCATATCCACAAAAATATGCCGGGTATAATGGCCCAGATCAATAAGGTTTTTGCTGATCATCATATCAATATTGTGGGTCAATACCTGATGACCAATCCAAGTATTGGCTATGTTATTACGGATGTGAGTGATGAGTATGACAAAAAGGTACTGAAGGCTTTGAAGCAGATTGATCACACGATCAAGTTCAGAATACTCTATTAAGGATAAAGTCAAAAGCTAAAAGCAGAAAGCTAAAAGCAGCTTGCAGTACAGTTTTTCAACTAAAATCATTAAATTGCCCCCCTAATTAAATTTTAATACAGTGTCTGATAATTTAAATATTTCCATTACAAAAACTACTCAGTCACGTTTGGCTGATATTGATTTCGATAATTTACCGTTTGGAAAGACCTTTTCCGACCATATGTTCATTGCTGATTACAGCGATGGAGCATGGAAAGACTTCAGGATTGTGCCTTACGGTGAAATTGGGTTTAGTCCTGCGATTTCTGCCCTGCATTACGGACAGGCATTTTTTGAAGGTATTAAGGCTTACAAACATGCCGATGGGGAAGTCAGCATCTTCCGTCCGGACAAAAATGCGGAGCGATTTAATCTATCTGCACAGCGTTTATGTATGCCTGAACTGCCGGTTGATATCTTCTTGAAGAGCCTTGAAACATTGGTCGATCTTGACAGAGACTGGGTTCCTTCAAAAGCAAATCATAGCCTGTACATCAGACCATTTATGTTTGCGACAGACCCTTTTTTAGGTGTAACTCCCTCATCTACCTATAAATATATCGTGTTAACCGGACCGGTGGGGCCGTATTTTTCAAAGAACCTAAAGGTAAAAGTGGAAACCTTTTATTCAAGAGCGAGCGATGGTGGTTTCGGTTTTGCAAAAGCTGCAGGAAATTACGGTGGCTCCATGCTTCCGGCAATGAAAGCTACTCAGGAAGGTTTTGACCAATTGATCTGGACAGATTCAAAAGAACATGCTTATGTTGAAGAACTGGGAGCTGCAAATATTATGTTCATGATGGATGGGAAGTTAATTACTCCATCTACCAGAGATACCATTCTGAAAGGCGTAACCCGTGATACCGTTTTAACATTGGCAAAAGGTTGGAACATTGGGATTGAAGAACGCCGAATCTCAGTAGATGAGATCATCAAGGGTATTAAAGAAGGCCGCATCACTGATGCTTTTGGTGTTGGAACAGCTGCTACAATTGCTCACATAGCTGAAATCGGACATGAAGGCGAGCTTTACACCCTTCCTGACCCGGCCAAGCGAGTTTTCTCCAACCGGGTACTTGATACACTTAATGAATTGAGATATGGGCGCTCTGTTGATGAGCATGGTTGGAATTTTGCGGTCCGGTCCGGGTCAAGCCCGGACTGACAACGGGTCAAGCCCGGACTGACAACGGGTCAAGCCCGGAACTGACAACGGGTCACGCCCGGACTGATATTGGATTAAGCGTTTGATAACATTGGCTAAACACCGGACTGATATTGGATTAAGCCTTTAATAACATTGGCTAAAGCCCGGACTGACAATAGATCAAGTCTTGACTAAGATTGGGTGAAGGCAGGGCTTGTCAGTCCGGGCCTGACCCGGACCTGTTCATCCTTCGAATACCGCGTTTCTTCAGCCTGTCATCGCGCCGATCTTCCCTGTCATTACGTTCAATTTCCATCTTCCTCAGTCTCGCTTTGATCTCAGCCTGAGTTGCAGTATCAAAGCCAATTGTATATAGAAGCGCTTCTGCAAAGCCTTTCCAGATCATATTGAAGAAGGATGAACGATCAGGGCGGGTATAAGAAAATGATCCCCTTCTCACGGACTGGCCTTTCATCGGATTATCGTCCTTTATAATAAGAATATTTGCAAAAATAGAGGCGATGCCTTTACGTTTTAAACGGCTGGAATTCTCACTTTTCTCAAAGAGAGTGATTTTTAAATCATTATAATAACAAGTCAGACCTCCTCTAACCCCATTAATACTTCCCCTACCGTTAAAAATCATTTGATTTATAAAACCAGATTTCACTTCTATCAGTGATAATGGTCTGATTGCTGAGTTGAACATTTCTGCATCCAATTTCCCCAATTTTCCGGAAAACTCGAATGCCCCTGTGGGGTCAGGCAGATTAAATTTCATTACTATATCCAGACGGCCCCGATCCATTAAGAGCGAGGTTAGCCTTACATCACTGAATTTGTTTTTAATCAGGTTAAGCGAATCGTTGGTAACATTGTAAATATTTCCGTTAAGCCCTCCGAATGAAAGTGTTCCTTTACGCTTTGAATCAGGATTGTATTCCGAATATTTAATATGCGAATCCTTAATTATCACTGTATCAATGGTTGTATCCAGCTTGAACCGTCTCAATGCCAGTTGCGGAAAATTGATACCCCTGTCTCTGATCGAATCGGGCATTCCCCGGTTCAAAAAAACTGATAAATTACCCTTTTTAAACGTTAAGGAAGATGCTATCAGCCTTCTGTCGCGGTTTAATAGCTTATAGTCAACATTATTTAATGAAATGTCTTCAAAGTTTGCAGAATACCGATCTTTTTGAAATTTAAACCTTCTTGAAAATTCCATCTCCGAGAATTTTGGTAAAAGGCGAAATCCTTTTATATGGGCATATTTTCCTGCAGTTGAGGCTTTGAATTCATTGAACTGGACATTATAATTCCCGTCAGCAGTAACTGTTTTGTAGCTAAGAAGCTCAGCATAAATATCTTTTGTATAATATAATCGGGAGCGATCAAACTGGGATGCAGAATCTATAAGAAGATCGCTGATTCTAAGATACAGATCCTTTAACTCAGTTGTTTTGCTACCCCCCTTTGCACTATGATCTATGTATTTAAAATCTGCATTTTTTAATATGATTGTTCCAATCTTTACTGAGCTAAGGTAAGGAGCAAGGTGTTGATAAGCTGTTCTCAGGTCTTCTTTAGTGGATGCTTTTGTATTTCTTGTTTTGGAGAATACAACCTTCAATATAGGATGGTCAATCTCTATGGAACTCATTTCAAGTTTACCAACTGAATATATTTTCCAGGGTTGTATCCTCTTTAAGATCAGTTCGGATATTTCAACCTCATATAAATGCCTGGGTGCGATACTATCACTCTTCATCTTTTCATACACCATGGTATCAGGAATGAACCTGATATTTGATACATTCAATCTTCCGGTGACAAAATTCACCCGGATATTTTGAAACTCAATTCGGTATAAACCGTCGGTTGACCTGTGAATAGATTCTTTGATCCTTTGTGTTAAAATTGGCTTCCAATAGTAATTTAAATAGACAGCCGCAACCCCAACGAGAATTATTGGTATCATTAAAACCAAAAAAATCCACTTTCGAAATATGGCTTTACCACTTTTTAGAACCATAAACTACTCTCTTTAAAAGCTAAGTTAACCTTAATCATCAACGATTTTAAAGATAATCTGAAATGTCAGTACAATTTCAAAAGAATCTTTAGGAAGCAAAAAAGAATCTCTGCCAAATTGTCATTTTGTAGAAAAAATCATACTTTTGCATTTCATTTAAAATAGAATGTTAGAGCGCCCAATAAACTTAAAAGATTCATCAGATATAACGTTACACGATGAATCACGCCAGGGTGAAGCCTTAATCTTAGATCACACCGGACAATATACAGGACGCAAACTGTACATTGAAAGTTACGGTTGTGCAATGAATTTTTCTGACAGTGAGATAGTTGCATCCATCATGCAGGATATGGGCTTTGAAACAACATCCCAATATAAAGAAGCTGATGTCATTTTTATAAATACCTGCTCAATTCGTGACAATGCTGAGCAGCGGGTAAGGAACCGTCTGCGTGAATTTGGGGCTGCTAAAAACAAAAGGCCGGGAATGACCATTGGCGTTCTGGGCTGTATGGCAGAGCGTTTAAAATCCAAATTTCTGGAGGAAGAAAAGCTTGTTGACATTGTAATTGGTCCGGATTCTTACCGTGACCTTCCCAATCTTATCGCCCAATCAGATGATGGAATAAGGTCGGTTAATGTTCTTTTAAGCCGTGAGGAAACCTATGCTGATATAAGTCCGGTGAGATTGAATAGCAATGGAATTTCAGCATTTGTATCTATCATGCGGGGCTGCGATAATATGTGCTCTTTTTGTGTGGTTCCATTCACCAGGGGCAGAGAAAGAAGCAGGGACCCTCATTCAATTATTCAGGAAGCCAGGGAATTATTTGATAAGGGTTATCGTGAAGTAACGCTGCTTGGTCAAAATGTAGATTCTTATAAATGGGGAGGAACGGCCTCACCCCAGCCCTCTCCAAAAGAGAGGGAGCCGGATATTTCCCTCTCCCCTCTCCTCCGGAGAGGGGTTGGGGGTGAGGCCCTAAACTTCGCAGGACTACTCGAACAGGTTGCTCAGATCGACCCGCTTCTGAGAGTACGATTCTCCACTTCTCACCCGAAAGACATAACCGATGAGGTATTGCATACGATGAAGAAGTATGAAAATATCTGCAAGCATATTCATCTACCTGTACAATCAGGTAACTCCCGGGTTTTGGAACTGATGAACCGAACATATACACGTGAATGGTATATTGAACGTATTGACACCATCAAAAAACTAATTCCGGATTGTGCTGTCTCAACAGATATCATTATCGGTTTTTGTTCTGAAACTGAAGAGGAACATCAGGATACACTGAGCCTGATGGACTATGCAGAATTTGATTTTGCATATATGTATACCTATTCGGAACGGCCAGGTACACTTGCTGCCAAGCGTTTTGAGGATGATATTCCGGAAACGGTAAAAACACGCAGATTCAATGAGATCCTTAAAATGCAGCAGGAATGCTCTTTAAAACGCTTGCAGCAGCATATAGGTAAAACACATAAAGTACTGATCGATGGTTTCTCAAAGAAATCAGACAAGGATTTTTCTGGCAAAAGCGAACATAATATCACTGTAGTTTTTCCTGTAAATGAAGCTTTTAAAGCTGGTGATTATGTTGAGGTTAAGATTGAGCGCTGCACACCGGCTACTTTAATCGGGAGAATAAAAGATTGATTTGAAGATGTGGGGACCCGATAGCTATCGGGTTGACAATTTGAAAATGTCAGTGCCACTAATTAAAAATCAGCCGTTTTAAACAAAAAAAAATAAAGATTGATTTGGAAATGATATAGCATCATCAAATTTTCAAATCATCAAATCATCAAATTACAATAATGGATGTTCAGGACATAAAAAACAGATTTGGTATCATTGGTAATTCACCTCTACTTAACCGGGCAATTGATATTGCGAGGCAGGTAGCACCAACAGATATTTCTGTGCTTATAACAGGTGAAAGCGGTAGCGGTAAAGAGGTTTTTTCACATATTATTCATGCCTTAAGTGCCCGCAAACACGGTCCTTTTATAGCCGTAAATTGCGGTGCGATACCCGAAGGAACGATCGACTCCGAACTATTTGGACACGAAAAAGGATCATTTACAGGTGCACATGATGCCCGCAAAGGATATTTTGAGGTTGTTGACGGAGGTACAATATTTCTGGATGAGGTTGCAGAACTCCCAATCGGGACTCAGGCCCGCTTGTTAAGGGTTTTAGAAACGGGCGAATACATTCGTGTGGGTTCTTCCAAAGTTCAGAAAACAAATGTGCGAGTGATCGCTGCTACCAATAAGGATGTTTTCGACGCAGTAAGTGCCGGGAAGTTCCGGGAAGATCTTTATTACCGTTTGAACACCGTACCATTGAAAATTCCGGCATTAAGAGAACGCAAGGAAGACATTAATTTACTATTCAGAAAGTTTATTGCCGATTTTACGGATAAATACAGAAGCCCTTCAGTTCAACTTGAGCAGAGCGCACAACAGGTATTAATGAATTACAGTTGGCCGGGTAATGTCCGTCAACTTAAAAATATAGCAGAACAGATTGCTGTGCTTGAAAAAGAGCGAAATTTATCTTCAGAAAATCTGCAAAATTATATTCCGACAGAGGCAGGGAGCAATCTTCCAATGCGTATACCAAATCAGAATAAAGATGATTTTTCTGAGCGGGATATTCTTTATAAGGTGCTTTTCGATATGAAGAAGGATATGGTAGAACTGAAAAAACTGGTTGCTGAGATCATTCAAAACGGGGGAAATACCGCAAGCATACAGTCAAATCAAAAGGTAATTAATCAGCTTTACAGGGATATCGAAATACCCGGAAATAATAACCTGGCCCCCGATTCACATCAACTCGTGATACATCAACCTGATAATGAAAAATCATTTGATATGATGGATGATGCCGAAGAGGTTGAAGAATCCTTATCCTTGATAGAAAAAGAATCAGATCTGATCAAGAAGGCACTTAAGAAGCATAAAGGAAAGCGAAAATTAGCTGCACACGAGCTTGGAATCTCAGAACGTACCTTATATCGGAAAATTAAGGAGTTAGAACTATAAAAATCAGTGGATATGCAAAAGATACTTTTAATATTCAGAAACTCTCTTATTATTGGCCTTGTACTGCTCTCCCAGTCCTGTGGAACTTATTCTTTCTCAGGTGCTTCAATTCCTCCAGAAATGAAGACCATCTCAGTTCAATTCTTTGAGAACACTTCCGCACTGGTTGTGCCTTATCTGAGCCAGCAATTTACCGAAGGATTAAAAGACCGGATAAGAAATCAATCCAGATTAAGCATTGTGAGAACCGAAGCAGATGCCAATTTTGAGGGAAGGATTACTGACTATACTATCCGGCCGGTAGCTATACAAGGGAATGACCGGGCAGGCCTGAATAGGGTAACTGTTAATGTTAGTGTAAAATACACTAATGCATTGAAGCCTGAATTAAATTTTGAGCAATCATTCCAGGCATTTCAGGAATTTAGTCTGAACCAGGGGCCGATTCAAACTCAGGAACAGAAATTATTAGCCCTGATCATAAGGCAGCTTACCGAGGATATTTTTAATAAGGCTTTTGCCAATTGGTAATAAATATTTAGCTTTCGACAAACTCAGCACCATTGAAACAGACAAATCAGCAGGAATCATACATCAAATTGTTTGCGCAGTGTATTGCAGATCCTTCTGTTATAGATGCCGGAGATGCAAATTTTTTAGAACAGGCCCTGGAAAAGTTCCCTTATTGCCAGGTATTAAACCTCTGTTATAGCCGTTCCTTATCGCTATCAGGTTCCGAAAACCTGAAGAAACAATTGAGCTTTGCTGCATTATCAATTCCTGAAAGAAAAATTCTTTATACTATTCTGAATGAACCTGAAAAATTAAAGGAGCCTGAAAAATTAAAATACATTGAATCTGTATTATTTGCAGATGATGATTCTGAAGATGAAGGGATTCATAGTATTCAAAATACGAAAAACTTTACTGAGGAAATTTTCAAAGAAGATGACGAAATAACAGTTTCAGAAAAGATCTCTGAAGATTCAGATAATGAGATCATTGAAGAGGACTCCTGGTCTGCCGGGGCAGAAACTGAGCCTGAAAAAGAAATATCATCAGGACCTGAAAAAGAAAAACCTTCAGTTGAGGAAGATGTTTGGGCTGCGAAAATAGAAACCACTTCTGAAAATGAAATCCCGACAGAAGCTGAGACAGAAAAACAAACGACTGAAGACGATTCACAGAAAGCAAAAATAGCCCATGCTCCTGAAAATGAGGAAGAAAGTGTATCAGAGATTAAGAAACAAGAGTTCGTTGAAGAAATCCTTCCTGAAAAAGAAGTAGATCCTATTAATGAAGAGAGATCTCATGCTGAAAATGAAAAGGAGGAGTTAATAGTTGCGACTGAACAGGTAAATGCTAATGCGAACAATAAGGATGAAGAATCTTCTTTATTGGGTGATATCTTCCATACAATTAATGAAAGTGCCATTCCATTAGAAGAGCCCGTAAAGGAAGAAATCATTGAAGAGCCGATTTTCCGTTTTGAAAAGGAAGCAGAAATAACGCATGAGGAAAAGGTGAAATCGAATCATGCCGAAGCACCTGATGCAGAACCCTCAGCTGTTGAAACAGGCAGCGCTGAAAAGACAGAGTCAGGATCTGATCAGGAAGTGTCAAGGTACAATGACGATAAGATGCCCTATTCATTTTTATGGTGGTTGCAAAAGACCCGAATGGAGCATTCGGGAAGCTATCAGCCCTATGCTGATTTCAAATCAGATACAAATCAAAATATTAAAATAGGCTCAGTTGATCAGTTGAGTAGTCAGATCATTGAGAATATATTCCACTTACAATCACCTTTGGAGCAGGTTGAAAACGCACCAAGAACTGTTCCGTTTCAGGTTAAACGCAAGGAAGATTCCATTCTCGAGAAATTTATCAAGGAAGAGCCTCAGATCAGGCCGCCCGACTCTCAAAAATTGGATACAGAGAACAAAGCCAGGAAAAGTGCGGAAGATCCGAATGATCTGGTTTCAGAAACACTGGCTCATATCTATGTCGATCAGATGTTATATGAAAAAGCCATAGCCACCTACAAAAAATTAAGTTTGAAAGTTCCGGAAAAAAGCACGTACTTTGCCGACCAAATTCGTGAATTAGAAAAGAAAGTAAATTAATAGATATGTTATATACAGTTATTATCCTGGCGATCATTGTTTGTGTTTTATTGGTCCTGATCATTTTGATCCAAAACCCTAAAGGCGGAGGTTTATCTTCCGGATTCGCAGGCTCAAATAACATTATGGGCGTACAGCGCACAGGCGATTTTTTGGAAAAAGGCACATGGATTCTTGCGGTATCATTAATGGTTCTGGCCCTAATGGTCAATGTTGTGGTTCCACGTGGTGGTGTAGTTGACCAGGAGATGAATGACATTCAAAACCAGATCAATAAACCTGCAGCACCTGTTGCCGCTCCATCAGGTCTTTCATTACCTACTGACACTACTAAAAAATAATTAAGCATTTTTGAAAGATAGCCACCAGAACGGTGGCTTTTTTTTTGCAACAAACTGACATTTTACTGACAGCTTGACACCGATACTTTGACAAAAAAGAGGCCTGGAATATCAAATAATGAAAATTTGACAAGAATTGTATCCAGAGGCTATTTGGCATAATTAGTGTCAACAGAACAGTACAAACATTCAATCAATTTAATTTATTATATCAATATGGCATTAAATATCAAACCTAGCGCAGACCGGGTAGTTATAGAAGCTGCACCGGCTGAAGAAAAAACGGCCTCCGGACTTTACATTCCTGATACTGCAAAAGAAAAACCTCAAAAAGGTACAGTTGTAGCTGTTGGACCTGGTAAATATGCAGAACAAACCGGCAATTTAATCCCTATGGCTTATAAAGTAGGAGATGTTGTTTTGTACGGTAAGTATGCTGGAACTGAGATCTCTCATGAAGGTAAAGAATACCTTATCATGCGTGAATCTGATATTTTTGCAACATTATAACGAAGTCAGAAGTCAGAAGTCGGACATCAGATCTCAGACATCAGACATCAGACATCAGATCTCGAATCCAAATTAAATTAAAAACCGAAAACTTGATACAAACATCAAATTTGAATTAAGTCCAACATCTAAAATCTTTAAACAATGTCAAAACAAGTTAAATACAATGTTGAAGCGCGCGATGCTCTGAAAAGAGGCGTGGATATCCTTGCCAATGCAGTAAAAGTAACTCTTGGACCAAAAGGCCGCAACGTAATTATTGATAAGAAATTTGGTTCACCTGCAATCACTAAAGATGGTGTTACAGTTGCCAAAGAAATTGAATTAAAAGACGCCCTTGAAAACATGGGTGCGCAAATGGTAAAAGAAGTTGCCTCTAAAACAGCTGATCAGGCTGGAGATGGTACAACTACTGCTACAGTATTAGCTCAGGCAATTGTAACTGCCGGAATTAAAAACGTTGCTGCCGGTGCAAATCCAATGGATCTAAAGCGTGGCATTGACAAAGCAGTATCTGCTGTTGTTGCTAATTTGAAAAAGCAATCACAGTCTGTTGGCGAAGACAACAAAAAAATTAAGCAGGTTGCCTCAATCTCAGCTAACAATGACGAAGTGATCGGCACTCTGATCGCTGATGCTATGGCAAAAGTTGGAAAGGATGGTGTAATTACTGTTGAAGAAGCAAAAGGTACCGAAACTGAAATGAAAACAGTTGAAGGTATGCAGTTCGACCGTGGATATTTATCTCCATACTTTGTAACCAATGCTGATAAAATGGAAGTTGAACTGGATAATCCATATATCCTGATCTACGACAAAAAGATTTCTTCAATGAAGGAATTACTTCCGGTTCTTGAAAAACAAGTTCAAACAGGCAAACCATTATTGATCATTGCTGAAGATCTTGACGGAGAAGCATTAGCTACCCTGGTAGTTAACAAAATCCGTGGTTCACTGAAAGTAGCTGCTGTTAAAGCACCAGGATTTGGTGATCGTCGTAAAGCAATGCTTGAAGACATTGCAATCCTTACAGGTGGTACAGTTATTTCTGAAGAAAGAGGCTATAAATTAGAGAATGCAGATCTTACTTATTTAGGTCAGGCAGAAAAAGTAGTTGTTGATAAAGATAATACGATCGTAATTAATGGAGCGGGTAAAACTGCTGATATTAAAGCACGTGTTAGCCAGATCAAAGCTCAGGTTGAAACAACTACTTCTGATTATGATAAAGAAAAATTACAGGAACGTTTAGCTAAACTTTCAGGTGGTGTTGCCGTACTTTATGTTGGTGCAGCTACTGAAGTTGAAATGAAAGAGAAAAAAGACAGAGTTGACGATGCTTTACATGCAACCCGTGCAGCGGTTGAAGAAGGAATTGTTGCTGGTGGTGGTGTTGCTTTCATCCGTGCTGTTGATGCCTTAAAAGATCTTAAAGGTGATAATGAAGACGAAAATACAGGTATTGCGATCATCAGACGTGCTATCGAAGAGCCATTACGTCAAATCTGCCAAAACGCAGGTATTGAAGGTTCTATCGTAGTTCAAAAGGTGAAAGAAGGTAAAGCTGATTTCGGTTACAATGCCCGTACAGATGTTTACGAAAACCTGATCGGTGCAGGTGTTATCGATCCTACTAAGGTTGGACGTATTGCATTGGAAAATGCAGCTTCAATAGCAGCTATGCTGTTAACTACTGAGGTTGTATTAGCTGATGATCCAGAAGAAGATAAAGGTGGTGGTCATATGCCTCCGATGGGTGGAGGTGGTATGGGTGGAATGATGTAATATCAGTCTCCCTTCACATAAAAAAGCTCCGGATTTTATCCGGAGCTTTTTTGTTTTAATTTGGGAAGACAGGAATTATCTGATGTCAGTTGTCTGATGTCTGATATCAGGCATTTTGAATTAATTGAAAATGCAATATCTTCTAGGAATTCTCAACTGTCCTCTCTCCATTCTCCATTCTCCATTCTCAACATAGCTTCATCTCAAACAAGCTCCCAATATTCACCTTCAATTTCTGCTTTACTTCTTCAATATCAGGCTTAAAACCAAGCTCCCTTTCCATTGAAGTAACATCCTTATCATCTATTCCACAGGGAACAATATTTTTAAAATAAGTCAGATCTGTATTGACATTGAATGCTAGTCCGTGCATGGTTACCCAGCGGCTGCACCTTACACCCATTGCACAGATCTTTCTTGCGCGCTCATTATCTGCATCCAGCCAGACTCCGGTATAACCATCATACCTGCCGCTCTGTATTCCATATTCTGCCAGTGTAAGTATCACAGCTTCCTCAAGAGTGCGCAAATACAGGTGGATATCAGTAAAAAAATTGTCGAGGTCAAGTATTGGATAAACGACAATCTGCCCCGGACCGTGATAGGTGATATCTCCGCCACGGTTAATTTTATAATATGTGGCTTGATTTTCAGCTAATCCGGCTTCATCGAGAAGTAAATTTTCAGGTTTACCGCTTTTTCCAAGTGTATAAACATGAGGGTGTTCGACGAAAATAAGATGGTTGTTAACCGGATAATCGGTATCGTTATTTCTATTCAGAGTTTTTGTTTGAACTGTAGCTGCAAAAACCTGCTCCTGTCTGTCCCATGCCTGCTGATAGTCAAGTAAACCCCAATCCTGAACGATGACCTTTTTATTCTTCATGATCATCTGCAACAAATCCGATCATATACCCATCAAATTTTTCGTAATGTACATTGAATTTCCGGTGCAGAGTATCAGTATTTAAAATGGCATCAAAAGAGCCGCTGCCTTCATACTCAAAGGGTTCAAGCTTTATATGCTCAAGAAAACTGATATTCTTTTTACCATGCAGCTTATAAATAGCCTCCTTTGCACACCAGGTTACGTAAAGCTGATTTATACGATCCTTATCCTGTATAAAATCAAGTTCCTCTTTACTAAGGAACTTGTGAGCAATACGTTCAATTTTATCCTTCACAAGTTCGATATCAATTCCCACCGCCTTGCTCTTACTCACCATCACAGCAGCATAATCATAAGAATGGCTAAGTGAAATATGATGGGGAAAATTACTTAAATAGGGTTTGCCACTTGAATCTACCTTGCAGTCAATGTAACTATCAGTATCCATCATCCTCCGAAGCAGGACACGGGTGCTTAGCCAATGCATATTACGTTTGCCATTATTAAGCGTATCCAGATAAGATAATTCATGTTCTTTTAACTGTAACTGAGCCAGTAATTCATCTGCACTTTCTTCGATCTTCCAGATTGCAAAAGATGTATTACGGTCAATTTCCCGGTGATATGCAAGAGCCATTCTTAAAAATAAAATACCTGCAAAACTATCTCAAATTAATCATAATTTAGACCAAATCTTATGCTTATTTATGATACTTTCTGATAAACTGATTCTGGAAGAAATTGAAAGAGGAAATATAATAATTGAACCCTTCACAAAGGATTGCTTAGGCACCAATTCCTATGATGTTCATTTAGGTAAATATCTTGCGACATACAGAAACAGGGTTCTGGATGCAAAGCTTCATAATGAGATCGACCATTTCGAGATCCCCAAAGATGGTTTTGTTCTACAACCTAATACCTTATACCTTGGTGTTACCCTTGAATACACTGAAACCCACAGGCATGTGCCATTTCTGGAAGGAAAATCAAGTACAGGCAGGCTGGGGATTGACATCCATGCAACCGCCGGAAAAGGTGATGTAGGATTCTGTAATACCTGGACCCTGGAAATATCATGTACACAACCAGTAAAGATTTATGCAGGTATGCCTATCGGGCAATTAATCTATTTTGTAGTTGATGGCGATGTGGAGACCATGTACAATACAAAACTCAATGCCAAATACAACAATAAGACCACTAAACCCGTTGAAAGTATGATGTGGAAAAATTCCTTCTGAGCATCAGCTATGAAATAAATCGTATATTAATACATATTAAGCCTCAATTTAAACCTGAGGCTTAAATTTTTAATTGAACCAATTTTCCGGGTGTAGCCTCGCAAACAACCATACCGGCATTAGATATTCATTTAGTCACATTCTTTATGAAAAAGTATTTCATTATCATTTTTTCTATGTTATTCTCAGCGTTTATGCTGGGATTTATCATTGATGATGAGCCTCTCAAGAAGATTCTTTCTCAGATAGAAAAATACAGATTACAATACCCTCAGGAGAAAGTCCATTTGCATCTTGATAAACCCTATTATGCGATCGGTGATAATATCTGGTTTAAGGCATACGTGGTTAATGCTGAGAAAAATGAATTATCTACTTTAAGCAGGATCTTATATGTAGAATTGATCAATGATAAGGATTCAATTAAAAAGTCGCTGAAAATTCCATTGGAAATGGGATTAACCTGGGGGGATTTTACACTCACAGATTCATTGAGAGAAGGTAATTACAGAATAAGAGCATACACTACATGGATGCGAAACTTTGGAGAAGAGTACTTCTTTGATAAAACAATCACCATTGGTAATTCTATTTCCAACACTGTTTTAACCCAGGTTGATTATTCTTATAGTAAAGACCCGCGCGGACAAAAAGTATTAGCCAAAATCAATTATAGCGATATGGCTGGCCAGCCGCTCGCAAATAAAGAAGTAAGCTATCAGGTTGAACTGGATTTCAGAAGTATTATGAAAGGAAAAGGCATAACTGATGCAATGGGAAATCTTCAGGTCAGTTTTGTAAACAATCAGCCTTTCATTTTAAAGTCTGGTAGAATCAGTACAAACATCCGTCTCGATGATAAGAACAGTGCCACTAAAAACTTTCCTGTTAAATCAACATCGAATGAATCTGCTGTTCAGTTCTTTCCCGAAAGCGGTGATCTGGTCAATGGGATTAGCTCAAGAATTGGATTTAAGGCAGTCAGTTCCGATGGCCTTGGAATCAGGGTTAGCGGATATATCAGCAATCAAAATAATGTCCGCATGGCTGAATTTAAATCAGAACATGCAGGGATGGGACACTTTAGGTTATTACCTGAAGTTGCTGACAATTATACTGCACATATCACCTTTGAGGATGGTTCAGAGAAGACCTACCCCCTGCCAAAGGTAAAATCGAGCGGATATGTTTTATCTGTTAGTAACACCGATCTGGATGAGCTAAAAATCAGGGTATCTACAAATGAAACCGCCAAACCTGATGAAGAAATTACACTTATTGCGCAAAGCAACGGGCAGGTTTATTTTGTATCAAAAAATAAACTTACTTCAAAAACCTTCAATGCAAGTATTCCGAAGAAGCGTTTCCCAACCGGAATACTTCAGCTTACACTCTTTTCTGCTCAAAATGAGCCCGTTGCAGAACGGCTTGTATTTATAAATCATTCTGACTTATTGCAGATTAATATGAGTACTGACAAGCCTGAGTATAAAAAACGGGAAAAAGTTAAACTGACGATCGACACAAAAGACCCTCTGGGAAATCCTACATTGGGAAGCTTTTCAATTGCAATTCTGGATGAGTCAAAAGTACCCTTTAATGAGGCCGATGAAACCACTATTATGTCAAACCTTCTGCTTAGTTCAGACTTAAAGGGTTTTATTGAACAGCCCAATTATTATTTTGATGAAATAAATGAAGATAAGATCAGGCAGCTTGATATCTTATTGCTCACTCAGGGCTGGAGGCGATTTGAATGGAAAAATATGCTTTCCGATAATTATCCAACATTAGTCTATCAACCCGAAACCAATTTGCAGGTAAGTGGAAAGGTAACTTCAATGGCAGGCAAGCCTGTAATTGGCGGGAAGGTTACCTTATTTTCAGCATCAGGTGACGTTTTTATGCTGGATACCATTACCAATGTAAATGGAGAATTCAGATTTGATAACCTGATTTTTAATGATAGCACGAAATTCGTAATCCAGGCAAGAAATGAAAAGGACCGAAAAAATGTAGAAATTTTGCTCGACAGGATACCAGCACAATTGGTTACAAAAAACAAAAACGAAGCTATGCTGGAGGTTAATGTTAACCGTTCGATGCTTCCCTATTTAAAAAATAGCCGCAGCCAGTTCGACGAACTCCGTAGATATGGTGTAATTGGTAGAAATATTCTTCTTGATGAGGTAAAAATAGTTGAACGAAAACAGGAAGTAAAGTATTCTTCAAATTTGAATGGCGCTGGAAGGGCCGACGCAATAATCAAGGCCGATCAGCTTCAAAATTGTTTTGATCTTGCTATGTGTTTACAGGGGAGGGTGGCAGGTCTAATTATCCGGGATGGGATGGCTTATCTGATGAGAAATATGAGCTCTTCATTCAGAGGTCCAATACCTATGCAGGTTGTTGTAGATGGCGCCTTTTTGGGACCTGACTTTCTATCAGTCATCAACGTCCAGGATGTAGAAACTGTTGAAGTGCTGAAAAGCGGTGCAAACAGTGCAATATATGGCTCAATGGGTGGAGGTGGCCTGCTCATCATAACTACCAAACGAGGTGAAGTTAATAATAATTACAGGTCTTACTCACCCGGAATAATGAGCTATAAACCACAGGGATTCTTCAAAGCAAGAGCATTTTATTCGCCCAACTACGATGATCCTGCAATTAATTTAAAGATTCCTGACCTTCGTACCACCATTTACTGGAATCCAAATGTAATAAGTGATACAACGGGTAAAGCAAATGTTGAATTCTTCAATTCTGATGGAGCTGGTAATTATAAGGCCATTGTTGAAGGAATAAATATCAATGGCTCGATAGGAAGAAAGATTTTCAGGTATAGTGTCAAATAGAAAGATGAATACAATAAAAGTTAAGATAAAAGATAAAATTGCCGTGCTTTCTCTGGATCGCGGTCGTTCAAATGCAATAAATTCAGAAATGGTTTCTGAACTGCATCAACTGATAAGAAATATCGAAAATGATGATTCTATCTCCGGACTTATCCTCACAGGAAAAGATGGTTTCTTTTCAGCAGGACTGGATCTTATCGAACTATATGATTATGATGAAGATCAGGTCAAAGAATTTTGGGTAGAATTTTTAAGCCTGGTTACCTCGATGGTTTCCTTTAAAAAACCAATGATCGCAGCAATCAGCGGACATAGTCCGGCAGGCGGCTGTGTTCTGGCAATTTGTTGTGATTACCGCGTAATGGCTGAAGGAAAATTCATCATTGGATTGAATGAAGTACCTGTAGGTATCATTGTCCCTGAAAGTATTTTCCATCTTTATGCATTCTGGCTTGGAAATGCTCAGGCTTCCCGTGCATTGCTTGAAGGTAAATTGATGAATACTCAGGAAGCA
>Ga0123337_10001643_pt1 | contig 27969 bp, 26 predicted proteins | sample frozenSSSSmetaG_FD_89792 | JGI IMG/M metagenome (GOLD analysis project Ga0123337, IMG submission 89792) | Glacier valley bacterial and archeal communities from Borup Fiord, Nunavut, Canada, to study Microbial Dark Matter (Phase II) -... | ecosystem: Environmental > Aquatic > Freshwater > Ice >...
ATCAAAACTATACTGGCTGGGTACTAGTACCCAGTCAACGTAGATATAATGGATACAAACTCGCGTTTTAAGCGTGAATTGTACAAATTATATCCATCAAAACTATACTGGCTGGGTACTAGCTTAAGCCCAAACGCGCGGTAGGGTGTTAACAAAGGTACGGGGCGACCTTAAATCTATCTTAAATGCCCTACCCGACGGCGCAGATCGGGCGTAGGATGAAGGCCGGAGTATGAACCACGATGCCGCTGCTGCTGCTCATCGACGATGACGATAAATTGACCGAACCAATGAAACATCGCCTCGAAGGGGCGGGCTATCAGGTGCAGATCGCGCCAGATGGCCGGGTCGGGCTGGGACTCGCGCTGGCGAGCCGACCGGATTTGATTTTGCTGGACATTATGCTGCCAGATATGGACGGTTGGCAGGTCTGTCAGGAGGTGCGGCGCTTCTCACAAACCCCAATCCTGATGCTGACTGCGCTCGATAGCGAAGTGGACCGTGTGCGTGGCCTCGAACTCGGCGCAGATGATTACCTGACCAAGCCATTCTCGTTTCATGAACTCGTCGCCCGCGTGCGTGCCATGCTGCGCCGCATCCAGTGGGATCAAACCAGCCAGCCGGAGTCGCAGATCGACATTGGCGCGGTGCGGCTGAATATCCCCGCGCGGCGCGTCTACAAGGCGAACACTGAATTGGTGCTGCGCCCGAAGGAATTCGACTTGCTGCTCACGCTCGTGCGGCAGCCCGGCACGGTCGTCTCACGCGAGACGCTTTTCAACCAGGTCTGGGATACAGACTGGATGGGCGATATGCGGACGCTCGACGTGCATATCCGCTGGCTGCGCCAGAAAATCGAGGACGACCCTTCCGCACCACGCTACATTCAGACCATTCGCGGCGTCGGCTATCGGTTCGCGACCCGCGAGGAGGTGCGCGCATGAGATCGCTTCGCGTGCAGTTGATCCTTTCTATTGTGCTGGTGCTGGGTATCGGCCTCGGCGTAATGGGTGCGTTCCTCGGCTCGCAAGTCGTGGAGACAGTCCGGCAGGCATTCACCAACCGCCAGCAATACGTCACGCTGGCAATCGCGACCTCGCTCTCCGGTCCGCTGATGGACCCCGGTGGGAGCCGCATCACGAGCGACGAATTCAAGCAGAACGTGAACGCGATTGCCGCGCAGTTGGGCGTCGTCGTGACCGTCTTTTCAGGCAATCGGATCGTACTGGCGAGCAGCGACGCGAACATGGATGCACAGCCCGCGCTCGATCTGCGGCAAATTCCGGCGGGCATCGTGCGCAGCGAGCAACGCGCCAATTTGCTCTATACAGTGACCCCTGTGCTGCACGATGGGCGCATCCCGGTTGGCTTCGTGCAGGTCGCAGGGTCGCTCGATTCGGTAAATGCGGAGATCACGCGGCGCTGGCTGCTGCTGCTCGGCTCAACAGCGGGCGTGCTGCTGCTGGCGGGCGCGGTCGGGTGGTGGTTGGCCGGGCGCATAGCGAGGCCACTGGTCGCGCTGCGCAATGCGGCGGGCGAAATGGCGCGCGGCAACCTGCACGAACGGGTGAATATCGCGCGCGGCAGCCGTGAGGTGGTGACGCTCGGCGCGGCCTTCAACGACATGGCCGAGCGCATTCAATCCACCATACAGCGCCAGCGTGAATTCGTTGCCAACGCCTCGCATGAACTCCGCGCTCCTCTGGCCGCAATCAAAATCCGCGCTGAGTCGCTGGTCGATGGCAGCGCGACGGGCGAACGCGCAGCACAATATGCACGCGAGATGAACGACGAGACGACGCAGCTTGCAGGGCTGGTGACGGACCTGCTCGCGCTCTCGCGTACCGATGCGCGCAACTTCACGCCGCCTGCCGATGTGCTGGATATTGCCGATGAATTGAGCCAGTACAGCCGCGTCTTGCAGCCGCGCATCCACGCCAAAGGGCAGCAGTTCAGCACGAAGATCGACCCGGCAATCCCGCCGCTGCGCATCGCACCCGGTGACTTGCGATTGATGGTCGGCAATCTGCTCGACAACGCGGTGAAATATACGCCGGAGGGTGGCGCGGTTGCGCTCAATGCCACGTGGTGTCGGGACGCGCTCGAAATCGAGGTGCGCGACACAGGTGAGGGTATCCCGCCCGCCGACCTGCCGCGCGTGACGGAGCGCTTCTTCCGCGTGGACCGCTCGCGCCACACGGCGGGGACCGGATTGGGGTTAGCGCTGGTCGTCGCGACGGCGCAGCAGTATGGCGGGTCATTGGAATTGAACAGCAGCGGCATTCCCGGCGAGGGGACGCGCGCGGTGCTGCGGCTGCCCGCGAAGAATTGATTAGAGATGCGGGCGGATCAAGCTCCGCTTTTCGGGGTGGGTAAATCAAAGAAGCGAATAGTCATTAGAGAAAAGGAGGCCAGGGTTGGGGGGAAAAGCGAGCGAGAGGAGACGAGTCAGCGCGCAAAAGAGCAGCCCAAATAAGCATCTAATTCTAAAGAAGAGCAGGTCCGCTACGTCGGTCGCCAACACCCCTGCCGCACCCGGAACACGCGGCAGACCTGCTCGTCTTTGCATAAACCACCTCGCGGCGGTGAACACACAGGGAAAGCTATCACCTGCAAGCCGCGTGTTTTCCATACACATCATCGCGCGGCCTGCGCTACTGAAACACTGTCATTCGTCATACAAGTCGTTGCTGTGGTCGAGAGGCGACCATCAGCGAACTGATGGGCGCGAGCGAAATCCGTCACGGTGCGATCCGCCGGGTTTCGCGCGCCCCATCCATGTGGGCGGAGCTACTCTCCGGCGTTCGTTGGAGCGAGCGGGTAAGTTGCCGCTTCGTCTCCTTCTTGCTTCGTACAGGTCATAACGTCTCCTGATTGACTGCCGCGCGAGGCTGTAAACGCCTGCGTTCGGCCTGGGTTCTGGTTGGTGTGCCGTATATGCACTTCCAGCCACCGTAACTTCGGGGGGTGGTTATTGCCCCCGGCTCCCGCCGCCTGTTTTGACATTCGGGGCCTTCCTTTCGTTGATCAGCAGGGTCAGTCGATATTGAACGCCTTCGGGATGCGCCTCGGCCTGATCAAGCTCCGCGAGGGTCTCCTGCGCGAGGAAGGCGATCTCGCGCAGCCATGCGGCGATCTCTTCCTTCGGTAGCGGCGAGACGGCCTCGATCTGGCCTTCGCTAGTTGCGTCGTGCAGCTTGTCGAGCGCACGCACCATCGCATCGAAACGGACATCGGTATATTGCGCCTGGAGCAATTGAAGATTGAGCGTCTGAGACATAATCGGAGTCGAACCTCTTGGCTCATCGGTGAAAACAAAACGGGACGTGAAACCTTTGATTTTGGTTTCACGTCCCGCAGGCGGTCCGTTCGGTTATGGTGCGTCGTGCGTTTAGCCCGACAGCGCCAGTTCGCGGCCCCGTTCGGGGCGTGAAACCAAATCTCTGGTGGTAAGGTACTGCTGCTTCATGATCGTGATGCCTGGGTAATCGGAACCCATAGTGCTAATCTGCGGACCGCGCAGGGTCAGCGACACAAACTGCGGCAACGCTTCGCTATTCCATCCCCGGTCGAATATGGGCGCGGTACGCGCGTCGATGCGGGTTACATTGCCGTTCAGGTTGGCGGCGAGCATTGCGGGTTGCGCGGCGTGGCTGGTACGAATCGTGACCGCACCAGTGCTGATCTGTGTCATATTCAGTTCAGATTGGGCAGACGATAGGTGAACCACGTTACGCATTCCTTTCTACAACAGTCTGGTCGAGCATCGAGAGGATGCTCTCGCCTTTGATAAACACCCGGCGCATGTTGGCCGGTTTGCTCACTCGCAGGTATCCCGCGTTTATGAGTTTCTTCAAGCTACTCAGGCTGACCCCCAGCGCTGCCGCTGCTTCTTCCCGGCTGTATATCGCCTTCGGGTCAATCGTTGGTTTACTGCCACCCGTTACGGACATGGCTTCTTCTCCAATGCTCAACAGTCTAACGCCCTTTAAAACCCTTGTCAAGAGGTAAAACAGGGCAAATTGCGATCAAGTTTGATTATACACGGTTTGGGTCGGTTCTTGAAGGGTCAGATCATTCGATGGTGCAAAGATCGTTATACTATGCGTGCAGTATTGGAGTGAATAAACGATGACAATTCCGGTTGCAGAACAGGCAGAAGAACGAGTCCAGAGCGTAGGATCGCGCTACTTCACGGAACAGGAATACGAGACGATACGGCAGGCGGGCTTGCTGCGCGCGGACGAGCGGACGGAGTGGATCGACGGCGGCATCTTCGAGTATGGCGCGCAGGGCGTGCAGCCACGCCGCTTCACGACGAAGGAATACTACTGGCTGGTCGAAATTGGCGTACTAGAGCCGAAAGCGCGCGTGGAACTCATCGAAGGAATCGTCGTCAACAAAATGTCTAAAGTAAGCATACACGCCGCGTTTATATCGTTCCTGACAGCCTACTTTTACAACCTTGTAGGTTCCCACTTGCAAATTCGTAGTCAACAGCCCACTCATGTGTCGATGTATAACGAGCCGGAGCCGGATATTGCTTTAGTGGACGCACGTGCTGACTTTTACAGGTCGGGACATCCAACGCCCGCAGATGCTCACGTGCTGATTGAAATCTCCGATACGTCGCTGTGCTTCGACCGCACGGAAAAGGTGAACCTCTATGCACGCGCGGGTATCCCGGAAGTGTGGATTATCGACGTGAAGCGCCTGATTATTTATCAATATGAGCAGCCCGCAGACGGCATCTATGGTGCGGTTCACACCCGGCGCAAGGCTGACTCCTTCGTATCGCAGGCGCTGTCCGATCTCACAATCAATTGTGAAACGCTTTTCGCGCCGTTCAAGGTCTAGCGTACAGGTAACAAAAAAGGCGCGGAGAACAATTCCCCCACGCCTTCATCATCAAAACCGGAAACCGCATCATGCTTATTTCGGGCGGTTTTGCAACGTGCGCGTGATCGCTTCGGTCTGCGCCTTGCGGTTGCGCTCGTTCTTGCTGTCGGTGCGGCCTTTCGCAGGCTTTTTCGCAGTGATGAGCTGTTCGCCCATTTCCGTCCCCTGCATCGCGCCGCGTAAGGCCAGCTCCATGGCTGTGGGCAGCTTACTCACATCGAGATCGTTTTCGATTTGCTTCGGCACTTCGATCTTCTCTTCGAGCGCCTTGACGCTCAGATCGATTTGCTTCTTCTTGCTGCTCACATTGATCACGCGCGCCTGGATTTCCTGCCCAAGCTGCACCACATCGGTTGGCGAATTGATGTAATTATTCGCCAGTTCGGAGACGTGAATCATGCCCGGACGTTCCGCGCCAATGTCGAGGAACGCACCGAACTTCTCGATACGAATAATCTTGCCGGTGACGACCTGCCCCTTCTGGATTTCGCTCCATTCGAGCAACGGGGGCTGGATCGCGGTCAGGTCGATACGTCCCTGTTCAGGGTCCACATTACGCACCCAAACCGTGATCTCGTCATCGATTTTGAGTTTATCATTGACATTCTTGACGGGGTCGCTGCTGATTTGCGAAATGTGGAGCAGCCCATCCTGTCCGAGGCCCACATCGATGTAGGCTCCGTACAGTTCGATCTTTGTCACCTTGCCGTGCAGTTCCATCTTCGGACTAAGCGCCGCGAGCGGACTGGCGACGGCGGTTTCTTCTGTATTCATGTGGCGATGCTCCTGGGTGTTGACTCTCGATTGCCTCGCAAGGCTGGCAGATTGTACAACTTTTCACGGGTAAGAGCAATGGTCGGCTTGCGTTGAAAAGCGCGGTTGTCAGGTTTGCGGCAGGTAGCACCGATGGCGGGTTGCGCAACATCGCGATTCGTGTTAATGTGTGTGCTATATTGAACTGCCCACGTGACCTCACCTGATCAACCCCGCCCGCACTTATATTCAATTACCGCCCCGCCAGCGCGATTCCGCGCGGAGCAAACCTCATGGATATTGCAGAACTCGAAAAACGCACGCTTGAAGACCTGCGCGGCCTCGCCCGCGAAACGAATGTCGCTGGCTTCAGCCGCCTCAAGAAGCAGGATTTGATCGTCCGCCTGCTGCGCGATAAGGCCGAAAAACAAGGCCACGAACTGCGTGGTGGCGTGCTGGATATTGTGGATGAAGGGATTGGCTTCCTGCGCTCGGAGCATTACCTGCCCGGTCCCGATGACATTTACGTCAGCCAAACCCAGATTCGGCGCTTCATGCTGCGCACGGGCGATATGGTGATTGGGCAGGTGCGCGCTCCCAAAGAGAGCGAGAAATATTACGGTCTACTGCGCGTTGAAGCCGTCAACGGCGTGGACCCGGAGTTTGCCAAGCAGCGCCCGATCTTCGAGCATTTGACCCCCATCTTCCCAGAAGTGCGTTACAACCTGGAAACCAGCCCGCGCATCCTCTCCACGCGGCTGCTCAACCTCGTCGCGCCCGTCGGCAAGGGGCAGCGCGGCTTGATCGTCTCACCACCAAAATCCGGCAAGACGACCGTGATGAAAGAGGTCGCCAACGCGATCAGCCACAACTATCAAGATGTCCATCTGATGATCGTGCTGATTGGCGAGCGCCCCGAAGAAGTGACCGACATTGACCGTTCGGTAGATGCGGAAGTGATCAGCAGCACCTTCGACGACCCGGTGACGAACCATGTCCGCGTCGGTGAAATGGCGCTCGAACGCGCCAAGCGGCTCGCGGAAATGGGGCGCGACGTGGTGATCATGCTGGATAGCATTACGCGCCTGACACGCGCCTACAACCTGACCGTCGCGCCCAGCGGACGCACGCTCACGGGCGGCCTCGACCCATCGGCGCTGTACCCACCCAAGCATTTTTTCGGCGCGGCGCGCAATATCGAAGAGGGTGGCAGCCTGACGATCATCGCGACCTGTCTGGTCGATACCGGGAGCCGCATGGATGATCTGATCTATGAGGAGTTCAAAGGGACGGGCAATATGGAGCTGCACCTCAGCCGCAAGCTGCAAGAACGGCGCATCTTCCCGGCCTTCGATATTGAAAAAAGCAGCACGCGCCGCGAGGAACTGCTGCTCGGACCGGACATCTTGCAGCGTGTCTGGGTCATGCGCCGGATGATCAGCCAGATGATGGGCGACCCACCCAACGGCGCGGGGATGGGCATCACGGGCGCGACCGAGGCGTTGCTCACGCAGATGCGCCAGACGGATAGCAACGAAGACTTTCTGGATACCCTCAGCAAGCATTAAAGCACGAACGGAGGCCGCCCAATGTCCGCAAACGTACCACTCCCGGCGCGCCTGCGCGCAAACTTCCGACCGAGCGCACGGCTCTCTGTGTGGAGCCTGCGTCTGCTCTTCGGTGCGGTGCTGATGACCTTTTCGGAGATCATCATGTGGCAGAACCCGCCCGCGCACACGCTCCCGGAATGGCTCGCGCGGGTGGTCCTCTACCTCTGCCTGGCGGGGGTCGTCCTCGATCTGGCGGTACGCGGACAGGCGCGCGAGATCGGCGGGCTGGTGCTGCTCGGCGGCGCATATGGCCTGCTTGCCTCCGCGACAGTCGGGCGCGATATTTTCAACAACCTGCCCTCGAACCTGCTCGTGCGCGGGATGGGCTTGCAAACCGGGGCGGGGCTGTACGGCCTGCTCGCGTTCGTGCTGATCATGCAGGGACGCGCGCTCGACCCGCGTGCGCTGCTCGTCGCGGCAGCGGTCGGGGCGCTGTGGGGCATCTGGGTCAAGTGGTATCCGGTGCAGCTCGTGACCGGGTGGGGACCGATGAGTATCGAAGTCGCGACGACGTGGCTAATCGGGGCGCTGGTCGTCACGGGTGGGCTATTCCTGTTTGTCGGACCGCGCTTCCGCGTCGTGAAGGAGACTTCGCTCCTGCTCGAATGGTGGGAGGCGATCCTCGTCGGCGTGCCTCTTTTCGTCTCGTTACTGAGCGGGCTGGCTGATGAAAAAATCATCCCGTTCCTGCCGTTTGTGCTTGTTGGGGGACTGCTTGCTATCATTATGGGAGCGCTTTTCGTTAATCGCAAGCCGAACGAACCCAGCATTCTCGCGAACATCACCTTTGCTGCGCCGAACCTTCAAAACTTCGTCTTCCTAGCCATCGCGTTTGTGGTCGCGGCGACATTCGCCTCGCTGCTCGTGACGGATGGCGACTCGCCCTTCGGGGTGGCGGTCTATTGGATCATCGTCGCGGCGGCCTCACTGTGGCTCCCGGCGGCAAGTGCCCTTACTGGTATTCGCGCATACCGCGCAGAGGATTGAACGTCATGGTGGATAAGCGGCTGGTCGAGTACAACATCATGCGGCTCTCGGATAAAAGCACCGAAATTCGCCTGCGCTCCATCGAGGAACTGCGCCTGCTTGGGGATGAAGCCGCGCTCCCGGTGCTGGAAGATACCTTCCGCAACGACCTCGAAGAAGAGGTGCGTGCGGCGGCGCGGCGTGCGGGCGCGGATATTTATAAGAAGAATCATCCGAACGCGCGGATGTGAAGCGAAGACGACCGCAGCCCGGCCATGAATGAACCGGGCTATCATGGTCTGGCTCCCTATATTTTGTAGGACTGGACCGTGATAGCGCGGAGATAAATCCCTGGCGGCCATTCAGACGAACTACCGTGCCGGGTCGGTCAATCCTGACCCCTAGATAATGCACGCATATTTGTACTGATGGAGCGTAACCCGCCCGGTTGACCGACGCACCTCATTGATGATGTAGCATCAGCCGTAAACTGGCTCCAGCAGGACACGGTGATACCACGTACTGTTGATATACGCATCGCGCCAGCCCGCATCTGGGAGCCGCGCCAGTACGCTTGCCGAATACTCGCGAAACGCAGCGCGCAGTGCGTCCGCGCCCGCAAAGTCGGCGTAGCGGTCGAGGACCTGCACGGCACGCCACCAGGCCAGCCCCGGTTGTTGCAGGTCACGCACGTCGCAGGCCAGCAGGCGCGGCAAAATCGGTGTGAGCTGCCGCCGTGCGCTATCGACCTCGCCATGCCGCAAGGCGACCTCTGCGAGCGCGGCTCCGGCTTCGGCAGCCACGCGCTCATATCCGGCAGCATTCGATAGCTCACGGGATTCGGTGAAGGCATTACTTGCGGATTGCAAATCACCATCACCGAGGTACATGCCGCCGATGAAAAGCTGCGCACGCGCGACCGCGACGTGCATCCCCAAATCGTGCATCACAGCCAGCCCGCGCAGCGCGTAAGCCAGACCTTCGCCCCACGCTCGGCGGTGCGCCGCGATCTGCCCCATATAAATCAGCGCACGCGACTCTGCGAAGACCGCGCCGATCTGGTGCAGGATTTTGTAGCCATCCAGCAGCGCGGCGTTGGCTTCCGATAGCTGGCCGAGGTGGACCAGATTCGCGCCGAGTGTGACAAGCGCAGTCCCTTCGCCGCGACGGTCGCCGACCTGCCGCAGCAAATCGAGCTGGCGTTTCCCGATCAGCCACGCATCGTAGCGCTGGTTATTGCGCGTGTGGATCAACCCGATTGCTTCCAGACAGGCGATGATTAGCGGGCGGTCCTGCACCTGTTCGGCGAGTGCAAGTGCAGCTTGCCCAAGTACGTCCGCTCTTTCCGGTTCGGCCAGATACAGGTCGTCGATCTCTTGCAGCGTCAGCCAGATTTGCTTGCGCGGGTCGGTCATGCGCCTTGTGAGCGCATAAACACGCGGCAGTACATCACGCAACGCCTCGCGCATATTCAAGCTACGACAGGCATCGCAAACCAGCATGTACGCTTCCCATGCTAGGTCGTCGCGATCCTCGGCTTCGGCCAGTGTCACGGCCTCGCGCGCGGTGGCAAGCGCTTCATACCAGCGGTTGAGTCCCATGAAGTATTGCGCGCGGAAGGTCAGGATCATGGCTTGCCAGTCGTGGCGGTCGGCAAGTGCGGCCAGCCGCGTCAGTTCGCCGAGTTCATCTTGCGCGGGCTGCGCACTGCCGCCACGCAAGAGGACGCGCAGGCGGTCGGCACGAATCGCGAAGAGGTCCGCGTCGCTCAGGGCGAGCGCCTTGCTGTATTTTTCAGCGGCGCGCAGCATCTCATCGAGGAATCCGAGCGCCGCAAGGTTGGCGTAATCGCGCAGGCTGCGCTCCGCAGCGAGCCGCAGATACTTCCACATATTTGGGAGGTCGTTCGCCCTTGCGAAGTGCCACGCGAGCCGCTCCACCGCCTGCGGCGCAACGCGCGAGAGAACTTCGCCGACAGCGTGGTGCAGCGCGATTTGCTGCGCATCGAGCAGGCTTTGATAGACTACTTCCTGCACAATCGCGTGCTTGAAGCCGTAGGTCAATTCGGCGTCGCCTTCTTCATGGTAGATCAGGTCGCGCGCTTCGAGCCGTTGCAGAGAGAGCAGCAGATCGTCTTGAGCGATGCTGACAGGCAGGCTTTCAGCCAATACGAGGGTCGGGAAGCGCAGGCCGATCACCGAGGCCACCTTGAGCAGGATTTTATCCATTTCGGAGAGGCGGTCGATCCGCATCTGCACAATTTCATGCACGGTGCGCGGTAGGTCGCTTGCATTCAGATCACGAACGATAACCGCGCGTGGTCCATCGATCCGAATCGCTCCCGCTTCGCTGAGGGTATCGAGCAGTTCCTTGATGAAAAAGGGGTTGCCGCGCGCTTTTTCGTAGACGAACGTGGTCAGTTCTGCTGGGGGACGCGCTTTCAGGTGTGCTTCGACCAGATGCGCAACTTCGATTTGTGAGAGATCAGTCAGCACGAGTGCCGAGGTGATATACATCTCCGAAACGATGTTGAATATATCCAGCGCGCGGTCCATTTCGGCTTGCGGACGGTGTGCCAGCACCAGCAGGATTGGCTCCGGCTCAACCGTCAGACGGCGCGCGAGTTCGACAGCGAGTGCTTCCGAAACTTCATCGATCCAGTGAATATCCTCAAGCGTGAGGACCAGCGGCTTACGATTTGCGTAGCGCAGTACCAGATCGCAGATCAGCGCGATCACGGCCTGTCGGCGGGTTTCGCCATGCAACATCTCCGCTACCGGGACATTGGCATCATTCACACCGAGGACTTCCAGCAGCAGCGGCAGCCGTTCCGCCCACTCCGGGTTGAACTCGTTCAACGCCCGTGAGAGCCGCGCCGTGATGTCTTCGGCGTCGTCGGTATCCGGCGCGACGCCGAGCATATCCAGCACGATCTGACGCCAGGGCAGCCAGGCCGTCGTGCGCTGCGTACTCAGACAGTCGCCTTCGAGCAATTCAAAGCCGCGTTCGACGGCCACCCGCTGCAATTCCGTGACGAGGCGGCTTTTGCCGATGCCCGCCTGCCCTTCGACGCGCAGGATACGCGGCATGTTGCCAGCCAGTGCCTTGAGCAGCTTTTCGGCGTGTGCCAGTTCCGCCGCACGCCCGACCATTTCGCCGCGCTGCGAGCGCCGATAGCCTGTATGAATGCGTGCGTAGGGTTCCGAAACCGCGATGCTGTCCTCACGGCCTTTGACGTTGATCGGGGTCAGGTCATGATACAAAATGCGCTGGCGGGTATCGTTGCGGACGCGCGGCGTGGCGAGGATTTGCCCGGCCTGCGCAGCCATCATCAAGCGCGCCGCGAGGTTCGTCTCGTCGCCGATGGTGCTGTATTCGTGGCGCACTTCGCCGCCGACGATACCCGAATAGAGCAAGCCACGGCTGACCCCGATGCGCAGGCTGCCGCCTCCGTTTTGCAGGAGTGCCCATTCACGCAGTGCGAGCGCCGCGTTGACTGCACGCTCCGAGTCGTCGCCATGCGCGAGCGGCGCACCAAAGACCGCGAAGACGACCGCGCGCTTTTGTTCAATTTCAATCGAAACCAGCCGCCCGCCCGCGCCCGCGACGATCCGCTGCATCCCTTCGACCGTTTTGGTTAGCCGTTCCACAGAAATTTCCGGCAGGTCGTACGCGATGAACATGGGCAACGCTTCGCGCAGCTCGCCCACGAAGTTCACGTAACCGCCTTCGACTTGCTCACGCAGCACAGGCGGCAGCCAGGGACGCGCCCGTTCCGCGATGGCCGCCGTATCCGCTGCTGCGTGCCAGGCTGTCCAACGGTGCGCTTTTGCGCGCTGCGCGGTTTCCGGCGCGACACTTTCAACGATCAGCCGCGCGCCCTCGCCATGCGCGAAGGTGAAACCACCCCGGCGCAGGCGGTCCGCCACGCCTTCCGCAGCGAGGACCAGCCCCGGCTGTGGGTTGGCCGCAACCGCCATCAACTCCTCGACCGCGGGACCGAACAACACATCCATCACGCCATGTTCGGCGTTGCCGACGACTGAACGATAGGCACGCCCCTGCCCAATCGCAACTTTCATGGTGAGGCCACGAAAGAAGCGCATCACGGATTGCATTTCCAGTCCGGCGGCTGCGGCACGGTCGAGCGCCGGGACGCGCACTACATCGCCCGCGAGGTCGGCTTGCGCGTCGTCGAACCATGCGATGAAGCCGTCGCCCGTGAAGCGAATCACGCTCCCGCCATGATAGAAGACCTGCCCGGCCACCGTTTCGTACATCGGGTTCAGTCGTTTTTTGAGTTCCTCACCGCCACGCCGCGCGCCATGCTGCGCAACCAACCCCGATGTCAGCGGGGTAAACCCGGTAATATCCATGAGCAGCGCCGCGCCCGTGCAGGCAAAGGGCAACTCTTCGCCCCGCAGCATCGCGCGGAAACGGTCGGTTGGCAGATAGGGACCAAGCAGGTGCAGGTGTTCTTCGGGTGTCATAGTTGCACGCTAGGGTAGTGTACCCCGAAAAGCTAGTTCATGGGACGATGCGGTTGCATTTTTCTTCATAGACATAGGCCAATCGCAAAACAGCGTTGGGAAGTGTAAGCGGTCCCGATCATGTGCGCCCGCCGCATAGACTACGGCTTGGCGGCTGATCGCCACTTGTGACTAGAATTGGTGTTATGCTCACCATCAAACGGCTCGCCCCGCACGAGCAGCGCGCGACATTGGCAACCGTCTTCAAGTGGACCCTGCTGGGCATCCTCGTCGGTGCGGTTGCGGGAGCCGCCGCATGGCTGTTCCTGACGCTGCTCGAACGGATTACGGCGCTCCGGCTGGATAATCCAACGGTATTTTTCAGCCTGCCTTTTGTGGGGTTTGTGGTCGGGTGGGTATACCATCGCTATGCCGGACCCGCCGCACGCGGCAATACGTTGATCATCGAACAGCTACACACGCTTGATGCGCGGCTCCCATTGCGGATGACGCCGCTAATCCTCGGCGCGACGCTGCTCAGTCACCTCGGTGGAGCGTCGGTCGGGCGCGAGGGAACCGCCGTGCAGATGGGGACCAGCCTCGCGGATGCGTTGTTCCGGCTGCTGCGACTGCCACGCGCGGATCGGCTGTATATGCTATTGGCGGGTGTCGCAGGCGGCTTCGCGGGGGTTTTCGGGACGCCGCTGGCCGGGTTCGTCTTTGCCTTGGAAGTGCGCTACATCGGCGCGATGCAGTACGAGGCGATTGTGCCTTGTCTGGCCGCCGCGCTGACGGGCGACCTGGTGGCGCGGGCGCTCGGCATCCGGGACGAGGCACAGCCACGATTGATCGATCTGCCACTCGAACCACTCACGCTGGTGAAAGTTGTGCTGTGCGGGATCGCTTTCGGATTTGCGGCGCTGCTGTTCATTGAACTGACGCACGCGGTCAAGCATTTCATGAAGACGCGGGTCGCCTATCCGCCGCTGCGCCCGTTCATTGGTGGGGTCGCGCTGATTGGCCTTACACTGCTGGTCGGTAGCCGCGATTACAACGGTCTGAGTACGCCGCTTGCATCGGCGGCGCTGGCGGGCGGGAGTGTCTTCGCGTTCGCGTTCCTGCTCAAGCTGGTGTTTACCGCGCTGTCGCTCGGTACGGGTTTTCTCGGCGGTGAGGTAACGCCGCTGTTCGTGATCGGCGCGACGCTCGGCTCCGCGTTGGGTGCGCTGCTGGGTTTGCCGCCCGCATTCAGCGCTGCGCTCGGCTTCGTCGCGGTGTTCGGCGCAGCCAGCAACACGCCCGTGACGTGTACACTGCTCGGCGTGGAGTTGTTCGGCGGCGGCTCCGTGATGTATCTGGCCGTCGCGTGCTTCACGGGCTATCTATTCAGCGGACACCGCAGCATTTACGAGGCGCAGCGGATCAGCATCGCGAAGGCGCAGGGATTGCCGCACGCGCCGGGGGTGGCATTGACCGAGATTGCGGCAACAGTGCGCAGTAGGGACGGTGCGCGAGAAGAGAACGTCGCACAGGAAGGGGACGCCGCGCGGGGATAAATTCACCGTGCTATTACGGTCTGGTCAATTGCAGGTTGCATGGCCGGGTGAGTCTACGCTTCGCTTGCCTCTTCCATATCGGGATCGAGCAGCTTTTGCGCGCGTTCGAGGAGGTCGTCCAGCCATTCTTTGGAAATATCCAGATTGCTCTTCAAGTATTTCTCCACCAGCTCCAGGTTGGTGAAGCCTTCCGGTCCGTCATCGAGGCGTGTGCGGCGAATACGGTCCATTTTCACATCGATACTCGCGATATGGTTGACGCCCGCTGTGTAGAGCGCCGCGCGGAGCTGTTCGATCCCATTGGTGAACATCGATTCCTGATCCTCGTCAGCGGGGATTGTCAGGCGCACCACCGCGTCGGTGAGATCGGCTTTCGCAATATCATCCAGAATATCCTGTATGGGCGTGAGCGAGCCGCGCACATTCACATCGAGCGAGACGAACGGACGGCTGTGAACCGGGACGAATTGCCACGTCGTTCGCCCGCGTTCGAGTTCGATCCAGGCAAATCCCTTGCGGTCGCCTTCCTCACCGAAATCAATCGCTTCGAGGCTGCCGCTGTACACGACAGGCGGCACGCCGGGACGGTTCTTCGTCAAATTCTGGTGTCTGTGGATGTGGCCGAGCGCGACATAATCCCAGACCGGGTTGGCGACTTCGCTCACCGGAACGGAAATATCACGCGACAACATAAGCGTGCGCTCGCTGCCCGTCTGCGCTTCAGCGATACTGAAATGCCCGACGAGGACGCGCGGCGCATCGGACTCGGCTGCGCGTCGTGCCAGCCCGTCGATTTTGGCGATCAGGCGGCGCGTCATCGCGTCTTCAAGGTCGCGCATCCCCATCCCGGCCAGTTCTTCGACATCCGGGAAGAGCAGCGCACGGGTCGGATAGGGCGCGAGCGCGAGTTCGACCGGACCGCCTGCCGTATCTACAGTCGCGATCATGAATTCGTTCCCGACGAACACATTATGCACCTTCAAGGTATCATAGATGTCGATGCTCGATGCGCGCATGTTGTTCGTGGCGAGGTCGTGATTGCCGACCAGCATAACCACCGGGCAGACTTCCGACAATGGGCGGATGCAATTGGCAAATTCACGTTGCAGGGTTGGGTTCGGATTTTTGTTCTTGAACGCATCTCCCGCAAAAATAGCCAATTCGACGCCGTTATCCAGCGCAAATTTCACCATCTCATCCATTCGCGCCACAAAGTCGTGGACGCGCGAACTCATACCGGATTCGGCGTTCATCTTGCCATAGTTTTCCATGCCGATATGCACATCGGCGAAGTGCAGGACGCGGACCATGCAGTACGGACCTTGTTGGGTATTGCCCAAGTATAACGCTGCGCAGAGAAATCCTTTCGATTTGGGGAAACGTTGGCGGGCAGGGGCAGGCGGGTATCAGGCGTAAGCAGGAAGGCAGAATACCGGGTCGGTCAAGCCGCGACCCCTACACCATACAGATACCTGGAATACCGATTACACCGAGGATACGGGTTTTGGTCTTGATATAGACCGAGAGCAGGAGATGTGAGGTGGAAGCACGGCGACAGGCTCTTTATTACGCGGGGGCGCTCTGCGGGCCTCGTCGGGAAAGAGAGATATAGCCAATACCGCCGACGTATGAAGTCTATTCAATTTGTGCTTTGATTGTGATAATTGTAGACCGTGTGTTCTAGAATGTCAAGGGTGATCTTTCACGAAATTGGGCATAATGGTAAAGTCAGTTAAAATTCGCATTTATGGCGAGTGACTACGCTTGGTTACTCCTACGTCGATCTCGTTGTGTAAGAAAGAAAAAAGGGCGTGCTGTTGAACAAGATGATAAATGGAACATTGAAGCTTGAGAGTGGTTATTTGAAGTATGAGATGGCAGGAGAAGGAATGCCACTTGTCTTATCTCACGCCGCATTTCTTGACGGTCGCATGTTTGATGGAATTTGGGAACCGCTCGCGCAAACATTCCGCGTTATTCGCTACGATATGCGTGGTTTTGGGCAATCCAGCGATGTACATGGTCCGCTTGCTCGCCGCGACGATCTGAATCGTCTGCTCAAGCACCTCGACATCACCCGCGCGCATCTTGTTGGTTGCTCCAATGGCGGAGAATTGATGCTCGATTTGGTTCTTGAGCAGCCTGATTTAGCTGCGTCGTTAACGCTCGTTGATTCAACACCAAGCGGGTTCCAGATGCAAGGCGATCCGCCCCGCTACATCAATGAGATGTTCGAGGCCTTGAAGACTGGCGATGTAAAACGCGGAAACGAATTGCAAATCCGCATTTGGATAGACGGTGAATTCCGCGAACCGGAGCAAATCAATTCGTCCCTGCGCGAAAAAGCACTTGCGATGAATTACTTACCGGTGAGCCGCAAGACATTTTTGATCGCGGATATGCAACCATTGAATCCGCTTGATCCGCCTACTGTGACGCGGTTAGGAGAAGTCGGTTGTCCGACGTTGGTTGTGGTCGGCGCACTCGACCACCCCGAGACTCTGCGCGCGGCTGACATATTGAGCCAGAAAATTCCCAATGCACGCAAGGTAATTATGGACGGTACTGGACATGTACCGAGCTATGAGCAACCGGAGAAATTTGTGATGCATTTGTTGGAATTTTTGCATGGCGTGGCTTAATGCAGTGATGGTCGTGCGATGCAAATGGTAGGGGTCGCGGTCCGTAGCAGGGCAGCGGCTTTAGGCTACGCGCTTTGTACACATCCGATAGCGTAACGATAGCAGTGCCTGCAACACAGCGCCACATTCGCCGTCCGGCCATGAATGTATCGAACTATTACGGTCTGTTCCAGTCAAGTAATAGGGAAGGTAGTCCGCAGGAGCGCAGCGGCTTTGCATATGTCCAATAAAATAGGCCGGATCGTGGTAGCGCAAGCAGCCCGACTCGACGTATACTTTCTATACTCTGAAACTCAACACCCCGGCGGCGCGCGTGATTACCAAAGGCCAGATGCTCGGCAATCGTTACCAGATAGAGGACCTGCTCGGCTCCGGCGCGACAGCGAACGTCTTCCGCGCGCAGGATTTGCGTCTGGATCGGCAGGTCGCTGTGAAGGTGCTGCTGCCACATGTCCATCCTTCCACGCGCCAGCGTTTCGAGCGCGAAGGCCGCGCGGCGGGGATGCTCAACCACCCCGGTATCATGCAGATGTACGACATCGGGCAGGAAGACGAGCAGATGTACCTCGTCTGCGAACTCGTCCCCGGTCGCCCGCTGCACGATTTAATTCCTGCTGCGCCGGAGACCGTGACCGACCTCGCGATCAAAATTCTCGCGGCGCTCGAATATATTCACAGTATGGGCTTGATCCACCGCGACATCAAACCCGCGAATATCTACACGCTGCCTGATGGTTCAATCAAAATCATGGACCTTGGCCTCGCGCTGTCGCTCGGTCTGGCAGACAAGCGGCTGACAGCAGTTGGCTCGATCATCGGCACGCCCGCCTACCTTTCGCCGGAGCAGGCGCAGGGCAAGAAACTCGATGCGCGCACGGACCTCTATTCACTCGCAATCGTCATGTATGAACTGCTGACCGGGACGCTACCCTTCGATGCCGACGACATCTCCGCGATATTGATCCAGCAGGTCAGCAAAATACCCGTCCCGCCGCGCGATCTGCGCCCAGATATTCCGGCATGGCTGGAAGCGATAATCCTGCGCGCGCTGGAGAAGCAGCCCGCCGCGCGGTACGACTCCGCGAAGGAGATGGCAGTGGCGCTCGCAGGGGCAGGTGCAAGCAGCACAGATGCAGATACAGCTTTGATGCCACACACGATCACCTCGCCAGGGGTACAACTCCCACCGTCACGCATCCGTGTCGCGCTGGTCGATGACCATGTAATCCTGCGGCGCACGCTGGCGGCCATGCTGGTCGATGATAGCGACCTCGAAATCGTGGGCGAAGGCTCCAACGGGCAGGAGGCCATCGACCTGGTGAAAAAGATACACCCGCAAGTGCTGCTGCTCGATTTGAACATGCCGAAAATGCCGGGGCTGGTCGCTCTCCCAATTATCAAACGCGAAGCGCCGGGAACATTCGTAATCGTCCTGACCGGGCGCGACGAGGCTTCATACATCATGCAGGCGCTGCGCGCGGGCGCGAATGGTTACATGCTCAAAACTTCCTCAGATCGCGAATTGATACAGGCCGTGCATGATGTCCTCGGTGGCAATATCGTGTTGGGGCAGGGCGTCGCGGACCGCATCGTGCAGGGTTTGCAGATGATGAACGAGACTGACCCGCTGACCGAAGAAGAGCGCGACGTGGTGCGTGCTATCGCCAGCGGCAGCGAGGAGAATGCACAGATCGCGCAAGCGCTTGGTTGGACGGATACGCAGGTTGCGCGCGTGCTGCTGCGCACGCTGGATAAACTGGGCGTGACTTCACGAACCGATGCGGCATTGAAGGCATTGCGCGCGGGTTGGATTAGCGTAGAGGAGATACGGGCTTGACGACAGACAAACGCGAAACGCATACAATCATGCTTCCCGGCTACGCCGAAGGGATGATCCACGAGGGAGAATTCGAGGGGCAGGCGGTGATCCGCTGGGGCGGCGCAGAAGGTCCGCTGCTCGGTTATGCGGCGACGTGGGATGGCGCGGTGCGCGTCGGCGGGTTCGTGGAGCGTATCCATGCGCTCGATTTGGATGGGACCGATTTGCTGTTCCTTGAGGTGATCGGCGGCATCTTCCCGGCGGATACCCTCGCGCTGCCGACGCTCGACGACATGAAGGCCGGACGCTATTCACGTCCCGCAACGCTGGAACCACTCGGCGCGGACTTCTCCTATTTTTTCGCGACCACGACGGAGAGTGACATCGCGAGCCTTGCGCAGGATGCGCTCGTTTCCGGCCTGTCGGTGGATGTTGTGGGACGGCTGGCCGACGACGACCAGAATTTGCATGAACTGTGCGGGCTGCCGCTCGTCCCCGTGTCGCTAAGTCTGCTGCGATGACGGCACAACCAGATGAAAAACCGCTCGTACTATTCCTGACAGATCGCGGCGAATTCCACCAGCAATCAGCGCTGCAAGACGCGCCACCACAAATCGAGGTCGTGATCCGGCGGCGGCCTGCACTGGATGAATTACGTTCGCTGCTGCCGCGCGTGCAGTTCATTGTCAGCGAGCGCTCGGAAGTGGTCAGCGCAGAATTGATCGCGGCGGCTCCGGCGCTGCGCGGGATCGTGCGACTGGGGTCGCTGCTGGTCGGCATTGATGAGGCGGCGGCACGGGCGCGCGGTATCCCAATCTCGATGCAGCCCGTTGTCGGGACGATCTACGTCGCGGAACATTGCCTGATGATGACACTCGCCGCGCTCAAGCATCTCGCGCGGTCGCTCTGGCAGGCCAACAGCGTGGAGCATGGCAAGACCGCGCTGCGTGGTGACGAGAACACGTTTTCATTCAACTGGCTTGGGCTGACGGACATCGGCGGGTTGTATCAGAAGGCGGTCGGCATCCTCGGTATGGGCGAAATCGGGGTGGAATATGCGCGTCGGGTGCGCGCGTTCGCGCCTGCTGCTGTTTACTACCACAAGCGGCAACGCTATCCAGTAGAGATCGAAAACGCGCTGGGCATCACCTTCGCCGAACGCGATGCGCTGCTCGCACAATCGGACGTGCTGCTTTCGCTGCTGCCCTACGCGCCAGAACTCGACCTGAGCCTCGACGCGGCGGCTTTCGCGCGGCTGAAATCCGGCGCGGTGGTGGTCCATGCCGGGAGTGGGAGCATCATCGATGAGCGCGCGCTGATCGCGAGCCTCCGAAGCGGCCAGCTCTCCGGCGCGGCGCTCGATACCTATGAATACGAGCCACTCCCGCCCGATCATCCGCTGGTTGCCTATGCGCGCGACCAGCGCTCAAACCTGCTGCTCACGCCGCATACCGCCGCCGCCTCACTGCCGTCCGGTCGCGCCGATGACTATGCGGAGATCGTGCGGTTGCTGAATGGGGAAGCACTACGCTTTCGCGCATAAGTATAAGAATGGCGTCTCTACAAAACGCAGGACGCAAATCCAAATTCCGTGCTAGGCGTCTTTGAACAGCAGGTTCTGGATGTAGCCCGCCGCCGCGCCACCCGCCAGGATAGCGACCATGTACAGCAGCCCATAATCGAGCAAACCGCCGCCGACCAGCGCCGGGCCAAATGTGCGCGCCGGGTTGAGTGAAGCACCCGTCAAGGGACCCGCGAACATGATGCACGCCGCGAGGACGACACCGATTGCAAGTCCCGCGGACGTGCCAGCTTTCTTCAACACGGCGGCTTGTATTACCACACTCACGAGGATGAATGTCAGCACGAATTCGATAGCCAGCGCGCTGCCGAGGTAGGCTCTGGTCAGGCTGCCTTTGGTCTCACCAACGCTCGTCAGGATCGCACTTGCGGCATCGACGGGAATCAGAAGCCGGATGAAAAGGGCGGCCAATGTCGCCCCGACAAGCTGCGCCACCCAGTAGAACAACGCACGACGCACCTTGACGTGTCCGCCGACCAGCAAGCCAAGCGTCACCGCCGGGTTAACGTGTGCGCCGGAGAGATGGCCGTAGGTGTAGATGATGCCCGCAAGGATCAGGCCATGCGCAAACGCGACGGTCGGCAGCCCCGCGTTCAACGCACCCGCGCCCGCGCCGATCAGCACGAGCATAAAGGTTCCAATACTTTCCGCAAGTGCATCCCGAATGAGATTCTTTTCCACTGTGGAGGTCCTCTGTGAACGCTTCTGTCGAGCTAGATGGTACACCAGATCAGGCCGGAAAAGCTAAAGAGTGGGTAGTAGGCTAGATCAGGACGGGTCACTAGACCCCCCCATAAATAAACAACTCAGATGATCGGAGCGCATCGTTTGCGCACTATGATTTAGCGTAGTTCAGTGGCGTAACGACGCTCTGGCGAACCTCTCTTATCAGATTTGGAATTTGGAGATACAGAACATGCAGACCCTTGTAGCGGTTTTCAACGACATCAAGAAGGCCAACAGCACCATCGACGCGCTGGTTGCGGCAGGCATTGCCCGCAATCGCATCAGCATCGTCAACGATAGTGCGAAGACCACCACCAGCGCTTCGGCAACGCAGGAAAATTCGGGCGGCTTCATGGGAATGCTGCGCGGTCTGTTCGGCGACGCGGACCCGGTTGAAGTCGATGCTTACCACAACGACGTGTACACGGAAGGCATTCGCCGCGGGCGTGTCGTGCTGACGGTTCAGGGTGAGAATGCCCAGATCGATCAAATCCACGACATCATCGAGAAGTATGATCCGGTAGACATCAACGAAGACGAAGCTGCATGGCGCGCCGAAGGCTGGAATGGCGCAACCACCACGACTGCCCACGCAGATATGAACGCGGCGGCGACAAAAATCACGACTTCCGTGACGCCCACGGCCAGCGTATCTTCCCAGAAGACGCCCGTTGCCAACAACACGACCGCGAAAGCAGTCGAAACTGATGGCAAGACAGTCCTGCAAGGCGTCGAAGAGCGTATCGACGTACAGAAGCGTGCCGTTGAAAAAGGCCGCGTGCGCGTCTTCACGACTGTCAGCGAGCGTCCGGTTCAGGCCGATGTGACGCTGCGTGAAGAAAAAGTGACGGTTGATCGCCGCCCGGTAGATCGTCCGCTCACGGCTGGCGACAACCCGTTCCAGGAAAAGACCATCGAGATGACCAAACGTGGCGAACAAGCCGTGATCAACAAGACAGCGCGCGTCGTTGAAGAAGTCGTCGTCGGTAAGGAAGCCACCGAGCGCACCGAAAAGGTTACGGATACCGTCCGCAAGACCGAAATTCATGTCGAAAAGGATGCCGCGGCTGCATCGACCGGCGTTGCACGTGCATATGCCGATTTCGACAAGGATTTCCAGACGGACTTCGGCACGCGCTATGCAGGCAAGAATTACCAGTACACGACCTACGAGCCAGTCTATCGTTACGGCTATACGCTCGCGACCAACGATGCCTACAAGGGTATGGATTGGGATCGCGTCGAAGCGCAGGCGCGTACCTCCTGGCAGAAGGATCACCCGAATCAGCAGTGGCAGGATGTGAAGGACAGCATCCGTCACGCCTGGGATAAGGTTCGCGCGGGTCGCTAGTAGGCGCACCTCGTCCGCTGTATCGTTAACACAGCGAAGCAGGCCACAAGCGCCTGCTTCTTTTTTTGAGAAAAGGAACAGTGACGCTATAACCAATTATGCTGCTTTACATCGCGGTCATATGAAAGGTCAACAGAGCATGGGCGGTTGCATCAATGGAGTGTTCAAGTTTTTCAGAGCGCTGTTTATCCTGCGCCTGATACGCCGTTTGTTCAGAATGATTCGCTAAGTACAAGCACAATGAAAATGCGGGATGTTTGTGTAGGGGTCGCGGCTTGCCCGACGCGTTTTATCCTACAGGACTTATTTGGTTGTACTTAGTACCCCGCCACAGTGGATTTTGGAGGTTGCGGACGCCAAAAACGGCATCTCTACGCCGACGGCACGAACCATCCGATCATTTACATTTACCTCGGTACGATCAACAATAAGTATGTGGCTCGACGCACTCAGAGTGTTTCGCGAGGCTGCTAAATTGCTCAATGACTAATTGCGAGAGACAGCGGTGCAGCCGACGAGATTCTAAGATTTATGCGCGAGAGAACGAAAAGCGGAGAGCAAGTTTGACATTTAATGGCATGATCGAAACCGAATCACTGATTGAACGCGCGTTCCTCGTCGCGGGGGACCTGCGCGGCTCCAACCCGGCACTGCCCGTCAACGAGTCACTTGACGAACTGGCACTGCTCGCGCAGACTGCCGGAATTGCGGTCGTCGGGCGCGCGGTACAGCACGTCAAGCACATCGACCCGAATACGTTCATCGGTTCCGGCAAGGTCGAAGAAATTCATCTGGAAGTCCAGCAGCTTCACGCCAATGTCGTGATTTTCGACGATGAACTCTCGCCGCGCCACCAACGCGAAATCGAAGAAGTAATGGGCGATAACATCAAGGTAATCGACCGTTCCGCGCTGATATTGGACATCTTCGCGCAGCACGCGAACACGCGCGAGGGCGCGTTGCAGGTCGAACTGGCACAGTATGAATATCGCTATCCACGCCTGACCCGGCAGTGGACGCACCTCGCACGGCAGGCGGGCGGCGGCAGCGGGCGCGGTGGCAATGGTGGGGTGGGGCTGCGCGGTCCCGGTGAAACGCAGCTTGAAATCGACCGCCGCGACATCACCCACCGCATCAGCAAATTGAAGACGGACATCGAGGAAGTGCGCGCGCACCGCAGCCGCGCTCGCGACCAACGCACCAAATTCGGGACGCCCATTGTCGCGCTGGTCGGCTATACGAACGCGGGCAAATCGACGCTGCTCAATCGGCTAACGGGTGCGAAGGTCTATGCGGCCAACCAGCTCTTCGCGACACTCGACCCGACAACGCGCCGCCTGAACCTGCCCGGTGGTAAGGCGGTCCTCATCTCCGACACGGTGGGATTCATCCAGAAGCTGCCCGCAACGCTGATCGTCGCCTTCCGCGCGACACTCGAAGAGGTTACGGAAGCGGACATCCTCGTGCATGTCGTGGATGCCTCACACCCAAACGCGCGCCAGCAAATCCAGACGGTCGAGGATACGCTCAAGGACATCAAAACGCCGGAAATCCCGCGTATCCTCGCGCTCAACAAGATCGACGCGCTGGAAGGCGCGCAGTTCGACACCTCATGGGCGGAAGAATACGACGCGATTGTGCCAGTCTCTGCGAAGGATGGCACGAATATCGAACAGCTCATCGCAGAGATCGAGCGGATCATCATGGATACGATGGTCGAGGTCGATCTGATGATCCCGTACAACCGCGGTGATGTCCTCGCGCAGGTGCATGAGATGGGGATCATCGATCTTGAGGACGCCGTACAGGAAGGCACGCACGTTCGCGCGCACATCCCGCCGCGTTTTGCGCCATTCATTGCCAGTTATGAGCGCGCCTAGATGTTCCGGGGTATCGACCGCTCCGCGCGCCTGAGCGGGTTCGTCAGGCGTCTCAGTACGGGGTTGTCACGGCGACGCGGGCTGCCCCTGTTGGTCGCGGTTGGCCTGACGATCCTGAGCCTGATTGTCCATCTATTCCTTGCGTTCGCCGGGACACCCGTGCTTGCCGCGTGTGCGTATACTCTGCTGCACCTCGCAATTCTCGCCGGATTCATTGGCGTGCTGTTGATCGAGCCGTTGGGACGTGGATAGCTGGTGATTGTGAATGTTTGATATAGATGGCACACAATCGAATACGTTTTAGGCTTGCGGACGGCTAGAATGCCGATCCTCGAAATGCGGTGTTCCGCATTAAACCAAACTTAAATCGAGTTTCGCCATGGGTTCGGGCAATCCGCGCACGTTGGTTTTGACGCGGAAGATATTGCCCGCAAGTGGGTACTTCGCGAGATCGAGTTCCCATGCCGCAGTCGTGATGTACAGCTCGTCTAAATTCACGCCGCCAAAGCAGCACGCTGTCGGACGCGGTACGGGGAGCCGTATTTCCTCGATGATCGTTGCATCGGCGGCAAAGTGCATCACCTTCGACCCGTCCCAGAATGCGCACCAGATACCGCCCTCTGCATCGACTGTCAGCCCGTCCGGGAGACCATGACTGCTATCCGACCTGAAAAACTCGCGGCGGTTGGCGATAGCTCCGCTCGCGAGGTCGTAATCATAAGCGTAAATAATGCCGACCTGCTCCGCGCCAGAGTCAGCATAGTACATCGTCTGCGAGTCGGGACTCCACGCGATACCATTGGAGATGCTTGTGTTTTGCTCCATGATCGTCACACTTCCATCTACATCCAGACGGTAAAGCGGATTTTCGGGCTTTTCGTTGGAGGTTCCTGCCCAAAAGCGCCCCGCGCGGTCCACCGCTCCGTCGTTGAAGTGCGCGGCGGGTCGATAGGCGATGTTGTCCGTCAGCGGTGTATAGCGTCCCTCGCGATAGAGCGCGAAGCCGATCCGTGTGGCGAGGATGAATCCGCCAGCCTCGTGAAAACCCAGACAGCCGATTTGGTCCGGTAGCTCAGTCGTTTGAACCGCGTCCGAACCCGGCTGCCAGCGATAGAAATAATTCGCATCGATTGCGCACCAGTAGAGCGCCTGCTCCACCGGATGCCATAGCGGACCCTCGGCCAGCGGGTGGTTCACGCTCAGAATAGTTTCGACGGTGTTCATAGTGCGTTCCTCTCCTAAAATTTGCAGTTTCAAAATTATAATTTATAATCGCGTCGATTACAGGTACTCTTTTTGTATGGATCGTTCCCTTTCTTCACGACCTTTACCGAAAAATCGTATGACCCTCAATCCGCTGGCGCTTCTCTCGCGTGCATCGGAAGGGCGGCGCTGGGCATACCTGCTGATCGCGCCGAGCCTGCTGCTGGTACTGGTCGTGGTCATTTACCCGGTCCTGACGGGGATCAGTTTCAGCGTGCAGGAACTACGCCTGAATCGCCCAAATAAGACGGGTTTTGTCGGCTTCGCGCAATATCAAACGCTCTTCACGGACCCGGTGTTCCTGCGCACGCTGGGTAATTCCGTAATCTGGGTCGTGGGCGGGGTGTTGAGCCAACTTGCGTTAGGGCTGCTGACGGCGCTGTGCCTGAACCGCCCATTACGCGGGATGCGGCTCGCGCGCATCCTGATTTTGCTGCCCTGGATATTGCCGACGGTGGTTGCGGGCAATATGTGGGCGTTGATGCTCGACTCGCGGCTGGGTGTGATCAACGACCTGCTGGTAAAGGTCGGCCTCATCCCGCGCTACTATCCCTGGCTTGCGGACGCGAATACCGCTTTTCCGACCGTGCTGCTCGTCGCGCTCTGGCAGGGCTTCCCGTTTTTTACGCTGCTGCTACTGGCCGGGCTGCAAGGTATCCCCGACGATCTGTATGAGGCGGCGTCGGTCGATGGCGCGACGGGCTGGCAGCAATTGACTAAGGTCACGCTGCCGATGCTCACACCCGTGATCGTCGCGGTGGTTGTTCTGCGCGTAATCGGGCTGGTCAATTCACCCGATTTAATCATCATCCTGACGGGTGGCGGTCCTGGACGGGCAACGGAAACACTGGCCTCGTTCGCGTTCAAAACTGCTTATTCGGATTTCAATTTCGGCTATTCGGGCGCGATTTCGGTGGTGATGCTGGTGCTGTTGATGCTCTTCACGGCGGTGTATGTTCGGCTTTCCGGCGTGGGGCGCGCGTAAATGGCGACTCGCGCCAAACCACGCGCCAGCCGTGCGCCAATCTATCGCGGCGGGCGGCTGCTCGATCTGGCGAGCTACGCTTTTATCCTCGCGATCATCGTTTTCACGATCTCGCCAATCGTCTGGACCTTCCTCACCTCGCTCAAGCCGGAAGCGGACATCATCACAACGCAGATGCAATATATCCCGCAGCGCGTCACGCTCGATAATTACTCGAATCTCTGGAGCCGCACGAACTTCTCTGCGCTGATCGGCAACAGCCTGATCACGACCATCATGACGCTGCTCATCTGCCTGACGTTCGGCACGCTGGCCTCTTACAGCCTGTCACGCTATCGCTTTCGCGGGCGTTCGGCGCTGCTGATGTTCTACCTCGTGATCCGCATGTTCCCGGTGGTGCTGCTGATCGTGCCGCTGTTCATCGTCCTGCGCAATCTGAAGCTGCTCGACTCGCAATTCGGCCTCGCGCTGGCCTATTCGACATTTTTGCTGCCGCTTTGCGTGTGGATGATGAAAGGCTTCTTCGATGCCGTCCCGCCAGACCTCGAAGACGCCGCGCGCGTGGATGGTTGTACACGGCTGGAAGCGCTCTATCGGATCGTCCTGCCGCTGGTCCGTTCCGGCCTCGTCGCGACTGCGATTTTCGTCGCGATCAGCGCGTGGAACGAATACCTTTTCGCGTTGATGCTGACCACCAGCCAGCGCTCACGTACCTGGCCGGTCGGGTTACAGCTCATGATCGGCGAGTTCCAGCTTCCCTGGGGGACGTTCAGCGCGGGCGGGATCATCAGCATTGTTCCGGTGATCATCTTCTTCGCCTTCATTCAGCAATCGATTATTCGCGGGATTACCGCGGGTGCGATCAAAGGTTAATCGACGGAGGACCATAAACAACTAAAAGCGCAGTGTCCATGATTGTCGAGTGTTTGCAAACCACTTTGAACTTGCAGACCGTGTACATTACCTTGAAATTTCTACCGGAGAGAAAAAGATGTCTCAAAAAGGTTTTAGCCGCCGTACATTCCTCAAGGGCGCAGCCGTAAGCGCCGCAACCGTCGCACTGGCCGGGCGTCTGCCGTTGACCGTGCGCGCCGCGCAGACGAAAAAGATCAGCTACTGGCATCACTTCACCAGCCAATCCGAATTCGATGGGATGGCCGAGGTCATCTCGCTCTTCAAGAAAAAAGCGCCCGACATCGAACTCGCGCCGGAGAACATCCCGAACGCGGATTATATGGCGAAGTTCACCGCAGCGGTGGCCGCCGAAACGCGCCCCGATACCGCGATGATCGCCTCTGAACGGCTCGCGGATATGGTCGCTATGAATGGGCTGATCGACATCACCGAGCGCGTCAACAAATGGGACCAGAAAAAGTATTTCCCGGCCAACCGCTGGGAGGGCATCACACAGGACGGCAAAATCTACGGTATCCCGGCGTTCACCTTCGTAGACTGGATGTACTACCGC
>Ga0123337_10001644_pt1 | contig 27955 bp, 18 predicted proteins | sample frozenSSSSmetaG_FD_89792 | JGI IMG/M metagenome (GOLD analysis project Ga0123337, IMG submission 89792) | Glacier valley bacterial and archeal communities from Borup Fiord, Nunavut, Canada, to study Microbial Dark Matter (Phase II) -... | ecosystem: Environmental > Aquatic > Freshwater > Ice >...
GAACAATATTTACCTGACACTGCCGGGATTCAATTCTGGGGTTCATCATTCATAGCTGGTCCGCAGGGAGAGATCCTTGCACAGGCCTCCCATGATCAGGAAGAGATTCTTATAGCTGAGGTTGACCTCGAACTACAGGAAAATGTACGCCAAAACTGGCCTTTCTTCAGAGACAGAAGAATTGATGCCTTTGGCGATATCACCAAAAGAGCTATAGATTAATATGAGTACAGGTAGAAGATTTCCTGCTGAATGGGAAAAACAACAGGGCATATTACTTTGCTTTCCACATAATGGCAATGACTGGCCCGGCAAGTTTGCTGCTGTGCAATGGGATTTTGTTGAATTCATCAAAAAAATAGCTGCATTTGAAGAAGTCTTTCTTTTGGTTAAAGATGAAGCACAGAAAAATAAAGTCATTGAAATGCTTGAAAAGGCTCATGTAGATCTCAAAAAGCTGAGTTTTATTTTTCAAAAAACTAACCGGAGCTGGATGCGTGATTCAGGCCCGATCATTATTAAAAATGGTGTTAAGCGGGAAGCAATAAATTTCCATTTCAATGGCTGGGCAAAATACAAAAACTTTAAGCTCGACAGACAGGTTCCTTCAAGTGTAGCAAACCATCTTAAAATCCCATTGATACAAGCTTTTCATAATGGTAAACCCGTAATTCTTGAAGGTGGTGCAATTGATGTGAATGGAAAAGGCACACTCCTTACTTCAGAAGAGTGTTTGATGCATCCGGATATCCAGGTAAGAAACCCGGGATTCAGTCATGCAGATTATGAAGCTGTCTTCAGAGAATACCTTGGAGTAAGTAACGTAATCTGGCTTGGAGATGGAATTTTTGGAGATGACACCCATGGACATATTGATGATCTATGCCGATTTGTGAATGAAGATACAATCCTCACAGTTGTAGAATCAGATCCTAAGGACAGAAATTACAATGCATTGCAAGAAAATTTGAAACGGCTTCAGGCTGCGAAACTGGAGGATGGAAAATCACCAAAAATTATCACATTACCCATGCCTACCAGGCTTGATTTCGACGGACTTCGTTTACCTGCCAGTTATGCTAACTTCCTTATATTGAACAATTCAGTACTTGTACCGGTTTTTAATGATTCGAAAGATCTGGAAGCGCTCAATATTATTGCAGGCTGCTTTCCTGACCGAAAGATCATTCCAATTAATGCAACAGACCTGATCTGGGGATTTGGAACATTGCATTGTTTGAGTCAGCAAATTCCTGAGTAGAGAAATTACAACATATTCATGGGTTAGATTGAATATTATTTGATTTATCCTGAGTTTTCGATATAAGAAAGATTAAAAATTCTTTTTAATCTTTCAGATTAGGCTCTGGAGCATAATAATTTGATTTTGGAAAGCCGCGCCATTATTTTATAGGCTGGTTTAGCCCTTTCCGTTGCTGGTGCGCGCGTGCCAAGCGTTCCAGGAATAATAAAGCAGCACACGCGACAGGCGTGCGCCAGCGAGGACAGCCTGGTAAAAGTACCAATCGAACTCACATCTATTTAATGCCTGGTAATTCACATCTCTGAATACGCAAACCCCATTTGCTAATTTTCAAATTTTCAAATTTGCTAATTCTCAAATTGCTAATTACAAAAGCAGGCTATCTATCCGGTGAGCATGTACCAGATTCTCACATGGCGACCATGTAAATATGGTAAAATGACCATCCTGTGAAGCTACAAGTGCAATTGAATCGCGCTGATCATGAACGAATTGCGCTGCAGAAATATGTCTTGTACCCCCGCTGCTCGCAGGGTTAACAATGGTTCCCTCCCCACCTATAACCGGTTCGGTAAGCAGCACCCGTTCCACTCTCGCACTACCATCCATTCTTCCGATCTTCGCACCAAAAGCAAGAACCTCATATTGATCCGATATCACTGTCGCACCATCAATAGCGGTAAGTCCGGCAATACTTTCAATCTCCCGGCTCAATTCCCCAAGCCATACACTTGAAGTCCATTTATTCTGATCATCATTCATCAAATCAGTAAGGCCGGTGAAGGCCGGAGAAACTGCATATTTAACAGGCTTCAAAATTGATTCTCGCCAGGCATCAGTCCCAGAAGGAACGACAAGTAAAATTCCCCCGTGTTTGTGCGCACGCATGGAAGTGGCAAGCTGAATGAGTACGTTCACAGAATTATCATCTGACTGGGATGTAAAACCAAGTAAAGAAGTAAGTAAAATCGGGCAATCCGGCAAATTTGCACTGCTTTCATCTACAACCTTGATCTGATCTCCGCGGAGTACCATAATGTTGGTATATTTTCCAAAACCATGCATCCTTCTGTGTTTGATAACAAGCAGACCGGGCTCAGAAACATCCAGTACAAAACAGCAGTTAGGAATTTTATGAGTTGTACCCCAAACATACAAGCCATTTTCATCATACCATACTCCCAAATGAACTCCAGGCCGCTCAACCCCTGGTCCCAGTTTAGTGAGCACCTTACTGCTAAAAGCAAGCTTTTGCTCAAACTGAAGCGCAGAACCTGCCTGTTCAGGAGAAAGGAAGGCAAGTGAAATTTTCGGAGAACTTCCCTCTTCTCTTCTTAAGCTGGCCCAAAATGCTATATCCAGCATAATTTCAATCTGGATAGCCGAGGGTGCAGCAGCCAGATCTGATTCACCCCTATGCACGGCTTCATGCAAATGATCTGCAAAATGCTTTTCAGCAATTAATGCAACAGCTGAGGCTGCTTTGTAAGTAGATAGAGTAGACATAATTTAGAAAATCAGCTAAAACAGATTCATTCTGTTATGAATGGATATTTATTTGAGTGTTCCGGAGGCGTATTCCGAAATTATTTCATAGGAACGAACCCTTGCTTTATGATCAAAAATATGAGAATTAATCATAATTTCATTCACTCCGGTATTAAAAACAAATTCTGACAATGCGGATCCCACTTTAAATCCAGAACCAATAAAAGTATATTTCAGCATCTGCATTACTGCATAGCGTTCTGCCTCATTCCAGACCAGATCCATCGAAGCCACAGGTGGCTGAAGACTTGTCCGCATGCCTTTAATCACATTCAGAAAGGTTGTAAATAAAGAAGTGGACTGGAAATCGGCTTCCTTATCTGTATCTGCTGCAACAACATTTACACATGCCATTGAATAGGGCTCTTTCAGTGATTCGGAAGGCCGGAAGCTTTCACGATAAACCTGCAATGCAGTAAAAAGCTGAGCAGGTGCAAAATGACTTGCAAAGGCAAATGGCAATCCCAAAATTCCGGCCAGCTGGGCACTGTAGGTGCTGGAACCAAGTAACCAGATCGGAATATCCAAACCTTCGCCGGGAATGGCCCTTACTGCCGATTCAGAATTATCCGATGACAAATATGATCTCAATTCCATCAGACTCCTGGAAAAATCTTCTCCGGCACCTTCAAGATTGCGGCGTAGGGCCATAGCTGTTAACTGATCTGTACCAGGGGCGCGGCCCAGTCCCATATCTATTCTTCCCGGGAATAAGGATTCAAGTGTACCAAACTGTTCTGCAACAATCAATGGGGAATGATTTGGTAACATAATTCCACCAGAGCCAACCCGTATGGAATTGGTGCCTGCGGCAATATGTGCGATCAGAATAGAGGTGGCTGAACTTGCGATTCCTGCCATGTTATGATGTTCTGCCATCCAATATCTGGAATAACCGAATTTTTCACAATTCCTTGCCAGATCCAAACTGTTTTTAAATGAGTCGGCAGGGGCTTTGCCGGATAAGACCGGAACAAGATCAAGAACAGAAAACGGGATGGATAAGTTTGAATATGAGGCAGAAGTATCTTCCATAATTTTACAGAATATCCCGGGAATTATATCCCGCAAATATCCTGCAAAATTAAGATTTTAGATTTTATTTATTGCTCAAGGTATAATCTGAGTGTCACAATAGAAGCAATCCTGTTTAACTAATACCAGCTGTTGGTATTTGGTTTATGAGCCTCTTCCGGTTCTGCAGCAGGAACAACAAGTTTACTTTTAGAAACAGGCACCGGTGCTCGCTTATTGATCTCGGATGGTCTGTCGGGCTGACTGATCGGTTTAGTAACAGGTTCCTTTCCGACTTCAACAGGCTCAGAAATCAGATAAGGCATAGCAATAATCTCATTCTGGACTTTAGGAGGAAGGCGGTTTTCTACCTTTTCAATAAGATCACGCTCATCAATATTACCTTCAATCCGGATCATTCCATTGATTATACATCCAGGTTCAACATTGATAGTTTTAGCCCGGATATTTCCGCATATAATTGCAGAACTTCTAATGATAGCAGACTCTGTAGAAATAATATCTCCGATTACTTTCCCATTGATATTACAAGTCCTGGAAGTTATATTTCCTGATATTTCAGCGCTTGAGGCAACTGTAACTTCTTTCAGGGAATAGATGTTTCCAATAAGCCTTTCATCAAGTATAACAGAACTTGAGGAGATAAAATTATCATCAACCCTGATTATCGTAGTGTGAAAGTCTGCAACGATCTCCTTTTGGCGGTCCTTTTTATCGAGATATTTCTTAATAAAATTTACAGCCCTGCCAATCATTCCGTCAATGTAGTTACAACTGTTGTGGCATTACCAATATCCAATCCAACTGAAGATTGTTTTTTACCTCCTGAAACCCGAAGTGAATTAAGTGTATAACCCTTACTTGCCAGACTGGCAGGATCAGTTACAAATTCAAGCTGAGCGATTTCTCCAAATTCATTTTTAAAACACTCGACCAGATCCTGATACAACATTGCGCCACCGCAAAGATAAACCTTGTTAGATTTCATGAGGTTCGCATCTGTGATTACATTTCTCAGATTTGGAGAGATAACTTCATTATAATATGATCTAAGAACATTTCTTCTGATTTCTCTAAGATCAACATTCTTTCTGTTCAGAATAATATAACCTTTCTGGAATGCCTCATCCATTAAATGCGCATTTCTAAAACCCAGATAATGGCTCTTCTCAAGCTCACTCATCATCATATTTACAGCGTACTTCAATCCATGAGTACTGACCATGGTCTGCTCAACAATTCCCGATTCCATGCTGAGAACAGATTCAAATGTCCCGAAACCACAACTAAGAACAAAGAAATTCCCTTCAGCCTGATGTTCCCCTTTTCTCAGTGCAATTGTACAACCAACAATCTCAGGTATAACTTCAACGTTCTGAACATCCAAAATAACAGATCTCTTCCCGCTGTTGCTGTATGTTGACGCATCAAATTCAATGATATGGGTTTTCTTCAGAAACTCAGTTGCCATGTCCTTATATATTCTGTAAGTAGAATATGGAAAACCAGTTGTAATTGTTAATGGCTGCTCAGCTGTATCAGATACCAGAAGCAATGCTGCTTTAACAAGTAACTGATAATCAAGATCTGTAGGAGCCGAATTAATGAACTTATGCGGCAATTGCCCCTCACTCATAGCTAAGTTACCACAGATATACCATTGGTTCTCATGAAAGATCTTCAAACCATTCAATAAGTCCTTTGAAGTATTACTAAGGTTGGCGTTACTATTTTCTATTAAGCTGGAAAACGACTGAATTGCAAACATTCTGATATTTAAATTAGAGTTTATATATGTATTAATTTCTATTTCAATCCGATTCTTTAGAGAAGAAAAGTATTTTCGCTAAAGTATACATTTGTTTAAACCACGATTATACGATCTTAACAAATGAAAACTAAATTAGGATAATTTTATTGATTTAGAATAAACATACAATTAAATTGATAAAATGTTTTAAAAAAACAATAAAATGATGTATCATAGCCTTGCGAATGGTTACAGAAAAAATCCTGTCTATTCCTAAAACAAAGAGATAAATGATATTTTCGAAATCAGACTTCAGTACTGTTTTGATTGTAGGCTCTAACAAGGGCGAAACAAAATCTCTCCGCGTCAAGACAAAACACATCAACCGCTTAAAACATTATGCCCTTACTATCGGTATAACAATCTTTATTCTGACCTGCACAATAATTTTCCTTTCACTTGAAATAAGCAAGATTGAAAAGGAAAGAATTGCCTACAATAAGGAAATCGCACATTTGAAAAAACAGATTCCTCCACCAACCGATAGTACCCAAGCCAGAAATTATATACAGAATATCGAAAACAAGTTGAAAAAAATCAATCAGTACCTTATTAAAAGGGGGATAAAAGGATTTAAAGTAGATGATGTGGGCGGTAATAATGAAGCATCTGCAGAACTCAGCACAGAAGAAACTTATGCATTATATGATGAGCGACTTGAAGATTTTCTTCTGGGTGTTGCCTTCACTCCGATGGGATATCCGGCAAATTATGCGATAAACTCAACCTTTGGTTACAGGGGCGATCCAATCAGGCGGGGAAGGGTTGAGTTTCATCCGGGTATAGATTTTAAAGGACACAGAGGTGATGCAGTCAAAAGTACTGCTGATGGCAAGGTCATGATTGCAGGCTGGTTTCAGGGATATGGCCAATGCGTGAAGATCAGGCATCAAAACAATCTGGAGACACTTTACGGTCATTTGTCAAAGATCAATGTTAAAGTCGGACAAACAGTAAATACAGGTCAGGTTGTCGGGCATGTTGGATCAACCGGACATTCAACCGGAAATCATCTCCATTATGAAGTGAGGAAGAATGGCAAACCTGTCAATCCAAAGAACTTCCTAAGCGTAAATTAATCCAATGGCGGGCTCTAAAAACGGACAAACTACTTCTGCCCCAACACTAATCAGTAAGGGTTGTGTGGTTCATGGCAGGATAGAGTCGGATGTTTTTGTGAGAATTGACGGGCATATTAAAGGGGATTTGATCATTGGTGAGGGATTGATCATCGGCGAGAACGGAATAATTGAGGGGAATATTAAAGCCAGGGAAATTGTAGTTTTTGGTACAGTCAACGGAAGTGTTACCGCAGATTCAATTGACATAAAAAGTTCAGGCAATATTCTGGGAGAACTTCATACGAATTCATTGCAGGTTGAAACAGGAGCCACTTATATAGGTAATGTCATCATGGATAAAGTACCTGTTAAAAAAGAAAATGAGGGCATATTAAAATAATTATTTGTCCCCCACCCCATAAAGCATCCATTCCTTTATTGTGTCTTAAAAAAATTTCATATTTCAATTTAGCCTCTAGTATATTTTTACAAATAGATCTATTTATTAAACCGATATTTGTAATTTAATTTTTACGGTAAAAATATCGAAACATATCTGCACAAAAAACTTCTGTATCCAGCGTAAAACCTAATCCTTATTTATCCCAAATCCGATGAGAATGAAATTTCTGTTTTTTACATTACTAATGCTTTCAGGCTTAACAGGCAGTGCACAACAAACAAAATCACAAATTCAAGCTAAAAACACCAATCTTCCCCGTCCAAAATTAGTGGTAGGATTAATGGTAGATCAAATGAGATGGGATTATTTATACCGTTTCTATGAGCGTTATGGAAACGGCGGTTTTAAGCGAATGCTGAACGAAGGATTTTCATGCGAAAACGCATACATTAATTATATTCCCAGTGTAACCGGGGTCGGACATGCATCTGTTTATACGGGTTCTGTTCCGGCGATTCATGGTATCACCGGAAATGACTGGATCATTCAGGCAACAGGTCAAAACATGTATTGCTCAGCTGATTCAACCGTAAGTACTGTAGGAAGCAATTCAATATCTGCAGGTAAGATGTCTCCAAAGAATTTACTGGTAACAAGTATGACCGATGAACTGAGACTTGCTACGAATTTCAGATCTAAGGTCATTGCTATTGCATCAAAAGACCGCGGTTCTATTTTACCGGGTGGACATAGTGCCAATGCAGCATATTGGTATGATGGAAGCTCAGGAAACTGGATCACAAGTACCTATTATATGAATCAACTTCCAAACTGGGTTACCAAGTTCAATGAACAAAAATATCCTGAAAAATATTTGAAACAGGATTGGAATACTCTCTATCCTATCGAAACTTATTTACAAAGCACTAAGGATAATGTTCCTTATGAAGGAAAGTTTCCGGGGATGAGTACTTCAACCCTCCCTGTTAAAACTTCAGAAATGCTGAGCAGTGGAATGGGTCTGTTAACCAGTACTCCATACGGAAGTTCCCTGACTTTAGACCTGGCAAAAGCTGCAGTTGAAAACGAAGCATTAGGAGCAGATGCGATTACAGATTTTCTTGCAATCAGCGTTTCCTCGCCGGATTATATCGGACATCAGTTCGGGCCGAATTCTGTTGAAATTGAAGATACCTACCTGCGACTCGACCGTGATCTGGCAACATTCTTTAGCTATCTTGATACAAAGGTTGGAAAAGGAAATTATACAGTATTTCTGACAGCTGATCATGCCGTTCAACATAATGCAGGTTTTTTAAATGACAATAAAATCAGTGCCGGAGTTTTCTCAAGCGCTGCCATTTTAAAAGAATTAAATAATAAGCTTGATGCCGAATTTAAAAGTAAAAATATTGCACTGAGCTTTAGCAATTATGCGGTAAGCTTTAATTATGCAGTAATTAATTCAAATAAATTAAACGAAGAGGCAATTAAGAAGACTACAATGGAATTCCTGAAAAAGCAGGAAGGCGTTGCCTTTGTAGTTGATATCCCAAATGCTCAGAATGCTACTATACCTGAGATATATAAGGAAAAGATAATAAATGGATATCATCCTGATCGCAGCGGGGTGATACAGATTGTACTTGAACCGGCATGGTATTCTGGTTCATCTCCCAGGTCAACCGGAGCAACCCATGGCACGATGAACCCTGCCGACACTCATATTCCAATGGTTTTCATGGGCTGGGGTATCAAACAGGGGAAAACAAACAATTCATATAACATGACCGATATCGCTCCTACCATAAGCGGAATCCTGCATATTCAGGAGCCCAATGGGAACATTGGCAGGGCAGTCAATGAAGCTTTAAAATAGCGGGTTCTGATGTCTGATGTCAGAGGTCGGACTTCAGACATCTGACATCATACCTCATACCTCATACCTCAGACATCAGACTTCCTTTAACCCTTGTTATACTTAATCCAAAATTTCTTACATTCGTTTTGAGGTTAACTTAAAATGAATATATATAGTTCCCTTAAGGATAGTGAGTTACTGGGCCTACTAAGGTCGGGTAATAAAAAAGCTTTCGCTGAAATATATGAGCGATACTGGGGGCTTATGTTCCATCATGTGCTTAAAATGATAGGGGATAAGGATGAAACGAAAGACCTTGTTCAGGAGATTTTCACTAACCTTTGGCTTAATATTGAACAAATTGAATCCGAAACAAACATTGCTGCTTATCTCTATGTTTCAGCAAGAAATAAGGTAATTAACCTGATCAGGCATGATAAGGTCAGAAACAACTACCTGTCTTCCCTGAGTGATTTTGCCATTCACCATGAAAGTTCAGTACTTGAACAATTAAGTACTAAAGATTTATCAATTGCAATTGACAGAGAAATTCAAAACCTCCCATGTAAAATGCGGGAAATCTTTGAACTGAGTCGCAAAAAATACCGTACACACAAAGAAATCGCCGACGAACTTCAGATATCTGACAAAACAGTTAAAAAGCAGATTAATAATGCTATTAAAATCCTCCGTTTAAGGTTAAATATCTTCATACTTATCCTGACCATTTACTTCAGTCTGATTAACAATATTTACAGTCTTTAATACCCCTCAAAGGCTTCATAAAATTTATTTTCGGTTTTTCTACTACCTGGCTCTCCTAAAATTGTCTTATCATAAATTAAACAATAATTATGACCGGACCGGAAGCCAAACAGCTCCTGAAAAAATATAATCAAGGCAATTGCACAGCTAAGGAAAAGGCCTTGGTGGAGCGTTGGTACCTATCAGAATCATCCAAACAATCTTTGTCCGAAGACAGGGAGGATGATTATTCCGCTGAGAAGATTCAGATGTGGTATGAAATAAGTGAAATGAGTGGCATTGAAAATAAAAGCAAAACCTCACGAATTATTCTATGGGGGACTTCAATTGCAGCTGCAGTATTAATCGCAATCAGTTTTGGCAGTAATTTTTTTAAGGCAAACGAACCAGAATTAGTGCAAACTGAACGCACACCGAAGGTATACGATAAAAACCCTGGTGGAAATAAAGCGGTTCTAACACTCGCAGATGGATCCAGAATTGTACTCGACGATGCTGTAAATGGGACAATTGCCGAACAGGGTGGTATAAATATCAGTAAAGCTGCAGACGGATCTATTATTTATGATATGCCGCAAATGGCAGAAAATAACTCTGCAACTGTTCTTTTTAATACAATTGAAACACCCAAAGGGGGCAAATATCAGATCATCTTACCCGACGGTTCTAAAGTATGGCTAAACTCGGTCTCTTCCCTTCGTTTTCCTGCAATATTCAAAGGCAAGGAACGAAATGTAGAGCTTACAGGAGAAGCATTTTTTGAGGTTGCGAAAAACATCGATAAACCATTTATTGTAAAGACCAATGACATGAATGTTTTTGTGACTGGTACCCAGTTTAACGTGATGGCTTATTCTGATGAAAACTATAGTGCCACTACCCTGGTAGAGGGTTCTGTTCATGTCAGTAATCTTAACAGTAAGCTTGTTCTCATGCCCGGCGAACAGGTAGTTTCAAATGTAGGTTCAAAACTTAGCAAAAGTATTGCAGATGTAGAACAAAATATAGCATGGAAAAATGGACTGTTTCAATTTAATGATACAGACATGCGCACAGTGATGAATCAAATCAGCAGGTGGTATGATGTTTCGATTGAATACAAAGGTGCTGTACCGGAAAAGCATTTTGGAGGTTATATTTCCAGAGATTCAAAACTATCACAGGTTTTAAAGATGCTTGAACTCAGCGGAGTAAAATTTAAAATAGAAGAGAAAAAAATAATTGTTTTACCCTAAAAACACAGCCTATGGACCCATAAATCTACTTCCAAAAAAAAAGCCCAAAAAAATCCGGAAACGTTGCAGCGTTCCCGGACATAAAATAAAGGGGCTAAAAACTCACTCTTAAGTAATATTCTATTCACCCTAAATCATGTAAAGTTATGCAAATTACTGCTTTTTGCAAAAAAGAACCTTTCAATAAACTGAGCAGGTTCACTTATTCTCATTTAATACGAATTATAAAATTTATGGAGCCGGAATTTTTTCCGGTTTTAGTAGTAGAAATAAACCGAGGCAAATTAATAAGGCAAATAATCCTGAAGATGAAATTAACTGCTGCACTATTATTAATCGCCTGTTTACAGGTAAGTGCATCAGGATTTGCCCAAAAGATCACTATATCCAGGCACAATGCCCCGGTGGAGCAGGTTTTGAAAGAAATAAAAAAACAAACAGGATATTTGTTTTTTTACAATCAGGAATGGATAAAACAGGTTAAGGCAGTTGATATTGATGTAAAACAAGCCTCTATTGATGAAGTTCTTAAGATTTGCTTCTATAATCAACCGGTAAATTATTCAATTGTTGATAAAACAATAATTCTGTCAAAAAAAGAACTCTTCACTCCAAATGCCGAAATACCTATCTTTAAAGAGGCACCTCCAAAAGAAGTTAAGGGTAAAATAACAGATGCCAGCGGAGAGACGCTCCCGGGAGTAAGTGTTCGTGTGAAAGGCACAAATATAGGTACTACAACAGATATTAACGGTAATTATACCATTACTGTGCCTGAGGATAATTCTATTCTGGTATTTACTTATATCGGTTATGTAACCAAAGAAGTTTCAGTTAGTAGCCGTTCTGCAATCAATGTAACTCTTGAAGCAGCTAATACCGCACTTACAGAAGTAGTTGTAATTGGTTATGGTACTTCCAACCTGGCTAATTTAACAGGTTCTGTTTCTACCGTTGATGTTGAAAAAGCAATGTCATCACGTCCTGCAACCAATGTTGCATCAATGCTCGAAGGTCAGGTTTCGGGGGTATTTATTCATACAAATTCTGGTCAACCTGGTGCTGAAGGGATGAATGTACTGATCAGAGGCCAGGGAAGTATGGGTGATTCGCAACCTCTTGTAATCGTAGATGGTCTTGAATCCTCTATGGATAACATTAACCCATTCGATATCGAAAGTATCAGTGTTCTGAAAGATGCCGCTTCAGCTTCCATCTATGGAACAAGGGCTGCAAACGGTGTAATTCTGATTTCAACAAAACGAGGTAAAGAAGGACCTATTCAGATAAGGTACAATACCTACTTTGGAAAACAGGACCCAACTGCCGTTCCTGATTTCTTGGGATCTGCAGATTATGCGGAACTTCATAATGAGGCCAGAGCAAATGCCGGATTGTCCCCAACCTTTACTACTGATGCAATTGCAAAATACAGAGCGGGAACTGATCCCAACTATCCAAGCACCGACTGGATGAGTGTATTGTATTCAGGATCAGGAGGCTCCCAGTATCATGGCCTGGATTTTTCGGGTGGAACAGAAGCAACCAGGTATAATATCTCTATGGCTTACAACGAACAAAAAGGGGTTATAAAATCTGTTGATGCAGAACAGTTAAACTTCCGGTTCAATGTTGACAATAAAATCAATAAATGGCTTAGTGTAGGTATAAATACGGCACTGAATCGGGCAACTAATACCATCCCATTAACCGGCCCTGAACTTACCCGTGGAGGTGATTTGCAGCAGTTCTATAATTCTGTAACACACATCCCTCCTACTCAAAAGCTTAAATTAGCCGATGGCTCATGGTCGGGTGAATATCCTCTTGGAAATTTTGCAGCATGGATAGATCAGGGAAACTTACGGGCAATCAAAGGCAATCAATTAGTTGGAACTATTTTTTCCGATGCCAAAATAATTAAAGGACTTTCCTGGAGAAACAGAGCGAGTGTAGATTACACTTTCAGGGAAACCACTAACCACATTTCTCAGTTTACCTATGGTGGCGGACAGGTATCGGGTCCTTCCTCAAATCAGGAAACTGTTGACAGGTTCGGAATACTGGATATGGAATCACTGTTTTCTTATGACAACAGATTTGGTAAACATGGTGTAAAAGGTCTGGCTGGTGCATCAACCCGTACTGAGGATATGTATTCAACCATGGCCTATCGATTAGGATTTCCATCCAATGACCTGACCGCGATTAGTGCAGGTAGTACCGCCGGATTGTTAAATGCTGGAACAGACAGAAGAGCAACATTAGGCTCTTATTTTGCAAGAGTAAACTATGATTACGATGGGAAATATATGTTTGAAGCTAACATCCGAAGAGACGGTTCTTCAAAATTTGCCAGAGGAAATCGCTGGGGATGGTTCCCTTCATTTTCTGCAGGCTGGGTGATGAGTGATGAGAAATTCATGAAAGACCTAAACTGGCTTAATTTCTTGAAAATTAGAGCATCCTGGGGCCAGTTAGGCAACCACAGGATTGCTGATTACATGTATCTGCCATTAATCACATTGGGGCAGAATTATGCTTTTGGAGGTGCCAGTGCAACTGGTGCTGCACAGACAACTGCAAACAACCCTGATATTACATGGGAAACAACTACAGAAAAAAACATAGGCTTAGACCTTAAACTGTTAAAGAACAGAATTTCAGTTAGTATCGATGCCTATGACAGATATACTGACGATATCCTGACTGTAGTACCTGTATCAGGAACATTCGGCCTTCCTGCTCCTACTGTAAATTATGGTGCAATGAGCAACAAAGGAATTGAAACTGAAATGAGGTATTCGAAAATGAAAGGGGAATTCCAGTTTGATGTTTCTCTTAATGGTTCATACAATAAAAACAACGTAGAAAAGTATTTCAGCAGAGATATTTTCGATGTTGCGGGTGAAGGAGGTGCAATTGTCAGGGAAAAAGGAACACCATGGAATTCCTACATAGGTTATGAGTGGATAGGCTATTTTATGAGCGATGCAGAAGCAAAGACAGGAGCAGTTCATAATCCGAATGTTGGTGCAGGAGATTTGAAATTCAAAGATCAAAACGGGGATGGGAAAATTGATGGAAGTGATCGGGTAGTACTCGGAAATACCGTTCCGAAATTTACCTATGGAATGAATCTGGGATTTAGATTTAAAGGATTTGATTTTTCAACTTTCTTCCATGGTGCTGAGGATGTATCCAGATACCTAAGAGTTCGCGGTTATATGCCATTCATGAGAAATGGTAAAGCCTTAAGTATGCACCTTGACCGCATGATTGTGCAAAACGGAGTGGTTGTAAAAGAAGGATATTTCCCTAAAACACAACTTGAAGGTGGTGCGGGAGGAAAAAATGTTGTTTCAAGTGGATTTTCAATACATGATGCATCTTACCTCAGAATGAAAAATATCCAGCTTGGATATACTTTACCATCCTCATTAACAAAGAAGGCATATATGTCGCGGGCAAGAATCTACCTGAGTGGTGAAAACCTGCTTACATTCACTAAGTTCCCTGACGGATATGATCCGGAGGCAAATAATACTGCATTCCATGGGCATGTATTCGGGGGAGCTGCAGGCTGGAGCTATCCTCAGGTGAAATTCTACACAGTTGGTCTTAATGTAAACTTCTGATATTCAGACACATTATTGAATTGTTTTAATAAAATTTAAAGGTTATGAAAAAATTTAAATATATATTTTCAATGTTATTTATCAGTTTGGGATTGGTTTCCTGTACCGAGAAATATCTGGATGCCGTACCTAATGATCAATTAAGTGGGGCCACTTTTTGGAAAACAGAAAGTGATATTAATATGGCATTGGCGGGTGCATACAGGGGTTGGGAAAACGGAATGGACGTGGTGATGCGGGATGCAATGACTGATAATGACTATAGTTGGTTAACTGTCACAGGGTACCAGCAGGTTGGAAACGGAACAGTAAATGCACAAAATGTTACCATTGGTAATGGCGGCAGGGTATTCAGCTATGCACAAATCAGAAAATATAATTCCTTTCTCGAAAATATCGAGGGAATGACCATTGATGCGGCATTGAAAGAAAAATTAAAATCCGAAGTCCGTTTTTTAAGGGCTTACGATTACTTTCTCAAAGCCATGTTTTTTGGTGATATGCCTCTGATCACAAAAACTACCCCTTCAACCGAATTACCCTCACGTACTCCTGTTGCGCAAATTCATACTTTCATTCTTGACGAACTCGATAAGATCAGTAAGATTCTTCCTGTACAGAATAATATCTCAGCAAAAGGCCATGTGACCCGGGGCTCTGCTCTGGCATTAAAGGCAAGATTAGAACTGTATTTGGGCAAATATGCTGATGCCATGGCTTCTTCAAAAGCTGTGATCGACATGGGTGTTTATGAACTGTATCCAAATTACGAACAGTTATTTTATCGTCAGAATAAAGCAAATAACAAGGAAGCAATCGCCGAGATACAGCATATTCAAAATGATTATGCTACTTCAATTCCATGGCAGAGACTCCCGGCATGGAAAGGTGGTTATTCTGAAAATGCCGTTTCCAGAAGTATTGTAGAAGAATACGAGACAATCAATGGATTAAAAATATCTCAGGATCCTGCATATGACCCCAATAAGCCTTTTGCCAACCGCGACCCAAGACTCGCAATGTCTATTGCTTATCCGGGTTCCAACTGGTTTGGCAGAATATATACTGCATTAGATCCCCAATTTGGAGGAAGTTCAAATCCGGACTATTACCTTAATGATGGTTCAAAGGCGGCCCAAATGTCTAAAAAGTATTTGGATCCGGGTATTCAGAATGCTGAACGTCAGAATTTCGATGCACCTATCATGGTGATAAGATTAGCCGAGATGTACCTCACCTATGCTGAAGCAGCTCTCGAAAGTGGACAGAATATGGTTCTTGGACTTGAGTATTTAAACAAAGTCAGAACCCGTGCCGGACAAATAAATGCTACTGTTCTCACTCGTGAACTCGTACGACGTGAAAGAAGGGTTGAACTTGCTTTTGAAGGTTTGAGATATTTTGACATCAAACGCTGGGATCTTGGACCAACAGTAATGCAGGGTCCATTTTATGGAAGCCGTCTGGGAACAGTAAACCAAACTACAGGTGATGTAACCTGGGGTACAGGTTATATTCTGGTTGAAAACAGAACGTTCTATCCGCTTAGGAAATACCTGCTGCCAATACCTCAATCAGAAATTGATGTAAACAAAAGCATGACACAAAATCCAGGTTATTAATAGAATACATCTTTAGAAGATAGTATTGTAAATACAAATGAAAGTAGCAGGATAATGAAGTCAGGTGAGATAGATTTGATAACCTGTCTTTATAATGGTGCTTTAACAATGGTATCCTGAAATTTGAATAAGCAGGATAAATCGATTTTGTCGGTTTATCCTTTGCTGATTTTTATTCAGGATAAACAATTATTAAAATATAAAACCAAAATGGAAAGATCAACCTTTTTAAAATCCCTTGCCGGAGTGGGTGCCACCACTATCGGACTGGGATCAATGAGTTCATTTAAGTCGGACGTTAGCACAATCGATCCGGATGTAATGCCCTCCCATATTACAGGTATGGCACCAGATTTTACGAAAATCAGAGATGATTTTCCCAGGGTTAAACAGGAAGTGTATATGGACAATGCCTCTACCCACCCGATCAATATTTATACAGCAGCAGCACTTCACCGTTATGCCGAGTGGGCTAAAAATGAGGTTGGAGAGCCCTGGTGGCCTCTTTACTCAGATACAAGGCAGGAATGTAAAGACAGTTTTGCGACATTGATCAATGCAGATAAAGACGAGATCTCTTTTGCAAGGACTACTGTTGAAGCTGAAAACAATATCCTGAATGGAATGGATTTCAAGGGCGGGAATGTTGTAACAACAGACCTTCACTATTCTGCCAGTCTATACAGTTACAAAATGCGTGAGCAGCGTGATGGTTTAAAAGTAAAGATCATTAAGCATAACGACTGGCGCTTTGACGTAAAAGACTTTGAAGGCGTTATTGATAAAAACACCAAACTCGTTGCTATAACCCTCGTATCAAATGTCAATGGATTTATGGTAAAGGATGTCAAGGCAATCAGTGATCTTGCCCATGCCAATGGAGCAGTGCTCTATGTCGATTTCATTCAGGGCGTAGGTGCGGTACCGGTTGATGTTAAAGCAATGGGAATCGACCTTGCTGCCTGTTCAACGTTCAAATGGCTGATGGGCAGCAAAGGATTCGGCTTTATGTATGTTCGTAAAGATCTTCAGGATACGGTTGTTCGTACCACTCATCATAATGGGGGCATCAGCTATAATTATGCACCATGGACTGATAAACCTAACCCTGCTTTGCCGGAAATTAATTTTAAAGCGGCTACTGGTCCGGGAATTTATGAGGTGAGTTATCCTTCATATGAAGGGGTTTCCTGTGCCATCGCCTCCCTGAAATACATTCATGCACTGGGGGTTGACAATATCCGTAGTTATGTTAGAACATTAACAGACCGTCTGGCGAAAGAAATGCCAAAATTAGGCTACTCTACTATTACACCTGAGGGAAATGAGAGTCCAATTATTGTATTTATTGCAAAAGATCCGGATGAAACGATGCGTAAATTACGTGCGGCGAAGGTTCATGTGGCCATGCGTTTTGGAAATAAGCTAAGGATTTCACCATCGATCTACAATAACCAGGCTGATATTGACAAACTGCTCAATACACTTTCATAATTAGTACATTTCAGGGAGGGTAATTTAAAATTACCCCCCTTGAAATCTTGTGAAGAACCCTGAGAAATTCAAATAAATAATTGGCTCTATTCACAAAAAATTCATTTAAGGTCCTTTTCATAATAAGGTATGAAAACTATACACAGGCGGGAATTCTTAACGGGTCTTGCAATCGCAGGAGCTGGTTTAGCCTCAATTGATCCGATTCAGGTATTGGCAAAGAATCAATCACAAAAAATGACCAGAATTGGGATAATCGGACTTGATACATCCCAGGTAACTATGATCATAAGCCATATCAACAATATACCCGGTCCGGGATATGATGTTGTACAACCAATATGGGATAGCTCATTCGAAGGATTCAGGGTAACTGCAGCCTATCCCTATGGGAGCAAGAAAATAGAATCGAGCGTGAAACAAATCCCAACTTATGTTGGGAAAATGAAGGAAAATGGTGTCGATCTGGTTGACTCCATTCAAGCCCTGTTATCCCGGGTAGACGCAGTCATGCTGATGACTTTTGACGGACATCCGCGAGTTGAACAGGCAATGGAGGTTATAAAAACAGGGAAACCTCTGTTTATCAACAAACCTTTCGCAGCATCATTAAAGGATGTAATTAAAATCATGGACGCTGCAAAAAAATATAATTGTCCTATTTTTTCCTCTTCACCAACACGATATTTAACTGGTGCTCAAACAGCAAGGAATGGCGGGATCGGCGATATTATGGGAGCAGATTCATATAGCGGATGCCCTCTGGAACCAACACATCCGGATTTTTACTGGTACGGAATTCACGGCATTGAAATTCTTTTTACGATAATGGGCAAAGACTGCCAGACTGTACAGCGCAGGCATACTCAAAATACGGATCATGTAGTCGGAATCTGGGACAATGAGCGGATAGGTACTTATCGGGGAATCAGAAAAGGGAAAGTGACACACAGCGGAGTTGCCTATGGCTTAAATGAGATCCTGCCTGCTGGCTCATTTAATGATGTTGGTCATCGCCCTCTGGTTATAGACATGTTGAAATTCTTCAAAACCGGAAATAGTCCTGTAAGCTTAGAAGAAACTCTGGCAATTCATGTATTTATGGAAGCAGCAGATGAAAGTAAAAGGCAGGGAGGAGTACCTGTAAGTATGCAGGCAACATTAGCAAAAGCAAAATCATAAGATTTGATTAAAATTTTAATAAAATTTTGATCGGTAAAATATATGTGTACCATTTATAAATCTCATAATCAATGAAACAAAAAATTTTATTCCTGAGCTATTTTCTAATTTTCAATTTACTCATTACATCCTGTAAAAATGATGCAATTGAAGTCACTGTTTCAGAAGGTACCAATATGGCTGCTGCATTGTCACCCGATCAGTCGACCTTAGCGATCAGCCTTCAAGGCACAATCTGGACTATCCCTTTTGAAGGTGGAAAAGCTAAAAGTGTGACTGATGAAATGGGAGATTGTCAGGAACCCGATTGGTCGCCGGACGGGGAAAAAATTGTTTTTCACTCCTACCGGGATGGTACATATCATATCTGGACAATCAATAAAGATGGTTCAGATTTAACACAATTAACCTCCGGAATATCGGATAACAGGGAACCCGATTGGTCGCCCGATGGTAAATCAATTGTCTTTTCCTCAGACAGAAGCGGAAATTACGATATCTGGCAAATTGATCTTGTGAGTAAACAGCTTAAGCAGCTTACATCTGATAAGGCAAATGATTCAAATCCTGCATTTTCGAACAGCGGAACCAAAATTGCTTTTGTTTCTCAAAGGGATGAATCCGGTATTTACATCCTTGAAAATGGAACCGAAAAGCTGGCTATTCCAGAACTTATGCGAATCGCTGCTCCATCCTGGAATGCAGATGACAGCAAGCTAAGCTATGTAGCTTTCACCGGCAAATCAATGCTTTTTGATGATAAAAATACAAGTTATATCTATCTGGCTAATCTGAGTAATGGCAGTACTGAGCAAATTTCAGCAGGTGAGGAAGATCTGTTTCCCTTTCGCATTAACTGGGCAACTGATAATAAACTAATTTACACCGCGGATGGGCAGATCCGCAAAAGGACGATCGGGCAATCTTCAATTGAAACAATTCCTTTTGAAGCTTCTTTTACCCTTAACCGTAAACCTTATGAAAAGAAAAAGTATGATTTTGACAGTACAGAGGATCATAAAGCCCTGGGAATTGCCAGTCCGGTAATATCTGATGACGGAAAGAAAATAGCTTTTGCAGCTAAAGGAGATATCTATATCCAGGAAATTGATGGTAAACTTATCCAGTTGACCAATGATTCTCATGTAGACCTGGAACCCGACTGGTCGCCGGATGGCAATACTCTAACTTACATTTCTGACCGTGGAGGTTTGATGAATATTTGGTTACATGATCTCAAAAGCAATCAAAGTCGCCTGCTTTCCAAACAGATCGTTGAAGATTCATCCTATCCTACCTGGTCGCCGGATGGAAAAAAAATTGCCTTTTATTCCCAGAACTACATGAAGAAATGGGGATATGGCATATTGCATATTGTTGATGTGGCCAGTGGAGAAGTTAAGGTTGCTAATAAAACGGTTTGGGTACCCGGTAAACCTTCCTGGTCTCCGGATGGCAAGACTGTGGCAATGCTGGCTTTAAAAGCTTATTCCACCCGTTTCAGGGAAGGCGTTAATAATTTTATGCTCGTATCACTTGAAAAAGATACCGCTGTCATGGTAAGCCCTGCTCCCGGCAAACCGCTTGGAATGCGTGTACAGAACGGCCCAGCATGGTCGCCGGATGGAAAAACTATGGCTTATACGAAAGATGGTACTCTTTGGACCATTCCGGTAAACAACAAAGGAGAAATTTCTGGCAAAGAGCGAAAACTGACAGATGAACTTGCTGATAACCTGAGCTGGACCGGAGATTCAAAAACCATTGTCTATATCGCAACTGATAAATTAAAACAGATCGATGTAAGCAGTGGAAAAGTAAAAGAAATAGCGATTAACCTTAAATGGAAAACCGAGATCCCTATTGAAGAATATATTATTCATGCTGGAAAGGTCTTTAATGGCAAGGACAGTACTTACCAGGAAAATATGGATATTTATATTAAGGGGCATAGAATCCGGGATATCAAAGCACATCAAAATCACAAGCCCGGGACTAAAATAATCGATGCTTCAGGAAAGGTAGTGATGCCTGGTCTCTTTGAAATGCATTCACATCAAAGTTCAAATGTTGGCGAAAAACTCGGTAAGATCTGGCTTTCTTATGGTATTACTACTGTCAGGGAACCCGGAGCTGATCCTTATGATGCACTTGAGCGCAAAGAAGCCTGGGAAAGCGGTGTCCGGCCGGGGCCAAGATTGTTCTTTACTGGCGGATTGACTGATGGTTCCCGTATAGCATACGGACTCGAAAATAGTGTAACCGATGCCAATCACATCAAAATGGAATTGGAAAGGGCTAAAAAACTTGGCTATAGTCTGATAAAAACCTATGTCAGGATGCCGGATTCCATTCAGAAAGTTCTTACGGAAGGTGCCCATAAAATAGGCATTCCTCTCTCCTCTCATGAACTATATCCAGCTACAAAATATAATGTTGATGCAATTGAGCATCTTTCAGGGACGAGCCGCAGAGGTTATTCAATGCTGCTTGATGCCAATTTCAGAAGCTACCAGGATGTGGTGCAACTGGTTTCAAAATCAGGTATCAATATAACTCCAACGGCGTGTTTAAGAACAGGTTATTTCAGACTGGCTAAACAATATGACGAACTATTAAATGACGAACGGAATAAGAAATTTTTAACACCTGAATTTCTGCAAGGCCTGTATACACAAACCAATAAGTTTGACTCGCTGAGAACACCAAAAGCAGATGCTAATTATAAAGCATTGCTAAAAACGATCAAAGCAATCTCGGATGCAGGGGGAAGTATCACCGCAGGAACTGATGCCCCATTTGCTCCATTCGGCAGTAGTTTGCATTCGGAACTTTGGGTGTATGTTGATGCCGGACTCACTCCTTTCAAGGCTTTGCAATCGGCAACCATTCAGGCTGCAAAAGTAGTCGGAGTGGATAAGGATTTGGGTAGTATTGAAGCGGGTAAACTGGCCGATCTTGTCATTGTAGATGGAGACCCATTGAAAAGAATTCAGGATGCTATGAAAGTCAGAACAACAATTAAAAATGGAAAGATCCACACTATTGGTTCCTTGCTTTACTAAATGTCCGGAAATTCAAATTATTGGAAAAAGTATAAGTAAACCGGTTAAATAATTTAATACATGACATATATAAAAATAAATTTCATAGCAGCATTCCTGCTGGTTTGTACAACAATTCAGGCACAGGACCTAACCATAAGCAGGCAGGAAATGATTGAATTAACCCCGAAGTGGATCGGGGAACGATTCCCGGATGGAAGACCAAAAGTATCAAATGACCTGCTTAAACGGATGAAAAGAGTCCCGCTTGAACAGGCATGGGGCGTTCTTAAAGCAGCGGGCTATCTGCACCAATACGAGGGTAACTGGAAAAATATTCGCTCCGGTGAGGTATTGGTTGGTCGGGCACTCACCGCACAATATATGCCAATCAGACCAGAAGTTAGGGAACATCTTGAAAAAGAGGGCAAAGCAGATGGCCGGGTTGGCGACATGGTTTCCTGGCCCATTGATAAGTTAAGCAAAGGGGATGTTTATGTAGCCGATTCTTATGGCAAAGTAGTAGATGGACCAATAATCGGAAGTAATCTTGGCACGGCAATTCTTGCTAAATCAGGCAATGGAGTAGTTTTTAATGGTGCAGTAAGAGATCTAAGAGATCTGGAAGCTATGCCCGGTTTTACTTCCTTTATCAGAGCGGATCATCCTTCTCATCAGACAGAAATGATGCTTAAGGGTCTGAATGTGGCCATCAGGATCGGGCAGGTAACGGTTTTGCCAGGGGATATTGTTTTAGGATACCTTGATGGCGTTGCCTTTATACCCCCTCACCTGGCCGAAAAGGTAGTAAAAGTTGGAGAACTGGTTCTGGTTCGAGACGAATTCGGACAAATCCGATTAAAAGAAGGTAAATACACCTCCGGACAGATCGATAATCGCTGGACAACAGAAATAGAAGCTGATTTTGCGAAATGGATTAGTGCCAACCCCTCAAAATTGCCTTATTCTCAGACTGAAATGCAGGAATTGTTAAAGGAAAGGACCTGGTAGGTTAGAAAAATCCCTTTTTTATTGTATTATATATTCATTTTAAAATAAAAATTTAAAAAAATCCCGTTTTTGATCTCATTTGACAGGTTTTTCGAAATTTTATCAAATTAATTCATATTCCTGAATTCCTCTGAGTATATTTTTTACATTATTACTATATTAGTATTTCGCTTTGATCGTCTACCTATAGTATCAATGTCCTATTATCATACACTGTCGGATCAGGAATTGACAGCTCTTTTGCATGAAGGGGACGAAAGGGCTTTTACTGAAATTTACGACCGTTACCACAGCCTGCTGTATATTTATGCTCATAAAAAGCTGCAAAATAAGGAAGAAGCACAGGATATTGTTCAGGAGGTTTTAACAGCATTATGGACCAGACGCTTCGTTTTTTCAATGCATGCCTCTCTTCCATCATATCTATTCACTGCAGTCCGTAATAAAGCACTGGATCTTTTTTCACATAAAAAAGTTGAAGCAAGATACCTGGCATCATTGCAAAATTTCATAGAGGATGCAGGAATTCAAACAGACTTTTTGATTCGGGAAAATGATTTAAAAACTCTGATCGAAAAAGAAATTCAATCACTTCCCCCAAAAATGAAAGAAGTGTTCAAGCTAAGCAGGAATAATAAACTATCCCATAAAGAAATAGCCAATCTTATGGATATATCTGAGCAAACTGTTTCAACTCATATTAAAAAAGCATTACGTATTCTCCGTGTGCGCTTAGGGCTATTCAATTACCTGATCATGTTGCTTTTGAATACATTTTAACATTAGTATGGCTCCTTGAAAATATGGAGTTTGCTAATTTTATATTTTTTTCAATTCCCTGTACCCACCCCCTGATGACTTTGCCGTCTTAGTACTATAAAGTGAAAAAAGTCTTTTAAGCTCATGAAGGAAGCAAAAGAATTGCTTGAAAAATACAAATCGGGAAAATGTAGTCCTGAAGAAAAACTACTTCTTCAAAAATGGTTTCATCACCTGAATGAAGAAGAATTAACTGAGCTTACAGAAGCCGACCTGAAATCAGCAAAAAAAGAATTCAGGAAGAAAATTAATTCTGAAATCAGCAAATCGACTGAATATCCTCTTTGGCCGCGAATTATATCTGCAGCAGCTATTATCTTCATTATTTCAGTTGGAACATTGTTTTATCTGGATCATTTAAAAAAGTCTGATGCGAAACATGCGATTTCTGGAGAAATGAACGATATATCTCCCGGTGGAAATATAGCTACTTTAACCTTAGCAGATGGTCGGAAGATCAGTCTGACTGACGCTAAAAATGGCCAACTTGCAGAACAATCAGGGATAAAGATCAGTAAGAATGCTGAAGGACAATTGATTTACAGCATTTCCAATTCAGAAAACTCTTCTCAATCTCTTGCGTATAATATAATCGAAACCCCACCTGGCGGCCAATATCAGGTAATCTTACCTGATGGAAGCAAGGTCTGGTTAAATTCAGCCTCATCATTACGTTACCCGGTAAGATTTACCGGCAATGAAAGAAAGGTTGAAATAAGCGGAGAAGCCTATTTTGAAGTTGCCCATAACAGAAGAATGCCATTCAGGGTTATCAATAATAGTCAAATAGTTGAAGTTCTGGGAACTCATTTCAATATAATGGCATATCCCGATGAGAGCAGTACAAATACTACTTTACTTGAGGGATCAGTAAGAATTATTAAAGACAATAAAAGCAAAATAATAAGCCCGGGTCAGCAAACAAGAGTAAAGAATGGAAACATAAATGTAGCCACTGTTGATGTAAGTCAGGTTACAGCCTGGAAAGAGGGCTATTTCATGTTTAAAAATGAGGATATTCAAAGTATAATGAGGCAGATATCCCGCTGGTATAATCTGGAAGTAAAGTATGAAGGAACCATTCCGGAGAAAGCCTTTGGCGGAAAAATATCCCGCAGCAGGAATGTATCTGAAGTGCTTGAGATTTTGGAATCAACCGGTTCAATACGATTTAAAATTATCCCCGGCGATTCTCAGGGGAGAGAAAGGAGGATAATAGTTATGCCCTGATCCCTACTTAAAAAAGGGTAAATGAAAAAACCGGAGCGCTACGAACGCACCGGTTCAAATCTGTCTTAAAGACAGTTTCAGGCTTACCCGCTTATAAATAACGTGATATCGACAAACTTATAAACCTAAACAATACAAATGTATGAAAATTCCTACTCATAGGATATGCAGTGTGCAGTATTCCACCGCCTATAAAATACTTCTGATTATGAAACTTTCTATTGTTTTAATGATCTTTACGATACTCCAGGCTAGTGCCGCAGGGTATGCTCAGAAGATTACTTTATCTCAGAAAGATGCTACTCTTGAACAGATATTCTGGTCAATAAGCAACCAAAGTAAATATGAATTTGTGTATGATGCAGCAATGCTGAAAGAAGCAAAACCTGTGGATGTAAAATTCAAAAACTCGTCAGTTGAAAGTGTACTTAACCGCTGCTTTACAGATCAGCCATTGACTTATACCATTAATGATAATATTGTAATTGTCAAAAGAAAGCCTCTGCTCTTCCAAACGCCCAGGATCACTGACATTACGCCACTAATTGAAGATGCTCCGCCAATTATCATCAAAGGGCAGGTAATTGACACCAAAGGGGAGTCACTTCCGGGAGTAAGTGTACGTGTCAAAGGTTCTGCACTGGGCACTGCGACCGATTCACAGGGGAATTATACATTGAATGCCTCTGATACTGATATTTTGGTTTTTAGTTATATAGGATATCTATCCCAGGAAGTTGCTGTTAATGGAAGAACTACATTAAATGTAACCCTGCGCGAAGATCTTCAGGTTTTAGGAGAAATTGTAGTGACCGCCCTTGGTATTGAAAGGGAAGCAAAATCCCTGACATATGCCGTTCAAAACATCAAAGGCGACAAGATGAATGAAGCAAAAGAGACCAATTTGATCAATTCATTACAGGGGAAAGTTGCTGGTGTTACAATAACAAAAGATGCAACCGGGCCCGGTGGTGATTCCAAGGTTATAATACGTGGAAATCGTTCTATTACTAACAGTAATCAACCTTTATATGTAATTGATGGTGTCCCATTAAGTGGAAATGTTGGAATGCTGAATTCAGATGAAGTTGAAAGTATGACCATTCTAAAGGGAGCATCTGCTGCAGCTTTGTATGGTAGTCAGGGTCAAAACGGAGCCATAATTATTACCACCAAAAGAGGAAAAGCAAATCAAACAGTTGTAAACTTCAATAGCGGACTGGGTCTGGACCAAGCGGCAGTACTACCAGAATTGCAATATGAATATGGACAGGGAGATGCAGGAATTTATGGTTCAAATTCTGAACGTAGCTGGGGTCCAAAAGCTACAGGTCAAACTGTAACTCTCTGGAATGGTAAAAGTGTGCCATTACAAGGGCAGCCGGATAATCTGAAGAATTTCTTCAGGACTGCTCAGACGTATAATAATACCTTAAGTGTAAGTGGAGGAGGTGAAAAAATGCAAACCTATTTCTCTTATGGAAATACTATGGCAGAGGGTATTCTAACTAACAATGATCTTACAAGACATAATGTAGATCTTAAGACAGATAATACTATCACATCCAAACTTTCTATTTCAACAAAAATGAGTTATATTTTTGAAGATGTAAATAACCGTCCTGTCCCGGGAGGAAGCGGAAACTATGTACTACCTTCAATTTTTAGCGCTCCTACATCTATTCCATTAGATGAAATGAAGAATTTTGCCTATACTGATAACACAGGTACTGAAAGGCAAAGTTATTGGTTACCAGGATCTTCGGTTCTTGTAAATCCATATTGGGCATTAAACAGGATAAATTATTATCAAAAAAGAGATCGCATACTTGGTCTTGTTTCTGCAAAATATGACATTAATAACTGGCTCAATCTCCAGGTTCGCGGAAGTATTGACAAGACCATACAAAACAACGATAGAAAAGTATATGCCGATTCCTATTTTAGCCAGGTTGGATCAAACTATGATTATAGTACCAACAGAAGTCAGGGGATAAACGTAGATGCCTTACTATCCTTTAAACGCAACCTTGGAAAGAAATTCGATGTTTCAGGAAATTTAGGGGCCTCATTACAGGAGAGCAAATTTGAAAGTATTAGCGGTAGTGCAAATGGATTAAACAAACCGAATTTCTTCTACATGCACAATGCGAAGTCACCGTTCTTTACAACGGCTGATGGCAGAACTCCACGTGTTCAGTCGCTATACGGTACTGCAACTTTTGCCTATAATAATTATCTGTATTTAGATGTCACAGCCAGAAATGACTGGTCATCTGCATTGCCAGAGGCAAGCCAATCTTACTTTTATCCCTCAATTGGTTTGTCAGCAATTGTATCAGATATGGTTAAACTACCTTCATGGATTTCTTATGGAAAGGCAAGCCTAACAATGGCTAATTCAGGTTATGGAGGAACTCAATATCTCGATCGAAATTATTATTCAGTGGGTATCGGAGGTGCAATTATTACACCCAATATTCAGTCATTGGGAACCTATAAACCTGAATTGACAACTTCATATGAAGCAGGATTAGACTGGAAATTTTTCAACAATCGGGTTGGAATGAATTTTACCTATTATAACACTCAAACCAAAAATCAACTTTTACTAATTGGATTACCTGCAGCTTCATTATTTGACAGGAAATATATAAACGCCGGATTAATTCAGAATCATGGGGTTGAACTTGTTGCTAATGTATCTCCAATTGCAGGTAAAAATTTCAGGTGGGATATGGGAATGAATTACTCGAAAAATATCAATAAAGTCAAAGAACTTACTGAAACGATAAAATCAATTGTTATTGGAGAAGGGGATAATGTTTATCTGATCAAAGTTGACGAAGGCAGCAGTTATGGCGACATGTATGTCAGAGGCTGGAAAGCGGATGCTCAGGGAAGAAAACTGGTTGAAAATGACGGAACGCCAA
>Ga0123337_10001645_pt1 | contig 27933 bp, 23 predicted proteins | sample frozenSSSSmetaG_FD_89792 | JGI IMG/M metagenome (GOLD analysis project Ga0123337, IMG submission 89792) | Glacier valley bacterial and archeal communities from Borup Fiord, Nunavut, Canada, to study Microbial Dark Matter (Phase II) -... | ecosystem: Environmental > Aquatic > Freshwater > Ice >...
CGACTGACCGCTTCATCGGCAGCATGAACGCCACGTTCCAGAACGGCAAACTAGTGGCGCGGGCCCAGTTCGGGCTGAAGTAAGTAGCGCTGGCCGAACGCCGGGTGGCTAGGCTAACTTGCGAGCGACTGGAAGCCGCATCTCCGCAGCTCATCTAAACTCGAGCCTCGGTTGCTCAGGCCGCAGCGATGACCCTGTTTCTCCCAGCGGCCTTGGCCGCGTACAGGGCCTCGTCGGCACGCTGAAGTGCCGAGGCAATAGAGCGGTCACTCCCCTTGATCGATGCCACGCCAATGCTGCTTGTGACGCGGATCGTTCCTGCGGCCGTCCTGACCCGCGAGTCCGCTACTTCCAAACGGAGCCTTTCTGCGAGGGCTATCGCTCCAGTCTCGTCCGTCCCGACTAGCAGCGCCACAAACTCCTCGCCACCGATCCGGGCAAACAGGTCCGTTTCGCGGAACACACTCCTGCAGCGCGTGGCAAACTTCTTGAGCACCGCATCGCCCGCCGGGTGCCCGTAGCGGTCGTTGATGAGCTTGAATTTGTCTAGGTCCAACATTAGCAGCGACATTGCCCCTCCGAACTGTCGCAAGCGGCCAAGTTCCAACTTTGCATTGTCTTCGAAGAACCGGCGGTTTGGCAGACCGGTCAGCGGGTCGGTCGATGCCAGTTTTGCATACTTCAGTTCCAAAAGCTTGCGATCGGTAATATTCATGTGGGAGACGACAGCGCCGGTTCTCGTTGCCCGCCCCGCCCCACTGCGTTGGGAGAGCGGCGTCACCCTCGCCAGGTACCAGCGCAGCTCTGATGGCGAATGGCAGGGATATTCGAGCTGAAACACGCTAGTCTGTCCCTTGAGCACCGCTTCTAAGCCGTCATAGAATTTGGTGGCCTCCTTTGAAGCGGGTCCCGAGGAGCTTTGGCAGACTTTGAGGTAGTTGGTGCCCAGATACGCTTCCTCACCGCCGCCCGCGTTGCTTCTACTGAACTCCATCCATGCACGATTCACGGCGAGGATTTGCCCGCCAAGATTGACGACGCAGATACTTGAGGTCAGCGCGTCCACGACCGACACGGCTAGATCTTCGGCTATTAGGGCTGCCATATTGCCCCTCTATTTGAGCGCTAGCGGACGTCAGGCAGCCCCTCCGCCCCGATCGCTTCACGGATCAGTTGGCCTCCGAATTCGTGCAGAAGTCGCTAACGGCACGCAACGTTTTGGCGCCCGAAAAAGTCGGAGTTCTGGCGAGCGACTCAATTTCGCCGCCATCAAACACGGGAGGCGGGGCCGTTGTGGCGCAGATCGGCCCACTTATCGGGCTGGCCAAGGCCCGGCAACAAATGTTGAAAGGTTTGATAGTTTTCGAGAAGCATCTGGTATGAGATTGGTTTATGGGTCTGCTGATCAGGAGCGCCCGATGCCCTACATAATGACATACCGAATGCTTGTAGGCGGCGGGACGCGCGAGACCTATTCCGCCGAAGATACGGTGGCGCAATATCGAGAGCTCCAGCAGGCAGGCGCCGGATTTATCACCATCCGTGATCAAACCGGTCGTCAGATCGACGTTGATGATCTCATCGTCGCGATCACGCCCGCAAGTGGTCGTGCGAGCGGGACCGAACCGAACGCCTAGAGTTTACGGCTCGAATTTGGCACACCGTTAGCGCGCATCGAACGCGATACGCGCCCGAGCAAACCGAATAGACAAACCGACTACTACCTGCCACGACGCCGGGCCTGACGGCCGGAGCCTTGTGCAATAGCTGCGCCTTTACGCTTGCATTGTCTGGAGTGTCACATGCCAACCGCACTTGTCGTGGAGACCAACTACCTGATCGCATCAGTGATCCAGCGGCCGCTCGCGCGTCAGGGGTACACTGTACTGATCGCGACCAGCCCCGCCGAGGCGGATGGGCTGATAGCCGACGGTGGTATCGACATTGCTTTGATAGACTTTCGGTTGCAGCACCGTGAGCCCGGGGGAGTTGTCGGCAAACTCAAACAGACTAAAATCCCATCCATCTTCTGCACCGCCGCGTCCCCCGATGAAGTGGCGGAAAAATTCCCGGGAGTTATCGTCCTCGCCAAGCCGTTCAGCGACGCTGCTTAAGTGGCGCAGGTCTCATCGCAAAAGCATTCTCTGGGCTAGAGGATGTCCTAGTCCACAGAATTGGGTCTTCGCGAGTTTGTCGATTGCTTGAAACGTGCCGGGGCCGGTCTTGCCCTTACCAACGTCTTACTTCGGGCCAATAGGCGACGTAGGTCCAGCAAGGGCCGTCGCCCACTACACCGCTGCCAGGCCCTTGAAAAGCGGTGACAATGGCAGCATTTCTAAGGAATTGCGGAGGCACGTCCGTACCTCGGCTTATCGTTAGCCTGGGATTCGGATGGTGACTTAAGCCCGAAGTTCCCTCCAGTTTTGCGGAGACCTTGGGGTGCGTTTGACGTTTCCGATCTAACCGCCCGGAAGCCTGATCTGCGATATGTAACTAATTGTCTCAGGGTCAATTCCCAACAGACGGAAAATCCCCGATGCGGCAAAGGTCTATCGACTACGTCTTTTTGAAGTGTACTCGGGCCGTGGGTGATCCAAAGGTGCGACCTTTGTGCACAGCCGAACCCCGATTACGATTCTCCCCTGCCTCGATGCTTCGGTGACTATGGCAATGGCCTTTAGGCCTGGGTTGCCGGCATCGAAGGAGTTGGTCGGAGCGGCGGCGTCTTCGATTGAAAGGCTGTGGCACCCGGAGACGGAGACTGCCAGTTCAAGGGTGGCGTTGGCCTGGCGGAGGAGGAGACCTGTTGGGCGTTGTTCGATTTCGGCGTAAGTCAGCCACTGGAGGCGCATGGAGAGTGCGGTTTCGAAAGCCCAGCGGTCTTCGAGGAGAAACCCGTCGTTGGCCGGCGTGAAAAGTCGGTGCACTTCGCCGGAGTGATCGAACAGCGCGGAGAGATCGACAGTACAGCTCGTTTCGTTGGCGATGAGGGGCGCGCGCCGGAACAGGGGTTGATCCCGACCGGTTGCGCGGAGCGTGTTGTGGCTGTCCGGGCCGATTCGGAACACGCGCCATCGCTGGCTGGACTGTTCCCGCTCGTTCCAGAGGTCGACGCCGGCGGTTTCGAGGCTATCGTAGTCCTGCATGCCTGGATCGATGGCCCAGCGCACGCCGCCCGCCTCGAAGACGAAGCTACCGACGTCCATGTGCGAGTGGCTCAGGCCGACGCTGCCACCCTTCACGCCGAGGAACAGGTTGTGCAGACGGCGGCGGTAGCAGGCGACGGGCATCGGGCCGTCCGCCGACCAGAACGCGGCGGCGTCGACAGGCCGGGACGGCTGCCCGGGTCGATGCCACAGCAGCGCGAGGGATAACATATCGTAGTACCAGTACTGGACGCCCGGATCGTCTAGATACTCGGCGACGTCGGTCTCGAGGTTCAGCAGGTCGTACGCCAGCCAGCCCGGGTGACCGTAGCGGTCCGCCATCCAGAAAAGCTGAGCCTGGAGACGCCGGCGAGGCGCGCAGTCAGCATAGTTGAAATAGTCGCCCGAAGGCGCCGTGACTTGGTTGATGTATTCGGCGCTCGCCGCGAACCCGGGATACGCGTCGGTACCCTCGGTGCTTCCGGTGAGCCGGAGTAACGCCGCAGCGAGCACGACGTGGTAGGCGGTGCCGTAGCTCCAGTACATCGGGCCTTCGGGATACCCGCCATCGGGGGCGTAGCGCTCAGCTACTGCCGGCAGTGCAGCAAGGGCGCGGTCCAGAACGAGCTGTGCGAGGGCCGGAAACCTGTCAGCCAGAACGATCGCGGCCGCCGATAGTCCGCCGTGGCAGACCTGGACCCAGTTTTCGTCTGCAGCAAGCCACCAGTTGGAAGGAGCTTGCTCGTCGAGCGAGGGGCGAATCCCCTTGTGGACCATCGCGGATTCGATCTCCTCCGCCTCATGCGACCGCAGCTCGTCGTAAAGCCAATCATAACCGATCGAGATGGCCAGGCAGATTTCCGCGGTATCGAGGAAGTGACTGGGGTTCCAGTCGGTGAACCGGCAGACGGCCAGCATCTCGGCGATGGCGCGCCGGCCGTACCGCCTGTCGCCCGAGACCCGATCGATCAGCGCCAGCAGCGAGATTCTCTCTAGCGCCTGTCGCGAGATCATCAACAACAGTCGCCCGGTCATCACGCGTTCGACCGGCGCCTCCAGAAGCAGCGCATCGGCGCGCCGCTGCAGAGCAGACCACAGGGTGGCCGTCGGTCCATCGGTGAGACGCTGGGTTCTGATGCGCCCCCAATCGGCGGGATCGGCAAGAAGTCGCGGGTGGTCGGGCAGGGGTGAGGGTAGCCGCATGATCGACGGGTCTTAGTCCGGTAGTCGAGATGATCTCATTTTTCGCTATTTGAGTAGCTGAGACTATCACAATTTACCACTTGCGGAGTTGCTGCACATTCGTAATTTGCGCTCCGACGGCTACGGGTGGGACCATGAAGCTCGCGATCATCACCGACATCCACCATGCTCCTTCGCAGCCTGGGGGGCTGAGTATCCTGCCGGTGGTGGCGGATTTCGTCGCTCGAGCGAACGCCGCAGGCGCAGATCTGCTGATTGACCTGGGCGACCGGATCGACGATTTCGACCGGGGAACCGATCTTGCGTTGGCCACCGAACTGGCGGAGATATTTCACCGTTTCGAGGGGCGTCGCGTGCATCTGCAGGGTAACCACGACGTGGTGAACCTGACGGAAGAAGATCAGGAGCGACTGCTAGGGCGGCGTCGGGGGCATGTTGCCATCGATCTGGGCGGTGTGCGCCTGCTTGTCTGGGAGCCGGATGTGCGCCTCGAACGTGGCATTGGTTTCCCGCCAGCAGCGGGCGAACTGGAATGGCTGACCACCGAGTTGAACAGCGATCTGCGCCCCGCGCTTATTGCTACGCACATCCCGTTTTCCGGCGCGTCCATGGCTGGAAACTACTATTTCGAGAACAACCCGGATTATTCGGTCCACCCCGATCATGCATTCGTCCGGGCGGCTGTGGAGGCGACCGGCGCTGCCGCGATCTGGTTATCCGGACACGTGCACTGGAACAGCCTCACGACGGTGGGCAACGTCAGGCATCTGGTGGTGCAATCGACCTCCGAAACTTTCACCACCGCACCGCACCCCGCCTGCGCCACGGCGATGCTGGAGATCGCCGACGGCTCGGCCCGCCTCGAGGTCAGTGGAAACGACCCGCTCTCGCTGGCCTTCCCGTTTCAGCGCTCCGATGCCCGCAGGTGGCCGCAGCCCCGGCCAAAGGTAAGCTGAGGGGGACGGTTCAGGGGGCGCCAAGCGTGTCGGAAACTCCCTAGGAGGGCGCAATCGCGGCTCCGCAATCATCTCCGTCTTGCGTTCTGGCGACGGAACAGAATATCTCTCACTTGAATGATGCAAATAAACTGAGAAAATCTCAATAGATGACGCCGCCCCGGGTTTCCCTCCGCGCTCTGGCGACTGCTCCGCCGCAGGCAGATGCCTATCTCATCGACCTGGATGGGACTTTGATCTCCGGCGGGCGGCTGCTGCCGCACGCAGTCTCGCTGCTGGCCGCTCTTCCAGGCCCTTACTGCCTCGTCTCCAACGACTCAGAGCACGGTCCCGCCGAGATTGCTTCAATCTTTGCAGCGGCTGGCGTCGAAATCGATCAGGCGCGCATAGTCCTTGCCGGCGCTGCGGCCGTCGCCGCAGTGGCCCTGCGCTCCCCTGGCGCGCGGGTCATGCTTCTAGGCGGCGCGACGCTGCGACAGATGGCGCTGGACCTCGGTTTGTGGCTCGACGACCTGCATCCCGAGCTGGTGCTGATGGCGCGAGATCGTACTTTCAGCTTCGCCAAGCTGCAGGCTGCGGCCAATGCGGTCCGTCGGGGCGCGGAGCTGATCCTTGCGTGCCCGGACATGACGCATCCGGGGCAGGGCGGCGAGATCGTGCCCGAGGTCGGGGCGCTGGCGGCCGCGCTCTTTGCCTGTGTCGGAGATGTTCCGCATGAGGTTTTCGGCAAACCTGAACCAACCCTGTTCAAGATTGCCGTCGAACGCCTTGGCTTCGATGCTCGACAGTGCTTGATGATTGGGGACAACCCGCTGACTGATGGTCGCGGCGCTGCGCGTCTTGGCATCCGTTTCTGTGAGGTCGACGCGGTTGGCGGGGACTCGATACTCGCAATCTAGGGCGCTCGGCGCCGGGGAGACTGCCAATGGCCCGAAAAGCACCAGAAGTCCCGCTGATGGCAGGCGTTCTGGACCGCATCCGGGCGATCGGCATCGATCTGCCACCGACGGCGGGACGCATCGCCAAGTTCATCGCCGAAAACGCGGCCGAAGTCGTCCACATGTCGGTGACCGAGGTGGCCGAACGGACGGGGTCGAGCGAAGGCAGTGTCGTAGGGCTTTGCCAGTTGCTTGGCGCCAAGGGCTTCCAGCAGATCAAGATCGCGCTGGCACGCGACCTGGTTCAGCCAGTACAGTTCATTCATGAAGACCTGACCCGAGGCGACGACCTCTCGACTGTCGTCGGGAAGATATTCAGTTCGGGCCTGCAGGCGATGCAGGACACGCTCAAGGCTCTGTCGGTTGGGGAGATCGGTCGGGCTGTCCAAGCCATCCGCAAGGCGAAGCGGGTCGAAGTCTTCGGGATCGGTAGCGCGGCGACGGTGGCTGAGGACGCCAATTACCGGCTGTTGCGGATCGGGATTGATTCACGAGCAAGCGTCGATAGCCACGTGCAGGCTATCACGGCGTCGCTATGCACGGCCAAGTCCGCGGTGATCACGATCTCGCATTCGGGATCGACCATCGAGACGCTGACGGCCACGCGCCTCGCCAAGGAGGCCGGCGCTACGACGATCGTCGTGACCAATTTCGGACGTTCGCCCATCCTGGAACATGCGGACATCGTGCTCAACACGATGGCTCGGGAGACTCAGTTCCGCACGGAGGCGATGACCAGCCGCATTGCCCAGCTCGCCGTGATCGATGCCCTGATCTCCTGTGTGGCGCTGGCCGACTACGATCGTTCGGTCGCGACAATCGCCCGGACCTTCGAGGTCCTCGCCACCAAGCGCGTCTAGAGAAATTGAGAATATCTCAATCTGGTATTGCGATCCCAGTGAAGGAAGTTCATAAAAGCGTCACGCGCAGCGGGTAGTTCCGGCGCGTCGACGGCAAGCTCATTGGGGCGCGCAGATGGACGGTGGACCTTCACGGCAGGTCGAGGACGAGGCGAGCAGCGCTCACCTTGGTGGATCGACGATTGCCGCAGGACATCCCTGCTGCCGGACCCCTTTGGATCGCTTGCGGCAGACACCGCTACTGGCATCCGAAATCACAAAGGAGGGCGTTGTGACACTCGCTCGCAGCCTACGCATATCTGCACTCGCCGGCCTGTTCGGGTTGGCCCTTTCCGGAACAGCACTTTCCGAAGTTCCCAGCCTGCAGGCCCAGGTCGATGCCGGCGCTCTTCCGCCTATGGCGGAGCGTCTGCCGGAATCCCCGCGCGTCATCACGCCGGTCGAAAGCGTGGGGAAGTACGGCGGCGATCTCAACCTGGCGCTCAAGCGAGGCGACGGCACGCACCTGCTGCGCCTTGTCGGCTACGAGGGCCTGTTCTCGTGGGACCTCGAGTGGAAGGAGATGGTGCCGAACCTCGCTGAGGGCTACGAGGTCAATGCCGACGCCACCGAATACACTATTCATCTTCGCAAGGGCGTGAAGTGGTCCGACGGTTCGCCGTTCACCACGGCTGATATCGCGTTCGCCTACAACGATCTGCTGAAGAACCCCGAATGGCTCGGCGCGCGCCCCGACTACATCACGGTGCCGGACGATACTACGATCGAAGTGGTCGACGACTGGACCTACAAGGTCAAGCTGGCAAAGCCGAACGGGCTCTACATCTTCCAGTTGACCAACGTCGACGGCACCCAGGTTGCCATCTTCAACAAGGCCTACTGCTCGCAGTTCCACCCGGCTTACAATCCCAACGCCAACGCTGATGCGGTTGCGATCGGCCTCGCCGACTGGCGTGCGCTGTTCGAACAGAAGTGCGCCGAAATGGGCGGCGAACCGCGTTGGATGAACCCGGACAGGCCGGTGCTCGAGGCTTGGATGGTCGAAAGCCCGCCGACGGCGACGGCAGAGTTCTCGATCTTCACCCGCAACCCCTACTACTACAAGGTCGATACGGGCGGTAACCAGTTGCCCTACCTCGACCGCCTTAACTTCTCGATCAGCAACGAAGGGCCTGACATGGTCCTGCGTGCGATGAACGGCGAAGTGGACTTCCAGGACCGCAACATCAACGCTCTCAGCCAGAAGCCGGTCTATCTCGAGAACGCCGAAAAGGGCGGGTTCCATCTGGTCGACGAGGTCCCGTCGAACATGAACGTCATGGTGATGATGTTCAACCAGACGGTCACCGACCCGGTGCTGGCGGAAATCTTCGCCCAGAAGGATTTCCGCGTCGCGATGTCGCTGGCGACCGACCGGCAGGAGATTATCGACACCGTCTATGTCGGGCAGGGGCAGTTCCATCAGGCGGCGCCGCGGCCAGAGTCGAAGTACTACGACGAGGCTTACGCCACCCAGTACACCGAGTACGACCTCGACAAGGCCAACGCCATGCTAGACGGCCTCGGCCTCGACAAGCGCGATGACGCCGGCTTCCGCCTCCGTCCGGATGGCAAGCGTCTGAGCATCAATGTCGAGACGTTCGACACGGCCCGTCCGGACTGGGTCGACAACCTCGAACTCGTCAAGGCGCAGTGGCAGAAGGCCGGCGTCGAACTGCTGGTCAAGGTGATCGACCGCAACTTGGTGGACGAGCATCGTCGCGCCAACCTGCACCAGATGCAGATATGGGGCGGTGACGGCGGTCTCGATGTCGTGGCGGACCCGCACTACTACATGGTCTCGTCCGACGAATCCGCCTGGGGCGTTCCGTGGTACTATTGGTTCAACGACAACAGCGCGGCCGGCGCGATCGAGCCTCCCGACAGCATAAAGAAGCAGCGTGCTCTTTACGACCAGCTCTTCGAGACGCCCACCACCGAGGGCCAGGACGCCCTGATGAAGCAGATCCTCGATATCGCCAAGGAAGATTTCTACGTCATGGGTATATCGCTGACCGGCAAGAGCTACGCGGTGGTCAAGAACAACGTCCACAATGTTCCCGCTTCGCAGCCGGCCGCCTACACCTACCCGACGCCTGGCCCGATGCAGATCTCCCAGATCTGGAAAAGCGAGTAACCTCGCACTGGCGAGTACACCTCGGCGTGCGGCGACTTTCGCCGCACGCTCTTCCCCCAAACGCCTAGCCCGAGGCCTTCGATGATCGGTTACGTGGTTCGTCGACTGCTCTCGATGGTTCTCACCTTCTGGGCGATGACCTTCGTCGCCTTCCTCATCATGGAATTGCCGCCCGGAGATTTCGCCACGACGCGCGTGTCCGAGGTCTCTGCCGCCGGCGCCAAGATCGACCCGGCTATGGTCAGCCGCCTGCGCGAAATGTACCATCTCGATGCGCCGCTCCTGGAGCGCTACCTGGTCTGGTTCGGCGGCGTGCTCCGCGGCGATTTCGGCTACAGCCTCGCATTCAACACGCCCGTCAATCAGCTGGTGGCCAGCCAGTTGCCCAATACCTTGCTGGTCGAGGGGCTGACGCTGCTTTTCATGTATGCCGTCGCCATTCCGATCGGCATCTACTCTGCCGTACGAAAGTACTCGATCGGCGACTACCTGGCGTCCGTCATCGGCTTCGTCGGCGTCGCTGTTCCGAGCTTCCTACTCGCTCTGCTGTTGATGTGGGTGGCTTACAGCAATTTCGGCACGGTGCTCGGCGGCCTGCAATCGCAGGAATTCGCGGGCGCTGCGCTGTCATTGGCAAAAGTCGGGGACATCGCAGCGCACCTCTGGGCGCCGGTGCTTGTGGGCGGTGCGGCGGGGATGGCATCGCTCATCCGCGTGACGCGCGCCAATCTCCTCGACGAACTCGACAAGCCTTACGTCACCACTGCACGCGCCAAGGGGCTCACCGAATTTCGCCTGTTGCTGAAGTATCCGGTACGCATGGCGATGAGCCCGCTGGTCAGTTCAATAGGCTGGCTGTTGCCGAGCCTGATCTCGTCGTCGACCGTGGTGGCCATCGTACTGAACATGCCCACCCTCGGGCCACTGCTGCTAAACGGCCTGCTGGTCCAGGACATGTACCTCGCCGGCGGGGTTCTTGTGGTCATGGCGGTGCTGACGCTGATGGGTACCCTGATCTCCGACGTGCTGCTGTTCTGGCTCGACCCGCGCGTGCGGATGGGTGTGCTGTGATGCAGGGCGGTTCCGCACGATGACCGACATCAAGACCATAGATACCGCGCCGAGCACCGCCGGGTTCGAAACACCGCTGCGGCTGATGATGCGCAAGCTGGCGCGGCATCGGCTGGCCCAGATCAGTGGCATAGTCCTGCTGCTGCTATATAGCATCGCGCTGTTTGCGGATTTTCTCGCGCCGCAGGACCCGAACGCCTATGTCGGGCGATTCACCTATGCGCCACCGCAGCAGCTGCACCTGTTCGACTTCAGCGACGGCTTCAAGCTGGCGCCGTTCGTCTACGACTACAAAGTCACGGTCGATCCCGAGGCGCTGAAGCGCAGCTTTGAGATAAACACGGAAAAGAAGATCCCGATCCAGCTCTTTGTACCGTCCGAGCCTTACCTGCTGTTCGGTCTCATTCCGCTGCAGCATCGTTTTGTAGGCGCTGCGGACCGCAAAGCGCCGTTTTATCTGCTGGGCGCCGACAGGCTGGGGCGCGACATGCTTTCGCGGCTGATCCACGGGGCGCGCATTTCGCTCTCGATCGGATTGAGCGGCGTGCTGCTGAGCCTTGTCATCGGTGTGGTGGTCGGCGGACTGTCGGGCTACCTGGGTGGACGAACCGACATGGTGATCCAGCGGATCATCGAGTTCATTTGGTCGCTGCCGCAGATTCCGCTCTGGCTGGGCCTCGCTGCCGCGATGCCTCGTGACTGGACCTCGTTGCAGGCCTATCTGGTCATCACCATCATTCTTGCCCTGCTGGGCTGGACCGAACTCGCCCGCGTGGTGCGTGGCAAGGTGCTGGCCCTCAAGAGCGAGGACTTCGTGGCGGCCGCCCGGCTCGATGGCGCGGGCGAAATGCGCATCATCCTTCGCCACATCGTGCCGTCGTTCATGAGCCACATCATTGCCGTGGCGACGCTCGCCATCCCTTCGATGATCCTCGCAGAAACGACCCTCAGCTACCTCGGGCTCGGGCTGCAGGCGCCGATCGTCAGCTGGGGCGTGCTCCTGCGCGAATCGCAGAACATTCGGACGATTGCCAGCGCACCGTGGCTGTTGGCCCCCGGCTTTGCGGTGATCCTCACGGTTCTGGCGCTCAACTTCTTCGGCGATGGTCTGCGCGACGCGGCCGACCCCTACAGCTAGGAACGACATGTCGCGAACCCTTCTTGCCATCCGTGGTCTCGAGACGCATTTCCCGGTCGCTCAGGGCGTCGTGAAGGCGCTTGACGGTATCGACCTTGAGCTCAGGGAGAGCGAAATGCTCTGCGTGGTCGGCGAGAGTGGCAGCGGCAAATCCGCGGCGGCGCGCTCGATCTTGCAGATCCTCGATCGACCGGGCCGGGTGGTGGGCGGACAAATTCTGCTCTACCGCTACGAGGGCGACTCCGAGGTGCCGAGCGAAACCATTGATCTGGCACGGCTGGACCGCAGCAGCCGCGAGATTCAGGCGGTGCGCCGGCGCGACATCTCAATGATCTTCCAGGAGCCGATGAGTTCCTTGAGCCTCGCTCATACCTGTGGTGACCAGATTGTCGAAGCCGTTCGGCTGCGCCACGCCGACATGTCCAAGCGGGATGCCTGGGCGCGGGCGGTCGACCTGCTGAAGCAGATGCAGCTTCCAGATCCGGCCCTCACCGCCGGCCAATACCCTTTCCAGCTGTCGGGCGGGATGCGGCAGCGAGTGATGATCGCAATGGCGCTGGCGAGCGAGCCGCGCATTCTGATCGCCGACGAGCCGACGACAGCTCTCGACGTGACGACGCAGGCCGAAATTCTGGCGCTACTCGGTCGCCTGCAGCGCTCCTTGGGCCTGGGGGTGATCTTCATCACGCATGACATGGGCGTCGTCGCCAATATTGCAGATCGCGTGGCGGTCATGCGGCGCGGCAAGGTGGTCGAGACAGGCGACCTCGCCTCGATATTCGACAGTCCGCAGCACGACTACACCCGCATGCTGCTGGCCTCGGTGCAACGGCTGGAACAACCGTCTGACCTGAAAGTGCCGGCAACCGCTGCCGTGCCGCCACCCTCGGGGGTAGTGGAACCGCTGCTGCAGGTGCGGGAGCTGTCAAAGACCTTTCTGACGCGAACCAGCCTGTTTGGCGGTTCGCGTCAAACTCTCAAGGCTGTGGATGGCGTGTCGTTCGACGTCCTGCCTGGAGAAAATGTCGGAATTGTCGGCGAAAGCGGCTCAGGCAAGAGCACAATGGCGCGCTGTCTCGTCGGGCTCTACCCGGCAAGTTCGGGGTCGATGTTGTACCGAAAGAGCGACGGCAAGTCGGTCGAACTGGTCGGGTCGACGCGCAAGGGCGACGACCCGTTGCTGCGCGAGATCCGGATGATCTTTCAGGATCCGTTTTCAGCCCTCAACCCGCGCATGACGGTCGGTCAGATTGTCGGCGAGCCACTGCTGCTCGGTCGCGTGGCCCGTGGCCGTGAGCTCAAGGAACGCGTCGCAGAGCTGCTGCAGCTGGTGGGACTCGAGCCCAAAATGATGGAGCGTTACCCGCATGCGTTTTCGGGTGGGCAGCGACAACGCATCGTCATTGCGCGCGCTATCTCGTTGAACCCGCGGCTCATTGTGGCGGACGAGGCGACTTCTGCCCTAGACGTCTCGTTGCGTGCCCAGATGCTGGATCTCATGCTCCAGCTGCAGCAGCGGCTTCAACTGAGCTATGTCTTCATCACCCACGACATCAGCAACATCCGATATTTTTGCGACCGGGTCGTGGTGATGCACCAGGGCAAGGTGGTAGAGAGCGGCACGGTCGCTCAAATTCTCGATGCCCCTAGTATGCCCTATACCCAGCGCCTCATTGCTTCGGTGCCTCGCCCCTACACGTCGAAGGCGCCGCCGCTGTCGCATTGAGCCGCGGAGCAGGTGGGTAAAACTGCCCTGCTCAGAGCTCGGACGATGTTTGCGACATTGTCGCCCATAATGCCGACGGCACCGGTTTGGATGGCGCGGGAGGCCTCGTCCTCCGTCAGCGTTGGCCAGACCCAGACCTCGATGCCCGCTGCCTGAACCTCCTCCGCAACCGCATTGGCGAGGTCTTCGAAGTGATGCTGGATGATCCGGGCCTCGATCGAACGTGCCTGCGCGATGAGGGCGCGTGCTGTTGACGGGCCGCGCGCCGGCAGTCGATCAGGCGCGGTGCGAAGCCCAGTTACGGCCTCTGCCGCCTTGCGGAGCGCCAGATGGTCGAATGAGGCGACTACATCCAGGTCCAGCCGGCCGCGCCGTGCGATCTCTTGGGCAGCCAGCAGCGCGTTTGCGGACACTTCGCCCGGGCGCTCCCCCTTTGCTTCGAGGCAGAGCGCGACGTTGCGTTCGACTGCAAGGTCGAACAGGTCCGCCAGCCGGGGCACGTGCTGGTCACTAAACCGCGGATCAAACCAAGAGCCGGCGTCGAAGGTCCGAAGCTGTTCCCAAGCTACATCGCGAACCGCGCCCGTTCCCGACGTCGTCCGACCGATGTCCGGATCGTGCATTAGGATTTGCACGCCATCGCGTGTAACTCGGACATCTGCCTCGATCATATCCGCCCCAAGGTCGCAGGCGGCGCGGTACGCGACCATCGTCTGCTCCGGGTAGTCGGCGCAGTGTCCACGATGGGCGATAATTCGGCGCCGGGTCATTTGGTCGGCCTCAGGAACAAGCCTTGCTCGACAAATGTTGTACCTGTCACACAGTGCGTTGCATATACCAACAATTTGGTTGATTGGCTGCAGCCGTGCCGCTAAATTGCGGGCAACTTTCGGATAGGCGCAGCGAGACCCATGAGTGCGGCTTTGGCTTTTTCTACGCTCGGTTGCGGAGAACTGGAGCTGGCCGAGGTCCTGGCATTGGCCGCCGCCCGCCGGCTTCCGGCAGTTGAATTGCGCACTCTTGGCGGCACGACCGACATCCTTGGATATTTCCGCCAGACGTTCGGCCGGCCTGAAGACCTGCGTAGTCTGGTGGCGGCGTCTGGAGTGGGCATCGCCAGTGTCGATACCTCCGTCGAAGCGATGACGGCGGGGGAGGCGGATCGCCGCTGGCTCGAAGCGCTGCTACCCTGGGTTGTGGCTACAGGCGCGCGGCGCATCCGTGTCTTCGATGGTGGGCAGTCGGGCTCGGCGCAAGAAATTGCCACCGCTGGCGACCTGGTGCAGTGGTGGAAGCATTTTTGCGCCAGCCAAGGACGGTCGGTCGAGATGGCGATCGAGACGCACGATGCTCTGGCAAAGCCGGAGGCGTTGCAGCGCTTTCTCGATGCGGTGCCCGAAGGTCGGATCCTCTGGGACACGTATCACACCTGGCACGCGGGCGCAGAGCCGCCCTCGACGACCTGGCAGCGGCTGCACGGACGGACGAGCCACCTCCACGTCAAAGACAGCCGTGTAACCGCATCGACGCGGTCGTACGTGCCGCCGGGGCAGGGGGACTATCCCTTCGAGGAACTGATCGGTCGCCTCGCGGCCGACAGGTTCGAGGGGACGATCAGCCTCGAGTGGGAACGCTTCTGGCACCCCGAGCTGCCCCCACTTGCCGCCGCGCTCGACGGCTTCCAGAATGTTTTCAGCCCAAGGTCTGGGGCTACTTTTCTTACCCCCGGAGGTTGAATTGACTCACGCCACGAACAAGACGGTCAGCGACGTCGGTGCGCTCGAGGAACTGTTGTCGAGTCCCGATGACGACGTCATCGCCGACCTCGCGGCGATCGACGGCGACATCCTGGTGCTCGGTGCGACCGGCAAGATGGGGCCGACGCTGGCGCGCATGGCGAAGCGCGCGGCCCCGGGCAAGACTGTGTACGCTGCAGCGCGCTTCACCGACCCCGCTCTGGTTGCCCAGTTCGAGTCCCAGGATATCGTTCCTATACGGGCCGACCTGCTCGACCCGGCGCAGATCGCCGCCCTGCCGGAGGTTCGCAATGTCATCCTGATGGCCGGGTTCAAGTTCGGCGCCAGCAAGGATCCGTCGCGCACCTGGGCCATGAACACGCTGCTCCCCGGGCAAGTGGCCGGCGCGCTCCGGGACCGTCGCCTCGTGACGTTTTCGACCGGCTGCGTCTACCCGTTCGTTTCGGCGGCGTCCGGAGGATCGACGGAGGACTCCGAACTGACGCCGCCCGGAGAATACGCCAATAGCTGCGTCGGCCGGGAGCGGGTGGTGAGCTGGCTGAGCGCCCAGAACAATACCCAGAGCCTGCTGTTCCGGCTGAACTATGCGATCGACCTGCGCTATGGCGTGCTGCACGACGTCGCGGCGAAGGTGCTGGCTGGCGACCCAGTCGATGTCACGACCGGCTACGTCAATGTCATCTGGCAGGGCGACGCCAATGCCATGGCGCTGCGCTCGCTCCGCCATGTTGGGGCGCCGGCCGTGCCGCTCAACGTGACAGGCCCGGAGACGATCCCGGTACGCATGCTGGCCGAAATGTTCGGACAACGCTTTGGCAAAACGCCCAATATCGTCGGCACAGAGACGGAGACCGCATGGCTCAACAACGCCGGCAAGGCGTTCGCGCTGATGGGGTATCCGAAAGTCAGCCTGCTGCAGATGGTCGACTGGGTCACCGACTGGCTGGCGAGGTCGATGCCGACGCTCGCGAAGCCGACAGGCTTCCAGGTTCGCGACGGCGCCTACTGAGCGATGATTACCGACGACCAGATCGTGACACTTGCGGATGGCGATTGTGCCGCCGCGCTGCTGCTGTCGATGGAGGCGGGTTGGAACCAAACGCTGCAGGACTGGCGCACCCTGCTGCAGCTCGGGCGTGGGTTCGGTGTTCGCGATGGCGACGCGAAGCTGATCGCGACGGCAATCGCCCTGCCGCATGCGCCGGACTTCGGATGGATCGGCATGGTCCTGGTGACAACCCAGTACCGCGGCCGCGGCCTGGCGACAAAACTGCTTCAGCGCACGATTGAGCACCTGATGGGACTGGGCCTGGTGCCGATGCTGGATGCAACTCCTGCCGGACGCCCGGTCTATGAGCGTCTTGGATTTATGGAGATCGAAGGCATCTCTCGATGGCGCCGCGCGGCGCCATCGAGTGGCTCGGTCCCCGACGTGTCTCTTGAGCTCAGCCCGTTGTTGCCGCTCGATTCGGAGGCTTTCGGGGCCGACCGGTCGGCGCTTCTCGCAGGACTGGTGGCGGTGCCCGGCAGCAGGCTCATCGTCGACCCAGAGCGGCATGGCTATGCCATTTGCCGCCGCGGTCGCACTGCGACGCATATCGGACCGGTTGTAGCGCCGGACGCTTCGTCCCAGGCGCGTCTCTTGGAGACGGCCCTCATCCAGGCCGGTGGTCCGGTCATCGTCGATGTTCCGAACCCCGCCACCGCCCTGCGCGCCAGCCTGTCCCGCGCTGGTCTTGTGATCGAGCGGCCGTTGACCCGCATGGCGCTGGGGCGCAACGCGCCCTTTGGGGCGCCTCAGATGATTGCGGCAATCGCCGGTCCGGAATTCGGCTGAAGGAGCCTCGCATGCACAGAACCGAAATCCCGGCCGACTTGCTGGAGAGGTTCCGGCAGGGAACCGTCATTCCGGCAAACCCGCTGGCACTGAACGCCGATCGGCAGCTCGATCGGCGGCGTCAGCGGGCCCTGACCCGATACTACATCGACGCCGGTGTCGGTGGCCTCGCCGTCGGAGTGCACACGACCCAGTTCGCCATCCGCGACATCGGCCTCTACGAGCCGGTTCTGCGACTTGCAGCGGAGACCGCACGGGACTGGTCAACTTCCGAAACGCTGCTCGTCGCGGGCGCCATCGGCAAAACCGAGCAGGCTCTCGGCGAAGCGATCACGGCGCGGCGCCTGGGTTATCATGCCGTGCTGCTCGGCCTCGCCGCGTTCAAGACCGAGACGGAAGACGCAATCATCGCGCATTGCCGGGCGATTGCCGACGAGATGCCATTGATCGGCTTTTATTTGCAGACAGCAGTCGGGGGGCGGCTGCTGTCGGCGGCATTTTGGGAAGCCTTCGCGCGGATCGACAACGTGATCGGCATCAAGATTGCGCCATTCAACCGCTATTGCACGCTCGATGTCATCCGCGGCGTGGCCGCGGCCGGAGCGGCGGAGCGTGTGACGCTCTACACAGGCAACGACGATCATATCGTGCTCGACTTGGTGGTGCCGTTCCGCACCGAGTTTGGCGATATGCACATCGCCGGTGGTTTGCTCGGACACTGGTCCGTCTGGACCAAGGGCGCGGTCGAGCTGTTCGAGCGCTGCCGGAAGGCGCGGGGTGGGCCGACGATCGACACCGAGTTGCTGGCGCTGGACAGCGCCGTGACAGACTGCAATTCGGCGTTCTTCGATGTGGCCAACAATTTCGAGGGCGTGATCGCGGGATGTCACGAAGTGCTGCGGCGCCAGGGACTGCTCGAGGGGCGCTGGTGCATCGATCCAGACGAAGACCTGGGCGTCGGCCAATCCGCCGAGATAGATCGCGTTTACCGGACCTATCCCGAACTGTCAGACGATGCTTTCATTGCGGCGAATCTCGACCGCTGGCTGGCGGATTGAGCGGGTGATTGGCGCGGTCAGCGATTGCCCCTTCCAGGGGCGGACCGTACTAAAAGTTCGAGCACGCACATTGGGGCCAACATGAAGTCGCAACCCAAGAGATTGAGGCAGGAATCGATCCTCGCTGAACTGCGTGCGTCGCCAGCCATTCGCATTGCCGAACTCGCAGCCACGCATGCGGTCTCGACCGAAACGATCCGACGCGATCTAGATGAGTTGAGCGGCGAGGGGCTGATCAGCCGGACCTATGGCGGCGCCACCGGCGCGCCACTGGCGGCAGAGCCGCTGCTCGATGATCGCTACAGGGCCAATGTCGAGCAGCGCACCTCAATGGCGAAGGCGACGGCGCTGCTGGTCCAGAAGGGGGACTCCCTGATGATCGATTCGGGAGCAACGACCATCTACGTCGCCCGCAGGCTCGCGGCCGAGCTGAGCGATCTCACGGTTCTCACCAACAGCTTCGGCGTCGCGACGGCGCTAGCGGCAAACCCGTCGATCCGCATCCTGATGTGCCCTGGCCAGTACCATCCGAGCGACGGCGGCGTCACCGGCCCCGAGACGCTGGCCTATCTCCGCTCGTTCAGCGTTGCGACGACGATCATCGGCGCCAGCCGTCTGGACATCGAAGGCCCAAGCGATTTTAACTCCGCGTCGGTGTGGGTGAAGCGCACGATGATCGAGCGGGCCAGGCAAACCGTTCTGGTGCTCGACAACAGCAAATTCGAGCAGAAGGCGTTCGAAACCATCTGCGCACTGGATGCCGTCGATCACCTCGTCACCGACGGTGATCCACCCAAGCCCCTCCTGGCTGCGATTCAGGGTGCCGGCGTCCGGGTGCACATTGCCTAACCGGCCGGGCGGCCACATCCACGACGACTTGACAGGACAAACCCATGAGTGAGCTTGGCGTCGGGATCATCGGCTGCGGTGGTGCGGCGTTCAACGTTTGCCGGGCGTTGGATGGGCTGATCGGCGTGCATGTGGTGGCCACCCACGATCGCAATGAACAGAGCGCCATTGCTCTAGCGGCGCCCCGCCACGCGACGGTGCACCATAGCGTTGAAAGCCTCGTGGCGGATGCGCGCGTTGATATCGTCTACGTTGCCCTGCCGCACAATCTGCTTGCTCCGGTTGCCATGCAGGCCCTCACGGCGGGAAGACACGTTCTCGTCGAAAAGCCGATGGCATTGTCGGTCGAGGACGTTCGCGAGCTTGGAGACCAGGCGCGTCGCAAAAATCTGCGGCTGGGCGTGTTCTTCGAACTGCGGGAAGTCGCCCCGGTGCGCGTCGCGCGGCAGCTGATTGCGGATGGCGCCATCGGTGACGTGCGGGCCGTCCGGATCCAGACCATCATCGACAAGCCGCAAAGCTACTGGGCTTCCGGACCGTCCGGATACACCGTCGACCACTGGCGGGCCAGTGCCGCCCAGGCGGGGGGCGGAGTGGTTCTGATGAACTCAATCCATCAGCTGGATCTGGTCCGCTACATCACCGGTCTGGAGGTGAAGCGAGTGGCCGGCGTCGTCGGTACTCTGATGGCGGCAGTTGAAGTCGAGGACACCGGAAGCGCGACGCTCACCTTCGACAACGGTGCCATCGGAACGCTTGCCGCGAGCGCCCACAGCCACGGCGCCAAGTCGCAGGAACGCATAGAACTGGATGGCAGGCGAGGGCGCCTCGATCTGCCGGACCCTTATGGCGCGGGAAACGTCAGGCTCTTCCTCGCAGAGGACTGGAACGGGTATCCGGCCGGAGAATGGATCGACGTGCCCGCCCCGGCGCGCGACAGCTATGTCGCGATGGTGAAGGGCTACATCGACGCTGTCACGCGTGGCGACGATGCTCCGGCGGGGTTTGAGGATGCCGCCGCAGCGCTCGGCACGGTGCTTGCGACCTACGAGTCTTCTCGCACCGGTAGGGCGGTCCTGCTCTAGCGCGCGTCCCGCAGACGACTGCCCAGCAACTCGCCCGACTGCATCAGGATCGGGTGGCCGATTGTCGCAAAGTGTGAGTTGATCGACTTCAACGTTCGCAGTGTCTCAAGGTGGATATTGCTCGATCCCACGCTTGCAGCGCCTCCGAGGCGAAGACGTTCGAAGTGCTGGCGATAGCTGGCATCGATTGCCGTACGAAGGCTGTCTTTTTGCTGGACTAGCAGTCGCGCCGCCTCGACATCCTGCGAGACCAGCACATTCAGGGCCAGTTTGAGGTTCGCCATTACCTGTTGGTGCAACTCGTTGAGTTCGCGCCAGCCCTCCGGCGAGAACGCGATGTTGCGGTCACGCCGTACCTCGGCGAGGTGCAGCAAGGTCTTCGCGATGGCGTCGCCAACATATTCGAGGTTGACCGCAACCGTACTCAGTTCCTGCCCGATCCGCGCATCTTCGAGGCCGCCTGAGCCGTAGTCGATCTTGGCGAGGTACGACTTGATGTCCCCCTGCGCGCGGTCCACTGCGGCCTCCAGCAGACGGGCCTGGCGGATCTTTTCGCGGTCGCCGGTCTGGTATAGTTCAATCAGCGGCTGAAGCATCAGCTCGACCAGCTCCGCCATTCGCAACAGTTCACGCCTCGCGCTGGCGAGTGCTAGCTTTGGGAACGCCATGACATTTGGGTCTAGGCAGGTCGACCCCATCGGGTCGCGCCCGAAGCCAGGCGCTAAGGGGTTCACAGTCGGAATGAGGCGGCCCAGCAAGCCAGCCGTCGGGCCGATCAACGGCAGGCAGCACAAAACGAGCATTGCATTGAAGAGGAGGTGGAATAAGAGAACCACTCTCGCCGGGTTCACGCTATCTAGCGGAGTCGTTGGGTGAACGACGATCAGGATCGTGAGCGCGAGGGCGCTTGCGGTCCTAAATATCACATTGCCGGCGGTTACGCGTCGCACGTCTGCGCCGTGAGCACGGGTCAGACCGAAGGCGATCAGGCCGCCCCCAATATTGGCCCCAAGCACCAGAGCCAAGCCAGCTTCAAGCGGCAAGACGCCGCGTGCGACGCTCGTGCCTATCAGCAGTATGGACGCTACCGAGGAGTGCATCCGCCACGTTCCCAGAGCGCCGGCAAGCATCGCGGTTATCAGGTCCTCGCCTAGATAGCCTGCGATCGCCGGGATAAACGGACTCTGTCGCAGGGGCTCGGTCGCGGCCCCGATCAGTTGCAAGGACAGCAACAACATGCCGATACCGACAACGACCCGGCCGGCCTGTCTCGGTGCACGCTGCTTGCCTTTGAAGAAGAGCAGGCAGCCGACGGCGAGAAGGAGCGGCTGGAGCCATGGTATATCGAGGCTCAGGACTTGCACCACCAGAGCCGACCCAAGGTCTGCTCCGAGCATGATGGCCAGGCCACTGCCAACACCAAGCGTGCCACTAGTCACAAATCCTGCGGTCACCATGGCGACGGCAGTGGCGCTCTGCAGCATCACGGCCATGGCAAGCCCGACGCCTGCGCCTCTCAGCCGATTTCGGCCGACTGCTCCGAGGAAGCGGTTCAGCCGACCGCGCTGAGCGCGCTCCATCCCGGTTCGCACCATGCGCGCCGCAAAAAGCAGCAGGGCAACGGCGCCGGCAAGTTGAAGCAAAATGACGTAGGTGTTCATCCCGGACCGTTCGTCTCGTCGAACATGGGGCGGAGCGACGCGAAGAGCCTCTGATAGCGACCATACGCATCTTCATATACGCGCCGGTTACCCGGGTCCGGGTCGTGAGCACGGAAGCGCAGGTCCACCGCCTCAGACGCTGCCGCGAGCGTAGGAAAGGCGCCTGCTGCCGTAGCTGCAATCAGCGCGGCGCCCGTTGCCGATGCATCGCCGCCGACGAGCGTCTCGGCTGGGCGGCCGGTGAGGTCCGTACGGATCGCTGTCCAGACATCGCTTTCTGCGCCGCCGCCAACAATCCGCAAAATGGAGGTGTCGAGCCCTAGTTCGGCAAGGCGATCTACGACGTCTCGCATGGCAAATGCGGTCCCCTCAAGCAAAGCACGGGCGAAATGCGCTTTTGTGTGGGCCGATGTAATTCCGTAGAAAGCGCCGCGGGCGCTGGCGACCCAAGTGGGTGCCATCGCCCCACTGAGGGCGGGGATAAAGGTCAAACCGGCGGAGCCCGGCGGCACTCCCGCAGCGAGAGCGGAAACCTCTGCGGCCGAATTGACCGAAAAGGTCGTCATGAACCAGCTCACCGCTCCACCTGATAGCCAACCCGGGTTGCCGAGGTGGAAATGTCCGGTCGGAAAAAGGTGCGTCTCGACGAGCATCCGGGGATCGATGATCCGCTCGGTGGAAAGTGCCCCCACAACTTCTGCTGTCCCAAGCGAAACGCCAACTAGCCCGGTGCGACAGAGGCCGCTGCCGAGGGGGCTCGAAAAGTCATCTCCCGTTCCGACGGCCAGCGGCGTTCCGACGTTCAGACCTGTCAGCCCAGCCCCGCGAGCGGTCAGAGAGCCGGCTATTGCGGCGGTCGGCATGATGGCTGGCAACTTCGACCGGTCGATGTCCAGCGTATCGAGGAGCTCCTCATCCCATTGCTGCGTCTCGAGATTGAGCAACATTGTAGTCGAGGCGAGGCCCGGGTCGATAACGGCGGCGCCCGTCAGCGCTGCCACGACGAAACTTACGGGTTGGTGCCAGTGGGCGACGCTTGCCAGGTCGCCGAAGTGCTGCTGGTGCCAGGCGATCTTGCCGGCCATATGGGTTGCGTCGCGCACCAGACCGGTGCGGGCGTGCACGCGTTCAGGGTCCAGCGCTTCGAGAGACGCCTCGGCGCGGCGATCCATCCAGATCAGAGCATTGCCCAGCGCATTGCCGTGGCGGTCGGTGGGGATACAGCCGTCGAGCTGGCCGCAGATCGCCATGGCGGCGATCTGTGCGGGGGCGATGCGGGCGTGCTGAAGCGCGCCTGCGATCGCTGGTCGAAGCGCCGCCAGCCACAATCCAGTATCCTGTTCGGCATGGCCGGGCAGGGGGAAGACCGGCTGGTAGCCGACGCTCGCGCTGCCAAGCTGCACCAGCGTCTGGTCAACGACGACCGCCTTCAGGCTCTGCGTGCCAACGTCGATACCCAGATACATCATCTGTCGAGTGGCTTTGTCATGTGATGCGGCAGTCCGCCATCACGTCGCTGAGCTGCGACAGGATCGAGCCCTTCGTTGGACTGTAAGAGCCGTCCAGCACCGCTGACCCGATGGTGAAGGCGTTTGCCCCTGCCGCTGCAATCGCCCGGATGCGTTCGGCGGAGACGATAGAGCCCGCGACGATCAGGTGACCGTCGCCCAGGCCCTTGCGCGCAGCGCGCACCAGATCGAGCGGGCTGGCCTCGGTGGCGCGATAGGCCAGTAGGTCGGCGCCGGCGCAGCCCAGTTTCATAAACTCCCGACAGTGGGCTTCGACCTCGGCAGGCGTTCCACCGAGCTTTGTCGGGTGTCCCTCTGGCTTACCGGGAAAGGGGTAGTACTCTGTTTGCGTGCCGAACAGAATGTCCTTTACGGCAGCCACCTGGGTGCCGCCGAGCAGCCTATTGACGCCAAGTTCTACCGCAACCCGCGTCGCCTGAATGGCCGCCTCAGCAGTTTCTGACACAACCTCCATATAGGACGTTGCGCCCGTCTGGTGGATTGCATCGGTCAGCGCCTTGAGCGTCTCGGGAGCTACGCCAACATCCTTGAATCCTACATGCCGCAGACCGAGCGGCGCGACTTGGGCAAACAGTTGGAGGCAGTCCTCGATGGTCTTGTCGCCGCGGGTCAGCATGAAAATGAAGTCCATCGTCGTCTCCACGTCAGAGTGCAGGGATGAGGTTGGAAAGCCGGCCGGAATTGGCCGCGAGATCGAGGAAGGTATAGCGATTGCGGATTTCCCTGCTGTGCTGCAGGGCGCCCTCATAGAAAGCTCGATCCAGATGGAGGGACTCAGGCGTCAGCGGAGATTGGGCTGCCTCAAGCACCGACCTGACGCGGCTGGCGGGCAGCAGTATTCCGGCGATGCGCTCGCTGATCTCTTCCCACATGCTGGAGACCCTCTGGTTGAGCTCGTCTGCACGCTGCTGGTCCAGTCGCTTGTGCTGGAACTCGGCCCAGCAGGACGCCCCGAGTTCGCTGCCGAACCGGTCAATGAGGTTTTGTTCCGTTTCGGTGTCCGCCTGGAAGACCGGCGCCCGCTCGAGCATGCGTTCCTGCAGCCGCACCATCGACAGCGTGGTCACGCCGACCTGCTCGCCGTGGTAGACAAGCGGCCTGTCGGGTGCTGACAGCATGTCGATATAGTGGCTGACGAGATGTTCTCCCTGGCTGGCAGGTTGGCTGTTGCCGACGATGGCCGTTCCAAATCCCGACAGCACCAGGGTGCGCACGAGCCGTTCCATGACCCCGAGGTCGCCGCCGAGCAGCGCCGCAGCGTTGGCCAGCAACTCTGGCTCGTCGTCCTTGAGCAGGTCGAACGGCAGTTCGCGGTAGGGGAGGTCGAAGAGATGATGCGCCAGTAGCCAGTCGGCCTGCGCCGTGGTTCGACATATGCTGTCTCCAAGCCCGGCCCGGATCAGCCGTTTTGGCGCCGCCGACAGCACAGCCAGATCGAAGAAAGCCCCCATCGGCGCCTGCGCGGCAAGGGAAAGCTTGTGGCCATGCATGGTGATCGCGGCGCTGAGAGATGTGTAGCCGTTCATGGACGGTGCGGTAGCAAACACCGCGTAGGGTTTTCCGTCCTGAGCGCTAGCATATTTCGAGATATCGTTGATGCTGCCGGAACCCACGGCGATGATGGCGTCCGCGGCTTGTGTCAGCTGGCGCACGGCCTCGACCGTCTGTTCATCAGGGTGCGGCGCTGCAGGCAGCACGACGCTGATAACATCATACCGACCCCGCAGCGCCGTTTCGACGCGTGCGCCGAGGACGTTGTGGGTCGTCTCGTCACTCACCACGGCAAGCTTCCGACCAAATCCCAAATCATCGACGAGACTGCGCTCGGTGCCTTCGAGAGAACTGCGGATCGCTACTGATTTCGTTGCAACTAGGGCCGGACGTCCCGTCTCCGGGTCCAGATAGCGACCCGATATCAGCAGGTCGATCTTATCATCCATGTCCAAAATCCACTTTTGGCCGGCAACCATCGGCCGTGTCAGAAACTACACGTCGTGTCGGCGCCCAGCGATCGGCTCAATACTGTTGTCAATACCACATACAATGTGTTGATGACAACATTATTTGCCTTGGTGCTGGCAGGTCGGCAAATTTCTGCCGCCGACCTGCCATGGGTAATCCAAGCGGGAGCGGCAGGAAGCACGTCGGCAAAATCCAAGGGGTTGGCGACGCCGACCGTGTTCGGGGAGTAGGCAAACAGCAGGGACGTTGGACCGCAAAGTTGGGGAATCGTCTGTCCGCCTGTCTGTCCGCATAGGATCATGGCCCGAGAGCCGCAGGAACAGCCTGCTTCATCCTGACTCCCTCTCCGCCACTAACTCATTGATATTGAATATGTTTTTGGTCTACGATGCGTGCCTCGGCTAACCCCCGGAACGGTCGCGTCTATTCGCCCTGGCGGTTGCGCCAACCCAACTGGAGACGGCCAAATCTGAGCCCGAAATCGCGATGCTGTCGCGCCATTCTCCAATGGCCACTTTCGCACTTGGCATTGGGGCGCTTCACTCCACCACCAGTTCGTGGGCGACTTGATGGTGTCCAGTTTGACGTTAGTTGCCCGCCTCGCAAAGCACGGGATTACCGCCCTCGGAACGCGGCTCTGTCGCTGGGTTAGGTTGGTCTGGTGCCCCAGTCCACCCGGTTGAACTGCGCGAACAGCCCTGCAGCATAGTTTCGGTCGACTTGATGAGCGAATGCGATCAGGCCAAAGATGTGCCGTCTCATGCCGATGATGGACGAAAACTTGCGCCTGACGCGGTGGCGTTCGGGGCCGATCAGGCTGTGGTTCAGCGCATAAAGATGTGTCTCGACATTGTTTCGAAAGGCCTTCGAAAGACGGGGACGCCCCGTGTCCACGATTACGCCGAGCAGTACCTTTCTGCCTCCTGGCGGCACGATCGCCGTTTTCTGACGATGAGCGACCAGACCCGCCATCTCTAGAGCGATCTCAACGCTCTTCACCACATGCATCGCCTCGGAACGACTGGATTTGCTGGTGCGGTAGAACGCCAGGTCGTCAGCGTACCGAGTGTAGGTCCACTTTTGCTGTCGGGCCAGTTCAGTCAGGTGCGTATCGAGGGCTTCGGACGCGAAGTTCGCAAGCATTGGACTCGTCGGAGCGCCTTGAGGAAGATGCCCCATGGGATGCCAGCGATACGGGATATTTTCACCCCGCCCGAGCCGATACCTGGGGTCGCTTTGTTTGTGTTGCGGAAGGCGCGAGCATATTCGGGCCATCTGGAAAGACACCAACGCCCCGTAACCAAAGCGGCGAAAGATGTGGTAGGCGGCATCCTCCTTGATCGACTCGAAGAAGTGACGCACGTCCATCTTTATCAGCCATTTAGCGCCTACGTGTCGCTCAGCCGCGTCGACCAGATCCCGGTCCTTGATGAAGGCGAAACTCGCTGAATGGGATGGCATGACGTTGAGGATGTTCTGAGCGATCCAGCGTTGCACCCGCATTAGTCGCGGCTCGGGCACGCAGATGGTTCTGTAGCGCCGCGGCGGTATCGGCACCTTGTTCGCGACACCACGCTTCTTGACTCGAAATACCCTGTAGGCGTCCACCTTGCGATGGGCGACTTCTTGCAGGAAATCCGGTGACACGTCGCAGAGATGCGCCAAATGGTTCAAGGTAAGCACCACCGGCAGATCCGCATGTCGACGCTTGATCGCCATTGCAGCTGCGTTGGCGGCTTCGATTGTCTCGACTGACCGCCCGTTATTCCGAGCGCCCAATCCAAATGTCTGAGGATCCCACGGGTGCTTCATCTACTTTCAGATCGGCCCGAGGCGGCGTCGCGTCGTCCGGCGAAATGAGTCCTCCGAGGAGGTTGCCCAAGGGGCAACGATGGATGACGCGACGTGGACCTGCATTCTTGAGCTCTAACAATGGCGACAGGAAACCCCGTCCCCCACGACAGCGAGTTCGTACCCGCAGTCACGGCCGTTCAAAGAACGGCTAGTCTAGATCGGCGAACCTATGGGATCCTCAGTGTCTCTGGATAATACGGAAGCTGAGACGTTGCAATGATTGGCGTTTTCCGCTCACCGCTCCTGCCAGCGGCCATGAAAGTGTAACCTTGGTCGGTCAATCGGCCGGACCTGGTGATCAACCCTGTCTTGAGGGCACGATGCAGAGCATCCAGTACGGTCGGAGCTGGCAACAACGTCCTGCCCAGGTGAGGTTCGCGTCAAAGTCGCGGAACCCGAAAGTGCTCCTCATCAATGCGTCCTCCCGATCGGAGAACACATGCCCCGGAGAGAGCTCAAAGAGCTTTCGAATGATCAAAATGGCGGAAGAGGTGTTCATTGCCAGTGGCATGGAAACCAACCTTCTGGACCTGTCGCGTCTTGCTTCTGAGTACGGCCGCAACATCCACCCGTGCAAGGCCTGTTTCTCCACTGCGGCGCCGCTCTGCCATTGGCCCTGCTCCTGCTACCCGAACTACTCGCTTGGCCAAACGCAAGACTGGATGAATGAAATCTACCCGATGTGGGTCGAGGCGGATGCAGTGTTCATCGTCTCACCGGTGAACTGGTATCAGGTCACCTCGCCGCTGAAACTGATGATGGACCGGCTGGTCTGCGCCGACGGTGGCAATGCCGATCCGACCCTCACTAGTGGCAAGGATGCTAAGAAGGCCAAAGCGATCGAGCTAGATCACTGGGACTACCCGCAGCACCTGGCGGGACGTCTATTCGGCGTAGTCGTTCATGGTGACGTGGAAGGTGCGGAAGGTGTCCGCAGATCGATTTCGGACTGGCTGAGGTTCATGGGGCCCGAGGCGGCTGGTAAGAAGGCGGAAGTCGACCGCTACATCGGCTACTGGAAGCCTTACGCTACGAGTCACCAGGAACTCGATGCCGATCTGGCCATGCAAGGCGAGGTTCGAAATGCCGCTAAGACCGTCTGCGAGGCGATCGACGCAAAGCAAGCC